>Ga0070706_100000543_pt1 | contig 43757 bp, 34 predicted proteins | sample KBSK5501metaG_FD_65476 | JGI IMG/M metagenome (GOLD analysis project Ga0070706, IMG submission 65476) | Corn, switchgrass and miscanthus rhizosphere microbial communities from Kellogg Biological Station, Michigan, USA - KBS K5-50-1 metaG | ecosystem: Host-associated > Plants > Roots >... | reverse complement strand
GTCCTGGCGGACGCAGGGCGGGCCGGGTGGGCGGGCGATCCTGGTGCAAACGGCTTCCGGGGCTTGCCCTTTAGACGGCCCCTTTCAGATGGGCCTCTTTAAAGTCCTCCAGCTCCAACTCCACCCCGCACCCCGTGCAGGCGATCGGTTCTCCGTCAGCGGGAGGCAGGACTTCCTCTTTCTGAAGGATTCCCCGGCAGACATGATAGAAATGCCCGCTGGCATGCTCTTCATCCAAGGGATCTGAAATAAATGTAAGTACCATTTGCGAATCGCCCCCATCATGCATGTGCCGCGCTCAAGTGGTAGTGTACAAATTCCTCTCCGGCTTGGCAAATCCTACAGAATACACGCAAACTTGATTTTCTAAGAGAAACTCCCTAATATTGGGGCGAATTTTGTCCAGCCGGTAGAAAGGACACGGATGTCTCCTCGATGGCTCCTTTGGGCCTGTCTCTTCCCTGCAATTTGGGGATGTGTTTCCTTAGATTACTATGAAGCGCTCCGCGAGGCGTACGAGAAGGCAGAAAGCCGCAGCCTCGCCGCCAGTCGGGAATTGAACAGGACCAAGGCCGAAATAGCTCAGCTGCAGAAAGAACTTGCAGAGATGAAACTCGCAGCAGGTTCCAGGCCGTCGGTAAACGGAGAATCCAGCGTAAAAGAAAAAGCGGACCTGCTGGCGCGTCGCTTAGAAGCGACCCAAGCCGAACTTAGAGTGAGAGACGATGAGAAGGCGCGTCTGGACAGGGAGCTTGGCGCCGCACGGACAACTTTGGCGGCCAAGGACGAGCAGATGCGAAAGGCGCTGCACGATCTGGAGGCAAGCCTGAAAGAAGAAATCGCCAAGGGTACGAGCTCGGTTCGTGGAGACGCCCATTCCGTCAATGTCGTGCTGGCCGAACGGATACTCTACGATTCCGGTTCCGCGGAGATCAAGCCCGAAGGCCTGAAGGTGTTGAGGCGGATCGCAGAGGCTCTCCGCGTCAGCCCGAATACGTATGTTCGTGTGGAAGGCCACACCGATGACGTCCCGATTCGCTCTGAGCCGCCGCCACGGTTCTTATCGAATTTTGACCTTTCCTTTGCCCGCGCCCTGGGCGTGGTCAAGTATCTCAAGGAGTCGGACGGCATAAAGCCCTGGCGGCTCTCCGCCATGGGCCTGGCCGACACCCGGCCGGTCCTCGCCAACATCAACGATGATGCGAGATCCCGCAACCGGCGAGTCGAAATCATCGTGACCCCCGGTCGCTAAATCCCCTCCCCCAACCAGTCTCTGAACCACCCCTTTGAAGGGTTGATTCTTCCCGCAAAGGGCCGCTATCGTCACGCGTTCTCTGCGTCCGTTTTCAGTAATTAATAGGCATTAATGAGCGTACTTTAACGTAGGATACCCTACGGTATTGGTCGATCACGTGAAACACGCACCGACGATAACATTCAAGTGCCGATGCGTGCTTCGCTGGGCGCGCCCCTGTCCTCCGTCGACGCTTTGCCTGCGATGGCAGACGAACATGGGTCCATGTCGCATGAGGGCGCGCTTCATGATGCGCACCAGCCGGACGTCATCAATGAGTACTCGCTTTTTATGCACCATTCGTCCGGCGTGGCGCTGATTGTGCTTGGGATTCTCGTCCTCTCCGATCGCCTGACGCGCGGGCGTATCGCCGCGATTCAACTCGGCATCGCTCTTATCTGGCTGGGGTTCGGAGCGCATTTGTTCATCCGCAGCGACCCGGAAGGCTGGCCCATCGGCTCCGCAGGCTTTCTGGAGAGTTTTTCCATGCCTACGTCGAAGGAATGGATCCAGCACAAGCTCTTGTCTCTTATTCCGCTCACTCTCGGACTCTGGACACTGATCTCGCGAGGACGGCTCATGAAAACTTCCAGCACCTATGCGTTGGGAGGCCTATTGGCGCTCGGCGGCGCGGCTCTCCTGTTTCATCAGCATCTGGACCATCAGAAGACGATGGATATCGTCAATCTGCAGCACCGGTTCATGGCGATCACCTCCCTGTTTATCGCCGGTTCCGCTATGGCGGACGGAATTGCGCGAACGACATCATGGATCAGGCCGTTTTTGCTTCCCTCGGGATTGATGCTCCTCGGCGTGCAATTAGTGATGTATGTTGAATGAATAGAGAGAGAAGCACTGTTGGCTCATCCGCACATCGTGGGAAGAATCGATGTCGCCTATGGCCGTGGCGGCGACAATGTCTTTGTCGGGCTCGATTACCCCTTCTAGGATGTCAGTTGCTCGCACGCTGAGTATCTTCTTCTCCGGCCTCTCGTTCCTCACCCTCAGTTCTCTTGCCTCGGCCGATTGCGTGGTTGAGCGCGAGCCGGCGGGAGAGTCCCACCTCTTCATACGCCACTTCGCGTCCGGGTGTTCGAAACTTGATCGCGAGGCGCGAGCGGTCGGCGCCGGAGAAATTCTGGGGGCCTTGCGCGCGGGAAAGGGCGTGTCGCTCATGAATGCCGTGATCAAAGGAGATCTGTTGCTGACCCAGCTTACGCCTGTGCCGTTGGCATCGATCGCGCTTCCGGAACCTGTCCTCGCAAGACTCAGCCAATCCAAAGTCACTGAACTTCGAGTGATCCGAGGATCCTTCATTCTCGAAAACTCGGTGGTGGATGGAATCATTGACACGCAACTCAAGCCCGATATGACCGAACATCGCCTGCTGGGCGATATGGTGGTCATCCAGGGACCAGTGTCGTTCAAGGGAACGACATTTACGAAGGATATAGACCTTTCGCGCACAGTGTTCTTGGAGACGGTGGACAGTTCGAACGCCATCTATCTTGGAGACGCCTTCTTTCTCGCCTGCATTTTTACAAGGTCCACCACCTTTGAGAAGACTGCCTTTTCGGCGAATTCCCGCTTCTATCAAACGATCTTTGAAGAGCCGGTGACATTCCGGCGCGCCGGCTTCAACGGTCTCACAAATTTCCTCTCGGTGTGGTTCAAAAAAGAATCCAGCTTCTCGCGCGCGTATTTTAGGATGGGCACCGGTTTTTCAGGAAGCCGATTTGATGGCATCTCGGATTTTTCCGAAGCGGTGTTTGAGAAGAGCGCGTTCTTTATGAACACCGTGTTCGGCGCGGACACCTATTTTCGCCGCGCGGTCTTCCGGGGTGAGGCTAGTTTTTCGGATGCCGTCTTTCAGGCCAAGGATGACTTCTCAAAAGTGTTCTATCGTGAGGAGCCGAACTTCTCCCGTGCAACGTTCGCGACCCCTCGCTCCTCGGTCGGCTTCGAAAATCCCGTTTTTCTCATGATCGTCGCGGCGAGCCTGACGATTTTTCTCATCGCCTTCATCATCATTCTGAGAAAAGGGTAGCCACTACTAAATAGCTATCAAAAAGTATCCCGCTGTGGTACACTCTTGGTCATGGCGAGACAACCAAACAAGAACGATAGCGCCACTATTCTCATACGCCCATCCGCTGAGGTGGCATTTTATCTTGATGAATTAGCGTCGATCGGAATACACGGCAAGACGAGGGCGGAGGTAGCCAAGACCATGGTCGGGACAGAGATCGAACGACTTATTCGCGAGGGTATCGTCCGGCTCCGCAAAACACCGAAGAAATGACAGACTACCCACACAGGAAAACGCACTACGCCGAGTCATTGCTGAAATCCGGAGACCCCAATATGTGGAATAACTTGTTGCATCTGAACACCAAATCTGGTAGAAACCCGCCGCATGTTAAGTACGGAGGCTTATGACTGAGCAGGTAGAAACAGGGCTGGATAGCTTTGAGGCGTCTTACCTGATCCGCTTGGAGCAATTTGAAGGTCCCCTCGATCTCTTGCTGCACTTGATTAAAAAAAACGAGATCAACATCTATGATATTCCGATGGCGCTCATCACCAAACAGTATCTGGAACATATTAACCTGATGAAGTCGCTAAACCTTGTGGTCGCGGGGGAATTTCTCGTCCTGGCGGCAACGTTGATCCACATCAAGTCACAGATGCTGCTGCCGAGCGAGCCGGACGGCGAGGAGGAAGAGGGGCAGGACCCTCGAGCCGAACTCGTGCGCCAGCTCTTGCAATACAAGCAGTTCAAGGAAGCGGCGTACGATCTGCAGGACCGCGAGCGACTCTGGCGAGAAGTGTATAGACGCGCTCCGCTCCCGACCGCAACGCCGATGGAGAGTGAGGAGACGCCTCTTGAGCTTACGCTATTCGACTTGATGGACGCGCTCCAAGACGTCGTTCGGCGGGCGCCGTCGAAAGCCTTGTTGGAACTGACCGCCGATCATTTGACGGTCAAAGATCGCATGAACTACATTCTGGAAAGGCTGGAGGAATCCGCGGCAGTCCCCTTCGACATGTTGTTCTCGCCGACCGACGGGCGGCTCGTGCTGATCGTTACCTTTTTGGGATTGTTGGAACTGATGCGGTTGAAACTGGTGCGGGTCTTTCAGCCGGAAACTTTCGGAGCGATCCTACTGTCTCGGGCGTTTTTGCCCGAGCTCGTGGATGCCATGCAACCGGGAGAGGATCAGCTATGAACATCGAGGCGGAAAGCGCGATCGTAGACTATGCGAGTGTGAACAGGCACGGCAACGGCAAGGCAGTCACCGTCCCTGACCACATGCCGCTCATCTCAGCCGTGAACGGATTAAAGGGCATTCTTGAAGCGGTGCTCTTCGTAGCAGGAGAGCCTCTCACACTGGATCGACTGGTGACCGTGCTGGAAGGCTCCTCGCGGGCCGAGGTCCGCGACGCCATGAGCGCATTGCAGACGGACTATGCTGCGGCCGGCCGGGGACTTCAGGTCGTCGAGGTTGCCGGCGGCTACCAGATCGCGACCCGGGTTGACTGCGCCCCCTGGATCAAGCGACTGGAGAAGGTGAGGGCAGGCGCGAAGTTGTCTCGGAGCGCGATGGAGACACTCGCGATTATTGCTTACAAACAACCGCTGGTTCGGGGTGAGATCGAACAGATTCGCGGCGTCGATACCGCCGGGGTCTTAAGGACCCTCCTAGATCGACGTTTGATTCGCATTGTGGGGCGCAAGGCTATCCCCGGCCGGCCGATCATGTATGGCACCAGCAAACAATTCCTTCAAGCGTTCGGGCTCAACGATCTGTCGGATCTTCCCGCCCTCCGCGACATCAAGGATCTGGGAGAACCCGATCAGTTGATTCTGCCGGAAGCGGATGCGGGGATTGACGCCCGGTCTGCGGACGCGATGGCAGAGCAGGAAGTCCACGGATAACAGGGGCAGCACTGATTGCGCTGCCCCTGGTCCTTGCACTTCGACGATAGGCTACGGTTTCTCCACGATATCTTTTCTCATCGGCCCCAGCACCGAGAGGAGTTCTTGTTTCTCGCGATCAGGGACTTTGAACTTGTTCAGCGTTGCGACTAAATCACCGACTAATGCGTCAAAGTCGGCGTTCGAAATTCCCATGCCAGCATGCGCGGTGCGCATATCACGTCCCGTGTAGACGCACGGACCACCGGAGGCCGCGCAGATCTGATCCACCAGGTTCATCTTCAATCGCGGGATGTTGGCATTGGCAAACCGGCCGTTAATGCGGCTGTCGGCAGCAACCCGCGCCACAAAGTCATCGACCACAGCCGTGATCGCCGGCTTCTCACCCAAACGCTGATACAAGGATGCTGGTTGCATATTTTCGGTGCTCGTGCCGGTCGTGCTACAGCCGGCGGTGAAGCCGGTGAGAACGAAGGCCGCGATCCAGAAGGTTGGGCTAATTTTCATAATATTGTTTCCTCCTTTTGGTTGCGTGTCATTACCGTGGTCCTACTGGCCAGTCTAGGATTTCTCTTTCTGACTACGAGACGGGCCTCGTGTCGGATTTCCTAACATCGAAATTTTTTATCGTCGGTCGTTTGATTTTGGGCATAGGGCTTGCCGCCGCCGGTGCATTGGCGTTTTTACCCGCGCCCACGTACCTGCTATGGATGGTAGCGCTGGGTGTCACGGAATGGGGACATTGGCTCACGCTGTTTGCACTGACGCTCCTGATTCTTGGTGGTTTCGGGATTTCCCGCAACGGCACATTCTCCGCTACCAGCCTGGCGGGCGCGCTGCTCTGTCTCGTCGCTGCGTGTTTTACGGTGACACCTGTTTTACGAGGAGTTCTGATCGCTCGGGAACTACGCTTGCAGCTGGAGCACTCCTTTGGGATGGCCGAAGCAGACCGTATCGATGATGCTGCGAGGAAAGCGACCCCGCTTGTGCTCAGTAATCTCTTCACGGGTGTGGACGTGCCGGCCATTCAGCCGACCAGCGTGATCTATCGGAAGGATGAAAGCCAGGAACTGAGCCTTGATCTTTATCAGCCCTCAAGCCAGCGCGGTTCCAGCCAACGGGTAGGGGTCCTGATTGTTCATGGAGGAGGCTGGCAGAGCGGAAATAGCCGGGAATTTGAGGCCCTCAATCGCGATCTTGCGGGACGGGGCTATCTGGTAGCGGCGATCAACTATCGTCTGGCGCCTCAATATAAGTTTCCAGCCGCCTTGGTGGATGTGAGACAAGCGATCGCCTATCTGAAGACCCACGCGGCTGATCTGGGGCTCGATGGAGATCGCCTGGTGCTTTTAGGACGGTCCGCCGGCGGGCAGTTGGCGTTGCTTGCAGGCTATGCTGGTGATCCAGCCGTGCGCGGCGTCATCGCATTTTATGCGCCACCTGACCTGCGTTTCAGCTACACCTTTCCGGCCAATCCTGCGGTGCTTGATAGCCGGGGGCTGTTGAGGGCCTATCTTGGATCCGATCCTGATCATCTGCCCAGTACCTACCTGGCAGCCTCACCATTTTACTTCGTGAGTTCCACGACCCCTCCGACCCTTCTGATCCACGGTGGACGGGATGAACTGATAGGGGAGGAACAAAGCGAGCGTCTTGCCGTTCGGTTGGCCGCGTACGGCCGCCCGCAATTTCTCCTTACTCTGCCGTGGGCCACGCATGGCTGCGATATCAACTTCAGCGGGCCGTGCGGACAGCTGAGCACGTATGCCATCGAGCGTTTTATTGCGGTAGTCACCAAGTAAATATCTCCCAGCGATCATGATTGGTGGACCAGGTATTCGGCTATAATAACAGTCCAGGAGGATAAGAATGAAAGCCGATTTTTCAATCAGAGGTCTGGTCAAGAGACGAATTGCACGGCTGGCCATGCTGCTTGCCGCCGCGATGTACATGGGATCCATGCCGTCATGGTGTTGTGAAGAGGCCGCGTCCGGAGGCACGCTTCACCAAGCGAAAAAAAATCTCGAAGTTCCCGCCACTATCGGCATTTACTTACTCTCTCCCTCGAGCGGCTCCGCAGGGACCGTCGTCGATATCCGTGGGTATGGGTTCAGCGCGACGCCCTCAGACAATCAGGTGGCCTTCGATGGACACCACGCGATCGTTCTTTCTTCAGGCACGGATTCGATCCGCACGATCGTACCTGCGATCGCGGGCAGCGGGCCGGTCACGATCACAAATTCCAATGGTACCGCCGTCAGCCCGCAATCCTTCACGTTGCTGGCACCCTCTTCTCGCTAGAAACCTCTTGCGATGCTGTTCCGGTCCCGGCGTGGCCACTAGGCGGCGCGTGGTGTTTTGGGGTCCCCTGGATTTTTTTATCTCAGGGTGAAAGGATCGGAGCCTTCGCCGCATCTCCTAATCGAAACAACGCAGACAGTTGCCTCGCCTGAAAGGAGTACCTATGAAACGGCTACGTCGGATTTTGCTCTTGGTATTGCTGCTCACCGGAAATGCGGTAGCGGAAGCTTCTGCCGCCAACCCATCGTCTCCAAGCGCTCCGCCGCCGGCGATCCCGGTGCGAAGTGTCGTGCTGTTCAGCAGCGGGGTGGGCTATTTCGAGCACGTCGGGACCATCGCTGGGGATGTGAGCACTGAGCTGCGGTTCAAGACGAATCAGATCAACGATATCTTGAAGTCGTTGGTGCTTGAGGATCGCGGGGGGAGGGTCAGCGCGGTCGTCTATCCCTCGCAAGATCCGCTCTCCAAGACCCTGGGGAGCTTTCAGGTGAATATCACCGGCAATCCGACATTGGCCGAACTGCTCACGCAGTTGCGGGGTGCCAAGTTGACGGTGACGGCGCAGGCCGAACGGATCGTGGGCACCATCCTCGGAGTCGAGCGCAAGCTCAAAGCGGCCGGCGACAAAGGTCAGGCGGTCGAAGTGTGGGTCGTCAATCTGATTAGCGGCGGCAGTATTCGGGCTGTCCCGCTGGATGACGTGCTGAAAATCGAATTGGAAGACGCGCAGCTCCAGGATGAGTTAAACAAGGCCCTGCTCGCTCTCGCTGAGGACAGAGATCAGGACAAGAAACCGGTCACGATCAACTTTCGGGGTGACGGCGAGCGGCAGGTGAGACTGGGATATGTGGTGGAAACACCGATCTGGAAGATCAGCTATCGGTTGATCCTGCCCGACGCCGATGAGAAACCTAGGTTGCAAGGATGGGCGATTCTGGAGAATCAGACCGACAGCGACTGGAATAACGTCAGTCTCTCATTGGTCAGCGGCCGCCCGATTTCGTTCATTGAGGATCTGTATCAGCCCCTGTATGTTCCCCGCCCGACCGTTCAGCCGGAGCTTTTTGCAAGTCTCCGGCCTCAGACCTATAATGCCGGCCTGGACAAGGGCCAGCCCGCCGAACGCTTCGCCGACAATAAAGAGGAGCGCGAAAAGGATAAGCTCAGGAAAGCGCTGAACCAGCCGGCAAAGATTCTGGGCGGGCTCAGACGCGATGAGCCGTCCGCTCAAAGCCTCGCGGAATCGACCGGGAGCCCACTCTCGCGGGCCATCGATGCGAACGCCGGGATTGCTTCGATCGCCGCCGCCGGCAAGCTCGGCGAGCTTTTCCAATACAACATCGCAAATGTTTCGCTTCCCCGCCAGCGTTCCGCGATGCTGCCGATCGTAACCGATGACATCGTGGCGGAACGCGTAAGCATTTACAACCAGAGCGTGTTGGCAAAACATCCCCTGTACGGCGCCCGCATCAGGAACACGACCGGCAAGCACCTCTTGCAGGGTCCGATCACGGTGCTGGATGACCATAGCTACGCCGGGGACGCCCAGATCGACAATGTCCCGCCCGGACAGGAGCGGTTGATCAGCTATGGGATTGATTTGGAGATGCGGGTGAACGCCGCGAATCGGCGACAGGAGAACAATATTCAGACCGGGCGGCTGGTGAAAGGTGTCCTACAGCTCACCCGCAAGCAGGTCGTGATGCAGGACTACCTCGTGGAAAACCTGTCTCAGAAAGCGAAGGATGTGATCGTCGAGCACCCCTTCCAAACGGAATGGAAGCTGGTGGAGACGCCGAAACCGATGGAGACTACCGATTCCCTGTATCGCTTCCGGGATTCGGTTCCAGCCGGGAAGACCCGCACGCTGACCGTAAAGGAAGAGGGGGTGCAAGGCGAAACAATCGCGATCCTCCCGGCCGATCTCGGCCAGCTGGAGTTCTATAGTCGAAGCGGCGAGATCCCGGCGGGCGTGCGCGAGGCCTTGATCAAGACTATGGGCCTGAAGAGCGCGCTGCTCGATAGCCAGCGGCAGATCCAGCAGAGGCAAAAGGAACTCTCGGAGATTTCTCAGGAGCAGAAGCGCATCCGGGACAATATGAATACGGTCACGCAGAGCAGCCAGTACTACACGCGATTGCTCGGCAAACTGAACGATCAGGAGAGCCGGATTGAGAAGCTGCAGGGCGAGATCGATCGGTGGCAGCGGACGTACGATCAACAGCGCAAGGAGCTGGAGACCTATCTGCTCAATACGACGGTCGGTTAACAGACCCTGGCGAGTCTTTGAGCCGCCGCAGGCGGGCGTGGTCTAAGTCCACAAAGAGGCTCTTGTCCTGGGTCACGCTGACGGTACCGGGAGATTTGCCTTTGATCTTGCGCACGTCACTTCGTCTGGCGTACATGACCTCGCCTTTGCCGCTTTTCCTCAGATTGCTGTAGAGGAGTGCCAACGTCCCCGCGTCGCGTATAGATTCCTGCGGCGCGGCAGCGTCCTTCTCTATTCTGAGTACCACATGCGAGCCCGGAACTCCGCGCGCGTGAAACCAGAGATCGTGGCTGCGGGCCAACCCGAACGTCAATTGCTCATTCTCGCGAGCATTGCGCCCGACCAAGATCGGGAGACCGTCCGCAGAAATGAACCGGCGAAAAGGTCCCGGCGCCTTCCCTTCTCGACGAGTCGCAGAAGGAATCAATGATGGCAGCTTGGTCCGTGGTGCCCCGGGACCGTCAGGAGTGACGGGCTGCCATTCTCCTCGTTCAAGCTTACGCCGCTCTGCCACGAGCGCTTGTAGCTCCTGCTCGGCGGCTTCGAGGCGCGGGCGGATCTGCCGTTCTGCTGCAAGATGTTTCCGGTACTTTCTGAAATAGTCTTGCATATTGCCGTGTGCGTCCTTCGCGGGATCCAATGGGAGTACGATTTCCGAGAGACCGGCCTCGAAGTAATCAACGACCGCGATCCAATCCTGTCCTTTGGCGATGGTGTGTAAATGCCCCTTCAGCAACTCTCCGTATCGGCCGTACTCCCGATAGCGGGCAACCTTCGTCAGATCGCCGGTGAGGCCCTCCAGGCGGCGGGTGGTTTTTTTGATGGCCTTCTGAAGCTCTCGGAAGCGATTGCGCTGAAGCATAGCTTGCGCGCGCTCGGTCTCCTGTTGCGCATAGCGCCGTTCCATCTCTTCTGAGATCGGAAAGGTGTGTGGATCAAGCGGGGCCTCAGGCTCGGAAGGGGCGATGGTGATCCATGGACCTCCGAGCGGCGGGGTATAAAACGCATGAAGGGTGATCGCCTTCGCAGCCTGCGGTTTCAGCACCCTGAGAATTTTGTCCTGCGCATCCAACAAGAGCAGATTGGCGCTGCGGCCCGTCAATTCTCCGATCAACAGCAACGGGCCCTCCTGTCCGGCTATCCGCAGACCCACGATGCGATCGCCGCGCCACTGCTCGAGACCGACGAGGCGGCCGCCTTCGAGGCGTGCGCGGAGGAACTGACAGAAGTCCGGGGGGCCAGGGGGGTTCAAAGGGCGGCGGCTGAGGAGATGAATCCGACCCATGTCGGGATCGGCTGAGAGCAGGAGCAGGACGGTCCGCCGGCGTTTGTGAATCTCCAGGGTGATCATGTCTTCGGCCGGCTGGAAAATCTTTCGAACCGTCCCCCCAAGAATGGCCGGAGCGATTTCCTGGAGGACACGGGAGATTTCGGCTGCGGAAAGCGCCATGCGTCAGGATGCCCCCAAACGCTCGCGGTGTCGCAAGCTGTCATAAAAATAGATCCTAACAAATCTACTGCTTGTGTGAAATGTATTCGAGATCGCTAAGAATTTCGGTGAGTTTACCGATAAGAAGGTATTCCCCCATATCGTGAATCGCGCGTCTTTTGAAGATGAGGGGCACGGGACAAAATCTTCATGGCAGAGTCATTGGGACAGTACCTGCAGCGGGTGAGAACGGAGAAAGGCTACAGTCTGAGCGATATTTCCGCCATGACGTGCATCGGTTTCGAATACCTGGCTGCGGTGGAAGCCGAAGACCTTCCGAAACTTCCTGCCCAGACAGTCACAAAATCCTATGTCAGAAACTATGCCCGGTGCCTACGCCTCGATGAAGCCGACGTGATGAAACGCTTTGCGGAAGCGTCGGGGGTCTTCTACCGAGACCGGGAAAACGCCGCTCTCGCCGCAAGGGTGGCCAACACCCCTAATCTTCTCAAGTCCAGACTGGACGCATTGGTTTCCAACTTCAAACTGCTCTTCTAGATCTCATCCGGGCGCAGTTCTGGTCGCTGGGGGGGAGGTTATCTCCCGCTGGTAGAACCGCGGCGCTTCAGGTACAATTCGGCCCATGATTCTCAGAGAGCCGCTTGAGCGCCTCGCCATTCCGCCCACGCGCTTCACCGAGCATTTGAAGTTTCCAAATCCCGCCGCGCTGCGCATTTATGACGATACCCTGCGCGATGGCGAGCAGATGCCGGGCGTGGCCTTTTCGCCGGATCAGAAACTGGAGCTGGCCTGCCTTCTGTCGGAAATTGGCGTTCATGTGATTGACCCGGCCTTTCCGGCGGTTTCGGAGTCGGACCGGCGAGCGCTCCAACTGATCGTCACGGCTCAGCGGCAGGGCAAGATCCGTGCGGATATCGAAATCCTTGCCATGTGCCGCAGTCTGAAAGAGGATATCGACGCGGTGGTAGACACAGTGTGCACGGTCGGCGCGAAGCCAGACGACGTGAGCGTCCTGGTGCTGTCCACCTTGTCCGATCTGCACCTCAAGTACAAACTCGGCAAGACTCTCCTGCGTCGCGCTGGTCATCCTGAGGATCAGTGGCTCGACCGGCCGATCGAGTATTATCGGGAGCAAAATCTTGGCCTTATCACCAGTGCGATCCAGTACGCCCGCGAGCAGGGCTTCTCGCGAGTGGAATTCGCAGCCGAAGATGCCTCGCGCTCGGACGTGACGTATGGGGAAGTCTGGGCGAAGGCGTGTGTTGCAGCCGGCGGGACGCGCATGTGCTTTTCAGACACCTGCGGAGTCTTCACGCCGGAAGCGGTGGACCACTACATTCCGAAGCTGGTGAAGGTCCTCGGGGAGGTTCCTCTCACCGCGCACTTTCATAACGACTTCGGTCTCGGCGCAATCAACACCGTGAGGGCGTTGAGTCACGGGGCCCTGTATGCGGGCGTGACGGCCAACGGCATCGGGGAGCGCGCGGGTAATGCCCCGCTGCATGAGGTGGTGATGGTCTTGAAGATGCTCTATGGCGTCGAGATCCCCGGCTTCCGTTACGATCTTTTGACCGAGCTTCGCCGCAAGGTAGAGCTCTATTCCGGGGTGCCGCTACAGCCGCACGAGCCGATTGTCGGGGAAGGAGTCTTCAAACACGAATCCGGCATTCATACCGCTGCCATCGCGATCCATCCGTCCATCTATCAGTTTATCTCGGAAGAATCGGTCGGAGGCGAGCAGCGGTTTGTATTCGGCAAGCACAGTGGGGCGGCCGCGGTGGAATCGGTGCTGGCCAAACACCGCGAATTGCTTCAGGAACACAAGGTCGAGGTGAGTCCTGAGCTCGTGAAAAGCATTCTAGATCGAGTGAAAAGCCTCCGTGAGCAGGCGCTGCCGGAGAAGGGCTATCCCGAAGCGCTCGACCGGCATTACCAGCAGTATTACGGCCTTGGACTCTCCGAAGAACGTATTGTCGAACTGGCTTTAGAGGGTCACCTCCCACACCCCAAGCAGCGGCCCTCCTGAGTTACCTTGCCAGCACTCGGGGTCTCTCGTACAATTTCAGTGATGCCACTGTTTCTTGAAACTTCTCATGAGTGAATCAGCCGCGCTGATCCTGCCGGAACGATCCCATAGTGTCGGGTCAGACCTCCGCCGAAGGCTGGGGGCCGACAAGGTCAAGGACGACTTTCCCACGATCACGGCGTACTCGGTGGATGCGAGCATCTATAAGATGGTGCCGAAGGCGGTGGTGCTGGCCGAGACCGAGGACGATATCGCCGCGACACTAGCCTATGGGTTGGAGACCGGCGTGCCCATTACGCCTCGGGCGGCAGGGACGAATCTCACGGGCTCCGCCGTCGGGGCAGGGATCATTCTCGACTGCGGAGGTATGAGGCAGATCCTCGAGCTAAATGTCAAAGAGCGATGGGCACGCATCCAGCCGGGGTTAAATCTCACCGAATTCAATAAGAAGCTGGAACGTTACGGGCTGATGTTCGGCCCGGACCCTTCCAGCCGCGACATGTGCAAGCTCGGGGGAATGCTGTCGAACAACTCGGCCGGGCCGCATACCTTGCGCTATGGGTCCGTCAAAGACAATGTCCATGCGATCCGCCTTTGCCTGGGGGACGGCATGTGGCTGAGGGCGGAAGTCCTGGCCGATGGCAATCCGGCTACGGAGCGGCTGGTAGCGAGCCATCAGGGTCTGGCGGAGACCATAGGTCTTGTCCGTCAACATGCCGCGCTGATCCACAGCAAAAAGCCGACGGTCACGAAGAACAGCACTGGCTACAACCTTTTCGGCCTGGCCGACGGCTTCCTTCAAGGTATCGTCGATCTGCCCAAGTTGTTTGTCGGCAGCGAAGGGACTCTTGGCATCATCAGTGAAGCCACCGTGAAGCTGGTGGAGCGGCCGCAGGCGACCGCCACGGCGCTGATCCATTTTCGCCACCTTGAGGACGTGGGCACGGCGGTCTTCGATCTCCTGCCGTTGGCCCCCATGGCGCTGGAGGTTATGGATGCCAACACCCTGAACCTGATCGGCCGCCCGGCCCATGGCGTCCCGGCGGATGCCGCGGCGACCCTGCTCGCCGAGTTCGACGGCAGCGGCCGACCCATTGCCGCCATGCTCGAGGCCGTCAAGGCGGTATGCCGCAAATATCGGTTGTGCCAGGATCCGACCATCGCTGTCGAAAAGGAGCACCAAGAGCAGCTGTGGAAGGCGCGCAACGCTTTGTACCCCACATTGTACCGCTATGATCAGAAGAAGAAACCCATCAATTATGTGGACGACGTGGTGGTGTCCGCCGACCGGATTGCTGAGTTGGTGAAATACCTTTCCGAGTTCTTTAAGGGGCAGGACGTCAGTGTCGCCATCTTCGGCCATATCGGAAACGGCAACGCGCACATCGTGCCGCTCCTGGATCTCAATGATCCGAAGGATTTCGAGCGGATGGTGGCCGGCTATCAGGAGATCCACAGCACGGTCATTTCGCGCTTTGTAGGATCGATCTGCGGCGAGCATGGGGACGGGCGCGTGCGCGCGGAGTTCGTGCGGCGCGCCTTTGGGGAGGAGCTCTACGGTTTGTTCAAGCGAGTCAAGGCGGCGTTTGATCCGAAGAACATCCTCAATCCCGGCGTGAAGATCAGTGACATCTCCTTTACGGAGCATATCGATTATGTGCGCCTCTCCAAGCCCTGTGCTACCTGCGCGAAGTGCAACTCTGTCTGCCCGGTTTATGACGTCTTTCAATCAGAGGACATGAGTTCGCGCGGGTGGTTCGAGATCGTGACGGCGCCGGGATACGACTATCTCAATTCAAAGCGAGTGGTCGAAGCGTGTGTGAATTGCAAGTCGTGCCGGACGGTCTGTCCGGCAGGGGTGGACGTCTCGGAGCTTATTCTCAAGAAGCGTGCGGAGCATCCCAATCAGCTTGCGGGAATGTTCTTCGCCTTGCAGGGGCAACCGTGGATCTTCGAGCCGCTGTTCAAGCTTGTGGCAGGGACGCAGGGCCTGTGGGACCGACCGCTGCCCCGCCGCCTGTTGGAGCATGCGGTGAGCCCCATCCTTCACCAACTGGCGGCGACGGCCCGGTTACCCGCTGACATGGTGCTGCCGCGCCTGGCCGCGCATCTGTTACGGGAGCGCCATGCAGGTTTGACAGAAGAGCAGGGTCACTCGGGGAGCGTCGCCTATTTTCATGGCTGCGCGGCCAACTACTTTCAGGACGGCGTAGGGGACTCGGTCATCGAGGTGTTGCGCCGCAATGGCATCGAACCGGTCTTGCCGCGCCAGCGTTGCTCTGGCACTCCGATCGAAACCTACGGCCATGTGGACCGAGCCAGAGCGTACGCCCGGTTCAATATCGCATCGCTCGAGCGCTTTGACACGGTGGTAACAGGCTGCGCCTCATGCACGTTGATGCTGAAGGACTATCCGAAATGGTTCTCAAACCAGGACCGCCGGCGGGCGGAGACCGTCGCGGAAAAGGTGCGGCATATTTCGGAGTTTCTCTCCGGTGCCGGCCTCAGGACTGCGCCGTTGGGCTCGGTTCCCAAGAAGGTCACCTATCATTCCTCCTGTCATCTGCGGGCGGCGGGGGTCAGCAGCCAGCCGCGCGAGCTCCTCAAGCGCCTGCCAGGCGTCCAGTTCGTCGAGATGCGCGACGCCGAACGGTGCGCAGGGGGCGCCGGCACGTTCATTGTAAAGGACTACGGGACCTCTCAGAAGATTTTCGAGCGCAAGCGGGCGGCGATTCGCGACAGCGGCGCCGAGATCGTGGCAACCTCCTGTCCGGCCTGTATGATCCAGTTGCAAAATGGGCTGCGGGGAGAGGTTGAGGTGCGGCATATCGCGGACCTGCTGGCGCAGGCGTATCGGTCTTGACCGCAGCGCGGCAGAAATTGCTGGCGGTGCCTTCGACAGGCTCAGCACAAACAGGGAAAGCCGGCTCGGCAGCAATTCGAAAGGAGCCGGAGGATTCTAGAGCCGTTCGCCCTGCACTTTTTGACGGGCCGCGTGAATGAGGTTTAAGCCCAAGAAGGCAGATTTCGTTTTTATCGGCCTGGTAATTGCCGTGATTGTTTTTGTGACCCTCCTTCCTGGCCCACGGGACAATAATCCGCCGGTGCCGGGCGATTTCGCCCACCGGCAGGTTAGGTCAGAAAAGGCGTGCATGGCCTGCCACATCCCTGGCGGAGTCCGCCCGCTATCGTCCCGGCATCCCAAGCGACCGGACTGCTTGCGGTGTCACCGGCAGCCTACGGTATGAGGCCTTTTAACGGGATATTTGACAAGGATGGTAGTTCTCTGTATAGTAAGCGCTAATCGACATCAGTGACGGTCCGGCTGGTGACGACCAATAACACTCGGACCCGCGATCGCATCGCGACAGGTCCTGTTCGGAGCGGACTCCTTTCTGATCCTGCCTCGTTCTCTGACCCCGTGACAATGCGATCCTAACGAAAGGATTTCTCTGTGCAGACGACTGTCCATAACAGTTTTCAGTCCCTCGGCTTGTCCGACGCGATCTTACGCGATCTGGCGAAGGCAGGCTTTACGGATCCGACCCCAATTCAAGCGGGCGCCATCCCTCCGGCACTTCAAGGCCGGGATGTCATCGGCTGTGCGCAAACCGGCACCGGCAAGACGGCGGCGTTCGTGATTCCCATGATCGAGCGACTCGCGGCCGCGCCGAAGGGCCATCCGCTGGCGTTGATCTTGGCCCCGACTCGCGAGCTGGCGATTCAGACTCAGGAGGCGATCGATAAATTCGGCCGCTCCCGGCGCGTTTTTGCCACGACGATCGTGGGCGGCGCCGACATGAACGCGCAGGTCCGGGGGTTGCGCCAGCACCCGGAGATCATCGTCGCCACGCCGGGCCGTCTGTTGGATCACATGTGGAACGGGACGATCAACCTCGTCTCCATCAAGATCCTGGTGCTGGACGAAGCGGACCGCATGTTGGATATGGGGTTTGCGCCGCAGATCAACCAGATCCTGGAGGCGTTGCCCGAAGAGCGCCAAACGCTCCTGTTTTCTGCCACGATGCCGGCCGATCTCAAGGACCTGGCCCGCGCCAGCGTGAAAGATCCGGTCCGAGTGATGGCAGACAAGCCGGCCACTGCGGCGGGGGGCGTCGCGCAGGCCTTGCATCACACCACCCATGACGACAAGATCAAGCTATTGATTCACCTCTTAGCACAGGATCAGGAGTCCGTCCTGGTCTTCACCCGGACCAAGCATCGCGCCGATCGTCTCATGAGAGCTTTGGGCAGCGGAGGCCATAAGGTGGCCGTCATCCATGGCGACCGCAGCCTCTCGCAAAGGCGGGCCGCCTTGGAGGGCTTTAAGCGCGGCGCGTATCGGGTGTTGGTGGCGACCGACATCGCGGCGCGCGGGATTGACGTCGCGAACATCGGGCATGTCGTCAATTTCGACATGCCGAATTCCCCGGAGGATTATGTCCACCGTATCGGCCGGACGGCGCGCATGAAAGCAGTCGGCCGGGCCACGAGTTTCGTGACCGCCGATGATCATGGGGGCTTAAGGGCGATTGAAAAACTCCTGGGCCAGCGCGTTCCTCTGGCCATGGGAAGTCCCGAGGCTGCGACAGTGCACCGGCCATCGAGCGCGGCGCACAATACACGACAGGGAGACGGAAGGCCGGGGCGGCCCTCGGGGTTCAGACCCAGACGGCCCGCTCACGCCAGACCTTCTTCCAACGCGTAAGCTCCTTCTCGTCCCGGTCACTGATCCATGTGACCGGGACTCCCAGATAACGTTTCACAGCACCTCGACGGTTCCTTCTGTGGCGTTGACTCGCACCCGCTGGCCAGACCGGATGCGGCTCGTAACCCCGGCGACTCCCACGATTGCGGGAAGGCCGATTTCGCGCGCGATAACGGCGCCATGACTCAGCACACCACCGACTTCCGTGACCAGCGCTGCCGCAGTGAAGAACAAGGGTGTCCAGGCGGGGTCAGTATAGCGGGTGACGAGGATCTCGCCCTTGCGAAGATCCGCGTTACGAGGGTCTGTCATGACCCTGGCGATCCCCTCGGCCTGTCCGGAGGAAGCCGGCGTGCCGCGGAGAACAGCTCCCAGAGATGCGGGAGACGAGAAAGGGCGAGCCTCTTCGACGCCGTGGCTCCCGATCAAAAGAGGCGGAGGTCGGAGCGAGGACCAGGCCACCCACTGTCGTTCTCGCTCCTTCAGCATTGCGGCCGACCATCCGATCTGGCCTGACTCCGCCCACGCCGAGAGTTCACCGAGATGAAGCCAGAAAACGTCGTCGATCGCATGGAGCTGTCCCTCGGCGACCAGCCGGCGCCCCAGTTCCCGGTAGACTGTTCGGCAGCGCTCCAGCCACAGCAGCCAGGTATATTTGCCCGCCTCCCGAAACGGCATCCAGACCACATAGCGTGAATACAGCCAATCGAACAGCAGGCGCAGCGGTCGCGGGAGAGTAGTGCGAATCGCAGCAGCAGCCGCCTCTCGACTGCCGATGGCTTTTTTCAACATCTCGGCGGGGCCGGCCTGATCCTCTGGGTGGCGAAGATAGTTGGTAACCGTCTGTAACAAGAACCGAGGCGCCTCCCGCCATCGCGGCGTCGTGATGTCCAATTCTACCTCGCCACGATGTCCGTGACGCATCAGCATCTCTTCGAACTGCGCCCACCACTGACGCCCTCCCATCGTCGTATTCAATGTGCCGGGGAGTTGATCCGGTGGCGTTTCCGTAAACACGGCGGCCATATGCCGGGCTTTCTCGGCGAGACGCCATAGATCGAGAGAGATTTCCGTCGTAAAGCTGTTAGGGATCCCTTGACCGAGATCGTGAACGAGCACGGTCGGCACCCGGTCAGACAAGAATTCCTGAAGCGCGCTATAGAGGAAGAACGCGATGCCCAGATGGCGCAAGGCATTACTGGTCGGGTCGCCCGTGTCGGAGAAGCGCTCGTCGAGGTCTCGCAGTAGTGCTGCGGAGGGCACCTGATCGACGGGTTGACAGACGAGGACCCGCAATTCTGCGGTCCGGTCGCGATAGGCCTGCAACAGGTTTACCGGCGTTTGCAGTCGAAGCAACCACAGCGCTGACTGAAGGCTCAAGCGGGCATAGGCGGTGTAAAGAGACAGGCGGGCGAAGACGGAAAGGGGAAGCGGACGGAGCCGCCCGGTCTTGGCCAGCGCGACGACCGCGGCTCCTTTTGTTCTGTCGGCGGATTCCAGCGAACCAAGATGCCATGCGATGCCGGGGAGGGTGAAGTAGGCGGAGAGATCCATATAGGGCCGGCCCGCGACAAAGGCCATGGGGTTGAGTTGGCGGGAAAGCGGATGCGTTCGCGGGAGGCCGGCGAATTGCGAAGCAAGCAGCGGCCCGACGTACCGCGTGAGGTAATCCTTGGCCAAGGGTTTGACGACGAAGGGAAAGACTTCGCCGAAGTTCAGGTCGGATAGGATGCCGTCAGGGTGATCCGCGGCCTGCGTGGCAGTGCGTTCGACCGGCCAATCCATCAGATGCGGGGACTTTCAGCCGTAGGCAAGGACGCCTATGCGGTGATACGTTATCAAGGGGTCAGCGTTGCCGCCGGTTTTTTTTCCGACAACTCCTTCGTCAGGTCGCCCGCCGACTGCGTGGGCAGTTCGTCCATGCCAAGGACACGTTCGAAGTGGGCTCGCGCGAGGTAGCCATCATACACGGCCGACCGGTACCTGGATAGTGCTCGTGTCACTTCGATGCGAGAGATCGTGACGTCCCGTTCTACGCCTACCTTATCCCGGAACCGTTGGTCGGCCACTCTCGCCGCGGACCGTGCGGCCTCCACATCGTCTCGCAGCGCGATCGCCAATCCCTCGGCATTCCTGACGTCCGCATAGACGGCACGAACTTCTTGGACGATTACTGAGCGCCGGTCTTCCAGGTCTGTCAGGGCCTGGAGGCGGCGGAACTCCGCTTGCGCCCGTTCATGGCTCGACCGCCGCCACTCCCAGAGTATCCAGGTCGCTTCCACCCCGGCCGTGAAAACCTCTCCGAGCGGATGGATGGGCTCGCTCGGTTGCTTTTCAAACTGCCCGAAGAGGCCGACGCGCGGATAGTTACTGCTTTTCGCCTGGACCACGCCTTCGCGGGCTCGATCCACGTTTAACGCGAGCTCTTTTAGTTCCGGACGCTGGCTCTGAGCAAGACGCAGAGCTTGATCGAGGTCTAGGGCGAGCGCGCGCTCTTCGGGCATCGGTGCCACGCGGATGGCTTCCTGTGGCTCGATGCCGATCAGCCGTTTGAGATCATCCAGAACCACTCGCGCCCGCTGCGTGGTCTCCAGAGTTTCCTGGCGCGCGCCGGCCAGCGCGGCCCGCAGCGGAGGCAGAGCGTTGGCAGTCGCCCGCCCTCCGGCGATCAGCGTATCGGTGAACCGGATTTCTGACTGATGCAACGCGATCCGAGCCTCGGCGGTCCGGCGCTCCTCCTCAGCCTTTAACACGCGAAAGTAGGCTAGCTTGACCTGTTCGGCGATATCCTGATGAGCGCGGCTCAGGCGGCTTAAGCCTATTTGCCTGTCCAGGTTCGCAACCGCGTACTGGCTGGTCAGCCGGGAGCCGGTGAAGAGGACTTGATCGATGCGCAGACGCACGATGTTATCCCAGGCGCGGCCAGCGACGATGTTCGTTTCTTGAGTCGGAATCGAGAACGCAGGAGTGACTGCGGGAATGGCCGGGACTTGGATCGCTCCCTGGGGGATGCCGATCTCCGGACGGGTGGCCACAAAGTAGCGGGCATCCCCCCGCAGCTTGGGCAAGAAGTCCGTGAAAACCTTCGGCGCCTCCTCGGCGAACGCCGCGGCTTCGTACTTTACCGATTGAATGTGAAGGTTGCGTTCCCCGGCAAGCCGCAGGCTCTCGGCGAGCGTCAGCGATCGCTCCTGAGCGCGCACTGGCGTCCCGAGCAAGGCCGCAAGTATCACCACCACCGAAATTGTCAGGTACGCGATGATTTTCCCCATCTTCTACTCTTTCCCCACCACCACCAGCTCACCGGGTTTAAGTCCATTCAGGACCTCCACGACCTGTCCCTCAAAGCCTCCGATCTGCACCGGGCGTTCCTCCATGACCTTGCCATTGAGCACCGAGACGAGGAGATCCGGACCACGACGCACCACCGCGGAGCGAGGAATCAGCAAGGCTTTATCTCTTTGGCCCGTGTTGATCTTCACGTCCATGGCCATCCCGATGCGGAGACGCGGGTCCGGCTCGAGCGGGATTTCCGCCTCCAGGACTTTCACGTCATTAATCTCGGCGGGATTGTCGCTGCGGATGCGCTTACGGCCCACGCGCCACGCGATTTTTTGGATGGTGCTGCTCATCTTGAGACCAGGAAACGCGTCGGACGTAATTACCACCGGCATGCCCATCTGGATCTTGCCGGCATCCGATTCATCTACCTCCGCGCGTACAATGGGTCGCGCGCTGTCGGCGAGCGTGTAGAGGGGCTCGCCCGGCTGCACGACGGTCCCCCGCTCATGGTGTTTGGTAATCACCAGTCCGGCCATCGGCGCTCGGACGACCGTGTTGTTCAATTGGGTGCGGACATATTCCAATGTGGCAAGAGCCTGGCGATGCGCTGCATTGGCCGTGCGTAATTGTGCAGCCCGCAGGTCCGCCTGGTTTCGGGCATCATCGAATTCGGCTCGAGGGACGACGCCGCCAGCGAATAACTTTTGCGTTCGGTCGAGGTGATTCTTTGCCTGAGCGACTTGCACCTGCGCCACGTCGATGGTGCTGCGAGCCTCCTCGGCGGCGGAGCCCGCTTGGCGGACCCGGGCTTGCAGCTCTTGATCGTCCAGCCGGACGAGCACTTGGCCCACCCTGACCTGATCACCTTCCTTGGCGGTCAGCTCCGTGACGAGACCGCTCACCTTGGCGCTCACATCCACCTGCTCTAAGGCGGCGACTTTCCCGTTGCCGGACACAATGAATGTGATCGTTCCCAGGCGCACGGGCACGGTTTTCAACGCCGGCGCGTGCCATGCATAGAAACCCGCCAGGGCGATGCCAAGGACGACGACTGGACTGACCAGAAGCATCATCCGGCGTCGCATTGGGTCAGCCAACCAGCCGGCCATCTTCGAGCTGAATGAGGCGATCAGCAACGTTCAGGTTCCTCGTGTCGTGGGTCACCATCGCGACGGCATGCCGGCCTTCATCTGTGATCTCGCGCAGTAACTCCACCACCGCGTGGCCGCTCTTCGAATCCAGGCTCGCAGTCGGCTCATCCGCGAGGATGAGCGATGGAGCTCCTGCTAAGGCGCGTGCGATCGCGACCCGATGCTTCTCCCCGCCGCTCATGTCGCTTGGCCGAAAGTGTTTTCGATGCCCCAAACCCACTCGGCCGAGCAATCGTTCGCCCTCTCGGCGAGCGTGGCCGCCGGTGATTCCTTTAAGATGGAGTGCGACCAGCACGTTCTCCAAGGCGGTCAAGGCCCGAAGGAGGTTGGCGTGTTGAAAAATAAATCCGATGTGTTGCCGACGAAGAGCGGGAAGCACTGATTCCTGTCTCGTTTCAATGGGTCGCCCCAGGAGGCGGATAGTCCCGGACGTTGGCACTAGTAGAAATCCCATCATGGAGAGCAAGGTTGTCTTGCCACTTCCGGACGGCCCCAGAATCGCCACCATTTCACCGGCCTGCAATGTCAGTGTGACCCCATCCACCGCGACCACCTCTACCCGGCCATCCCGATACACCTTGCGCAGTTTCTCGACGGCCATGATGGGCGGTCCCGCCGCTCGCGGCTGTACAACGGGGTTGCTAGGCAATGCCCGGCCCTGTAATTTCTGCACCTGCTGACGAGCCAGCCCTTCGATCTCGTTCACGGCGCGGGTTTTTTGGGGCGCGATATTCAATACTTTAACGACCGTGGCCAGGACCTCCAGGCCCGCCCGTATGACTGTGTCTTCTGCACAAAAGGCTTTGACATTACCCGGCTGCCCAGGCAGCAGCGAAAGCAGGACCGAGGCCAACTCTTCCACCGTCGGGAGACTCACGGTCCCGGCAGAACCTTTGAGGGTGCTCAGGTCACGCTGCATCCCCGTATACAGGCTCTGAGCGCGCTCAAGGGACGGCCCCAATTCCAACTCCCATAACGCGGCCTTAATCTGTCCTATCCACCCTGAAGCCTCACGGGCGAAAAGCCCCAGGACTTCTTCCTGGAATTCACTTTCGATCACTTCCACTGGCATGTGACGATTCCCTTTAACCGCCTCTTTCTTCTTCGGCGGGCCACGATCCGAGTCTTTAGCCTCGGTCTCCTCCACAGAGTCTTACCGGAACACCTCGGCTGGGGGGGCCTGCATGGCTTTCCAGACCGAAATGAAACCGGCCAGGAAGCACATGAGTAGGGTCGCGCCCAAAACGCCAACGATGATCATGGGGGGGAGCAGCAAGACCAGCCCGATTCTTGTGTACGCTCCGCTTGTCAGTGACGTAAACCCCATGCCTACAGCAAAGCCAATCACAGCGCTGACAAAGGCCTGCCCAAAGATAATTTGGTAAATATGCTGATTCTCTGCGCCGATGGCTTTCAGAACACCGAATTCCTTCAGATGCTCGATCGTGGAGCTATAGATGGTCTGGCCGACGACAACGATTCCTACGGCAAAGGCCATGACTGCGGTGAGGAGAAAGCCGAATCCCATGCCGGTCTCAAAGGTCCAGTACGTCTTTGTCTTCCATGCATATTCCGCCTTCGTATACACATCCACATGGTCTACGGTCTGACGGATTTCCGCCGCGACGTCACGCGGATCGAAGCCCGGCAGGACTTTCAGCAGGATAAAGACCGTCTCGTCGGGCTTCATATACCCGACAAGCTCGCGAGCATTCGCATACGAGGTAAAAACGATAGGGGCCGTCGTCAACGATTTTGCTTCCCGGGAGATCCCCACGATCTTCAGGCGGTGTTCCGTGATCTCCCGGTAGTCTCCGACCGCAATGCTGCCGAGGCGCGCCACAGAGGATTCATCGACAATTGCGTGGAGGCCCCCCTTCACGGCGCTGATGTCGCCCTCGCGCATGGCCCAGGGGCCGCCGATGCCGGTGTCAGGATTAAAACCGACAATTTCCACTTGCTCGCTGCCGCCGTCGGGATTCCGAATCGTACTCCAACCAAAGATCAGTTTCTCGCCGGAGGCCACGCCTTTGACCCGCAGCGCCAGGTTGAGCTTCCGCTCAGGTAATGGCTGCGAGAAATCGAAGTTTCTCGAATTTTTGGAGGTTATCCAGATGTCAGCGTCGGTATTGTCGATCATCAGCGCGCAGTTGTCCATGAAGCCAAGGAATACGCCGATCTGGCCGGCCATCAGGATCACCGAGAAGCTGACGCCCGCAACGGCCACGGCGAACTGGGTCTTATCGTGCAAGAGGTTTTTAAGGGCAATGATGAGCACGCGCGGATTATATCCCTTAAGGGGCGATTTTCCTACGTATTTCTTGCTTCAGTACGTAGCTTTACCGAAACTATAAAACCTTCCGCAGACATAAAATACGGATTTTTAATTTTAGGTGAAGCCCTGTTGCCTAGATATCTATGCATCACCATTGACTCCGGCCTCTAGAACTTTTTCCTCCTGTGGAAAGAGGGGAAGGGGAGATAGAATTCCGTCGAGAATTTCTCGGAAGCGGCTTGGCGCATCATACTTTGCGAAGATCTTTGCGAGGGCCTGTGCTGCCTCGCTGTACTTCGGCTGAGCCAGCATCTTCGTCACGCAATTACGAATCTCCTGAACCGTCGACTCCTCCGCGCGCAGCATCTCTCCGCCCCCCGTCCTGCAGACCGCATCCATGTTCATGTGTTGATCGATGTTGCTGGCGAGTCCGAGAACTGGTGTGCCAACGGCCAAGGCCTGATGGCTCGTGGGACTTCCCCCGTTGCAAATGACCAAACAGGCCCTCGCGGCGGCTTCTCTGCCTGGAAGGTAGTCGGCGCTATAGACGTTCGCGGGAATATCCGGGGGAACCGGCCGTCCGGCTGTCGCCACAATAACCGAAACTTGAAGGTCGGCAAGCGCTTTAAACACCACGGCCAACAATTCCTCTCGACCTGAGCTTCCAAATGCGACATACACGACGGGCCTATCCGCTGGAAGTTGACTCCACCACTCGGGAGGATTCATTTCAGGGGACCAGAGAATCGGCCCCACATAGTGATGGTTTCCCGGCAGTTCGGCGATCGGGACCATCTCCGGCACGTCCGGGTACAGAACATGATCGGCAGAAATGTGCACATGGGGAAAATCATTGGGCAGCGCAGGTAAACCGTATTCGCGTCTGAGACGATTGATGGGCCAGGCGTGCCAGGCTATTACCCACTTCACGATCGGTTTGGCGATCCACTGAAGCACCACTGGCCCATCCGGAATCGGCACCGGCCACTGGGCCAAAGGACTCCAGTATGCATTGACAATTGCCATGTAGGGACATCGCGCCGTGGACGCGCTGATCGGGAGGGACATCCGGAAATCTCCGACGATAAGATCCGGGCGAATCTCCTGGATGACCTCTAGATCCTCCTTCACATAGGCGCGCAGGGTTGGTATGTCGAAAAGCGGCGGGATCCTCCTCGTTTTCTGTAAAAAGCGTTTGCTTGACATCGAGCGGATTGGACGAACCGGGAAGGGCACATCTCCAAACAATCCTAAGAATCTGGGATCAGAGGCGAAAAACACGTCATAGCGCGACCGGTCGAGTGCTTGGGCCAACACCATCGGCCTGGCGACATGGGCCAGCGTGACAGCCTCGGAGAAAAATAGAATCCGTCGCCTCCGGTTAGGTTTCAGAGGATGACCTCTGGAGGTCGCTGACCTTCCGTGCTGGGATGCCGGCCCACACTTCGTTCTGAGGAATTTTGGTGTTCATCGTCACCAAGGACATCGCCTTGACCATGGAGCGCTCGCCGATAATCACCCCGGGCATAATGGTCGTCCGCGCCCCGATGATCGCCCCTTGTTTGACTTCGATCTTACCCAGAACCAGTTTGTCTCCCGACTCATCTGTAGCCACAGCATGCGGGATCAACAAGGCCTCCTCACCTATGATGACAGTCTCTTCGAGCGTGACCAGATAGGGATCCAACAATCGTCCACCAATGGAGATGATGCCTTTCCCCATGCGGCTGCCCAAGAGTTGGTAGAAGAACTTTCGGAGCGGCGGTGGCAGCAAGGCATTTTCGTAAAACAGACTGAGGTTAGTGATGCACAGGAAAGCTTGGAGCGTCCAGAGGTAGGTCTCCCGAGGATGCCTGGCGTACGAATAGGTGCCTTCTCGCAACGGGAACACGACGCGAAGAATTTTCAGAACAACAAGAGTCCAGGCCACCAGAAATCCATAGAACAGAAGCAGATTCGCGAAGAGGCCGAACTCATACCGATGGTGCAGCCAAAACGTGCACAGCCACGAGAGAAGGAAAAGGCCAGTTTCGAGCGCCGGGGTGATCGTCAGATCCCGCCATCCCATGAATCGCTTGGCAGCGGGTTTCCTTTGGGAACGATTATCTAGCACGCTCAGGATGAGACCACGTTGTGACGGCACTCAACGGTCGGCGGCCAGTGCGGCCACTGGGAGGCGGGGCAAAGCCGAAGCGCATGAGAAATGCCGGGCGACCGTTCCCAACCTCTGGGATGAGGGCTCGGAACTCCGTGCATAATGCGCGTGATATTTCGCCTCCATGTGAGCCCATCAACTTCGGGTCACCCTGATTCAAGAGGCTCTCCAGAACCACCAACGACATCATGGGCTGCACGGCCAAACCTGATGCATGCAATGACAGCCAGGCGCGCTGCATCGCTCTGCCCACCAGGAGATCCATGTAAGGAGTACGTGGAGCCTCCGGGGCGACCACCACGCAGAGCCCTGAAGCGCTTTTGACTAATTTGCAAGCACGCAAGCCAAGGAGGTGCGGAGCACCGCTCAACTTAAATAGCCAGTTAGGCCCTCGAAACATCGTTCGAATGGCGATCAGTTCTGCGGCGGACGCCTCCAACGACGTCACTGAAAGACCATCTTCAACTTCCGCATCGCACGCGGCATCAAAGCGGATATGCGACAGAATTGCCCGTCTCCGCGGCTTCTCGCTATATATGAGGCCATCGGCACGGCCCATCACTGAGGCCAATTGTGAGAGTCTTTCCGGCCCGTCGATCCAATGAGTGCTCACGTCATCGAGAGCGGGTGTTTCGCTCTTTAATCTTGCTAGCAATTCAGGGCTTGTAGGCCGGCCGTCATACAGCCGACGGTTCGTCACGCGACTTGCGATTGTTTCCTCAGCCTTTCCATTGGCATCTCCATCTTCGCCTGCGTGTTCCAAGGAAATCACTGCCAAGGCCGCGTCAGATCCTGCTTCAAGTCTCGCCTCCCATCCTCTCTCTCCAGCCACACGAAGCATATTCTCCACAGCCGCCCCGCAGGCGATGGCGGCCATATGCTGCCCGGCATTCATGGGCGAACGATCTTTGGCTTCGTCCACGTACACGGCAATACGGTTGCGGCCCCGATCCAGAACAAAATGCCATGGCTGAGTATTGTCGCCTGAAGGCGCGCGGATCGCTGTTGCGACGAGTTGTTCGAGTGCCGTCTCTTTAGTGGCATTTGGCATCATGACTGACGGGTCTCCTCGGCATCCTGGGATTTCCTGGTCCGAGCATGGCGATGTTCACGATAGGATGGGACAGCTTTCCAGACAGCCACAAGCTATGCGCCGTCTTTAAACACGTGTCCCCAGTGCTTCTTCACATACCAGCGCTTCAGCCGTTGTAAGGGATGGCGATTACCACGCCACAGCTGGCCTTGAACAAACTGCCGGCGATAGGCGTCAAATTGACAATACCAGGGAGCCGCCTTCGGAGGGCTTCGTTTCAGCAAGAGGTTCACGATTTCCGCGGCTACCATGCCGCTACAGATCTGGCACGCCAGGCCGGACGAGGGGCCGTTTTGAACTGATCCATCGACAAAAGATGGGTCAAGATAGGGCATATGCAAAGCCTTCGGCGCCAGCCCTAGCAGAAACGCAATCAGGGCCTCCTCCTGAGCCATCCCGTCGCGCACGTCGAAATATTCGTCAAAACTCATCCCCGTCGGTGAAAAGATTTGCATTGTCGCGCTGAAACCGAGCGGGGCAGAGGTCAAGGCAAATAGACCACGTTCACGCGCCTGGTGGAAGAACAGACGACGGGGTTTAATAGCAAAGAAGTCTATCCCATCCACCGCCACGTCAGCGCCCTGGAAAAACGCATCACAATTCTGCGCTGTCAGGCCTTCCGAAAATAAGCTCAACTCCACGTCGGGATTAATCCTGCGCGCCACTGCTGCCATGACCTCCACCTTCGATTTCCCTAGGGTGGACATGTCCGCCCCGTACTGACGATTCATGTTGGGAAGTTCGAAGTGGTCGGGATCAGCGAGGTGGAAACGACCAATGCCCAGGCGTAACAAGGTGACGAGATGAGCGCCACCGACACCTCCTAGGCCGGCAATCGCAACGCAGGCGTGACGCAAACATTGTTGCTCGTGGGGTTGGATCAGGCCGCGGTTACGGGAAAATGCGCTGTCATAGTTCCATGTCAAGAGCGCGGACTCCTCATCAAAGCGAAAAGCGAGGGAGGGGATTATGGTTGTTCACGGCAGATAGCGCCAAGGAGGGACATGGACGCGGGCATCAGGGCCGTGCCGGAAAATTCAATCTCATGTTGGAACCGAGCGGCGACGATGCCGGCGAGGTTTCGAAAGACCTTCGCCGCGAGACGCGGGACCGTGAGCGCAAGGTCATGGAGAGCTTCGGTACTGAGCCCCAACAGGCCTGATTCCTCCATTGCGATCACCGATCTTTTGTGGACCCCCGCTGCAACAAAGGGGGTCTCTCCCACAACATCCCCACGGAGATACACCGCGGAGACATCCGCTTCCATGCGATTGGAGGGAGCCAACTCAATCAAGCTCCCCTGGAGGATCACAAACATTTCCCCGCTGAGGTCTCCGGCCTGAAATACGATTTGACCGGGATGGCACCTCACAGGCCGACCGACAGAAAACAACAGCTCAGTTTCCTCTTTCGCTAGGCCTCGAAAGATGTCGGCCATGGTGCGATCCAAATCGGATATGGTCAGCGAGCCCTGGACAGGTTGAGCAAAATCGTATGGCATTGGCAGTATTCCTGGCAGCAAGACTTCGCGATGGGTTGGCATCGAACTAAGTGGGCGGTCCGCCAGTAAAATAGTTTCGTAATATGTGGTTTCAACAATGCGAGCCAGATTGCGGAAGAGTTTGTACGCCAGCTGGGGCTCCGTTTTGAGGATCCTGTCCAACGCCTTGGCGTTCAGGATGAGCAGGGTAGAATTCTCCATGGCGACAACGGTCGAGCAGCGACGTCCGTAAGTGAGGAACGCCATCTCACCGAAGATGTCGCCGGGGACGAGAATCCTGACGACCATTTCGTCCTGATCGTGGGGGGATATTTCTCCCAGAACCTGGAAGCTCCCTTCCAGGATCAAAAAGATCTCTCGGCCTTGCTCACCGGTGCAAAGAATAGGATCCCCGGCATGGCAGGAAGCGACCTGGCCCGTGGACACCATGTGCTTAGTCTCTCCTTCCGTCAATCCAGCCAGAACTTCCGGACGTTCGATGTCAGCCGTGGGGCCGATCAGGTTCGCGCCTAGAAGCCCCCAAAAAGCCTCCACGTCCACGGTGGGGGACATAAAGGTGTGGGCGGCCGCGGGGAAATTCCTCAGCAAGAGATCGCGCCACACCGTGGTGTGCGGATAACGCTGCATGATCGGCAGAAGCGGCGAGCTGACGCGTTCGAAGTGTTCAAGATCGCCGAACACCATGACCATCGGAATGACGTAGGTATATTTCGGATGCTTGAAGCCGGGCTTGTAGATTCTAAAGCCCAAGCGTGAATACAAGGGCAGTAACTTGGGATGACAGTCCAGGAAACAGAACCGCTGCTCATGCTTCTGCATGAACTCAGCCAGGGCACAACACAATTGCATCATCACGGCGCTCCCACGCGCGGTCTGGTGCACGGCGAATCTCGAAGCCATGGTTAACTGAATGGGATAAGCGGGGACGAATTTCTCCAGCTCAAAGCGGTCTTCGCATTCCCACGGACCATCTCGTCGAAGATTGAGTCGTACGCACCCGAGAATCTTTCCATCTTGTCTGACGTAAAACTGGACTGCATGGTCATCCAGCTCATCTCGAAACCGGCGTTCTGCGACATTGGCTTCGGTATGACGGCGCTCTCCTTTCATCTCCTCGATATAGACCTCATAGCGGAGACGATAGATCTCTTCTTTTTCCGCGTCGGTGGTCGCAATGATAACCTTCGAAGCGGCCGCAGTCTTCATTTCTGAATTAGGAGTCTGCCAATCAGGCATATAGGCGTACTCATTAGTGATCTATCACCTTATCGACAGAAACAACCATAGAGTGAGCAGGGGTCAGGTTTTGTAAGCCGGCATACCAAGTAGGCGGCGGACCCAAAACTGCGCCTGCGGAGACCATTGAGACTCCTTCAGAAAGGTAGGTTGCCGTCGCCCCGTTGGCGGCTGCAATGACGGTGCCAGAAGCGGTCGCTAGCTCGGGGAGAAATGCGTTGAAATTGCTGAAGCTGATAACGAGCAAGGAACCCGGAAGATAAGTTCCTGTGAGGGAAATAAGTCAGGGTGAAGGTAAAGACAGCCGCAGTGCCGGGGAGAGCGTTTACTCGGCCAGGACGCCGATGCGGCGGTACTTGTCATAGCGTCGCTTTAAGAGGTCTTCGGTGGACAGCTCCAAAAGCTCGCTCAAGTGGGCCTCAATCGCCTTCTTGACCGTATCGCAGCTCAGCATCGGGTCCCGGTGAGCGCCACCGAGTGGCTCGGGAATCACTTGGTCGGTAATACCGAGTTTCTGAAGATCGTCGGCGGTCATATTGAGGGCCTCGGCGGCGTCCGTGGCCTTGCTCTGGTCGTTCCACAGAATGGCGGCGCAGCCCTCCGGGGAGATGACGGAATAGACAGCGTGTTGTAGCATCAGCAGACGATCCGCGACCCCGATCGCCAAGGCGCCGCCACTCCCCCCTTCGCCGATCACCACGGTGACAATCGGGACCTGCAGCGATGCCATCACGAGAAGATTGCGGCCGATCGCTTCGGCTTGACCCCGCTCTTCCGCGCCGATTCCGGGGTAGGCGCCGGGGGTGTCAATAAAGGTCAACACCGGTCTGCCGAACTTTTCGGCCAACCGCATCAGGCGCAGCGCCTTCCGGTACCCTTCAGGATTGGGCATGCCGAAGTTTCGATACATGCGCTCCTTCAGCGTTTTGCCCTTCTGGTGGCCTATCACGACGACCGGGCGGCCATTGAAGCGGGCAAGGCCGCCGACGATCGCATGATCGTCGGCGAAGGCGCGATCTCCGTGCAGTTCGATAAAGCTATCGCACAGGCGGCCGATGTAGTCCAGAGTTGAGGGCCGCTGCAGATGACGTGCGACCTGTGTCCGCTGCCAGGCCGACAGACCCGCATAGATCTCGGCCTGCAGCTGATGGAGTCGCGCCCGGAGCTTGTTGAGATCTTCCTGACGCCCGCCGCGCGCGTGAGAGGAGGCGGCAAGCTTTTCGAGCTTATCCTCGAGCTCGGCGATCGGCTTTTCAAAGTCGAGATATTCGCGCACGAGACTCCTATTGCAGTGATACGGCGCCTTTGCCGACCAACGCTTCGACGTCCCCGACCAGCCGGTCGTTGGGTAGGACACGCAGGTCGGGACCCACCGCGATCACCGATTCGGAATGGTTTGAGATCGTGAGCGCAAGATAGACCGGGCAGGCTCCCGGATGCCGATGCAGGACCTCGCGTAGCTTGAGGAGGGCGTGCGAGGAAGCCTCATCCGAGGAAACTTGAATGGTCACCCGGGAGTAGCCGCTGACCATCAGGTCTGCCAAGGAAAAGATTTTGGTCGCTTTGATCCGGATGGCCTTTTCGCCTCGATCCAAGGTGCCGGTGATCTGTACCGTCGATTCCGGGGTGATCAGCGCCGACGCGGTGTGATAAAGGTCAGGAAAGACGATCACCTCCACGCTTCCATGGAGGTCCTCTAAGATGAGGTACGCCATCCGATCGCCTTTCCTCGTCATCGTTTGCTTAATCGACCCGATGATCCCGCACAGCTTGACTTCTTTGGCGTCCGCAATCTCATTCAGCAAGTCAGTTCGGCAACTCGAGAACCGACCGGTCGCTTCCGCATAACGTGCGAGGGGATGGCTTGTGATGTAAAATCCGATGAGTTCTTTCTCATGCGCGAGGAGTTGCTCCTCCCTCCATTCAGGCACACTGGGGAGGCTTTCATCAACGGGGAGCGTGCCGTGCTTCGTACGCGCGCCGTCACCTTCCAGGGACGCGAAGATGCTGGTCTGGCCTTGCGAGGCGGCACGTTGCGCAGCCATGGCTTGATCCACCGTCCGATCTAGGACCGTCGCGAGCTGCGCCCGCCGAGCGCCGGTCGAATCGAACGCGCCGGCCTTGATGAGGCATTCCACGGCGCGCTTGCTGAATTTTCGCATATCCACTCGATGGCAGAAATCAAAGAATGAAACAAAGGGCCCATCAGCACCCCGCGCCGTCAGAATCGTTGCAATCGGGCCCTCGCCAACATTTTTGATCGCCGCCAAGCCAAACCGAATCCCGTCGGCAGCGACTGAAAAGTCCTTCTCGCTCTCGTTTACGTCCGGAGGCAACACCCGGATCCCCAGCTCTCGACATTCATTAATATATCGGACCACCTTATCGGTATTCCCCATCTCGCTCGTTAGCAAAGCCGCCATGAATTCGTGGGGATAGTGCGCCTTGAGATAGGCCGTCTGATAGGTCACCATGGCATACGCGGCCGCGTGCGATTTGTTAAACCCGTACCCCGCGAACTTTTGGATCAGCTCAAACAATTTCGCGGCCTTCTTATCGGAGATCTGCCGCGCTTTCGCCCCTTCGAGAAATTTGGCCCGGAGCTTGTCCATTTCCTCCGGTTTTTTCTTGCCCATCGCTCGCCGGAGAATATCCGCCTGGCCCAGGGAAAAGCCCGCCACCCTATTGGCAATCGCCATCACCTGTTCCTGATAGACAATAACACCGTATGTCTCGGTCAGCAGCTCTTCAAGAGCCGGCACTTCGTACATGATGGGAATTTTCCCCTGCTTACGTTTGATGAAGTCTGAAATAAGATCCATCGGGCCAGGTCGGTACAGCGCGATGATGGCAATAATCTCTTCGAACCGATCTGGGCGAAGACCGGTGAGCAGATCGCGCATGCCGGGACTTTCCAGCTGGAACACCCCCGCGGTCTTGCCGCAGGACAGCAGCCCAAAGGTCAGCGCATCGTCGAGCGGAATGGCACCCACCGAGAACGAATCGGTCGAACCGCTGCATGCGTTAATCAGGCGCTCGGCGTGCGCGATCATGGTCAAGGTTTTGAGGCCAAGGAAATCAAACTTCACTAAGCCTACTTTCTCCACGTCCCCCATAGGGAACTGCGTCACAACTTCGTCGGTGTCTTTTGCACCTTTAAATAACGGCACATGGCGAGTCAAGGGATCGTGGGAGATCACGACGCCCGCCGCATGGGTCGAGGCATGGCGTGGTGAATTCTCCAGCGCCCGGGCCGTCTCGAAGACCGTGCGCACCTTCGGATCAGTTTGCACCAGGTCCTTCAGGCGGGGTTCTGCTTCCAGGGCTTCGTCCAAGGTGATATTCAATTGATCGGGGACAAGCTTTGCAATACGGTCCACCTCGGCGTACGGCATTTCCAACACCCGTCCGACATCGCGAATGGCCGCCTTCGCCTTCATCGTACCGAACGTAATGATCTGGCAGACATAGTCCTTGCCGTACTTCTCCACGACGTAATTGATCACTTCCTGACGGCGGTCCATGCAAAAGTCCATGTCGATGTCTGGCAGCGAGATGCGTTCAGGATTCAGGAAGCGCTCGAATAAGAGGCCATAGACCAAGGGGTCGAGGTCGGTGATACGCAGCGCATACGCGACGAGGCTGCCGGCGGCGGATCCGCGTCCGGGACCGACCGGGATGCCACGGCCTCGGGCGAAGTTAATGATATCCCAGACAATCAAAAAGTAGCCGGCAAAGCCCATGGACGTAATGATCGTTAATTCGTCGCGAAGCCGCTGCTGGTATCGGATTTCGGGAATCGCGGAGGGTCGCTCCCGCAATCGGGCGGTTAAGCCCTCGAGGGCAAGCTTGTCAAGATAAGTTTCCAGCGTATCTCCCTCGGGAACGCGGTACTGTGGAAGGTGCGGCTTCCCGAAGGTGAACGACAGCTCGCACATCTCCGCCACGTGGCTGGTGTTCCAGACCGCCTGGGGCCATTCGTGAAACGCGGCGAGCATCTCGTCAGTGGATTTGACATAGAGTTGATCGGTATGAAACCGCATGCGGTTCGGCTCATTCACTGTCTTGCCGGTTTGAAGGCACAGCAGAATGTCATGGATCTTGGCATCGTCTTTCTTGAGATAATGACAGTCGTTCGTGGCCACCAGGGGGATGCCGAGCTGCCTATGTATCTCACGCAAACCTTGATTCGCGATCTGCTGCTCCGGAACCGCGTTTTCCTGAACCTCCAAAAAGTAGTTCTCCTTCCCGAAGAGCTCGCGATATTCTGCCGCCGTTCGAATGGCATCCGCTAAACGGTCCCTGCCGATCAAGAATGGCACTTCGCCGCTGAGGCATCCAGAGAGCCCAATCAGGCCTTCGTGATGTTCACGCAACGCTTCCTTATCGATCCGGGGCTTGTAATAAAACCCGTCGAGATAGGCGGTGCTCGCGAGTTTTAACAGGTTCTGATAGCCCGTGCGATTGGCGGCGAGCAAAATCAGGTGATAGTACTCGTTGTGGGCAAATTGGCCTTCCCGATCGAATCGGCTCTTGGGCGCCATATAGGCTTCGCAGCCGATAATGGGTTTGATACCCGCCGCCTTCGCTTTTTGGTAGAAATCGATGGCCCCAAAGAGATTGCCGTGGTCGGTAATGGCTACGGCAGGCATGCCGAAGCCTTTTGCTGTCTGCACTAAGGCTTCGATTTGATTGGCGCCGTCGAGCAGACTGTATTGCGTGTGAACGTGCAGGTGGACGAACTGTGACGCCACGTAGGTGTCCTTTAGAACGCCGCGCGCCCGGCTGCGGAAGCCTCCGGCGACGAACGCCGCCCGGGAGCGCCGGCTGCGGAAGGCAGCTTAGCGTCTCGATGAAAGCCGGTTCATTTTAATCAGAGGCCTGGATGAAGTCAATTAGAACGCCGTGCGCCCCAGAGCACTCTATTTCACCCACCCACCCAGGATGCGCCAAGACGCATCCTTGCTCCCTGGTCAGCCTCCGGCGAACGCATGCGCCCGAGAGCGCACGCTATTTTCACTCACCCACCCCGAGCCTGGACGGCTCTGTTTCCGTGGGACGGCCGCGTTTCCCGTGGGTCAGCTTCGGCGGCAAACGCCGCTATGCGACGCGTTGCAAGCTGCGGAAATAACGGGTCACCGGCCATGCAAGTGCAAAAAAGAAGAGCGCCCGTAAGCGTTTTCATTGACCTGTCTAAAGGGTTATGGTACCTTTCCTAATGCACGATTTCAGCATGCCCGAAAGGTAGGTTCATGGCAAAGATCGACGCGTTCTTTACGTTAGTGAATGACCAAGGGGCCTCGGACCTGCATTTAGTGGCCGGACAGGTTCCGATTATCCGATTGCATGGGGACCTGGAGCGCGTCAAATACAACGTCCTGGATAATGACGAGCTGAAAAAAATGCTCTATGAGATCTGCCCTGAGCCGAAGATCAAGGTCTTCGAGGAGACCGGGGACGTCGATTTCGGCTATGAAATTCCCGGCGTGGCGCGGTACCGTGCCAACTTTTTTAATCAGAAATACGGGATCGGGGCTGCGTTCCGCCAGATCCCGAACAAGATCGCGACTGCGCGCGACCTTGGCCTTCCGGCCATCCTCACCCGGGCCAGCATGTTGCACAAAGGCCTGATCCTGGTCACGGGTCCTACCGGGAGCGGCAAATCCACGACGCTTGCTGCCATGCTCGATCACGCCAACAAGCATCGGAAGGATCACATCATCACGCTCGAAGATCCGATCGAGTTTGTGCACCAGAGCCAAGGGTGCGTCGTGAACCACCGGGAGATCGGCACCCATACCAAATCGTACGCCGCGGGGCTGCGCGGCGCGCTGCGCGAGGACCCCGATATCATTCTCGTAGGAGAAATGCGGGATCTCGAAACGATCAGCTTGGCCCTCGAAGCGGCCGCCACCGGCCATCTCGTCTTTGCCACGCTCCATACGACGAGCGCCGCGAAGACAGTGGATCGGGTGATCGAGGTGTTTCCGCACGATGAGCAGAACCAGGTGCGGAACAGTCTGTCCACGAGCCTCAAGCTCGTAGTCGCGCAAAACCTCTTCAAGCGGATCGATATGAAAGGCCGGTGCTGTGCCTTGGAAGTGATGGTGTGCAACGCCGCGATCTCGAACCTGATTCGAGAGAACAAGACCTTCCAAATTCCATCGATCATTCAAGTGGGAAAAAAGTACGGCATGCAGACTCTGGATGACGCGATTATGGAAGTGCTGCAAAAGAAATGGATCAGCCCCGAAGAAGCGTACGACAAGTGTATGGATAAGGGTAAGTTCGCGCCGTTTCTGAAGTCGCCACCTGATGATTTGGCGGGATGAGAGTCGGGCACGGTAAGAACATCGGGGGCGAACGCAAGGAAGGGCTGGAATGAGAAAACACGAAGTCGATCTCCTGCTCGCCACGATGGTGGACTCACGGCACAATGTCTCGGATCTCAATCTGACAGTGGACTATCCGCTGCAGGTGGAGGCAAACGGCGAGCTGATGCCCGTCTCCCTGGAGCCCTCCATTGACAAGCTTACCCCGTTTCAGACGGAGGTCTTTGCGATCAATCTCATCAATAACGACCGGCGGCTCTACAACAATCTGATTCAAGAGGGATCATGCGACCAGTCGTACGTGATGCCCCGCCAAACCCGTCTTCGCGTGAACATTTTCCAGCAGCAAGGCCATTACTCCATCGCGATGAGAAAATTAGAAAATAAGATTCCCTCCATTGAAGATCTCAAATTGCCGGATGTTTTTAAGAAGACGGCGGAGGAGAAAAATGGGCTGGTTCTCGTGACCGGGCCCACCGGCGTTGGCAAAACCACGTCGCTTGCGGCCTTGCTGAACGAGATCAATCAGACCAAGCCGGTGCACATCATTACCCTGGAAGATCCCATCGAATTCGTGCACCACAAGGCCAAGGCCACGTTCAATCAACGCCAGCTCGGCAGCGATTTCGATACCTTCTCGAACGGCCTGCGTGCCGCGCTCCGCGCCGCGCCGAAAGTCATTCTGGTCGGCGAAATGCGCGACCGTGAAACGTTAGAGTTGGCGCTCAGAGCCTCCGAGACCGGGCATTTGGTATTGAGCACGTTGCATACCATCGATGCCGCGCGGACCATCAATCGGATCATTGGTATGTTCCCTTCTGAGGAGGAACGTCATATCCGTATCCGGTTGGCGGACGCGTTGAAGTGGATCATTGGGCAGCGGCTTCTGCCGAAGGTCGGGGGAGGACGAATTGCCGTCCACGATATTTTGATGACGAATCTCCGGCTCAAAGAGGTGGTTCAACTCGGAGAGTCAGAGGGAAAAACGATTTACGAGATTCAGGAAGCCGGGGCGCCGTTCGGCATGCAGACCTTCGATCAGGCTCTGATCCGGGTGTTTTCCGAGGGCCAGGTCACCGAGGAAGACGCGTTACTCTATGCCAGCCACAGATCGGTCGTCCATCGGGGAATCGATCAGATCAAACACGCGCGCGGAGAAAAGACGACCGATATCGACGGCCTCATGGTGGACAGAGGCTACAGCAAAACGGTAAGAAAGCACTAGGCCTACGATGGTCTTAACCTGCACTGCATGCTCGGCGAAGCTCTCGATCCCGGACGGGAAGATTCCCAAGACCGGCTCGGTCACTGTCGCCTGTCCGAAATGCCAACAAAAGATTCAGGTGGCCGCTAAACGAGCTCCTGTCGCTCCCGCGCCCGAGGTCTCGAAAGGGCTTGGGCCGGAAGACGTCGTCGGTGTCGCATCCGACCCGGTGGCGGAGCCCCGGCGACTGGCGATGGTCTGCGTGGACCAGCTCCACGGGCAAATGAGAGTCAAAACGGCTCTTGCGGAGCTGGGGTATACTGTGCATATAGTAAACGACCCCAAAGAAGCGATCGATCGGCTCTGGCAGCAGCCTTATGGGCTGGTGATCCTGCACGAGGAGTACGGTGGAGCGGCCGATAACAACGGCGTTTTAAAGATCCTCCAGCCGATGCCGATGTCGATCCGGCGCTTCATGTATGTGGGGCTGATTGGCAAACAGTACCGGACGTTAGACCAGACCGCCGCGTTCGCCAAGAGCGTGAACTTCGTGGTGGCCGAAACGGAGCTAAGCAATCTTAAAGCAATTGTGCAGGAAGCCGTCGCAGATCATGATCGGTTCTACCGCGTATTTCGTGAAGTCCTCCGCGAAGCGGGCAAGCTCTAACCCTCACCAGCAAGGAGAAGTCGTGTGAAACGAGCGCTTATCAGCGTTTCGGATAAGTCTGGCATTTTCGAATTTGCAAAGGCTCTGACGGACCTCGGATTTGAAATACTCTCAACAGGCGGAACCGCAAAGGCGCTCAGGGAAGCAGGGCTGAAAGTCATGGACGTGGCGGACTATACCGGATCGCCTGAAATCCTCGATGGCCGGGTGAAAACACTGCATCCGAAGATTCATGGAGGCTTGTTGGGACGCCGCCAGGATCCCGGGCATGTCGCGGAAATGGCGGGCCAGGGCATTACTCCCATCGATCTGGTGGCCATCAACCTCTATCCGTTTGAAGCCGTCATCCAGAAGCCCGGTAGCGCCTTTGAAGAGGCGATTGAAAATATCGATATCGGCGGCCCCTCCATGATCCGGTCAGCCGCAAAAAATCATGCCGATGTCATTGTCGTTGTGGATCCGGCGGATTACCAGCGGGTCGTGGAAGCTCTGCGCACTGGTGGCGTCTCGCCCCCCATGCGCCTGGAGCTCGCGCACAAGGTCTTCCAGCATACGGCTCGCTACGACGGCGCGATTAGCAGCTATCTGGAAGCTCAACGCACGGGCAGCACAGCAAAATTTCCCTCGCTGTTGACGCTCCAGTTCGAAAAGGTGCACACCCTTCGTTATGGAGAGAACCCGCATCAGCAGGGCGCCTTTTATCGCGAGCTCTCCGGTCATGAAGCGGCAGTCGCGCGCGGACGGCAACTCCATGGGAAGGAGATGTCCTACAATAACTTCCTGGACGCGAATTCAGCGCTCGAGTTAGTGAAGGAGTTTGGTAAGAGCGACCTTAAAATAGCCGTAGCGATCGTGAAACATAATAATCCCTGCGGCGCGGCGACCGGCGACACGGCGAGAGATGCCTACTTGCGGGCGCGCGACACGGATCCGATCTCCGCTTTCGGCGGGGTGGTCGCGTTCAATACTACGGTCGATCTGACGACCGCGAAGGAGCTGACGGGAACCTTTCTCGAAGTGGTGGTCGCTCCGGGCTTCGAGGCGGCGGCTTTGGCCGAATTGAAGAGAAAAAAGGATTTGCGGCTCTTGGACGTGGGACCGTTGCAGACCGAAGGCCGCGGCGCCCTCGATCTGCTGGACATGAAGAAAATCGTCGGCGGACTGATTCTCCAGGACCGAGATCTCAGCTCCATTTCGGACATGCGCGCCCTTAAAGTCGTCTCCAAACGACCGCCGACGGATGAGGAATATGAAGCGTTCGCCTTCGGGTGGAAGGTATGCAAGCACGTCAAATCAAACGCGATCGTGTTTGCGCGCCCCAACCGAACCATCGGCATTGGGGCGGGCCAGATGAGCCGCGTGGACTCCGTCAAGCTCGCCACTATGAAAGCCGCCTCCAGCCTGGCCGGCTGCATCATGGCTTCCGATGCGTTTTTTCCGTTTCGGGATGGGATCGATGCGGCCGCGCAAGCTGGCATTACGGCCGTTATTCAACCAGGCGGGTCGATCCGCGATCAGGAGATTGTACAGGCCGCGGACGAGCACAACATGGCGATGGTCCTGACCGGTATGCGGCATTTCCGCCACTAGACCTGCCGAACCGGGGACAGGCTCTCATGTTGGCGAAAGAAGACTCTTCACGTCAGTCAGACTCCTAATGCACCCGGCACGTCGAGTCTTGTGAAAGTTCTCATTGTAGGAAGCGGCGGGCGCGAACACACCTTAGCATGGAAGCTTGTCCAGAGCCCGTCGATGACGAAGCTCTATTGCGCTCCCGGCAATGCCGGGATCGCGGCATTGGCGGAATGCGTTCCGTTAGCAGCCGCCGATATCTCGGGTTTGCGAGCCTTTGTGCAAGAGCAGAGCATCGATCTGACCGTCGTGGGACCGGAAGGGCCGCTGGCCGCCGGCATCGTGGACGACTTCCGCAAACATAAGCTCCGGATCTTCGGCCCTCACAAAGCCGCGGCGCGTATTGAATCGAGCAAAGCGTTTTCCAAGGATCTAATGGTCCGGCTCGGTATCCCGACGGCCGAATCCAAGACGTTCACGGCTGTTGCCGCTGCTCTCGATTATCTTGAGCGGCGGGAGGCGCCGATCGTCGTGAAAGCCGATGGATTGGCGCAAGGGAAGGGAGTCGTCATTGCTCGTAGCAGGGCCGAGGCCCGCGATGCCGTCCTCGCGATGCTGGAGGGCAGAGCCTTCGGTGAGGCCGGTTCGCGCATAGTGATCGAAGAGTTTCTGGACGGCGAAGAGATGACGGTGATGGCGTTTACCGATGGGAAGACCGTGATTCCAATGATCCCGGCGCAGGATCATAAGCGCCTTCGTGACGGGGACACCGGTCCCAACACCGGCGGCATGGGTGCCTACGCACCAGCACCGCTCGGCACCGGCAAGATGATGGAGCGGGTGCGTCGCAACATCCTGGAACCTGCGCTCGAGGGACTCTCACAGCTAGGAAGTCCTTTCCAAGGTGTCCTCTATGCCGGTCTGATGGTAAGCGATGGAGAGCCGAGGGTCCTGGAGTTTAACGCTCGCCTGGGCGACCCGGAAACCCAAGTAGTCTTGCCGCTACTCAAAACCGATCTCGTGGAGCTACTGCTCACAGCGACCGAGCACCGGTTGGACCAAGCGACGGTCGAGTGGCATGGCCGCGCCGCGGTCTGCGTGGTGGTTGCCGCCGAAGGATATCCGGGAGCGATTCAGACAGGAACGCCGATTCACGGGCTCGAGCAGGAGGGCAGCGAGGACGATCTCATGATCTTTCATGCCGGAACCGCGAGGAGTTCTTCCTCGGATGCCATTGTGACGGCCGGCGGGCGGGTGTTGGGCATCACGGGAATCGGAGAGGACCTCGCCGCGGCCCGTACCCGAGCCTACGCTGGTGTGAAGGGGATACAGTTCGAGGGAATGCAGTACCGCAACGATATTGGCTCGCGGGCTTTTGCTTAAACAGTTGCCCACGCACAAGATGCTATAATAGCCATCGACCAGAGGACTCACGTGCCAAAAACAGCAGACGACGACAAGAAGCCGCGGGTTGGCATTTATCTGGGGAGCAGTTCTGATGCCCCGGTCATGGAGGAGGCACGCAAGACGCTCCGCGAACTGGGCATCGCTTGCGAGATGGCGGTGGCCTCGGCGCATCGCTCTCCTGAACGGGCCCATAAGCTGGCCACGACGGCCGAAGAACGTGGCTTGGAGGTGCTGATTGTAGGAGCGGGCGGGGCTGCTCATCTGGCCGGCGCCATGGCAGCCAACTCGATTCTGCCAGTGATCGGTGTGCCCTTGGAGAGTTCGGCGTTGAAGGGCTTCGATGCCCTTTTGGCCACGGTGCAGATGCCGGGGGGCATTCCTGTCGCCACGATGGCAATCGGCAAGGCCGGCGCAAAAAATGCAGCGATCCTTGCCGCACAGATTATCGCTCGAAAAGATGCTGGTTTAGCGGCGCGCCTGCGCCAACAGAAAAAAGCGATGGCGGCAGGTGTGGAAGAATCATCCCGAGAGGTGGAAGCCGGCTAGTGAGAGGCGCTCTTTATCCGATGACAGAAGCGGCGCTAAATCAGGCCGCCAGTGTAGTGCGCGATGGTGGCGTCATCGCGTTCCCTACGGAAACCTTCTATGGTTTGGGCGTGACGCCATGGGATTCGGCGGCCGTTCAGCGTCTCTTTGCGCTCAAAGGGCGTTCGAGTGCATCGAGTCCCATCCTCGTGTTGATCCGCCATCGAAAGGAACTAGAAAGCCTCATCACTGAGATCAGCCCAAGCGCCGAATTGCTGATGAAGGCGTGCTGGCCCGGTCCGTTGACTATTGTGTTTCGAGCAAGTTCAAAAGTCCCGCCGTTGCTCACTGCGGGAACCGGCACCATCGGTATTCGGCTCTCCGCGGCGGCTTCCCTCCAGTGGCTACTTGATGCGGTCGGTGGCCCGCTGACCGGCACGAGCGCCAACCGTTCCGGGGCATTGCCCGCGGTTACGGCGCAGGACGTGCAGGCCTCTTTGGGCGTCGACGTCGATCTCATCCTCGACGGCGGCCGAACGCCCGGTGGCTTTGCCAGTACCGTAGTAGACACGACGGTGATGCCGGTTCGATTGATCCGGGAGGGGGCACTTTCCCGAAGCGCCGTACTCTCGGTGATTGGAACGTTGGCGGCATAAATGATTCTGAGCAACCTGCGTTCACTGAATAATCGTATTTTCCATCGCATCCGACTCACCACAAAACTCATGGTCATGATGTTGACACTGCTGGCGCTCTCGCTGACCGCCTCGGTATTCCTCTCCCACATAGCGCAACAGGCGCTGATCGCGGATATCGAGGAGAGCATCCACGATCTGTCGAATGCGACCGCGGTAAGCCTGGAACAGCTCTCAGGGGAACCGGATGCGGGCCAATTGCAGAAGCTCCTCAGTCGGCTGGTGAGAAAAGGCGTCAAGGAGATCAAACTTCTGGACGTGGAAAAGGAGGTTGTCGCCAGCTCGCCGCCTCAGCAGACCGGACGGAAAATGGAAAGCACGGTTGTCAAAGGCGGACAGCGGGAATACAACGTGACGGCGCCACTCGTAGATGGCACCGACGTGCTCGGCTACATCCATGTCACGTTCACCCTGGAGGATCTGGCGAAGGCCAATCGGGCGACGTTGATCAAACGCGTGACAGTCACGTTGTTGATCTTCGCGTTAGGAATTGCCGCCTCGTTATATCTGGCTCGAAAATACACCCAGCCATTGCATGGCGTGGTGGAAGCCGCAAAGCGGGTCGCGGCCGGGGATCTGACGAAGACCATCGAGGTGGAGGGCGCAGACGAGATTGCTGAATTGACCAAGAGTTTCAACGAAATGGTCGAGAAGCTTCGCCAGCACCGCGAATT
>Ga0070706_100000540_pt1 | contig 43953 bp, 45 predicted proteins | sample KBSK5501metaG_FD_65476 | JGI IMG/M metagenome (GOLD analysis project Ga0070706, IMG submission 65476) | Corn, switchgrass and miscanthus rhizosphere microbial communities from Kellogg Biological Station, Michigan, USA - KBS K5-50-1 metaG | ecosystem: Host-associated > Plants > Roots >... | reverse complement strand
GCCAGCTCAAGGACAAAGCACCCCGCCGCGTCCAACAGAATTTGTCAGTTGTGCTCAGTCCATTTACACGGTTTTCCACGGCGGCCATTCCTGTGGCGGCAAGCGCCAGGAGTGGCCTGCACGGACAGCATAGAAGATGGCACTCAGAAAGGTGCGTAGGTTGTGCTGTCGCGTGCGACCAGTCCTGGACTTCGGCGTCAAGAGCGGGCGAACCACCTCCCATTCCCGATGGGTGAGCGTGGCGTTGTAGGGATGCGTGTCCATGCCCTCATGCTACTCACCCCAGGCAATTTCTGGCGCCAGCCGGCTTTCAGACACGCTCTAGATGCCCACGCACCACACGTCAATGAAGATCGTGGCGCCTGATTTGAGGCTTGGGCTGATGTTGACCGAGACGGTCTGCGGTCCCAAGACCCCAGTGCTGTACGTGTTCCCGGTCTGCGTGTTGGTGACGGTGACGTCATCCACCGAGCAGCCTGCCTGGTTGCCAATCGTGATCAGATGCGTGCCGATCTCCGGGGCTTCAACGTGCGCCTCGTGGTGGACATCAAGCGCCAGGTTCAGGTAGGACCACTTCGCATTGTGCGCGCCAAGCGTGTCGGTCCAGGAGATCATGCGGCCGTCGAGCAAGGCATTCGACACATCGCCGTGGAAGCGGGTGTCAATCTCGGGCGCGACCTGGCCCTTCACTTTGAAGTTATCGGTCTTGCTGTCACCGGGGACGAACCCATGTTTGCTGCCATCTTTGCCCGTGGCGTAGCCGCAATCGACTTGGGCGAGGGCTTGCGCCTCGTTCGTGACGCTGGCGTTCACTGCTTCGCAGCCGGCCACGTAATCCGCCAAGCGGGTCGCCCACGCCTTGTACTCACCGCCATTGTTGGTCGTGTCCAGGTAGGGCATGAGTTGAACGGTGGTAGCGCCGTGGTCTATATCGACGCCCGTCACATGTGCGCAGCCGAAGTCTATTGACGGTTGCACGCTAGTGATGATGCCGTTCAGCACGATGAACTGGCGGCAGCCGGCGGGATCCGTCGAGAGCAGCGTCTTGCCCGAAGGAATGGTCACCTGGAAGACGTAGGTCCCGTCCGGCAATCCGGCGGCGCCTTGCGGCGCTCCCGGACCAGGGCCACCGTCCAGGTACACAGCCTCCTTGGAAGGATAAATGTTGAAGTTGACCTCGCTCCCGTCTGAGAGGGTCGTGAAGATCGCGCCGGAGAGTGAAGCGGCGTGCGCCGATTGGGCCGCGCCAAGGCTGATAGTGAGCATTACTAGTAGAGAAGTTACGCCGAGGAGCAGTCGTCGCGCGAAATGTGGTCGGATGTTCAGTTTCCCCTCCTGTGGCGCTCCATCGCGCCATCTCAAGATATCCAGCCCGACATGATCGATTCCCCACACACGCCCTAGCGCTGTGGTAGACCGGGATGCGCCTTCCTGCCCTATCTACCCTAGCAAGCGGATGTGTGCCCGACGTGGAGGAAATCTTGAGGCGCAGTGGAGGCCATGGCAAGATGGTGGAGACAGTCGCAACGACGCTCCCTCGCGCCTTCGCTGCGCGTCAGTGGCGCGTTCGTGCTCGCTCTAGGCAGCGGCGCCACTCCGTCAGGTGGTCCGGCAAGCGCAGGAGCTCGTCAGGATACGGGCGATGCTTGGGTGGGATGTGCATGCGCATGCTGTAGCGCCGCAGCAGTTGATGGAACACAGCGCAATCATCCCCGTGATCTGCCACAATCTTCGCTGGCCGCCGTTTGGGGCGTCCGCTTGGAGCGTGTGACGCGAGTGGCGCTCAACGTCCGCTCCGCCAGCTGTACGCCTGCCGAAGGCGCGCATCCATTTCGTCCCTTTGCCTTTCCGCGTCAAGCTGACCCGTTCACCCCCGTTCTTCGCCGGAACAAAGGAACCGTCAAGGAAGGCGATGGACCAGTCGAGTTGGCCGTCGAGGTCCGGCTGCGCCAGCAATGCCCTCCAGATGCGCGCCCATACGCCCTGCTCGCCTCGGCGCTTGAGTCGTCGCCATGCCGGTCGTTGGCGCGCCATATTCACCGGGCAGCTCTCGCTAGCGGCAGCCAGTGATAAGCGCGTAGACGATGCCCTCAATGGTCCGACCGCCCATTCCCCACTAGTTCGTACCTGGCATGGCGTTCCAAGGCCCTACTGTGGTCCATTGGAATTCTCTGGAGGCTCATGAGGTGGAGTCGGCCAGCGGCGGCGGGGTAAGATGGCCGCCTTCGTCACCCAGTTCGGGCAGAGGAACGCCTTGCATGCCAAGCGTGACGGCGAGTTCACCGCCATGGTGGAGGTCATGCGCCATCACGCGCCAGAGAATCCACTGGCGAGGGAGCGCATAGTTCTTGCCCTGATACGATAGTGGAAACGTCTGATCGAGATCGGCGACACTCCAGCGCGCGAGAGCGTTCTCGATCATCCGCCAGCTGGCTTCCAGACCGTTGACCAGCGCGGCGGGATGCTCCTGGATCGCCTCATCGCGCCGCCACGCGGCGACCTGCCGGGCAGGCTCAATGCTCTGCTCGCCGAACGTGCGCAGGAACCAGTCGACACGCCCGGCGCTGATATGCCGCGCGATCTCCCCGGCCGAACGCAGCTGCGGCGCGGGACGCCAGATCACCTGTTCGCGTGAGCGTGGAGCGATTGCCCGTACCAGGCTGGTCTGATAGCCATCCCATCCCCTGTACACGCTCATGAGCGAATGAGCCTCAGGATTCATGCGCTAGCTCCCTTCCCCGGTCGTGGACAGCCCGACAGAGAGTGTAGAACATCTGTCTCGCGATGTCCATGCAGGCCTTAGATGTCCATGCAGGCCTTAGATGTCCATGCAGGCCTTAGATGTCCATGCAGGCCTTAGATGTCCATGCAGGCCTTAGGAGAGGAGCTCCGGGGTCATGGCGCGGCGTGCGGCGCGCTTCGCCTTCTGGCCGCCAGAGAGCGCCGTCGCGACAAAGAGCGTGCGATGCTCTGGCGAGGGGCCATGCTCCTGCAGCGCGGCGAGGTGGGTGGGGACGCCATAGCCTGCGTTGCGGTCCCAGCCATAGTGGGGATACTGGGCGGCGAGCTTGCGCATGAGGCGATCGCGATAGACCTTGGCGATGAGCGAGGCGGCGGAGACGGCGGGCACGAGCGCGTCGGCTTTGGGCAGGCAGCGAATCACGCCGGCGCAGCCATCGGGGCGCGGTGGGCGCACTTTGCCGTCGAGCACATACTCGTCGGCGCTGATGAGGATGATGAGCTGGCGGAACGCCTCGCGGTTGGCCCAGCCAATCCCATGCTCGTTGATCTGCGCGGTCGGGATGGTGACGATCTCATAGGTGATGGCGCAGCGCCGCAGGGCACGGGCGATCTCGCGGCGACGAGCGGCGGGGACGGTCTTCGAGTCGCGCAGGAACCGGGCGAGCGGACCGAGACGCTCGACGATATCCTCTGGCGTGATGATGGCGGCGGCGACGAGCGGCCCGGCGAGCGCGCCGCGGCCGACCTCATCCAGTCCGCACTGGTGACCCGGCTGGATGATGAGGGAGAGCAGTTCCGGCTGGTCGGGCGTCTCGCTCACGGCGCCTCCCACTGCTAGGAGATCAACGTATCAAAGCGATCTGGAGCGGCAGGCCACGCCGCTGCTGTATCGTAAGACGAGAAGGCGGAGACGCGCCAATGATGGCGTGCCTCCGCTCAAGAAACCATGCGACGCTACGCGCGTTACGCCTGGTCGCGGCGCTCGCGCAGACGGGCCGCCTTGCCGCGCAGGCCACGCATGTAGTAGAGGTTCTTGCGCCGGACGATATTGTGGCGCACGACCTCGATCTTGTCGATGTTGGGCGAATGCAGCAAAAATGAGCGCTCGACGCCGACGTTGTGCGCGATGCGGCGGACGGTGAACGAGCGGTTGACGCCCTCGCCACGCAGCCGGATCACAATGCCCTCGAAGACCTGAATACGCTCGCGACTGCCCTCGACCACCTTGACGTGGACGCGAACGCTGTCGCCGGATTGTAGTTGTGGCCGGTCGTCGCGGAGATGATCCTCCTCCACGGCGCGAACCAGCGGCGCGACTGTCATGGGATGCTCCTCTCAAAAACGCCATCGCCGAGTATATCATGGCTGGCGGCTTCAGCGCAATCCTCTGTTTGGGCTAGGGCGCTGGCGCTCGCCAGGTGTGGGCCGGTTTGACACGCCCAGGGACGCTCCCTATACTCAGATGCGTTGGGATCGGCGCGATGCGGCGCTCAACTCGCCCAGCGTGTGGCGATGTGGCCATCGGGAACACTGGCTGTTCAAGACTGGCAGAATAGAGACGAGAGGCGATGCCCGAATGGAACAGAACCTGCGTATTCCTGGCCCCACGCCGATCCCACCGGAGGTGGCCGCCGCGCTTGCCCGCCCGATGATCAACCATCGTGGGCCAGAGTTCGCCGCGATCATCGGACGCGTGACCGAAGGGCTACAACATTTCTTCCAGACAAGCCAGCCCGTGCTCGGCTTCCCCTCTGCCGGCAGCGGCGCGATGGAGGCGGCGGTCGTCAACGTCTTCTCGCCGGGGGATGAAGTCCTCGCCGTGACCATCGGCGTCTTCGGCAATCGCCTGGCGAAGATCGCGGAGGCGTTTGGGCTGAAGGTCACGCGCCACGAGGTCGCCTGGGGACAGGCCGCCGATCCGGCGCAGGTCGTCGCGGCGCTGGACGCGCTGCCGAACGCGAAGGGTGTCCTGCTCACGCATAACGAGACCTCGACTGGCGTGACGAACGATTTGCAGGCGCTGGCGCAGGCGATCCGCGCCCGGCGTCCAGACATCCTGCTGGTGGTGGACGCGGTCAGCTCGCTGAGCTGTGTGGACCTGCGGATGGACGAGTGGGACCTGGATGTGGTCTTCACCGGCGCGCAGAAGGGCTGGATGGTCCCGCCGGGCCTGGCGATGATCGGGGTGAGCGCGCGCGGGTGGGCCGCGACGGAAAAGGCGACGCTGCCACGCTTTTACTGGGACTTCCGCACGGCGCGCAAGTCGCTGGAGAAGGGGCAGACGCCCTACACGCCGCCGGTGAGTCTGTACTTCGGGCTGGATGTGGCGCTGGGGATGATGCGCGCGGAGGGACGCGAGGCGATCATCGCCCGGCACCAGCGTGTGGCGGACCTGACGCGGTCGCGCGCGCGGGCGATGGGGCTGGAGTTGTTTGCGGAACCTGCTCACGCCTCGAATACGGTCACGGCGCTCAAGGTTCCCGCTGGCGTCGAGAGCAAGGCGCTGACGAAGGCGCTGCGCGAGCAGGAGGGTGTGGTGATCGCGGGCGGGCAGGAGCGGCTGGAGGGGCAGATCATCCGCATCGGCCATCTGGGCTACGTCCACGAACCAGACATCGCGGCCTGCATGGACGCGCTGGAGCGGCAACTAGGCGCGCTGGGGTATCGCGCGCCAGCGGCGAGCGGCGCCGAGGCGTAGCGCTGTAAGTGGGGCAGGCGGGTAAGCGCGCAGGCGATTGAAATCATGGCTCTGGGCCTTCGGCCACCACATCCACCTGCGTGGACGCCCAGAGATCGCCGCGCGTGGGGAACCTGCGCAGGCAGGATATGTCGCGGCACGCCCCCAGACGCGATTTCTATTGCCGGCCCGCCGGACGCCGACCTCGCTGAGATGACACATCAAGACAAGAAGGACACACATCGATGAGTAGCGCCTCACGCTCGCATCCGAACGCCAGCGCGCCGCGCGGGGAGCGCCCACGCATCCTCGTCGCGGACCCGATCGCCGCCGAGGGAGTAGCCTATCTGCGCGGATTTGCCGCCGTGGATGAGCGGCACGGACAGCGCGTCGAGGCGCTGCTGGAGATCATCCCGCGCTACGACGCGCTGGTGGTGCGCAGCGAGACGAAAGTCACGGCGACACTGATCGCGGCTGGCGCGCGCCTGCGCATCATCGCGCGGGCAGGTGTCGGCGTGGACAACATCGACGTGGAGGCGGCGACGCGGCAGGGAATCGTAGTGGTGAACTCGCCGCTGGGCAACATCAACGCCGCCGCCGAGCATACCATCGCGCTACTGCTCGCGCTGGCGCGGCATATCGCGCCGGCCAACGCGTCGCTGCGCGCGGGACACTGGGAACGCGCGAAGTTCGTCGGCGCGGAGGTGCGCGGCAAGACGCTGGGCATCGTCGGGCTGGGGAAGGTCGGCGCGGAGGTAGCGCGGCGAGCGGGAGACGGTGGCCTGGGCATGCGCTTGATCGCCGCCGATCCCTACGCCGCGCCGGAGACCGCGCGCAAGCTGAACGTCGAGCTGATGACGCTGGAGGAACTGCTGCCGCAGGCCGACTTTCTAACGGTCCACACGGCGCTGACCGGCGGCACACGTGGATTGCTCGGCGCGGCGGAGCTTGCTGCGCTCAAGCCGACGGCGCGGGTAATCAACTGCGCGCGCGGGGGCATCGTGGACGAGTCGGCGTTGCTGGACGCGCTGAACGCCGGGAAGCTCGCCGGGGCGGCGCTGGACACGCTGACGAAAGAGCCGCCCGGCGATGACGCGACGCTGCGCGCGCTGATCGGGCATCCACGTGTCGTGGTGACGCCGCACCTGGGCGCCTCGACCGAGGAGGCGCAGGTCAGCGTGGCGATGGACGTGGCCGAGCAGATCGGCGAGGTCCTTCGCGGCGAGGCGGCGCGCGCGGCAGTGAATGCGCCGATGATCCTGCCGGAGACGATGCGCCAGTTGCAACCGTGGATGGCGCTGGTAGAAAAGCTGGGACGGCTCTACACACAGTTGCACCCAGGGTCGCTGCGTCGCGCAGAGTTGAGCGTGAGCGGCGAGATCGCGCAGTACGACACGCGCCCACTGACCGCGGCGTTGATCAAGGGGCTGCTGGAGTCGGTCTCGGACGCGCACGTCAACCTGGTGAACGCGCCGACGCTGGCGCGCGAGTGGGGGCTGGAGTTGGCTGAGAACCGTTCGACGAGCGCCGAGCAGTACGCGAACCTGGTGACGCTGCGTGTGGCCCCCGACGGGATCGAAGCCGCCGATGGCGCGGAGACTCCATCCAACGAACCCAACGAACTCTCGGCGACGCTCGCCTGGGGAGCCGAGCGGGTGGTGCGAGTGGATCAGTATGCGACGGACTTCGAGCCGAGCGGGCATATCCTCTTTTGCCACAACCTGGACCGGCCCGGCATGGTGGGGAAAGTGGGCACGGTGCTGGGCGCGGCAGGGGTGAACATCGGGCGGATGGACGTCGGCCCGGTGGCGCCGCCGGGCGGGGGAAAGCGGCGCGCGGCAAACGGCGGCGAGGCGCTGATGATCCTCTCGCTCGACGACGCCGTGCCCGACGACGCGCTGGAACGCATCCGCCTGACCGATGGCATCGCCGGTGTGGAGAGCGTCAGACTCTAGGGGAAGGCGCGATGCGTTTTCCGGCTGAAGTCGCGGCGATGCTCGATGCGCTGCTGGCTGGCGCGCAGGAGGCGCTGGGCGCGAACCTGATCGCGCTGTACCTGCGCGGGTCGCTCGTGACCGGCGACTTCGATCCTGAGGCGAGCGATATTGACTTCTTCGCGGTGACGGAGCGTCGCCTCTGTGAGAGCGAATTCGCCGCGCTGGAGGCTATGCATACCAGCTTCGCCGGGCTGCCGAACCGCTATGGCGACCAGCTCGAAGGGTCATATATTGTTCGCGCCGCGGCCAGGCGCTTCCAGCCGGGGCAGCGCCATCCCACCATCGCACGCAGCGAATCCCTGCTCTGGCGCGAGCACTTCGCGAACTGGGTCCTGGAGCGCTGGATGCTGCGCGCGTGGGGCATGACGCTGCTCGGCCCGGAGCCACAGGCGCTGATTGACGCGGTGACGAGCGATGAGATACAGGCGGCGGTGCGCGCCAATATGGCGCGGTGGGTTGCATGGATCAGTCAGCCGGATGATCCTGACTGGCTGCTGCCACGCGGGCACAAGGCGTATGTGGTCGAGACGATGTGCCGCGCGCTCTACACCCTGGCGACCGGCGAGCTGGCGGGCAAGTCGCGGGCGGTCACGTGGGCGCTGGAGACGCTCCCGGAGCCATGGCGCGCAACCGTCGAGCTCGCGCAGGTGTGGCGCAACGACCAGACGGTGGATCTGAGCATCGCGCCGGAGGTGAAGGAATTTGTATTGTGGATCGCCGCATGCGCTGAGGTCAGTTGAGAGCGCAAGCGCGAGCAGGCGCCGCATGATGGAGAATCGCCGTCACGCCTGGGTCGTCGTCTCAATCTGCATGAGCGTCACGCCGCGCATGTCGATGACATAGCGCCCACGCGCGCGCACGATGCGCAGTTGCGCGCAATTGCAGTGTGGGCAGCGCAGAATGGCGCCCATCTCGCCGCCGTAGAGCAGGAGGGCGCCGATGGGTCGGGTCTGCCCACAGCCCGCGCAGGAGGTGTGGGCGCTGGTCATCTCAAAGGGAAAGATCTCCGCCAGGAGTCCGGCGGCGGCGTTGCCGTCGAGCCGAAGGGATTCATCGCTCACGTCGCTCATACAGCTCCTCCAGTTGGTCCGAAGCGCTCGGTCTTGACACGCTCCGGGGCATAGCCCATCTCGACACACAGCGTCGCGACCGATTCGACCAGCGGAGTCGGGCCGCATACGAAGGTCAGCGGACGTTCCTCGGCGGCCCAGGTAAACTCCTCGAGCATCGCGCGGTCGATGCGCCGGTTGTATCCGGACCAGCCCTCCGGTTGGGACCGGGTCAGCGTGTGCTCAACGGTGAGTTCTCCAACCTCCGCCGCCAGCCGATCAAGCTCCTCGCGGAAGATAATCTCCTCATAGGCGCGCGAGGAGTAGAGGAGGCGCACCGGCACGGGGCTGCGCAGGGCCGCCTTTTGGCGGATCATCGCCATGAGCGGCACGATTCCTGAGCCGCCTGCGACAAGCAGCAGCGGGCCACCCTCTGTGGGCCGCCAGGTAAACCAGCCGCCGATGGGGCCGCGTAGCTCCAGCTCGTCGCCTGGATGCAGCTCATCGGTCAGATACGGGGAGACCTCGCCGTCGTCGAGCCGTTCAACCGTGATGGTCACGTGTGGCTCAACTGGCGCGGAGGCGATGGAATAGCTGCGTTCGGCCTGATAGCCATCCTCCGCGGTCAGGCGCACGTCGAGGTGTTGTCCGGCGCTATGTCCCTGCCAGCCGGGCGCGTCGAGGACGAGGCTCCGGACGCGCGGGGTCTCCTCGATCAGTTCGCGGACGGTGGTTCGCTGCCAGGCTAACCTGGGGCGTATCGCTACCATGGCTAGTCTCCCGCGTAGCGCTGTTCTTTCCAGGGGTCGCCATAGTTGTTGTACCCCAGCGACTCCCAGAAACCTGGCTCGTCATGAGCCAGCAGGCGCAGGCCACGCACCCACTTGGCGCTCTTCCAGAAGTAGAGGTGGGGCACGAGCAGCCGCGCCGGCCCGCCGTGTTCGGGCGCTAGCGGCGCGCCTTCATACTCGTGCACGATCCAGGCCTTGCCGCCTGTCACGTCCTCCAGCGGCAAGTTGGTCGTGTAGCCGCCATCGGAGAAGGCCAGGACGTAGTCGGCGCTAGTCGTGACGTCTTTCAGCAGGGTATCGAGGGAGACACCCCTCCAGGTCGTGTCGAGTTTGCTCCATTTGGTCACGCAATGAATGTCTTTGGTAATGGTCTCGTGGGGCAGTTGCTGGAACTCGTCCCAGGTCCAGCGGCGAGGCTGGTCAATCTCCCCAACAATCGTGAAGTCCCACCGATCGAGCGGGGTGCGTGGCGTCGGACCCGCCGAGAGCACAGGGAAGCCCTCGACGAGGTACTGCCCCGGCGGAAGGCGTTGCGCGGCCTCGGCGCGCTGGCGGCGTCCCTGGAAGCCGCGACTGACGAATGGATCACTCATACGAGCCTCCTTAAATCGCAAGGCGTTCGCGACAGTGGCAGGTGGAGGCGCCAGTGTGGCTGCGGCGCTAGAGGACACTATATACACAATACTGTCCGATACGCGAGGGCAAGTACAACATTTCGGGAGTGGCGCGGCGCTGGAGGCGCCAATGGTTTCAGGCACAAACAGAGAACATGCGAACATCGCGCCGAGAGAAGACTATGAGGCGCCTGCGAACGGGTTTTCTCGCCCTAAGGCGCCGAGGCAAGCTTTCAACCACCAGTCACACGTCGGACTTCAGGTTATTGCGCTGATCTATTCCGTCTGTCTTGCATACCGCGACGCAACCGTCTGACCGTGACCCAACAGACGGCAACTATGATGACGATGTCTAAGGCAAGCAGAAAATAGGCCCAGTCAGACGCTGGCTCTGCCCCCCACGAAGAGGCCACACAGTAGCGTTGAGCACAGCGAAAACAAACGCTACGACGAAGATCAACAAGCAGAGGGCAATCAGCGCTTCTGCTATCCGCATAGCCATCAACTCGCCCACGCGACCTGAAAGATCACGTCGCCAGGGCCTTTTGTAGAGAAAGATGGCGGTCATGAGCGCCATAAAAAGCCAGAGCGATACAGTCTCTTGCGCAAGTGTCATCGCGATTTGCTCCTTGGAGGCGCCATTACCGGTTCTCCCTCAGCGAGGTTCATTCCGCGTATTGTGTCTTCGGAGATGCCAACTGTAAATTGCGGTTATGCAGCCAACACCAGCTACAAGGATGATGGGCAGTGCGTAGGCTGAGGACGGCGCAGACGCTTCGGGCCCTGGATGATTCACCAGACTGGTGGAAAGCATCACAATCAAAGGCAAGGCGCCGAAAACAATCAGCAAGAGGCTACACAAAATCTCAATCATCAGCCAGGCAGCCCGGTTGTTCAAACCCACATCTGGGTCCTTGCGCCAGGGCTTTCTATAGAGCACTGTGGCGAAGAAGAGGGTTATGAAAAGATAGGTTGCCAGCAGTAATTGAGTGTATGTCATCGCCGATCATCTCCTGGGGCAACAGCGCGTCCTCCAGTCATGAACCACATGTGGCGTGGCGCCCTGCGTCCCTGGAGATGGGCAACACGTCGTCACTGGTACTGGACCATCACGGGGGTGGGCTTGAGCGCGAGCGCCTGCTGCGGCGTCATGACCGGCTCTTCGCAGTATTGATACTTGCTGCACGGGATCTGCAGGAAGATCTTGAAGCCGAGCAGATTGGTCTCGCCTTTGGCGAAGGCGTTGTACTTGTCGATCTTCTGTCCCGGCGGCCCCTGCCCGTCGATGCAGATGATCATCGTCACGCCGGGTCGAGGCTGGATGTTGCTCCAGGCGTCCTTCGGATCGGGCTTGAAGGGGTTCTCCCACTGCTCGTCCTGAAAGAACTTATGCACGATCAGGATCTTGTTGGGCAGATGTTTGCTGATGACGATGGAGGAAAGCTGATCTACCACCCATTGGATACTGGAGGCGACGGTGCGCCCGCGATCCTGCCCCGGGACCTCGCCGGGACGCATCTCCCACTCGGGGTCCAGCGCCAGGTGCACGTCGGGCTGCTCCAGATACGGGCGCAGCGTCTCGAACTCCTTTTGCTGGGTGCTCTGGCCGACCTGCGTATCGAAGAAGAAGAGCAGCTTGTTGTCGCGCGCAAGCTTCAGGAAATGATCAATGTCGTCGGGATTGCGGTAATGACGATACAGCTTATCCGGTCCGGGCACGCCGTCGGCCACCGGGTCCACCAGATCAATGGAGCCGACGGCGGGATGGTTTGGGTCGGCCTTATTGTACTGCCCGGTGATCTGGTTCATCTTGGCGACGAACTCGCTATCGTTGTCAGCGCCCAGGGGCGGGCTGACCGCGGCGCCGTAGTCGTTGAGCACGTAGTACATCAGCAGCCGGTTCTGCCCGGCGCCCTTGCCGACATCGACGTTATACATCCAGGCGTTGGGGCCGTTCTTGCGCCGATCAAGCACGGTGGAGGCGTCACTCACGACATTGCCGACGGCCAGCCCGGATGGCGGGGGAGGGTCTATTGGCGCGCCACCACAGCCCACCAGCGCGAGCAGGCTGACCAGCGATAGCAGGTAGAGCCAGGCATAGCGCCGCCATGTCTGTCGCCTCGCCACCCATCCGCCTGCCATGCTGTTTCCCCTACCTGACCAGGCCTACCTGGTCGAGCGCACGCGCCAACCCCTGACCTCAGCCGCGCGCTATGCTACCATCTCGCGCGCCCGCTGTCCAGCGCGCAGGGCGATCAGCGCCAGATCACACGCCGAGGGTGGGTGGGGCGAAGATTGCGCCCATCAGGCGCGGCGCATCGTGGCGAATGAGCGAGTCGCGGTGGACGAGCAGCAGCTTCTCCACGATGACCTCCGCGACCATGGCGCGGACCGCCACCACATCCGGCTGCACCGGGAATTGCTCCTGGGCGGCGTACGCCTCGACGAGGTGGGCGGGGAACGAGCCGTCGTGCAGGATCACCCGATCGACCGGACCGCCGAGGTAGCGGTGGATCTCGCGCACGAAATCGGACGCTTTGTAGCCATCAGTCTCGCCGTGTTTGGTCATCAGGTTACAGATGTAGATCTTCTCCGCCTCCGAGGCGCGGATCGCGGCGGCGACGCCCTCGACGAGCAGGTTGGGGAGGATGCTGGTGTAGAGGTCGCCGGGGCCAATCACGAGCACGTCGGCGCGCTCGATGGCGCGAATCGCCTGTTCGCAAGGGATGGCGTCGCCTTCGAGATAGACGCGCTCAATGGGTGAGAGCGCGCCGTTGGCCCGGTAGCCGCGGGTGTCGATGTTGGTCTCGCCACAGATGTCGTCGCCGCTCTTCAGTTCGGCGCAGAGCGTGACGCGCGAGAGGGTGACGGGCCAGACCTTGCCGGCGGTGTCGAGGAGGGCTTCGGCGTCCTCGATGGCGTGGAGCAGGTTGCCCTCGTTGAGGCCCTGCAATGCGGAGATGATGAGGTTCCCGAGGTTATGCCCGCCAACGCCGGGGGGCTGCTCCTGGACGGTGGTCTGGACACGCGGTTTGCCGTTCCCGCTGGCCTTGCCCTTGGCTTTCTCGACACCGAGGGCGCCCTGCGGGAAACGGAAGGTGAAGACGTCGCGCCAGAGGCGGCCATTGCGGGAGAGCGCGACGAGCGCCTGGCGCAGATCGCCAAGCGGCAGCACGCCAAACTCGTCCATCAGCCGGCGCGAACTCCCGCCGCTGTCGGCCATCGAGACGATGGCGCTGATCGAGCAGGGATAGCGCTTGAGGCTGTTGAGGATGGCGAAGGGGCCGGTGCCACCGCCGATGGTGACGACGCGCTTGCCCATCAGGCGCGCGAGGGCGCCGTGCTCGCGCGCGCTATCGTGGCTCTCACGCTCATGCTCCATATGCGCTCACTTCTGGCGTCGCGCAGTCATCCGCAGCAGGGGCGGCGTCATTGCGGGGAAGGATCTGCTGCGATCCTTGCGTCGTGCGGACATTATAGCTAACAGTCAACGGGTCCGCTTCCGCTGGTAGGCCATTTGGGCGTGGCGCCCTGCAGGCTGGCGTTTGAAACGGGGCCATTTGGACTCTCAGCCACGCTGCGCGCCTGCGCGGAGTGCGGAAATCGCCATAGACCAGCAGGAGCGCATACAGGCGCTGGCCTGCAAGCGTGGCGACTTGCGTCTCGACTTGTCCACTACGCGGCTGCTCAGGACCGTTGAAAGAGCGCGCGCAGGTTCCCGTCTGAGGTAAAGGCCGCGCCCGGCTTCCAGGGCAGGCCAAGAAGCGGCAACAGCCAGGCGTCCAGACCAATCAGGCCACAGACCCGCCACGCTAAGCACAGGAATAACCCCAATGCGCCCAGCACCGGGTTGATGCTCACCGTGCCCGCCAGCAGATAGTTGAAGTTCATCAAGACTCCAAATCCCGCCGCGATGCCCGTCAGCGCGCCCAGCAGGATGCCCAGCCCAACCGCCACTTCGCCCCACGTCACGAGGAAGGAGAAGAAACCCACATTCGGCAGCACGAAGTTGCGCAGAAAGTCCGCGTACCAGCCCTGTACGGCGGGGTGCGCGCCGGTGGACTTGGCCAACGCTCCGTTGACAAACCCCTTGAGCGCGATCCCACTCGTCCCCCACGTGGGATCTTGCAGCTTTTCCCAGCCTGCTATCAACCATTGCGCGCCGACGTTCATGCGCACGACAAACCAGAGCGCCGCAGCTCCCGCCGTTGCAAAGAAGAAGCGGGTGATGGCCGGCTCAGGATACTCTTCCTTGGGGGTGCTCGCGATGAGCGCCGAGCGCTCCTGGGCGTAGCGCACGAAGGCGAGGATCAGCGCGAGGATGAAGAGGACCAGGAGAGCGGGGCCCCACAGGTCATCGCCGGTGTGCTTCCCAAGGTCCCAGATGATGTGAAAGAGGGTCCACAGACCTGCGACCACGCAGATGCCGATGGTTCCGAGTTGGTACACACGACTCACTTGCGCTGGCATGGGGCTTCCTCCTTACAGACGGGCATTAGTCGCTCATGTGAGCGTCCCTGTGACCGCCGCAAGTACGATATACCACCTGCGTTGCCAAGCGTCCAGTGTAGCGCCCCGCCTGCCGCTCCCTCCCCCAGCGCAGAGGAGGTGGAAGTATTTCAGGCATACCCCTTGACAACGAGTTGCGCTACCAGTTAGTATATCGCTGCGCGTAGTACGCATGGCGATATAACGGTGCGCGACACAGCGAACGAGAGGCGAGACGACGATGCCGGACGACGCGCCGCATAACCCGAACCTTCTGAACGACCTGAACGAGTTGGGGCGCTTCTCGGACCCCTCGCTGTTGATCCTGGCGAGTCTGGCGGGCGGACCGAAGCATGGCTACGCCATGATGGAGGACATCGAGCAGATGAGCGGGGCGCGCCTCGGCCCTGGGACGCTGTATGGGGCGCTGGCGCGGCTCGAGCGGCGCGGGCTGATCGAGCCGTTGCCCGCTGAGGAGCGTCGCCGTCCCTACCGGATCACCGGCCTCGGCGTCAGCGTGCTGCGCGAGCAACTACGCAGCCTCGAAGCCTTCGCGGCGACAGGTCTCGGCCGGCTGGCCGCGTATTGATGAACAGTGGGAGAAAGGGTTGCGTGATGAACCAGAAGCGGCTGCTCAGCGCGGAGATCACGGTCTTCGCCGCCTATATCGCCTTCGTCGTCGCCGGGATGGCCTTCGCCAAGATGGTCGAGTATGACGATTTCGCCGACGTGACGCGCGGCAATGCGCTGATCACCGTCGCATTCACTACGCTGGTGGCGGGGGCGTATATCGCCCTCTTGGCCGTACTGGTCGGCGGGCTGCCGCTGGCCGTCGCCGCCGCGCGTTATGCGGTCGTGACACGCCGCTGGGGTATCCTGGCGCTGCTGGCCACGCCGCTCGTCGCATTTGGCGCGCTCGCTGGTTATGGCACGCTGGCGACGCAGGTACTCGCGCCGACGTTTCATACTGGATCGGGGGTGACACCCGGCAACGTCGTGCTCTTCGTTGGACTGGCGCTTGTCTTCGCGCTGGGGGCGGCGTTCAGTGTCTATGGCGTCGCGCGGGCGGCGAGGGAAAGCGAGATCAGTCCGCGTCTGCTCGCCTTCGCGCGCATTCTGGCGCTGGTGACGACGCTGGCGATGGCGGTCGTGACGGTCGCGCTGATCGTCTGGGGCGTCGCATTGCGCGCCGCCGCGCCGGACCTCTTTGGCGCTGGTGAGGGTATTTTGGCCACGAATGTCGCGCTCAACTGGCTCGGCGTCGCGCTCGTCATGGCGCTCGCCACGATTATCGCGCTGAGCGGGAGCGCGCGGAGCCTGCGTCCCGCGACGAACCGCGCCGCGTGAGTGGAGGGAACGCGCATGACACACGCTCGCGGGGCCTGGCTCGTCAGGCTCTATCCAGCGGGCTGGCGCGAGCGCTACGAGGACGAGTTCGTGGCGACACTCGACGACGCCCGTCTATCGTTGGCCGACTATGCCGATATTCTCCTGGGCGCGCTGGACGCCCGATTGTTTTTACGCGACGCTACCGAGAGGACGCTCACCATGCTGACACGTCTGCGCGCGGCGAATGTCGCCATCTTCTGCTCGTGGATCGCCTTTGTGCTGGCAGGCCTCTCGCTCAACGGGCAACTGGACGACAGCGCGTTTGTGCCTCTCATGCGTGAGCGCGCCGATCTGCACGCGGCGTGGCTCATCCTGCAGGCTGGCGCGGTGATCTCGCTGCTGGCTGTGCTGGCGGGTGGCTTGCCCATCGCGCTCGCCGTCTGGCGCAACTCCCCTGCGCAGCGCCGCTGGTTTCTTGTGCCAGCGCTCTGCTTCCTGCTCGTTCTCATCCCACCCGCCATCGCGGTTGTCCTCACGCTGACTGGCGTACTGCAACCTGTCACCGCGCCGCCATCCTGGACGCACCCAGGGCTGATCGCCTATGAGATCCTCTTTGTCCTCTGCGCTGTCGCCAGCACATACGCTGTGGCGCGCGCCGTGCAGCTGGGGTCGGTCGGGGAGGAGACGTATCGCTACGCGCTCGTGCCCGCTGCGGTCACGGTCGGCGCGATGGCGGTGATGCTGGTAGCGACGGTAGTGTGGGGCTTGCTCGCCGGAGCAGCGCTGCCGGGTGAATTTTATCGCACGCCCTTCACCTGGCCCAGCAACCTGACCTTCGCAACCTGGCTGCTGATCGTCGCGGTGATGGCGCTCGCGACGGCGGTCGGCGCGATCGGGCTGCTACGGGGCTTCGCGGCGCGTGGCGGGAGCCAGTCCCCTGCGCTCGCCTGAGGTCGGAGATCTCCTCCAGAGACTCCTGGCGCGGATCGCTTGCGCCGAGCATTCCGCCATCACGGTTCCGCCGGTTCGTCACGCGGCGTCTGTGGGAGTCCCAACTGCAGGAAGGACGCTTCCGTGGCATCCCGCAGGACGCCGACGAGAAGGCGCAGCGCGGCGGCGTCGTAGCGTTGCAGGAACTGGATGAAACCGCGCTCCATCTGCTCGTCAAATGTACGATGGAGATCGAACAGATCCCGGCCGAGCGGGGTCAGACGGAACAGCACCTCTTTCTTGTTATTCGGCAACCGCTCGTCGGTGATCAATTTTTTGGCGATCAGTCGCCGCGTGATTTTGGAGACGGTACCCTTCGGTATCTTATATTGCTCTGAGATGGTGATCCCATTCACTGGCTCTAGCCGCCCAATCGCATCCAGCGCGCGCAGCGTCATGGCGGTCGAGTCGTGCAGGATTTCGACAATCAGCGGGCTGGGGCTATGCTCGATGAGCCACCGCCACTCCTCATTCTCCGCCGAGTCGAACCGCTCGGTCAGCTTGGCGAGCAGCGCGATGACCTGCGCGCTCAGCGCGGCGGGATCATCTGAGACGCCTACATGAGGGTCCGCAGAATCGGACATTGGCGTGTCTCCCTGCGCTTTTCAGGCTGTCACTCACCAGTATAGCAAACCGCCAGCGCGAAATGTTTCTACGGAAACAATCTTGACAAGCGGTGCCCTTGGCGGCTAATATGGTTTCTAAGGAAACATTCCTGTGTCCGACATACAGAAAGGGAGGACATCATGAAAGCAGCGGTGCTCCACAGGTTTGGCAAGGCGCCCAGGTATGAGGACTTCGCCGATCCGACGCCCGGACAAAACGAGATCGTGATACAGGTAAAGGCCGTCCCGCTGGAAAATATCGACAGGGCGATGGCGAAGGGGACACATTTCGCCAGCCGTCAGTTCTTGCCGAAGTTGCCTGCGATCCTTGGATCTGATGGCATTGGCCAGACAGAGGATGGGCGGCTAATCGGCTTTGGCGGGATGCGTCCGCCCTATGGGGCGCTGGCCGAACGAGTGGCCATTCCAAACACCCATCAGGTTCCCGTTCCCGATGGCGTCGACGCGCTCACGGCTGCGGCCGTGCCAAGTTCTACTTTGACCGCGCTCTTTCCGCTCAAGTGGGGCGCGAAACTTCAGCCGGGTGAGACGGTCCTGGTGAATGGCGCGACAGGATTCGCCGGCAAACTCGCCATTCAGGTGGCGAAGCTGCTGGGCGCGGGTCGCGTCGTCGGTACCGGGCGCAATGAAGCTGCGCTCCAGTCGCTGCGCGCGCTGGGCGCTGATAGCGTCATCGACCTGAAGCAATCCACTGACAGGCTCGCGAAAGCGTTCAAGGATGAGGCGGGGGAGACGGGATACAACATCATCCTCGACTTCCTGTGGGGGCGTCCGACGGAGGAGATGATCAAGACGCTGGTTCCTGACAAGCTCTCCTTCGCACGAGGCCGCGCGCGTCTGGTGCAGATCGGCGAGATGGCGGGAGCCACGATCGCGCTCTCCGCCGATGCCCTGCGCACGTCGGGGCTTGAGATCACAGGCGCCGGAGCCGGGCTGACGCCCGAAGGCATCGGCGAGGGGGCCAGTCAGGTCTGGGACTGGATCAAAGCGGGCAAGCTCCGGGCTGAGATAGAGGCGGTTCCCCTCAGGGACGTGGAACGCGCCTGGAAGCGGACCGACCTGCACGGCAAGCGGATCGCCATCGTTCCCTAAGCGAGGCTGTAGGCGTCTCCTAGACCAGACCGCGACACAGGTAGCGGGCAATCGGATGAGGGCCGGGGTGGGGTTCACAGGCACGGCGCCTATTCCCATGCGGCTTGCTGGAGCACGACGCGGTAGCCGTCGGCGTCCTCGAACGTTTTGCCGCGCGCATCCCAATATGGATTGAAGGCGGGAACGGACGTATAGCCGTGCTGTGTCATGCGCGCAACGGCGCGCTCCCATACCTCCGCGTCGGCATAATAGAAGACCAGCAGGTTGTCTTGCGTCGGCGCGCGGCCCGCTGGATGCCCACTCTTGCGCGTAAACTCGAAGTGATATTGCTGCCCACGGTGGCCGAGCATGATACCGTCGAAGCCATCATGATCTTTGAAGGAATCAATCACCTCGAAGCCGAGTCCGTCGCGGTAGAAGCGCAGGATCTCATCCCAGGCGTCGGTGGGACGCGCGACGCGCAATTGCATGTCAGGTCTCCATGGATTGGTCTATCCCTCAGGTGAGGGCCTGAGTGGCGAGGTCGGCGGCGCGTTGCACATTCGTCCAGCTATAGCTGGGCTGATGCTGGGTGTAGACGCTGAGGATATAGGTCTCGCCGCCGCTCTCGACGATCCCCGAAGAGTTCATCGCCCATGAGCCATCCGGCCCGGCGACCCAGCCATCCTTCATGTGCACGGTCGCGCCTTCGGGAGCCGCCTGGCCAATACCCCAGCGCTGATCGGAATCCACCTCGCCAAGCAGCTTCATCGCCAGCGCGCGGTCGGCCGCGTTCAAAATTTTCCCCTGGTAGAGCAGCGTGTAGATCTGGGCCATACTCGCCGGTGGCAGCGTGGCCCAGCCCCAGCCGTTCGCGTTGGGCTGGTAGCCCGATACGCCAATCTGCTGTACATACTGCGCCTGGCCGGAGTTCCAGCCGCGTCGTTCATAGAGCGTCTGGGCCGCGGTGTTGTCCGAGACGGTGATCATGCTGCTGAGCAGTTGTGTCTCGGCGATGGTCGGCGCGCGGTTCTGCGACTCGACGAGATCGAGGTAGGAGAGCATGATGATGACTTTGGCCGAGCTGGCGAGCAGGAACGGCGTGTTCTCATTATAGGAATAGTAGCGGTTACGCGTGACGTCGTAGACGACCACACCCATATCGTCGCCCTGGCTCTTCGCATAGGCGGCGAGGTCGGGGGAGAGGGCGTCGAGTGGCGCGCGTGTCGGCCCGAACCATGGCAGCGTCAGCCAGCTCGGTCGCACTGTGGAGCCGAGGGCCCCGCAGACGACCACCGCCAGGACCGCCACGAAGATCAGCCCGATCAGCAGCCGCGAGCGTCTACGGGGGCGCGAACCGCGCAGAGGCGGGATCGGCGGCGGAGACGGTTGCGCGGAGGGCGGGTCCCAGCGCGGCGGCGCCTGCGAGCGGCGATTCCACATCCAGAGGCTACACTTTCTTGATGGCTGACGCGCATGTGGGCCGCGCTCAGGACATACTCACGCTATCGGGATACCCGTGCGGGTAACGGCGCTTCCAGTCCCAGGCGCTGGCGATCATCTCGTCGAGCGTGCGAGTGGCCTTCCAGCGCAGGATCTGTTCGGCGCGCGTAGGATCGGCGTAGACCATAGCGCTGTCGGCGCCGCCGGGACGACGGGGCCCGATCTCCGCTGGGATGGGGTGGCCCGTCACCCGCCGCGTCGCCTCGATCACTTCAGACACGGAGTAGCCGCGGCCAGCGCCAATGTTCAACTCCAGCAGCTGATATTCGTCCAGGGTCTCCAGCGCACGCACATGCGCCTCGGCTAGATCAACGACATGGATGTAGTCGCGGATGCACGTGCCATCAGGGGTGGGATAGTCGTCGCCATGGATGGTCACCGCGGGGCGCTCCCCTGCGGCGACGGCCAGCGTGAGGGGGATGAGATGGGTCTCGTGCGCGCGATCCTCGGCGAAGCGCGCGCTGGCGCCGGCGGGATTGAAGTAGCGCAAGATGGCCGCGCGCAATCCCTTAAGCCGGGTATGCCATTCGGTCATCTCCTCGATCATGATCTTGGTGGCGCCATAGGGGTTGAGCGCCTGGCGCGGCAGATCTTCGGTGACCGGCATCGTCTCCGGCTGGCCATAGACCGTGCAGGAGGAGGAGAAGACGAAGCGCAGGCAGCCGTGCGCGAACATGGCGTCGAAGAGATTGCACGCGCCGCCGACGTTGTTGCTGAAGTAGGCGTCGGGGCGCTCCATGCTCTCGCCGACGAGCGCATAGGATGCGAAGTGAAGCACGGCCTCGGGGCGATGGGTGGCGAAGACATCCATCAGTGCGGGGCGATCGCGCAGATCGACCTTGACGAAGGTGGCGTCCTCATGCACGGCGGCGCGCCGTCCACCCTCCAGGTTGTCGAGCGCGACGACCTCGTAGCCTGCGCCCAAGAGCGTCTCGGTCGTGACACTGCCAATATAGCCGGCTGCGCCGGTCACCAACACCTTCATCAACGTTATCCTCGATCAATCTGTGGAGCCACTCTTGCGGGTAGGAGCGTCGCGCTTGGGGACGGCCAGAGCGTGCGCCGGAACGCATGCTTCGGCATTATACCGCTCGTGCGGCGCGCCTGTCCGCACGGAGGGAACTGAAGGGGCGGAAACGCCACTTTATCACAGCCGCGGTGTGAGGTGTTTCACTGGCTTTGCGCATGCCCGCGCCGTATAGTAAGAAGAGAGAAGCGATGGACCGCCGGAACTTTCGGCAGGTGGTCAGCGTCTCTCTACCAATCCTTCTCACGCCGAGGGCGCTTGTCCTCGCGCAAGATGGCGCAGGGCAGGAACGTAGTATTTCACAGGCGACGGTTCCCCTGGAGGCATGCCGCGCGGTTCTGCGGTTGGCGCTCGTTCCCTCGCTGGCTGGCCGCAACAGCCGAGGCATCATATGACACCCAGCCCCGATAGCTTCTCCCTTCCCGATCCGCTTGTCGATCTGCCGCCCCTGGATCCGGCTTTGGGTTCCGCGCGCGCAGACGAGGACACCGAGGAAACCGCACGTGATGTCGAGCGTCTGTCGCTGGGCGAGCGCCTGGTCGTCTCGGTCAGCGCCTTCTTCTCGACGCTCGCCGACCGCTCGCACATGGCCGAGAGTCCCACGTTCTTCGAGACGGGCCGTCTCTCGGCGACATGCGTGAGCTTCCGCCGCGACGCGAAATAGGGCGAGCCGTCAACGTCGAGTCGCGCGGGCGCGTTGCTGCGCTCTCGTGCGCGCGCCCCCACAGACCCGTCTTCTTTCTTCGGCGCTGGGGGGCTGCGCTAGACTGTGTGTTACGAATCGCCGTGGGCGCCGACTTATCTGTAGCGCTGCTGTGGATCCGTCTCAGAAACCCAGCGCCTGCTCATCCGTGTCCTCGCACGCGACAGTGACATGCTCGCTAGCAAGCGTTTATCCCCATGTTGACACGTGTTCTCCGCGCCAGTGTCTCGCGCGCCAGCCTGCTCGTCCTGCTGCTGATCGCGGCTGGCTGCGCGCTCGATCGCGCCACGCCACTGGCAAGCCCGACGGCGACTCCCTACCCGAGGCCAACCGCCCTGCCAACTTCCACGCCCGGCGCGCTTCCACCAGCGGTCACTGGTCCGCTCGCGCCAGCGCCCACCGACTGCGCCACTCTGCCCGCGCCGCAGACGCTCACGCTGCCACCCGACTTCGGCGGGGGCTTCCACAGTGATTTCACCTTCACTGGGAGCCGCCCCATCTGGGCGCTGGGGCCAGGGAGCCCGTTGCTTGTCAAGCAGCCGAGCGCAGATCAGCCTTATCCTTCCACGAAGGTGATGTGGATCGTCGGCCCCAACTACTTCCAGCCCGTTACCCTCAGCGGGCGTGAGATGCGCGCGAACGCGCCGATGTGGTTCGAGGTCTACCAGGGCGCAGGGACGACCTCGATCTTCACGACCCACGCCACGCTCGACCCCGGCGCGCCCAACCGGGGCAGTACGGAACCGAGCAGCGGCCACTGGAACATCTGGGGTATCGGCCTGCTCGTCCTCTCCGCGGGCTGCTACGAACTGGATGTCACATGGTCTGGGGGAAGCTGGCGCGTTATCTACGCCGCTGGTAGTTAGCGCGCTGGTCCCTGCCACTCGCAGTCCGCCACTCGCAATACAGCAACGGTAATAGTGGGCCGGCGAGGGCGTCATGCTATACTGTTAGATACAAATCTAACATGCGCCCGCGCGGGCGATTTCTTCGTGCGTGGGACGATGGACGACTTTGGTGACACGAGAGGGTGGAGGGGAACGATGGCGACGCGCGAGAAGACCGAGAAGACGAAGCACGCCAAGAACGGACGCGAGGCTGCGAGCAGCGAAGCCGCCAGTGTGAATGTAGGGCTGCTCAGACGGCTGAGCGAGACGCCGGGCGTCTCCGGACGCGAGGAGCAGTTACGCAAACTCGTCATCGAGGAGCTGACGCCGCTGGTGGACGACGTCAAGGTTGACGCGCTGGGCAATGTCATCGCGACAAAGAAGGGCAGCGGCGACCGCACGGTGATGCTCGCGGCGCACATGGACGAGATCGGCTTCATGGCGCGCTACGTGGATGAGCGCGGCTTCGTGCGCATCCAGCCATTGGGCGGCTTCGATCCGCGTGTGCTGGTGGCGCAGCGGGCGATTCTGCACACCGCGTCGGGCGAGCGGCTGCGTGGCGTGCTGACGTCGGCGAGTAAGCCGGTCCACATGCTCGCGGACGAGAAGCCGGGAATACCGAAGCTCGAAGAGTTCTACATCGACTTCGGGCTACCCGCCGAGCAGGTGCGCGAGAAGGTCGCGCTGGGCGATCCGATCACGATGGACCGGCCGCTGGAGCAGGTAGGCGACTGCGTCATCGGCAAAGCGATGGACGACCGCGCGGGTGTCTTCACGATGATCGAGGCGCTGCGCAGACTGGGCAAGCACAAGGCGACCATCGTCGCCGTCGCCACGGTGCAGGAGGAGGTCGGCCTGCGCGGAGCGACGACCTCGGCGTATCAGGTGGACCCCGATGTCGCCATCGCGCTCGACGTCACGCTGGCGATGGACACGCCTGGCATGCCGGAGACGGATGCGGTGACGCGGCTGGGCGCGGGGACGGCGATCAAGGTCTTCGATTCGTCGTTCATCCCGAACTACAAACTGGTGCGCCACCTGCGCGCGGTGGCGGAGAAGCAGGGGATCGCGCACCAGATGGAGGTGCTGCCACGCGGTGGGACCGACGCGGGGGCGATGCAGCGCACGCGGGCGGGGGCGGCGGCGATCACGCTCTCGATCCCGACGCGCTACATCCACACGGTGAACGAGATGGTCAACCTGCATGACCTCGACGCGGGCGTGACGCTGCTGGCGCGCTACCTGGAAGAGGCGCACAGCGGCGACTACACGCTCTAGCGACCTGTTCGACGCGTTTGGACATTTTCATTCATGGCTGGCGGCCTCAGTGTGGGGTCGCCAGCGGCGCGTAGTCAGGGGTGACAGCACATACTGATGGCCGCGAGGGGACGTTCACCATGACGCGATCGGCGACGCTAGACATGCAGCGCCTGGAGATGCGCGTTCAGCAGTGGATTGACGAGAAGCAGATTCCTGGCCTTGCTCTGGCGCTGGTCAGCGAGCAGGAAACCATATACGCGCATGGTTTCGGCGTCACGGGTGTCGAGGATGGCGCGACTACCGTTACACCACAGACCGTCTTTCTCATCGCCTCAGTCACCAAGATGCTTGTCGGCACAGCGCTGTTGCGTCTCGTCGAGAGTGGGCGACTGACCTTAGATGCGCCGATAAAGACATATCTGCCGCAATTTCACTTCAGCATGGTTGGCATAGAAGAACACATCACTCTACGGCGTCTCTTGAGCCATACGTCGGGACTCTGCACGTTTCGCGGTGACTTGAGCAGTCACGAGCCGAGTGGACTGGCGCAGTTTGTGCGCGAAGCGCTCCCTTCATATCCCCTGCTACTACCGTCCAACGTCGCCTGGCTCTACAGCAATACTGGCTTCGCCCTTCTCGCATACATTGCGGAAACCGTGACGGGGAATACATTCTATGACCTGATGGTCGAGCTTGTCATCGATCCGCTTACGATGCTCCGTACGACCTTTGATCCGCTCATAGCCATGACCTATCCAATGGCGCAGTCGCACATGGTCGATCCCGATGGTCGTCTGCGTGCCGAGCATAGATTTGTGCAGAACACCGTTATGGACGCCGCCAGTGGCTTGTGGTCAACAGTCGATGATCTGGCTCATGTCGCGCAGATGTACCTCAATCACGGTAGTTTCCGTGGTCGGCGTATACTTTCGCCTGAAACCATCAGCGAGATGCATACACCAAGTGTCCGCCTGTGGACGTTGCGCAACGAGGGCTATGGACTTGCCTTCGCGACTGAAGACTATAAAGGAATCCAGCTTGTGCGCCACAATGGCGGCGGACGCGGCTCCTATGGCGCATGCTTTTATCTCGCGCCTGACCAGGAAATGGGAATTATTGCGCTTGCCAATCGGCCTGGGTTTATCGGCCTAATTTATGAAATCTTCGACATGATATTTGATCCGCCTGCCTCTATGTCCAGGCAACCAATGGCTTTGCCTGACCGCACCGCCTGGCAGCGGCTTGTCGGCGCCTATCTTGGACATCTAACCGGACTTGTCGCAATTCGCATGGTGAGCGATCAATTGATCCTCGCACGCAACGGCAAAGAGTTCACTTTGCGGCAAATGGCTGCGAATGAGTTTGTCGGTGAGGCGGCCGATGGTGAGCGAATTGCGATTGGCTTTCCAAGGCAAAAGTCGGATGAGGCATCGTATGTCGTAGTCGATGATGGCCCCTGTCAGCGTGTGACGCTACCAACACCTACACCCAATCCATCTCTATGGCAAGACTTTGTGGGAACCTATCGCCTTCCCGAAGCCGCGCTGGTAAGGGACGACACTTTTATAGTCTCGCTCGCGAATGGCGTGCTCTACCTCACCTGGAAGGGAGCGACCGTTCCATGTATTCCACTTGAGGGCAATCAGTTCGCTTGCGACTTTGGTCTGATCAGTTTTAGAACTCTATCCGAAGGTCCGCTGCTTGAGGTCTGGCGTACAATGACCGCCAGGCGCGTCGTGAATTGGAGTGACAAGTACGAGAGGCGCGCCCAAAGTGCCAACCACTTCGCTGTGCGCCATCCCCCCTCTTTCCTATGAACGCGCTGTGCGCTTGCCATGATGCGCGTGCGCCGCATACACTCGCAGTACTTGAGCGAGGTTTCAGGGCGCGTCGGACAGAGGAGAGCAGCCGCGATGGGCGAGTTCAGCGAGCAGGACCAGCGCGCGGAGCAGCGGTCGAATCAGATCGCCGAGATCTTTCACCATGTGCTCCTGACCGCGAGGGCCAATCCTGAGGCGGCGCGGCAGGTGCGCGAGGCGTTGCTGGCGAGCGGGCTGCTCGAGGTCTTTGATCTGACACGCGCGGCGGACGAGGCGGGCGCGATAGACCTGCTCGACCTGCTCGACGCCGGAGGCGAAGAGGCGTTGCGCGCGCGTCTGGCGCAACTGCGAGTCGCCGAGCTGCATCAGATCATCGCGGCGCACGGCTATGATCCACAACGCCAAACCACGCGCTGGCGCAGCCCACGCAAGCTGATCACCTATATTGTGGACCACGCCAGCGCCGAGTTAAACGCGGAGAACGCCACCGAGGAACAACCGGCGTTGGCTGGCACAGCCTGGCTTCTGTAGGGTATACGCGCCTCCGCCATTCATCTCACTCCACCTGGTATTAATCCGGCGCAAGTTCGCTGGCGCTGCGGCGCTCGATTCATCACCTAAGCGCCCGCTTGCGCTCTGTCACCGAATTCTTCTTCGGTTGGCTGGCTTAATCAAAGTTTCATTAGAGATTAACCTGCGCTTAACGCCTGGATAACAGACGGTCTCTAAATTGCTGTACGCGGCGCCGCTCACATCAGAAAGCGCCCGCCGGCTTAACATCGGATCTCTGTATGGTGGCGGCGCGTGGGCGCAGTAGCGATCGCACAAACGATCCGAGAAGGTCGCAAACGTGGCTGAGGTTCTACAGAGATTCTACAGAGGTGGAGGAAGCAACGTCATGAAGCTGAAACGTCCACTGATTATCGGCGCGGCCGTGATGGTGGCCATGGCGCTCGTTGGAGCCGCTCTCGTAGGCCCGCTTGGCGTGTTCGCTCACGGCGGGTCGGAGGATGCTGGGCAACAGCGCATCAAGCACGTAGTCGTCATCTTCCAGGAAAACGTCTCATTTGATCACTACTTCGGCACGTACCCACACGCGACCAATCCCGCCGGGCAGCCGCGATTCACGCCGCGCTCGGACACACCGACGGTCAATGGCCTCGCGCCAGCATTGCTTACCCACAATCCCAATCTGGCCAATCCGCAGCGTCTGGATCGCTCGCAAGCGGTGACCTGCGATCAGGACCACCGCTATCTCGACGAGCAAAAGGCCGCCGACAGCGGCCTGATGGACAAGTTCGTCGAGTTTTCGTCGGGTGGGTCATGCGTGGACGCGAATGGGAATCCGTCGCCGAGCAGCTATGGCCGTGGCAAGAAGATCGTCATGGACTACTACGACGGCAACACCGTGACGGCGCTCTGGAATTACGCGCAGCGCTTTGCCATGAGCGACAACTCGTACGGTACCAGCTTTGGGCCGTCCACCGTCGGCGCGCTCAACCTGATCGCCGGCCAGACGCACGGCGCGACGGCGGTCGCTTTCCCGAGCGGGGACCCCCAAAATGTGCCTAACAACATCGGGCACGGGACGGTGATCGGCGATCCAGGCCCGGCCTTCGACGACTGTGCGGTCCCCTCGTACTCCACTCGCGTCAGCATGAGCGGCAAGAACGTGGGCGACCTTCTGAACACTAAAGGTATGACGTGGGGCTGGTTTCAGGGTGGCTTCCGTGACTGCAACGCGACCCACACCAACATCGCTGGCGGGGCGTCAAAGGACTATATCCCGCATCACCAGCCGTTCCAGTACTACCAGTCGACCGCGAATCCGCACCATACCGCGCCAGCTTCAGTCGCCGAGATCGGCCATGCTGGTCTGGCCAATCACCAATATGACCTCAGCGACTTCTGGGCCGCGGTCAACGCTGGCAATATGCCTGCTGTGAGCTACCTCAAAGCGGCTGCCTATCAGGACGGACATGCTGGGTACTCCGATCCGCTCGACGAGCAGACGTTCCTCGTGAACACGATCAACGCCTTGCAGAAGAGCAAGGACTGGGACAGCACCGCCGTGGTCATCGCCTACGATGACTCCGACGGCTGGTACGATCACGCGCTGGCGCCGGTGGTGAGCGCGTCGAGCGACCCGCAGTACGATGCGCTGGCGGGCGCCGGCCTGTGCGGCTCTACCTCATCGGCGGCGTATCTGGGCGCCCAGGACCGCTGTGGCTACGCCGTGCGCCAGCCACTACTGCTCATTTCGCCCCTCGCCAAGCACAACTTCGTCGATCACTCGACCACGGACCAGTCCTCGATCCTGAGCTTCATCGAGGATACCTGGACCCTCGGCCGCATCGGCGTCGAGTCGGGCGCGCAATCGTTCGACGGGATCGCAGGCAGTTTGAACGGCATGTTCGACCCTGGAGCGAATGGGAATGATGGCGGTCGCTTGATCCTAGATCCCACCACTGGGCAACCGAAGTAAGGCGCTGCGCGGTCAGTACGACGCGACCTCAAGAATGAGCGGTGATGCGACACTCATATCCGTGTCGCATCACTGTTTATGCGGTCAAGGCTGCTGAGGAGCAGTCTATGCTCGCCGGGAAGCATGGTGACCACAACCACTCGCGGCTTATCCCTTTGGTTGTGCGCGCGGAGGCTCATCCAGAGTCGCCAGCAGCGCCCGCTTCCGCTCAGTTGGCAAGAACGACGCGCTGACGGCATTGCGTGTGAGGGTCAGCAACTCGTCGAGCGTAAAGCCAAGGGCATGCGCCAGAGCGTATTCACGCCCGATGGTCGTGCAGAACTGGACGGGATTATCCGTGCCAAGCGCGACCGAAACGCCAGCCTCCACGAATCGCCAGATGGGATGGTCTTCATAGGAGGAGACGGAGCCAAGCACGACGTTGCAACTCAACGAGCACTCAACAGTCACGCCACTGCTGGCAATCGCCTCCAGCAAGCGTGGATCATGCGCCGCGTAGACGGCGTGGCCGAGCCGTGTCAGGCCGGGGACACGTAGCGCGGCGGCGATATTAGCGGTGGAGAACTCGCCGGCGTGCGCCGTGACACCCAGCCCGGCGTCCACCGCGCGCACGGCCAGCCGGTAGAGCGGCCGCCACTCTGCCTCCGCATCGTAGGGCGCATAGAGGAAGTCAATGCCTGAGAGTCCATCGCGCGCGGCCTGGAGGCATGCGGTGACCACGCGCTCCAGGCGCTCAGGCTCGTCGTGCGTAAGCAAGATGTACACCGCTGTGGCGCACAGCCCTGGATGTCGCTGGCGCACCCGTCGCTCGGCCTCGTGGAAGAGCGCCATGAAGTCGGGGCGCTGTAGCGCCGTGGCGCCGCCGAAGCGTAACTCCACCAGCACAGCTCCATCCGCTGCGCCTTCCTCCAGCATGTCCTCCAGGCGCGCGATGAAGTTCTCCGGCTCCGCATCCGCCTCGATGGGAGCGGGGAAGATCTTGGAGAGGCGCTCCAGACGTGGCATGCCGGGAGGAACCTGCGCCATGAGCTGACCGGCCCATCCATGCCAATCGTAGGCTGCGCGCCCCTCGCGCCGCGCCAGCACGCGGTCGAGCCGTGGCGACCACTCCTGGTGCAGATGCAGGTCGGCTTTGGGCAGCGCCGCGACCTCAGGGGAGATCGGGCGCGGCGCCAGCGGGTCGAGTGGCGGGGTCTTGCTGGTCTTCATGCTCGAATTTTAGAATGATCGTGTCGGTGGGCGCCAGGTGACCAGATGACAATGCTATTCAACAACATGCAACGTTTTCCGTAGATCAGTGGGCGCGCGAGACGCTACAATCTCCTGCGCGGCGAGACGCCTGACAGGCGTACTCACGCACTCATGTGCGGGCAGGGTCAAGGTAGACCATAGTAGAATCACGCACAAGCGCGGGAGCCTCCTGGCGGACGGCTCTGGCGCCAATCAGGGATTCGCCTTATCATCAGTCTGGGCGCAACGACGCGCGCCGAGTGGCATAGTCGGCAATGGCAGGCGACGGCGATCCTTCCATCATCGCTTCCCTCAGACCCGGGCGCGCACATTGACGCGCTGGGGAGCGGAGAGCTAAGGAGAGGTAGAGCGTGGCACGACTACTCGACACGATTGATGATCCGGCGCAACTGCGGACACTCTCGCAGGCGCAACTGACCCAACTCGCCCAGGAGATCCGCGACGAGATCATCGAGACGGTCTCCCTGCGCGGCGGGCACCTGGCGCCGAACCTGGGCACCGTTGAGCTGACGCTGGCGCTGCACATCGCTTTCGACACGCCACACGACCAGCTCGTGTGGGACATTGGTCACCAGGCGTACCCACACAAGCTCGTCACCGGCCGGCGCGACCGTTTCCGTACCATCAAGCAATTCCAGGGCATCTCCGGGTATCTGCGCCGCGAGGAGAGCGAGTACGACGTCTTCGGCGCGAGCCACGCCAGCACCTCGATCTCGGCTGCGCTGGGCATCGCCGCCGCACGCGACCTGCGCGGGGAGAAGAGCAAGGTCGTCGCGATCATCGGCGACGGCGCGCTGACCGGCGGGATGGCGCTGGAGGCGATCAACAACGCGGGCGCGCTGAAGAAAGACTTCATCATCGTCCTCAACGACAACGACAAGAGCATCTCGGACAATGTCGGCGCGCTGCACGCTTACCTGGGCCAGATCCGCACCGACAGACGCTACCGGCAGCTGCGCGAGCTGGCCAGCCACTCGCTGGACCACGTGCCGGGGGGCGGGCTGGCCAAGGAGGTAGCGGGGCGCACGGCGCGCAGCGCGAAGGAGTTCGTGTTGCCGAGTCGCAGTGGGGTGATCTTCGAGGAACTAGGATTCACCTTCCTGGGTCCGTATGATGGTCACAACATCGAGGGGCTGATCACCGTCTTCGAGAAGGCGCGCGAGTTGGAAGGCCCCATCATGATCCAGGTGATCACACAGAAGGGGCGCGGCTGCGATTTCGCCGAGGCGGAGCCGACGAAGTTCCACGGCCCCGGCGCGTACGATCCGGCGACCGGCGAGATGAAGAAGAAGCCGGGCGAGCCGCCGAAGTATCAGGATGTCTTCGCCGACGCGCTGGTCGAACTGGCCCGGCGTGACCCGACGATTGTGGGCATCACGGCGGCGATGGGCGAGGGCACGTCGCTCAACAAGCTGCAGAAGGCGCTGCCGGAGCGCTACTTCGACGTCGGCATCGCCGAGCAGCACGCCGTGACCTTCGCGGCGGGGCTGGCCGTGGGCGGGATGCGTCCGGTGGCGGCGATCTACTCGACCTTCATGCAGCGCGCCTTCGACCAGATCATCCATGACGTGTGCGTGCAGAACCTGCACGTCGTCTTCCCGATGGACCGCGCGGGGTTGGTTGGTGAGGATGGGCACACACAGCAGGGCGCGTTCGACATCGCCTTCATGCGCATGATACCGAATATGAAGGTGATGGCGCCCAAGGACGAGGGCGAGCTCCGCGACATGCTCTACACCGCGCTCTACATGGATGGCCCGGTCTCGATCCGCTATCCGCGCGGGAATGGCCTCGGCGTCTCGCTGGATGGGGAGTTCACCGCGCTCCCGGTTGGGAAGGCGGAGCTGCTGACGCCGGAGAAAGAGGTCGCCGGCGCGCAGGTGGCGATCCTGGGCATCGGCGCGACGGTGGCGGCGGTGGAACAGGCGGCGCGCGAGCTGCGCGACGAGGAGCGCATCCGCGCGGTGGCAGTCAACGCGCGCTGGGCGAAACCACTGGACGAAGAGTTGATCCTGCGGCTGGCGCGGGCGACGGGGCGGCTGGTAACCATCGAGGAGGCGTCGGCGCTGGGCGGGTTCGGCAGCGCGGTGGCGGAACTGCTGCATGCGCACGACCTGCACGATGTCAAGCTCAAAATCATCGGGCTGCCCGATCGGTTCATCGAGCATGGCGCGCCGGCGATCCTGCGTGAACTGACGGGGATCTCGTCGGGGCACATCAAAGAGGTCGTGCGTGACCTGCTGGCGAGCGCAGAGAGCGGGCCGGAGACACAGGAGACACGGGCCGAGGCCAAGGGTCGCGAGGCGCGGCCATCCGGGGCGCGGCGGGCAAGCCAGGCGCGTCAGGCTGCGCAGATGGAGCAGGAGATCGGGTAGGCAGGGCGCTCTTGCATCGCCGCCGGGTGTATGGTACGATGTCAAGCGCGTTGGGGGCGCCCTTGGCGCGCACTGGGCCTCTAGCTCAATGGCAGAGCAGCTGACTCTTAATCAGCGGGTTCTCGGTTCGAGTCCGAGGGGGCTCACCAGTCCAGGCAGGAACGGGAGCGAAAGCTTCCGTTCTCTTTTTTTGTTCCCCCACGCACAGCGCATCGAAGAGATGCTGATCCCCCACTTCCTGCTGCTGGTTGCGGCTGAATTAGCATCTCGGTTAACGCATTCCTGGCTCTAACAGCCGTCCCAGCTACACCTCCACACCTGCTGATCGGTAGGTATCGAGTCTTGCATACGCTGGTAATTCGACAAGGTACGCCACATGTTGGCAATGAGCGCTCCCTAGCGCGCTTGGGCGACGCCGCGGTAGTGATTACGCTTGGAACTTGTCGCCGTCAACCGTCCCACGCGCACGGCAGTCCGCGCAGCGCCCAAAGAGTTCGAGCGAGTGCCGCTCCAATGCAAAGTCGGCGCTGGACGCAATCGCAGCCAGCGTCTCTGGAGGCAGGCAGGCGTCTACTTCAACGATGCGGCGACACTGCACACAGGTAAGGTGGTGATGGTGGCGCCGCTCCGTCGCTGCGCCGCAGACCCGATAGCGATGCGTGCCGTCGCCAAACTCGACGCGATCGAGCACGCCCTCCGCGACCAAGTCATCTACCGCACGAAAGACAGTGGCGCGGCCGATCCGAGGATCTTCCTCTTGCAGGTAATGCCATAGCTCATCTGTTGCAAAGTCGCGCGCCTCACCTGCCAGACGCGCCAGCCAAGCCGCGATGAGACGACGCGGACGCGTGTTGCGCCCGCCCATCCGATCAAACGCTGCGCGAATGGTCTCTGCCGTTACCACCGCTGTGTCATGCCTTTCCTCGTGTCGGCGTCGCTGCGAATTGTTTGGCCCCGCCAGCTTTTGATATGATGTATCATTGACAACGTCGTGTTGCGTCTGCTATCCTCTTGCACATGATACATCGTATCACAAATGTGCGCGCAAGTACTGGTGACGGTTCGACCGATTGCAGCAGACTGCATTGGAGGAGTGCTCATGGCGCAGGCGTATCAGATCTTCACCTATCGATGGCGTGGACTCTTTCTCACGAGCATTCTCGGTTTGGCGCTCATTTCTCTTCCGCTCGCTGGATGTGGTGGGAGCGCGACGAGTGGCGCGAGCGGCGTGGTGAAGGTCGTCGCAGCGGAGAACTTCTGGGGCAGTATTGCGGCGCAGGTCGGCGGCACGCATGTTGAGGTGAAGAGCATCATTACCAGCCCCGATACGGATCCTCATGACTATGAGGCGACTCCTTCCGACGCTCGACTCATCGCCGACGCACAGTACGTCATCGTCAATGGCGCTGGGTATGATCCGTGGTTGAATAAGCTGCTCGACGCCAACCCCGTGGCTGGCCGCAAGGTCCTCAACATTGGCGATCTGGTGGGACGCAAAGCCGGCGACAACCCGCACCTCTGGTACAATCCTAGCTTCGTGCTCAAGACCGCTGACCAGATCACCGCCGACCTTAAGGCGCTGGACGCCGCCGACGCCGCTTCCTTTGATCAACAAAACACGACGTTCAAAACCGACAACCTGAAGACGTACAGCGACCTGATCGCCAGCATCAAGTCGAAGTACGCCGGACAGCCCATCGGCTCGACCGAGAGCATCTTCGTCGACATGGCGGCGGCCACGGGATTGAACCTGACGACACCGCCGGCGTTCATGAAAGCGGTATCCGAGGGCGAGGACATCTCACCCGCAGACAAGGCGACGTTTGAAGTCCAGATAGCCAAGAAGCAGATCAAGGTCCTCGTCTTCAATCGGCAGAACAGCACACCTGATACCGATGGGATCCGTCAGAAGGCCATCGCCGCAGGCATCCCGGTCGTCAATGTCACTGAGACGCTGGATCCCGCCAACGTCTCGTTCCAGGAGTGGCAGGACGCCCAACTCCAATACCTCCTCCAGGCGCTCGAAGACGCAAATGCGTCGTAGAAGGACGCTAGCAATCACCAAGGAGTCTCAGATGAACAGTCCCTCAATGGATCTCGATGCAGCGTCCGCGCCAAGCGCCCTAGACGCAGCCGAATCCATGACTGTGCCTCGTGCGCCACGAAGCGGACCAGAGGTCTTTACGCTGGAGCAGGCGAGTGTTCGCGTGGGGGGGCATCTCATCTGGCAAGATGTCTCGCTGTCGGTCCACGCTGGCGAGTTCATGGCCGTGCTCGGTCCCAACGGCGCAGGCAAGTCCACCCTGCTCAAGGCGCTCCTTGGCTTGCTGCCGCTCAGCTCGGGACGGATCAGTGTGCTTGGCGCGCCCGTGCGGCGTGGCAATCGCGCGATTGGCTACCTGCCACAGCGTCGCGCATTTGACGCTGACGTGCGTGTGCGCGGACGCGACATCGTGCGCTTAGGGCTGGATGGCGCGCGCTGGGGCATTCCTTTTCCGATGCTGAGCCTGATATGGCATGGTGAGCGAGGACGAGCGGAAGAGCGGCGACTGCAAGAGGTGATTGAGTTGGTGGGCGCGGCAGCCTACGCGGATCGGCCCATCGGCGAGCTCTCTGGTGGTGAGCAGCAGCGGCTGCTCATCGCCCAGGCGCTGGCGCCACAGCCGCAGATCCTACTACTGGATGAACCCTTCGATAGCCTCGATCTGCGCAATCAACAGGCCGTCTCAGCGCTGATCCAGCGCATCAGCCAGGAACAGGGCATCACGGTGCTGCTCGTCGCGCATGACGTAAACCCCATCTTGCCCTACCTCGACCGCGTCCTCTATCTTGCGCGTGGTCGCGCGGTGCTCGGGACGCCGGCGGAGGTCATCACCTCGGACAGGCTCTCTCGCCTGTACGGCGCCAACATCGAGGTGCTCCATGCGAGCGATGGGCGCGTCGTCGTGGTGGGTCAGCCAGAGGAGGTGAGCTACCATGCCAACCACGCTCACTGAAAGCAGCGCTGGCGTCGGGCCGAGCTGGGATCTCCTCGCCGATCTCACCGATCTGTTTCATTATCCCTTCATGCAGCACGCCTTTCTCGCTGGGACACTCGTCGCGGTCGTGGCTGGCGCGCTGGGCTACTTCATGGTCTTGCGCCGCCAGAGCTTCGCCGGGCATACGCTGGCGAACGTCGGTTTCGCTGGAGCGGCAGGAGCGGCGCTGATCGGCCAGCCTCCTGTCGTAGGCCTGCTGGTGTTCGGTCTCGCCGCTGCGCTCGGTATCGGCTGGCTGTCTGAACGACAAGGCGCGGGATCGGGGAGCGGACAGTGGCGACAGGACATCGCAGTTGGCACGGTGCTCGCGTTCAGCCTCGGGCTAGGGCTCCTCTTTGAACGGCTAACGTCTTCCTATGCGGGAGGGATCTACGCCATCCTCTTTGGCGCAGCCTTGGGCGTCAGTGATCGCGATATCACCGTGATTGCGATCACCACAGGCGTCGCGCTTGTGGCGCTCGTGTCCATTGGCCGCCCGTTGCTCTTCGCCTCGCTCGATCCGCTCGTGGCAGATGCACGGGGCGTGCCCGCGCGGTTGCTCAGCTACGTGTTTCTTGTGCTGCTCGCCTTCGCCGTCGCGCAGGCCGTGCAAGTGGTCGGGGTGCTGCTCATCTTTTCGCTGCTGGTCACCCCAGGCGCGACCGCGCAGCAGCTCACCACCCGGCCAGGGCGAGCGATCGCGCTCTCGATCCTGCTGGCGCTGTTCTTTACCTGGGTCGGTCTGACCATCGCCTACTACACCCCCTATCCGGTCGGCTTCTTCATCACGTCCTGCGCCTTCGTCACCTACATCCTCGTGCGCCTCACGCGCCTCAGCGTAAATGCGCTGGGAAGAAACAGCCACAGTGGCGGAACTGAAGACGCTACCGCACAAGAGATGATCATGGTCGAAAGGGCGGCGCAATGACACAGCTGACCGCTGCAGCCACGCTCTCGACCGTGCTGCCGCCATTCTCGTGGAACCTGGTACAAGATGCGCGTGACATGCTCGCGTATGACTTCATGCGCACGGCCTTTCTGGCGGGCACAGTGGTCGCGCTGGTCGCCGGATTGATTGGCTACTTCGTCGTATTGCGCCACCTGACCTTTGCCAGCGACGCGCTCGCCCATCTCACCTTCGCCGGAGCGCTCGGCGCGGTCGTGCTCGGCTTACCACTCCTTATTGGCGTCTTTGGCCTGACGATCCTCGCCGCGCTGGGCATGGGCGCACTGGGACAGCGGGCGCGCGCTCGCGATGTGGCGGTGGGCACAGTCCTGGCCTGGGTCTTGGGTGTCGGGGTACTCCTGCTGAGCCTCTATACCGCGCGCGCCAGCGCGTCGAATGGCTCCGTTGGGGTCAACGTCCTCTTCGGCTCCATCTTCAGCGTTCAGGCGTCTCAGGCCCTTCTCGCGGCAATCACTGGACTGGGAGCTGTCCTGATTCTCCTGGTCATCGCGCGCCCGCTCCTCTTCGCCTCCCTGGATCCAGATGTGGCGGCGGCGCGGGGTGTGCCGGTCCGCATGCTCGGCGTGGTCTTTCTCACCTTGCTCGCGGTAGCTGTAGCGGAGTCCGTGCAAGTCGTCGGCGCGCTGCTGCTCTTCTCGCTCCTGGTGACGCCACCCGCCATTGCAGAGCGACTCATCAGCCGGCCCTACCGCGCGCTGGCGCTTTCGGCGGCGCTCGCGCTGCTCTTCACCTGGGTGGGCATTGCGGTGGCCTTTTATACGCCCTATCCCGTCAGCTTTGTGATCAGCGCGCTCGCCTTCGGCGTGTATCTGCTCGTCGTCATCGCTCAGCGTTTCGGCGCCATCGCGTTGCGCCGAGGACACGCCACACGCCGTGAGGTCTCCACTCACGCTGTCTGAGGCTCACAGGTCGGACGCCGTCCTGCGGACCACGTCCAGACTGAACTCGCGCCGAGCCTCGACTTCGCATAGCTGCGTCAGCCGCTCACGGGGTGATGCCTCATCGTGGCGCTGGCCTCAAAGGAGAACGAGATGAGTGAGCAGGCGTTCGCACCGCCATCTGAAGGAGGAGACGCAAGGAGAGGAAGGAAGAGCGACAGGGCCGAAAGCGATGCAGCGACCAGCGCAGTGCATGACGACAGCCACATTGATCTAAGAGAGGAAGCGCAGCAATGACAACAGACCGGACTGCACAGGTGGATTGGACCCAGTGGATCGCCCGCTGGGATACCATGCAGACCGCCTATCTCCCGTTCCGTGAGGAACGGTTCGCGATTATGCTCGATGTTATCGCAGAGGTGATTGGCGACAGTTTCTTGGCGCTGGATCTGGCGTCTGGCCCTGGCGTGATCAGTCAGCGACTCCTCACGCGCTTCCCGCACGCGCGGTGTGTCGCCGTGGACTATGATCCCGCATTGCTTGCCTTGGGCCGTGGCGCGCTTGGCGATGTGGATGGTCGGTTGCGCTGGGTGGAGGCGGATCTGCGTGATCCGGCGTGGATCGAGCAGTTGGGCGAGACACAGGTGGACGCCGTGCTCTCAACGACGGCGCTCCACTGGCTCGACGCGGGACCGCTCACGCGCCTCTACGGCCAACTTGGCGCACTCGTGCGGCCAGGTGGAATCGTGCTGAATGGCGACCATATGGCCTACACGCCGCATCTGCCGACGTTTCGGAAGCTGGCTGAGGCCTATGTCTCACGGCGGCGCGCGCAAGTCTTTGGCGAGCGCGAGGGGGCAGTCCAGGAAGCAGATTGGCGCGCGTGGTGGGCGGCGTTTGCGCACGAGCCAGGTGTCGAACCACTCGTGGTCGAGCGGGAGCGACGCTTTGCCAGCATCTCGGAGACGCGTCATGGGACGAATGCATTGGCAGAGCCGGCGAAGGATAGGTCGGAGCCGCCTATGCTCGCCGACGCTGCACAGGAGACGACGCAGCTAGTGGAGCGCGCGTCACCCATCGCCGAGGTCCATGAAGCTGCCTTGCGCGACGCGGGCTTTCGCGAGGTCGGCGTGATCTGGCGTACGTTGGATGATGGCATCTTGCTTGCGGTGCGCTGACGCAGCGTACCATATGCGGCATCGGTCGACTGCCATCATGTCGTGACGGCTGAGAAAAGGCCGCATTGTAGCTTGCGCGAAAGGCGCACTGCGCCGCCGAACTTCACGCCAGGTTCGTACTCACTCGACCTGGTGACTGATAACTCACGACCCCCATCGACACATGCGCTGATCGACACATATGCTGTCAGATTTTCTCGACGACCACCCAGCCGCCTGGCGAGCGACTGGCGATCAGGGTTATCATCTGCCCATCGCCGCGCTCTGCGTCAAACACCCAGATCTCAAGCGGTGGTGTTGGGTCAATCTGCGTCGCTGGAGCGGACGTGGGATACATCGGGACATGCCGAAGAACGCGCGCTTGGTACCCATACGCGGCCTTCACATGCCGCTCTGCGACTTCCCACGCCGCCTTGACTCCACCAGCATCCATCTAGTTCCCCGGTATACATTGAACCCTGTACGGCAACATGCGTGTAGTGTGCCACACGCAGGGTCGCATTGGCATGGTCTGAGCACGCTGCCGCATTGGGACCCCCACTCGCCATCTGACATAGCGCCTAATGTGAGAGGCAGGGCCGTGAGCATATGGCAAAAAGGCGCATGCTCTCAGGTGCTTCAGGTGGAAGCGCCCACTGTCGCGAATCGCAGTAATATCAGCGTGTCTTCGTAGACCCGCTGATTCGACGCACAGCGCATCACTCATCGGCCCAACAGGCCATGGTTTCAGGCTCCACGCACAGCGCATGAAACGATCTATCTCTTAATCAGCGGGTTCTCGGTTCGAGTCCGAGGGGGCTCACCAATCCAGGCAGGAACGGGAGCGAAAGCTTCCGTTCTCTTTTTGTGTTCCCCACGCACAGCGCATCGAAGAGTCGCTGATGCTACATATCCTCATATCAGGTACTCTCGAATCAGCATTTCGGCTGACGCCATTCTGGCTCCAGCAGCCGTCCCAGCTACATCTCTTCACATCCTGAGCGCCATGGATCAGCCAAACGTGAACGTGTAGGCCTCCACGCCCGCGTCGAGGCACTCGATCTCGAACGTGCGGACAGCGATATGCCCCACTTGGCGGATCGACTGATGCAACCGCTGCTCGCTCACCATACCATTGCCCTGCTCGTCCACGTCACCGCCATGCGCCGCTCCCGGCAGTCGTCCATTGAGGAACACACGAAAGCGTAAAGGCGTTTCGCGATTGGTAGGCCCCATGACGAGATGCACATCACGGGCGTGAAAGCGATAGGAGATCCGGCCATTGGCCGCATTCAGCGCAGCGAACCCTGGCTCGACCGTCCACTCCCCGGACAGCGCCCATTCATTACGGCTCAACCGCCCAGGAACCGTGTAGACATCGCGCTCCCCAGGACCGCGCCACCTGGAGAGGCGAAGCCCTCAGTGCGCTCATAGCCGAGATAGTTCTCTCCTGGCTCCAGATCGTTCCAGTCGGCGGCCACCTCCGCGCCTCGAGCGTCCACCGCAGCCAGGTTCTATCCTACGTTTGCGTCGCCCGCCTCGCCTAACAACTGTTGAAGTATCCCTTCCGCTTCTTCGTGGTCACCCTCACCAAACAGGTGTGTAGGGACAAGGGACCACAGCCGTTGACCCGGCGGCCGCCTAGGAGATCTTGCAGCTGGTCAGTGGTTTTCCGCACTATCCAGGCCATCTATGTGCTGGCCAAACTCGGCCTTGCCGATTGCTTGACATAAAGGCAGGCGAGTGCTGAGGATCTCGTCGGGCGCGCGGGCACGCCCGCGCCTTCAAGTGAGGCGTTCACAGCGGACGGTACGCGGCTTGTCCTCGCAGCAGGACGGAGAGAAACCCGACGGTGAAAAGCGCGTAGAGGGTGACAATCACCCAGACCAGACCATTCCCCACGCCCATCAGCGCTCCGAGCAAAGAAACTGCGAATCCAGAGCCTTCAGACAGGCATCGACCGATGACGAAACTGCGCCCGATCGCTGGCTCATCGATGTGCTCTCGAACAAGGAGTGATACGGTGTTGAAGCCCAGAAATTCTGCGCCTAGCAAACGGGCGATTAGGAGTGTCGCATCGTCGGCACCAAGCCCATAGGTTGCCAGCAAGAACCCAGGGGCGAACAGGAGCGCCAAGCCGAAGATCATGCCCACGACCTCATTGAAGGACACCAGTGCTTTGAGGCTCATCATACTACCTCGCTTGACCAGCGCTGAACCGCAGCTCACGCAACCCAGCCGTTATGCCGCCGTAGTGGCGAAGCTGTCGCCGTCACTACTGCTCTCCAAAACGTTCGGATGGCGATGCCCCCAGATTCGCGCCGGCCATTATCCGCTGGATGCTCTCAGGCGAGAAGAACTCGGGGATCGGTACGGTGCCAGCAATGGTCCCGACGAAGCGACTCGTCTCCGCCTGGTTCCCTTTCAGTGCGGCGAACAGCTGCTGCATCTCAGGCGGAGGCGGGTCCAACGTGGCGAGTTGGCAGGTGAACTCGTACATGGGAAGCACCGACTCGTTCCGCTGCCGCTCATACTGCGCTAGCGCCTGCTCGAGTTCACTGCGGCCGGAAAAGGCGGCGTCGAGAGCCTCAGCCAGCAGTTCGGCGTCGCGGAAGGCGTCCGTGATCCCTTGCGCCGTATAGGGGTCCTTGTGGTACCCGGCGTCGCCCACCAGCGCCCATCCGGTCCCGTAGGGCTTGCGGAAGAAGTTCGGAAGATCGGCGGTGCCGGTGAAACGCTCCTCGCGCCTGCCGGATCGGATGCGCTCAGCCAACTCGGGAACGAGCTCAAGGGTCTTGAGGTAGTTGCCCTCGACGTCGGCGCGATACGCGTGGAACTCCGCGTGCGGCCAGCCCACGCCGAGGATGACGAGGCCATCGTTGGTGGGAAAGCCAAACGAGATCCGATGGGGGCGTGGGTACAATTCAGCGCCGTCCATCTCCACACCACTCCAGTAGGTGTAGTACACGCAGGCGAGCGCAGGCTTCTGGTTGTACTCGGGCGCCTGGACGCTCTTGGCGACAAGCGAGTGCAAGCCGTCGGCGCCGATCACCATGCGCGCCCGCTCCTTCACCTCGGCGCCGTCTCTGGAGCGCCCTTCGACGCCTGCCACGCGGCCGTCATCCCACAGCAGTCCCTGTACGGTAAACTCCTGGCGTACTTCGACGCCAGCCGCGACTGCTGCGTCCACCAGCATGGTGTCGAGCGCCTGCCGTCGGGGGCAGCAGCCGAAGCCAATGCCATTTGCCGGAGGAGCGCAGCCGACCAGCGTGAAGGGTCCAACATCCAGCGCGAACTGGGAGATAGGCGGGCAATTGGTCGCGAGCAGCCGCTCCAACAGCCCCCAGCGCGCCAAATGGGCCATGCCTGGCTGGTGGATATAGTGGGTGGAGAGCGTGTCGCTTGGGAAGGTCGCCCGATCCACGAGCAGCACCCGATAGCCCTTGCGGGCGAGCAGCATGGCCGTCGGTGACCCGGCGCAGCGGGCGCCGACTACAATCGCGTCGTACATGACACAGGACCTCCTTCGACGAGACTTCACAGGCAGATGCCGCCTCTGATCTCCAGTCTGCTCGTGGAGGAGCGCCAACGCCACGCACAACCTATACTGGCGCCTACACAGTTTCTGCCGGTCGCTTGCACAGCGCGCATGCTGACTGGGCAAGGTCGGGGCGGCAGATCGCGGCAAGGTGATACGATGACGGGGCGCCTCCAGGGCGTGTATGGGGATATGGAAGACGCAGACGCGTCGACCTCCAGGCAGCAGTACCGAAGGTCTCCAGCGTCGGGACGGATGCGTGCCACGATGACGATCCAACCGCTCACCTTTGGTGCTCTCCTCAAGCGCTTTCGGCGCGCCGCCTGTCTGACGCAAGAGACGCTCGCCGAACGTGCGGGATTCAGCGTCAGCTATGTTGGCATGCTCGAGCGAGGCGAACGTACCCCCCAACCGAGCACGATCGAGCTGCTTGCGGACGCACTCGAACTCTCTGCGCAGGACCAGGCCACCCTGCTCGCGACGGCGCGTCCACGCGTGCGAGCTACCAGCTCCGACGCGCAGCCTTTCAAGGCCGTTTCGCCGCGACTCATCGGCCGTGCGCCCGAACTCAGCATGCTGGAGCGCACCCTATCCGGCGACGGTCCGCCGCTATTGCTGTTGACTGGAGAGCCGGGCATCGGCAAGTCCCGGCTGCTGCAAGAGGCGAGTGCGCGCGCGACGCAACAGGGACTGAGTGTGCTGGAGGGGAGCTGCCATCGTCGCGGCGGCCAGGAGCCATTTGCGCCCATCGTGCAGGCGCTCAGCGACCATATGCGCACTGCGCCGCTCGCGCAGCTGCGTGCCGAGCTGGACGGGTGTGCGTGGCTGGTCAGGCTCCTGCCGGAGTTGGCCGAGGCCTCCCTCGCGCCGCCACCTCCTTGGACGCTCCCTGCGGCGCAGGAGCGCCGACTTATGTTTGCAGCTGTAGCACGATTCCTGACCAACGCGGCTGGCCCCTCCGGCGTCCTGTTGGCGCTGGACGATCTGCAGTGGGCGGGCGCAGACGCGCTGGATCTGCTCGCGACCCTCGTCCATGCCACGAGTGCGACGCCGCTGCGGGTAGTGGGCGCCTATCGCTCGACAGAGATCCGTCCCCAAGACCCGCTTGCGGTGACGCTGGTCGACTTGGCGCGCGAGCGATTGGCGACTCAGACGGAGTTGAGGCCGCTCAGCCCAGAGGAGGCCAGCGAATTGTTCGCCAGTCTGCTGGAGAACTGCGAGAGCGTTCCCACAGCGGAGGTAACTGAGCATGTGCTACAGCGAACAGGCGGCGTACCGTTCTTCCTGACGAGTTGGGCGCAGGAGCTCAAGTCCGGCGCAGTGGCAGGGCGCGTGACTCAGGAGGTCCCTCGGGACGTGGCCCAAAGCATCCGCCTCCGAATGGCCATGACGCCTGAGGAGACCCGAGAGTTGTTGGGTGTCGTGGCGGTCGTGGGTCGCAGCGCGACCGCGGAGCTCCTTGGCGTCATCACCGAGCGGCCCGAACGAGAAGTGGTGGTGGCGCTCGACGCTGCATGCCAAGCGCGACTGCTTGTGGAAGAGGCGGAAGATGGCTATCGCTTCACCCACGATGTGATCCAGGAGGTCGTGGAAACTGATCTTGGGACGGCTAGACGCAAGATGCTGCATCGACGTGTCGCCCAGGCGCTGGAGCGCGAACCCGGACCGGTGCCGATAGCGCGTCTCGCCTATCATTACAGCCGGAGCGGAGAGCATGAGAAGGCCATCCTCTATCTTGAGGGCGCGGGCGACCATGCGCTGGCCATGCACGCCAACGCCGAGGCCGAGGGGTACTATCGTGCGCTCATCATCCAGCTAGATGGGCTGGGGCAAGCCCTACAGGCCGCGCGGGCCCGTGAGAAGCTGGGCCTGGTGCTGCGTACGGTGGCACGGCACGATCACGCGCTGGAGGAGCTCGCAGTCGCCGCCTCGGCGTTTCGCAGCGCCGCAGACCCAGAAGGGCTGGCGCGGACTACGGCGCAGATCGCCTGGATACACGCTCGTCGAGGCACACCACAGGCAGGTGTCGCGTCCGTGCGGTCGCTGCTCAACTCCCCGAGCGCAGATAACATCTCAGCGCATGGCCTCGCCATGCTGTATGTCGCCTTGGCGGAACTCGATCTCGCCACCGCCCACTATGACGCCCAGCTCGTGGCCGCCGAGCGCGCCGCGGAATATGCGCAGGTCGCGCAGGATAGGTCGCTGCTCGCGCAGGCGGTCTTGCGACGGGGTACGGCGCTCCATTACCTTGGGCGAATGACTGACGCATGTCAGAGCTAGGAGGAGGCAAGAGACGTAGCCGAGGGAATCGGCGATTTGTGGAGCCTCTGTCGCGCAGTGAACAACCTGGGCATCATACAGCGTGATCGGGGAGCCTTTGACGAGAGTCAGCGCGACATTGAGCGCGCAATCGAGCTTGCCGAGCGGCTTGGTGACCCGACCGCAGTCGAATTTATGTGGTTCGGACTGGGCATGACGATGTTCTTGAGAGGCAATTGGGGACGGGCGGGCGAGCACTTTGAGCATGCTGCGCTGCTGGCGGGAGACATGGGCGCGACCTGGGTTTCGGCGTATTCACTGCTTGGGCTCGGCATGATCCACATGGCCAAAGGGAACTGGGCACTGGCGACGCGTCACCTTGAGGAGACCATCGCCCTCGGCGAGCGGATCGAGGAGCTGCAAGTAGTGCGATATGCCCACAGCTCGTTGGC
>Ga0070706_100000539_pt1 | contig 43978 bp, 71 predicted proteins | sample KBSK5501metaG_FD_65476 | JGI IMG/M metagenome (GOLD analysis project Ga0070706, IMG submission 65476) | Corn, switchgrass and miscanthus rhizosphere microbial communities from Kellogg Biological Station, Michigan, USA - KBS K5-50-1 metaG | ecosystem: Host-associated > Plants > Roots >... | reverse complement strand
GACGTCCGGCGATCAAAGCGGAAGGCACTGTACCGCGTATTGACGCGCTGGCCGGTGCGGGTGAACGTCAGATCGTATCCCTCGTCGGGGTGATCCACGAACAACAGCTCCCCACTCACCGGGTCGACGGTGAGTGTGGCGATTTCGGTGTCCTGCTGACCCGACATCGGCCACAACTGCGGCGTCAGCTTTTCCTCGCCCTTGCGGTCCAGGATCCAGCAGACGAACCGCTCCTTGGGAGCATAGCGCTTCGCCGCATCGTCGTCGCCGGACTGTCGTGCCGCCTGGTGCTCCTCGCACGCCGCGCAGGCCTTGCCGAACATCTTGCGCATGCAGACGTAGGTGCCCTCGTCCGGGCCGATATAGCTGTGCATGAACACAGAGTACGAATAGTGCTCGGGATTGGCCCATGTAGGCGGCAGGATGCGAACGTGATTGTTTCCGACAGCCGGCTTGTAGACAGGGAATTGCGACTTGAACGGGCTGTCATAATTTCCACGACCTTGTCGCGGCTCGGCCGCCTTGCGCATCTGCTCCTCGCTGCGCGGCCGGTAGACGAAGCCGCCGGAGGGGCGTCGTGCCGGTGCTGGCGCACGTGTGGGCGCAGCGGCTGGTGCGGGACGCCGCCCAGACGGCGGTGCGGGTCCGCGCGTTCCCCCTCCTGTCGTGTTACGGGGCCTCATTGCCATGCGGTCTCTCCTTTGTTAGCTCTATGACGCTTTTGGTGAACTGGAGCTTGCGGTCGAAGTAAGCCTTGAACACGGCATCGGCTATGAAGTTCAGGATGAAATGCGAACTCACGATGCCGAAAAGCAAAGCCAGAATAAAGATCCCCAGGCCCGTGGGGCCTTGCATGAGATCCGTCATTCGCGACGCCTCCGCTCCTCAGCGTGCCGCGCCTTGATGTCGTCCGCGCGATGGCGCGTCATGTCGCGCCAAGAATCCTTGGCTTCGATATCGCTGTAGTAGTTGGCGAGCCACAGCTGGACGAGTTCGCGAAGCATGTAGCTGCGCTGCCCGAATGACTCCTTGAGCGCCGCTAAAGTCCCGTAGGCCTCATTGCGAATCTGTAGCTTGTCACGCAGAGCGATCACCGACGGATGCATGCGGACCCGGTTGGCGATGGCATTTTCGGTGGGCTTCTTCTCACCCTCATCGAGTGGCTCGTTGCGGATCTCGGCATCGACCCGAGCCTCGATGTCCTTGAGATCCTGGCTTGCCTGGTCGCGCAAAGACTGCGCGCGGGTGAGTTCCTTGCTGACCTTGTAGAACAGCACCGGCTGCTCGCGGCAGCAAGCTTCGAGTGTGTTCTCGTCGATCGACAGGAGGTCCTCCAGTTCCTCAATCCGGATACCGATCGGCTCCGATGCGGAAGACGAGCGCTGACCTGTTGGCGCGCGCGTGGTGGGGCGATTGGGCGTCGGCATTCTGTGCTCCTCTGATACTGTAAACATATCAGAGCTTGACACCGAAAGCGGCGGCTATCTCCAACACCGCCTCGAACTCCATGCGGCGCACATCGATCGCTGTGGGCTTGGTGCGCTGTGCATGCGCGTTCTCGATCCGAGCACACGATGAGCTGAACTTCTGACGTGCGCGGTTCAGGTAAGTGTCGCGCTGCATTTCCTCGACGATTTGCTTGTCGGTGAGCGCTTTGATACGGGCACGGATGTCGTCGAGCGTGATCTGTGTGGATGGTCCGTCGAATACCGCGGCCGGCTTGACGTCATCCGCAGCTCCTGATGGTTTGAATGGCGGCGGCGGGGTGACGCGGACCTCCGTCCAGTTCAGAATACCTGCACCAACGCTGCGCCCCGCCTTTCGGCAGTTCGGACAAATCGATGGCGGAGAGTTGCGGTCATCAGTCTTCGCATAGCTGTGGCGACACACACCGCATGTTGCTTTCCATCTGGCCATCACGCGCGCTCCGGAACCGGCATCCAGCGCTTGGCGTTGTCGAGATCCTTCTGTTGGTAGCTGTCGTCGAGGGTCACCCAACAGAACCCAGTGGTTTCCGTCCCGTCCAGTGTGTCGTAGGATCTTCCATTCTCCCAGCGGGCCTGCACCCACCCCTCAGCCAGCTCGATCAGCACATCGTTGCCGTCGAATGGCGCACCCGGTGGAAGGACGATCGATCCCTTCTCATCGTGGCTATACATGACCGGCCGCGGATTACGATTAGGACCAAGACCCGCCTGAAGTGCCGACCGCAAGTCGCAAATCAGCAACAGCCCGGTCCCATCATCGCGCTCAGCGAGCTTTTCTACGACCTTTTCCCAGTTCATTGTCCCCCTCCTGCGAACAGCACCTGGCCGATGGACCGGATCAGCGGCGCCTTGCCGTCCGACCGATTGTACGGTTGCGAGAACGCCTCCAGGAGGCTCAGGAAGTAGCACGCCTGTTGATCGCCGTTGGCGCCCATCGCCGCCTTCGCCATATAGCGTGTGACGATGATGCGTGTCGACTCGGGATCCTCGTCGATTTCCCCGACCAGCGACATTGCGCGCTTCCACCCGCCGCGGCCGTTGTCGGCGAGCATCTGGCACAGTTTCCGCACCGTGTCACTGCCCTGCGCGCTGGTGAGCAGTTCGGATGCCTCCTCGCGCGTGGTCGCCTTCGCGCAGGTGGCAAGGAACGACAGCGCCTGCCGCGGTGAGCCAGCGGACTCGTCCGCGATCATGCTGGCGACACCTTCGGGCAGATTGATGCCCTCAAAGCCGGCGATGTCCTCGACCAGCTGGCAGAGCATGTCGACGCTCAGCTCGCGCAGCGTGAGCTGAACCGAGCGCGTCATGATGGTACGCGGAATCTTGCCGATCTCAGTGGTGCAGAAGAACCAGTAGACATGCGAAGGCGGTTCCTCGACGATTTTGAGCAGCGCCTCCCATGCCGGAGTCGACAGCCGTTGCGCCTCGTCGAGAATGTAGACCAGGACTTCCGAGTCGAGTGGCTTGTACTGCGCCATGCTGATCAGATCGCGCATGGCGTCCACGCCATTGTAGACCGCAGCCGCCACTTCGACGATGGCGGACGGTTCGGCGCCGAGCTGCTTCGCCGCGATGCGTGCGAGCGTGGTCTTGCCGGTGCCTGACGGCCCGGCCAGCACGTAGGAGTGAGAACTGTCGTCAGCGATCATCCCCTGCAGCGCGCGGACGATGTCTTCGTGTCCGTAAACTTCAGAAAACTCTTGCGGCCGGTATTTGTCATGTAGCGCGCTCATTTTGAGTCCTTTTTCTCCGCCATGTTCAGCGTGTAGCTGGCGTCTTTCTTGGCCATGCAAATTTTTAGGAACCAGCGGGCATCTTTCTGCGAGGAAAATGCGGCAACTTTCATACCGCCCTGTCCCTGCGTGGCCCAGATCTCATAAGGCAGCTCTGTATTGTCGCTCAAAATGGGATCTCCTCGTCGCTGGCGTAGATATCCGGACGCTTCTTCGGCGGAGGCTTCTTGACCTTGCCGTCCCACGTGTCGGATTCGTACTTGCCTACATCCTCCATATCGAACCAGTCATCGCCAACCGACATCTCGACTGAGATCGGCACGACATGCGCCCACTCGAATGGAACGTCGAGCATTTCGGCAATCACGATGGGCGCCAGCTTATCGATGTCCTGTGGCTGCCACCAGAATGTCAGGTCGTCGTGGATCATCAGGTTGGGGATCAGCCGCTCGTCCTCTCGCCGGGTCAGCCGCACCATGGCATCGCCGACGATCAGGACTTCATCGCTTTGGATCGGTGTGTTGATGATCTCGGTCCATGCGACCGGCGCCCACCGGCGGAACTCTGACCGGCCCGTGACGTATCCGGTCTCGTGATAGCTGTCACGTGTCTTGTCCTGCCAGTTCTTGACATGCGGAAACGCAGCCAAGAACATCTCGGACACTTTGTAGCCAATTTCCTCGGGGATGCCGAGATATCCGGCAACGGACTTCCCAGTTGCACCGAAAAACGTGGGGAACACGAACTTGTTCTTGGTCTCCTGTCGATACCATTTGAACAGCTTTGGATCGGTGGCCAGCTTTGCGGCGCCTTCCTTGATCCATCGCGGATATAGCCGCACGATCTGCTCGCACCATTCGGCGTGCGTGTCGGTGCGATCCCAGAACGACTGGATCAGCGCCTCGTCAAGCGACTCCATCGCGACATTGCGCGCCTGGATCTGTCCATAGTCAAACGACACGCATTTGTACCCAAGCTTCCGCATCATCTTGCGGACTTTTTTGAATTCGTTGTGCTTGGAATAATTCTGCGTGTTGGGCTCGGCGCTTGACGTCCGCCAAGTGCGGGTTCTGATCAGCTGCAACAGCTGGTGCAGCAATCCGTCAGGCCAAACACACGACGTCTCGCTCCCGACCATTGCCGGCAGCACGTAGGTCGACAGCGCCTTGTTGATATGACGCCAATCCACGGTCAGCTTAGCAAGTGGGTGATCAACCTGTTCCAGACCTTCCTCGTCGCTCACCTTGCCGGGGAAGTTGAGCATGCTTCCGAACAGGATGCTGGCGTCTTGTGGAGCGACAGGCCGGTATGGGTGCCCAGTTCGCGTTTTGAAGTCGGATACAATCTCGAAGCTGGCAATCTCATCGCCAATCGCTTCCCTTTTGTCGTGCAGCTCGCCGTGTATCTCGCTGACAACGTCCTGGTCGACCGGCACGCCCTTGAGCTGACAGAGCACGGCGGCGCGTTGACGCTCCATGTGGTGATTGTAGACGTCGCCGAGGCTCTGCTTGATGATGGTCGTCTCTTGCTCCAAGAACAGCAGCCGGTGGAACTTGGCATCCATGCCGTTGTATCGCAACACCAGATCCAGCGGCGTCTCGTCGAGCCGCGTGACGTCAACGTTGTTTATAGCTTTGATGTTGATCCCGAAGTGTTGCAGACACAGAAAGTCCAAGCTGAGGGTGCCGGGACGACCGTCGAGCAGGAACGCCTGCGCCTGCGCGTCGTCCCACACCGTATCGATGCATTCCCAGCCGTAGAAATAAGCCAGGAACTCCATTTCCAGCGGAGAGAAGCAAACCTTTGCGCAATCTGGGCTGCGTAGGTATTCGACCAATGCGCGCTCGACGCGCGTCGTGTCTTTCTGCGACCAGGCGCAATCTCTGTGATAGAGCGGGAATGCGTATGTGCCGTCCTCGCTCGAAATGGACGCAGACAGGATGCAGGCGTTCTCATCGTACGGCCGCGTCCGCGTGGTTTCGAGGTCGACGCCGTGAACCCCGCCGACGTCGCGCAAGGTCTGTAGGGCGTTGATGGCCTCGTCTGGACTGGTGATCAACTCAATGTCAGCAAGTGCATCCTCGCGCGTCCACACGACGGGCTCGGGGAGTCCGGCATCCATCGCGTCGATTGCGTTGCGGATGTCGAGCTGAAACAAGAATAGCTGTTGCTCGTATAGATGTGGATTGTCTCGCACGTGCAGGACCCCCGCCGGATGCAGCATAGGGAAGAACCAGCAGACGTGCTCACCGACGCGGATAGGCAGGCGACGGCCGCGCCACTTGGCGATTCCGTTCTGCCGCGTTGCCCAGTGCAGCGGAACGTTCCCCATGCCCCAGATGATCGGAGGCTTGGTCCGCTCGATGTCAGCAGCTACGCTGGGTCGGCAGCATTCGACCTCGGTCTCGGTCGGCGTGCGGTTCTTTGGCGGACGCGTGCGAACCGCGTTGTTCCACCTCATATTGTCGATGAGGTCTTGCGTCAGCTCGGCGCGGAAAAGACGGCCGGACTCGCCAATGAACTGTCGCCCCTCGCGATCCTCATCGGCTCCAGGCGCCTCGCCTAGAGAATAGATCCACGGCTCCTCCGATCCCGTGGCTTCCATATGTGGATTGCGGTTCCCCGGCACGTGATTGAGTGGACATACACCGCACTGATGGCGGTGCAGAAACTCCGGAGAATATCCGCGTGACAAAGGAGATTCAGGCTTGTCCCCAAATACAAAAAAGCCCATTCACAGCGCCTCCCTTCGTATAATGCTACGCACGAACTCCTTGTCCAGACAGCCGATGGATGGGACGCCGCAGATCCGCTGGTGTCCGTCTCGGATATCCCGGCGCGTGACATAGGCCTTGTCTGGAATGGGTGGAAGGCGGCGCGGCCCGCTTTTGGAGATCGGGACAGGAGTCCTTCCCGGCGACACCCAGCCGAGTCCGCGTCCACACGCCCGCTTGATGAACGTGTCTGAATGCACGGCGAGCGCTGCACGGGTCGTCTTTCCGTCGTGCTGGAATCCTCCATGCTCGACGAGTATATCGTCGTTGGTGATTGGGCGCACGATCAGCGCCGGAATTTTGCCTCTGCTATCCGGCAAGGTGCCATTGAGCACCATGACGTCGATCTCGACTTCGGGCGCCACTAAGCCGCGGTGTTGGTGATCCAACAAATAAAGGATTCCGTCAAGTAGACACACCAAGGACTTGTTGCGCCCGACAACAGGCGTGATCCGGAGCATCATCATGTCCCACAGTTGGCGACCATGTACACGGACGACGGTCCGTCCGACGCGCGTTTAAGCACCGCGCAGCTGGGCCCGAACATGATGCGGTTGAAGCGTTGGCAGCCGGCGAGGAGCACGCTGGCGTAGATGTCGGTCTCGATGTCGGGGTGTCCCTTCAACGCGACTTCGTCACTTGCTGAGCCACGCTTTGACTCGACGGCGAGCGAGCACTTGCCGCCCCGGATCCGCACCTTAGTCCGTTCCTCGGCGCCCTTGATCGAGCTGATGCGGGACAGCACGCCCAGTGCGACGTTGAGCCGCTCGGGGATGTCGATCATGCCGCGGTCGACATTCTTCGGCATATGCGTGCGCACCGCTGCCGCGAAGTCGAGCGGAGCCTTGGACTCCACAAGCTTTCCGAACAGGCGGACATCGCCGGACTGGAACAGCGCGTAGTTCGCACCCAACGCCATCTTCTTGTCGTCGCCACCACGCAAGCGGAGCATTTGCTCGCAAAACGTCGTGTTGAGGATCAGCCGGCGATCGGCGGCGGTGGTCAGCGGCAGATGCGCATGCGCGATGGTCTTCTTGTCGGTCGTGTAGAGGTCGGCGTTGCCGCCATTGATGATCATGGTGATCCCGAGCTGGTCGGGCACCACGGCATATTTACTGACCGCTTGCAGGCAGTCCTCAATTGCAGTGAAGAAGTCGTCGTCCTGGAGAGCTGTCGCTGCGTTGATCGCCGGCATCTTGAACACTGATGTCATCTGCTCCAATGGAAGCATCGCCAGCTTGACGTCGGTTTTACCGGCGCGGATTCGTACCGACGTTCCGGCTGGCGTGAGGTCGACGCCGCGCGTAGCATGCGTCGAGATTGACAGCAGGTCCATCAGGATCTTGCCCGGAACCAGTCCCTTGAATTCGGTCTGCAACGGCACGGTCATGCCGATCTTCTCAGAGAAGGTCACGACATGCGTTCCGGTGAACGCAAAGTGCGTGAGTGCCGGAAGCAAGTCGTTCTCGGCGAGCGCCGGTGCGACGGAATTAAGCTTTTCGATCAGCAGCTCGCGTTCGATCATCGTTGCTCCTTGAGTTTTTCCGCTCGTATTCCGCGATTTCCTCGTCGAGTTCTGTGATGATCCCGGCGAGGGCTTGGTACTCGGCTTCCCACAAGATCGGATGCACGTTGTGCGGTCGCACAGACCGCGCATGCTCTGAACGCGCGCGCGCAAACTTGCGGCGCCGATCGCGCGTGATCTTGAGCTGATGGTCGTTCTCTATCATGGCGAATCGCGGATGAAAGAAGGGCCAGTTGCAGGAGTCGAACCTGCATCTTCTGCTTACAAGGCAGTTGCTCTATCCAATTGAGCTAAACCGGCGCCTTGGCCCGCCGCTCCGGGTCAGAGGCTGATGCCCTTGAGGTGTCCGCGCTCCTTGAGCATGCGCAAGGTGCTCAGGGTGGCCGACCGAATCGACGAGACGGTCAGCGGGGAGCACTTGACGCCGCGCTGGCGCAGATCGGTGTTGATGTCGGCGGAGGTCACCTGCGGGTTCTCGATCACGGCACGCCGGATAATGGTGGGCGCGCCTTCACTCTCACCGCCGGACTTGGTGCGCGGCGCGGCAGCCGGCTTCGCCGTCTTGGGCGGAGCTGCAGCCTTCTTGTTGCCGGCCGGCGCGGCGCCATTGGCCTTGGCAGCCGCCTTCGCGACGGCCTTGGCGGCGCTGGACTTCGGCGGCGCGGTTCCCTTCTTCGCAGGCTTTGCGGGCTTCGCAGTGGTGGTCACGGTATCCTCGCTGATTTCTTCGGGTTGCTCCTCCGGCTCAGTAGCAGTTTCGCTGACGTCGGGGAAGTCCGGGATTGCCTTCCCGTCATTGTAGAGCGGAGACGCGGCATTGAACCAGTTCTGTGCCGGTTCCGACAGCTGCTTCCACTTGTCGTCCGGAACGCCGTCAAGCGCGTGCAGCACGGCCTCCAGGAACTTGACGCGATCCTTTCGCAGCTTGACTCCGGTGACTGCGATGACTTCCTGCTCGATCGTCTGTGGAGTGGTCATTTCGCTTGCTCTCCTGCTTCCTGAACATATCGGTGTATTCGGATCCCTGCTGGTACAGCACTTCAGCTGACCAGCCTAGTCGATGACTCCCGGCGGTCCCCTTGATCGTTGAGAAGGGAACGAATGGAAGCCAATCGGCGTCCGGGCCTTCACACACATGGACAAATCCCTTGCGGCTGCGACACCACGCAGCCAATGCGGCGTAATCGACCTCATTGTGCTTGTAGTAACGCCCTGGCCGCCCTTGGTATGGCGGGTCGATATGCCAGTGCGCATCCGTATTGTCCATATCAGCATAGCTTCCATGGACGATTTTCCAGTGGCGGATCTTGTCCACCTGTGACGCGATCCGGCCGCGAGCACGCGGGCCCCAGAACCGCTCGCGAAAGGTCTTTCCCCATACCGACCGCGCATTGGCCGGCGCCGCGTTTCCATGGTTCAGGTTGAACCCGACCAGCCACTTCGCCTCCTGCGGCGTTCCTGCTGGCAGCTCGTCGACATGGTCGACGATTGGCAGCTTCATGATCTCGTCCGCTGACGTTCGATGCATGTACGCCCAGATGCCGTAGATCACCGGGTCGATCTCGACGATCGTGACTTGCTGCGGTTCCCAATAGCAGCTATAGCACGCTGATCCGGCGAAAGGCTCGATGACGTGGTCACGCTGCGGCGGGCCGAGGCGCCGCGCCATCTTGTACTTAGCTCCAAAATAATTCCAGAAAGGCTTCACTGCGCGTCCCCATCCTTCGACGCTGGACTTTGTGGCGCCTGACTTTCCTCGTTCCGCAAGATTTCATGCGCATGGTCCAGAACTTGTTTGTATTGCCATTTCGGCAACAGCTCGCGCGCGGCCTGCATAATCGCCTGCGGCAATGTAACAAGCTTGCCAAAGCTTTTTCTCTCCCCGCGGGTTTTTTCCTTAAGCGTGACGCACTCCGCAATCAACTCCGTCTTGCGCGCCGCCAGGGCCTTACGCTCAGGCGTTCCGCTTTTCGTGCGCGGTATTTGATGGTCCAGCTGTACGAGGGCCCGACGCACTGCCGCGAGCCGGTCGACGTCGCTCAACTCTGGGGCACCCTGCGCCATTGCTTCAGCGACTTCCCGCCTCCGCCCGCGGTGCTGCATATTTTGTGATGTGCTCTTGAACATCAGGATGCAAGCTCCTCGCCTGGTCGCAGATGCGCGAGCAAGCGCGATCGCAGATCGAACTGGGTCGGGTCGAGTCCGGCGATACGGCACAGCCACTCGTTCGTTGTCTCGCGCCGAGTCATCCGTGCCGGGCCAGCAGATCCAGCTATCATCCTTGGGCGTCGGGGAGATCCCGACATTCGGCGCCGGCACGGACTTCCGGTCAGTTCGGGGTGCTGCACGATCTCCACGATCAGCTTGCGAACGTCGACCGGCGCCTCGCTGATCAGGATGGCCTCGTCGGTGGCGGGATCGATGTGCCCACCACCCGCGATGCTGACGTCCTCGACACACTCCTCGGTGACGGCGATCTCCTCGCCGCATGCGTGCGAGAACCAGTGACCGGCGCTGCGCTTATTGGCCATCTGGTGGACATGGTTGATGTATGTGCGCTGGAACAAGCTCATGATATGCCGCATCTCGGTGACGTCGGCATAGCGTCGGCGAACGTGCCACCAGCACATCAGCCCATCCTGGATCAGGTCATCCAGCTCGTACCATGCGGCGACCCGCCAGAAGTTTTTGCGCGCGTACTTGATCATCCACCTGCGCGCGCTCTCATCGATGTCGAGCGCGGACGTCCGCTCCTGCGGACACACGGTGCCTGGGTTTTTCATGGAAGTGGGGAGCCCTCTACCCGGAAAGGATTTGTCCATATTGCCTGTTACGTGCGATTCGTCAAGCTGTAGCGCTGGGTAAATTGCAGGAAATTTTTTCGGCTGAAATCCCCGGGATCCTTGATGTTACCTTGTAACGTTGCCACCTCGGCGAGGTGCGACAAAGCCGCATAAATCCGCATCGCGGTGGCGGTTGTGCCGCGATCAGTCAGGATCATCCGGCGCTGGAATCGTGGAAGTATGTCGCAGAATAAGCCGATCTGCTCATCGCTCGGTTGGGCGGTGAAGAAGCACGTCGACACGATTCCGCACTCCTCCCCGAGAACATTGACCTTCAGTGCGTCGAACGGGCCCTCGACCAGGATGATGGTATCGGCGTCTGTCTTACGCAGCCGGTCGAGCCACATCACGAAGTCGGTGACACGTGGCATGTCGTCGCCGTCCGACGCCTTATAGCGCAGCTCCTCGCCTTTGGCGATGGTACGCCCGGTCCACCCGACGAGACGTCCCTCATGCCGGACCGTGAACACGACCCGATAGCGCTGCTCTCCGAACAGCGCGTAGTAGATCCCGTAATCGTCGGTCATGCGCATGACCTGCGCGCGCGTGAATCCGCGCCCTCTCTGCTCGATCGGGCGGGTCAGGTAGTCGACGAATTTTGCCGCCATTGGGCTGTCGTCAAGCCGCCGGAAGTCGGACGGCAGCGCGATCTCGCGCCAAGGTCCCGACGGTGACGGTCGGAGGATCGCCGCGACCTTCGATGCCAGCGATTCGGACGCCACGCCTGCGTACGGGCGTCCCACAATGCGCGAAGCATCTTCGATGCTGCATCCTGCCAACGCCGCCACCAGACGCACCGGTGACCTTCCTCGATGCTCTGCGCGATTCCGCCAGCAATGCCACCCCCGTCCCTCCAGGTCGATCGCGAGCAGGAAGGACTCACTACCTGCGCACCATGGGCAGGAGACGCGGACCGTCCGCCTGCCCTCAGGCCGGTGGTCGATGCCGCGTTGCCGCAGGAAGTCGAGCCAGTTGAACTCAGACACGCGTTCGCTCGATCCTGTCGTTCACCACTCACCCCCATAGTGCTCACCGCGTCGACGCATCTGCCGGAAGGTGAGTTCATCTCCGATTATAAGGGAGATCTCCCCCAGCAGTACGCCCAAGATGGAGCCAACCAGCAACATTACGACGACCCACATCATTTTGGCTTCTCCCCTTCTTCTCAATCCATCCGGCAGATCTCGAACGAGCGATCCGGCTGCATGACCATGACCCACGAACTCGGGTAGAACAGGATCCGCTCGTCGCGCAGCTTTGTCTCCGCGAGCGGTGCCATACGCGGATCGCCTGGGTATTTGATCGAGTCGTCGTCGCGCAGCTCGAAGCCTCGAAACGCTCGCCATCCATAGTGTGCGTCGAATTGTTCACGCGCCGAGCGCGGGTCGTCCTCGGACAAAAACCCCGGGAGATATCCGAGATGTTCCATGGTCATCCACGGGTCGTGAAATTTCCAGATCATGACTTCCTCCGGGTTGGATATGTCCGCTCAAGCCAAAGGCCGAACGCAACTCCAAAGGTGAAGCCACATATCCAGATGGAAACGATAAATTCGGTCATGCCGCGGGCCTTCTCTATGCGCTGAGCACACCGCGCCAGTTGGAGATTTCAAACACCTCCCCATGGCAGCGGATTGCCAAGATGATCTCGCCGGTGTGGTCGTAGCGTGGATACGGATAGCGCGACATAAGCTCAATCACATACTCGCACTCAACCATGTCCACGCTACGTCCGCATTTTGTGCAGAACGGCATATTACGGCCTGCCGCACTCCAATTGATTTGGACCAGATTTGTCATGCCGCAACCTCCTCGGCGTCTTCGCCGCCCTCGAACGTGCACAATGCCTCGCTACGCATGCGCAGCTTGCTCTTGCGCCGGGAGTTGATGTGGTCGTGGAGCATGACGTAGAGCACGTCGCGCGACTTCCCTGATGAGGCGCACAGATGGCTGACGGCTGGGTCGGTGACGGGGAAACTGGCGATCTTGCGCCTCAGGTCGGCGTTGACAAACAGCTTCTTCTCGTCGCGGTCCTGCCAGAAGTCGTGAGCATCCGACAGTATCTTGGCGAGCACCGCGAGGAACGTGGTCCGCATGTAGACCGCGCCCTCCTTGTACTGGACGGCACGGACTCCCCAGCACTCGTCGATCAGGCCAAAGAACGTGTGCAGGTTCTGCCGCATGTGAGTCAAGCCGACATTGCCGGTGATCTTGACCATGCAGCGTGCGAGGTCTTCCATGGCGCCGGAGGATCCGGGCCCCTTATGGCTATGCAGTCGGCCGGCGATGCGCAGCAGATTGAGCGCGGTCAGCAGGTCCTGTCGGCGCATGCGCTGATCCCACGAAATGCGGTCGCACATGATGAAGCTTTTGTCGTGCGACAGTCCGTACAGCATCAGCACGGCTTCGTTGTTGTCGCGCATATTCCGCAGCAGCACGTTCGGAGACAGCTTGTGTCGCCAGTTGTTGAGCTTGTGGAACCGATCGCGCTCCCACTCCTTGGTGGTGTTGAGATGGACCGTCGCGCCGATGGTGATCGGCACGTCGGGACGAATGCCCGCGAAATAAATGATGGTCGATTGGCGCTGCAGACCATCGATGATGAACACGGGGTCAGTCAGCTCGAATGTGTCGCTTCCTGCCGCCGACATGAAGTTCTGGCCGCGCATGCCGAGATCGAGGTCGGGCAGCCGGTCGCCCTTCTTCAGAGCGTCGAGGATGTTGTCCTGTGACGACAGCGGCTGGACGCTGCGCTGGTAGTCGTCGGTGCGCAGATTGTGCAGGGTGCTGAGATCGATGGATCCGCGCACGACAATGCCGGCGGGGGAGTTCGCGACCTCGTCGAGCGCGGCATGGAATAGCCGCACGGGTTGGATAGCCATGGCCCTTTTCTCCTGGGATGTGGGCAGTGTTTATTTGCTACGGCCAACGGGGAAACCGTTTTCGCCGCCTACGATATTTTCCGAGATCACTTCAGCGAGTGTTTTGGATGCCACTTCGTTCCGATCTGCTGAAGCATTCCCTTGTCGCGTAGCACGTAGATGGCGCTGCTGACGGCCCGCACCGCTCCGTCGACCTGGAGCATGAGCGCCTTGCGCGTGATACCGCCGCTCGTGTCGGCGAGCACCGCGGCATGGTAGACCTTCTCGGTGACGCTGCCGACCTCGGGCTGATATCCGTCCTTGCCCTTGATCTCGGCGAGCTTCCTGCGGAGAAGGGTCGTGTTGATGAATTCCTCCTCCTTCTTTTTGCTCAGCTTCCGCTCCCAGATCGGAATGCCGCCGCCATTGTCGACCGGCTCGAACTCGGATGGCGCGGTGTCCGGAACGCGGGTGAGCTTGACCTCGGCGTTGTCCGGGCTGGCGGCAATGAGTGCGGGGAGGCAATCGACCGAGATTGGACCGATGCTGACGATGACCAGGTTTTCCTTGGACGTCATTGGGTGCCCTTTTCAGATTTGGGGTGGTGGCTATCCGTCCATATAGTAGCTTAGACGGAGCTGCCCGGCTCGTCGGACAGAAGTGCTTTGCGGATCTTGTCCACTTCCTCGACGTGCGTGGGAATGCCCTGAAGATTGGGATCGGAAGGCATCCGGCCGGTGACGGACCCTTCTGGGCACTCGACGACGCGGACAATGTCCGGATCGCCGTCGTAGCACATGCGCGCCATGCTCTCGGCTTCCGCGCGCTCTGCGTAGCGGTATGGCTCGCCGTTAGACGGACGCACATCGCGCCAATCGAACTTGCCGCCATCGGTCGCCACGTTGACCTGCAATCCGTATTTCATCGCTACGTCTCCTTGATATATCCACGGATCAATCGAACTTGCCGAAGATGCCGGCGCGCGTGATCCGGCCGATATGGACGCCACGCACCTTCGTTTCGGCTTCGCGCACTTCACGGCTGACGTCCTCCAGCTTGACCAGATTTCCGACGTTGACTTTGCGCAGCTGCTTGCCGAATGCCACATGCGCGAGCCATCCGTCCTCGATCTTTTTGACCGTGCCGACCGTCTCGGCGTGCTTATCAAAGCCGCCGATCGACCGCAAGAACATGGCGGACAGTTTGACCTTGTCGTTCTTCTTGATAGCAGTCACTTCTTGTCCTCCCATCGCGACGCTCGCCTTCCCACGCTGGGATGGCGGATCATGTGAACGGACACAAGTCCGGCGAATACCCATGCCGCGCCGACCAAAACTCCGGCAAGCTGCAAGTCGGTGGCGGTTTTCAGCCATTCGATCACTGGCGCGTTCCTCGCTGCGGCAGCAGTCCGATCATGCGGCCCTCAGACTCTGCCTTTGTAGGCATCTGCACCAACGGTCCAAGACTTGGCCGCTTTCCGGCATCGCGGATGATTTTGCGATACCAACACAGCTGTCCGCATGTCTCGTCCTCCCCGGACATGAAAACTACCTCGAACCGCTTGGGGTGAGTCTTGACGCCGTCGCGCATGGCGGCATTCATTTCGTCCTCGGAGGTGGTCTCGTTCGACATCACCCAGGCCTCGTCGAGGTAGACGTAGCGCACCACGTCGAGTTCCTCGAACAGAACGCGGATGGCCATTATGGACAGCTCCTTGTTCTCGGCGTATGGAGGTCGTATGATGGAGTGCTGCCCGGACCGCAGCACCACGTGGTACATGGCGCTGACGCCGCCATGCTCGCCGAAGTATCTGTCGCAGAACGTGGACATGAACTCGGAAATCTGTCGCAGATCCTTCTCGCTCATTTTGCAATCTCCTTGCGAACGTACCTCTCCGAGCGGTTGACGAACCGCATGAATGGCTGCTTCCGTCTTCCACACTTGCCTGGCTTACGTTCCTGCATGGCGCGGTGATCGAACCACCAATCCAGATACATGTCGTGAAGCTCCTTGTCCTTCACGCTGTCCTTGAAATTGGGGTAGTCGAGCTTCATGACCCGGTTCGCCAGCAGTTGGGCGACATCAGCGCGCGGAACGATGCAGCGCCACCGGTAATCGTTGCTTTTGGTTTCTACGATCCCCTTCTTGCGGGAAAGGAACGCCTCCAGATGCACGCGCCGCCGCGCGCGGACCATCAGCTGGGAAGGGTCGCCCTTCAGCTCGACGATCGATACAAAGCCATCGTTCAATGAAATCCACATTTTCCCAATCTCCTTGTTTTTGTGTTTATTTCCGGAGTGCGACGCGGGTGAGGACGGTTTCCTTGATGCCGTCCCGCTCCTTGTGCGCCTTGACTGTTCCGTCGAATACCACGGCGGTGCCGGGGGTGACAACCCGATCGCCAGTGGCGAACCAGGTGAACACGTTGCCGTCGACTGTGACAAGCTTCACCAGCGTTGATGGGCCGTAGACGGACTCCATCGGACGCGCCGTTGTGATAGTGGCAGCGATATTGCGCAGGCGCTGCTTGACATCGCCAACGTGCGTGCTCGACGCCAGCTGCTTCCGCTTGATGCTCAGTTCGGCTTCCCGCTCCATGTGACGCAGATAGGCCTGAACACCGGAGCACACCAGACCGAGGTGCTTGGCCTCGGTGAGGTCATTCACCACCAGCGTGACCAGGTTTTTCTCGTAGTCGCTGCGCGCATGCTGCGCGAGCCATCCCTTGATCCACGCGACCACTTCGCCGGCACGCTGCGCATGGACTGGATTGCTCTCGATCTCATTGAGCGCCTTCGCCATGACAGTTCGCGCGTGCTCGTCCGCCTTGAACCAGTAGTGCTTGTTCACCAGGCCTGCGGTCGCTTGTCCGATGCCGCTTCCTTCGGCGGCACGCGACACCCAGCCGTAAAGCGTGATGTACGCGGAGGTCAGCGTCAGCGCTTCCAGCGTGTCGCAGCGGTTCTCGAAATACCCGCGCCAGCAATGCTCGGAGCCCTCATGGATCTGCTCATAGGTGTGCAGACGCGAGGCAGCGGCGCCGATGAGGCGGGGATCGTTGATGCCGGTGAAATCGGCGAGGCACTGCCGTCCGACCTGCTTCTGTTCACCGCTTTCGACGCTGCGGATGATGAAGGTGTCGGTGCGGCGACGTCGCTTGTTGCAGTGCTCGCATGTGTCTGGGCTAAGCGCACGAAAACGGTCGTCGACCGTGGCGCCCGTGCTCGACGGAACAGTGTGGAACAGCACCGATGCGCCATCGCTCAGGTACTCGACCCGTGCAAGGAATTCCCACCCATTGAGTCGCGGCGCTTCGCCGGTCAGCTCGATCACCAGCGCATCGCACTGGTATTCGCGCGAACGTTCGGTGGTGCTGTCGAAGATGATGGTGTGCTTGCGCGTCACCTTCTCGTGACGCAGGACGGAGACGGTGATTTCCGGGGCGCCAAGCTTCACGGCGCGGCGATTTAGCTTCGCGATATCGGCCTGGAAATCAGCCCAGTCCGTCGCGGGGATGGTGAATTCGGTGGTTGTCATTTGGGAAGTGCCCCTTCGCCGTTCGATGGGGAGCATCATATCGGAGCTTAGAGCGCGATGCAAGAGCTATTCACCGTCCCCGGTACGATTTTTCTCAACAGTGTCCAGCTCCTCCTTCAGCGCGACGTCGATCATCGCCTCCCATGCGGCGCCCAGATCAAGCAAGTCACGCCCCTCCCCGGGCTCAGGACTCCAGAACTCGAAGTCGGAGTTCTCCGCCGCTTCCACCATCTCTGGCGTGGGTTTCCGCATTGCTGCGATCGCCGCACGCGCGTCCTCCACGAAGTCAGGCCATGCATGGTCGATGCCGCGCTGAATTCGCTCCTCGGGCGGGAAGGGCTTTTCATCCTGCCGGCAATTGAATTCGATCCGTCGTCGGCACAGCGCTCGCGCAACCTGCTCTGTCAAAGTCATCGTACGATCTCGATCTCTGTCTCAAATGGAACTTCGCATCCGTTGTGCATGCTCTCCCCGAACTCCTGCATCAGACGCCACAGCTGCCATGTCGACCAGCCGCCCGCGTCTTCCTCTGGAGGCACGAACTGTTGATGAGGCAAAAGGCGGATGTGATTGTTCACAAGGATCGCGCGCCCCTTGTCGGTGAGTCTGACACGGACCTCGTCGTTTATGTTGATCCGGATTGACATGATCAAATCCATCTTGCTGGCGCGAGTGGCTCGCTTCCTTTGATGACCGGCGTGCCCCAACCCCTCCACACGAAGACGCCGTCGACCGGCTCGTAGATCGGTAGACGCATTCTGCGCCATTCCTTGCCGATGTACATGAATGCACGATGGATCTCGTTGTTGCCATCACGCACTTCGACTTCCTTGCGATCGTAACTGCCCTCGATCCGGTCCAGTTCCGCGAACAGCAGGTCGGGGACCGAGTAAAGCTCGCCCGCCACAGGATGCTTATAGCTGCTTTCGGGATCGTAGCGCACGACCGGGAAGCCGAGATCGTGCATGACGAACTGCTCGATCGTCTGGCATTCGCCGAGGAACTGCTTGTCAGGACCGGACAGCATGCGGTTCAGGCTGTATCCGCGCTTGAGCGATCCGTAGACAAAAAGCAATGGCATGGTGGCATCCTTTTGTTTGATCATGGTTGCAGGTCGAGACGCCTGTCATTCAGGGTATCAGCCCTATATCCTGTCCACGGGGTTAGCGCCGCGAGTTGACAGGCGGAAGTTTGCCTTCCGTGACAGGCGTCCGGATCTGCATCCCGGAGAAAGACGCGCGCCCAGCTTTTGGGACCGGGCGCGCGTCAGACTCAGTAGTCCTCGTCGTCCGGGTCTCCGAGCGGATCGTCCTCCTCGTCCTCCTCGTCCACACCCAGGACCTGCATTGGCAGCGGCGCTGGGAGGATCTGCGCAGCCGATCGAGGCGTCGACGGTGCGGGCGAGGCGTCGATCGTGCGCCCCAGAAGGTTGAGCGTTTCGACGTAGGAGTCGTTGATCGGGTAGACCTTGATGCCGCGCCCGTCGGCGAAGCTGATGACCAGAACATCGGGGTTGGCGTTGCTCTGGTTCACCCCGGAGAGATGCGCTGGATAGACCGAGATCCGCCGACCATCAGGACGCGTGAACTCGACCAGGGTGCCGCCAGCCTCGCGCAGGCGAGCGCAGACGTCAGTGTAGCTGACCGAGGTTTTGTAGCCACGACCGTTCTGCATGCGGATGATTACGCAGTTGCGGTCGTCGGCGCCGGGGCTGGGGTCGGGAGCGTTCGGCTCCAAAACACCCGCCACGTAGCTCGGGTGGACGTTCAGACGCGTCCCATCGGGACGATTGAATTCGACGAGCATGGTTGTTCCTCCTATCTGCGTCGAATGATGGTGCCGATCGCACCGCGAGCAGCTCCGCTTAAAGAAGCTGCTGACGCTGCGGTCACATCGTGCCAACGCGAAAGAAACAGTACACGGCACATCCCCCAAGCGCCGCCCCAATCGGGAGCCACACCCAGCTCCAATCACCCGAAAATAAGCTGATTATCGAAGCTGTCGTGATGGATGCGACCATCACATATGTTCTGCCGCTCATTTGCCGCTCCAATCGATTGCGAAGTGCGCGTGCCCATGCGCTTCGTGCGCCAACATGTCGTGTGCCTCGCCATCGGCGGGGTCGTTCTCCGCCGCGCCGTCATCCCACAGAACAACTTCCGCGTTGTCGGGGAACCGCTTCAGGAACGCGCGCAGCTCCCCCACCGTCTTGACCCGCGTGCCTCCGCTCATTTGTGGACCCATCCGATGTTGATCGAGCCGTCAAGGCCCCGCGTGAACCGCACGCCGTTGCGAACGTAGCAGCAGGTACCCTGCCGCCAATGGATCATCTTCCGGAACGTCTGGAACGCGCGTTGGTATTCGCCACGCCTGATCATAACCGGTCTCCTTTTACAGTCCATATGACTGCGCGAGCAACTCTGCTTGTCGGGGATCGCGGACCGCGGCGACGCTGCCGGCGATGGCGAGCACGCGAAAGCGGGTGGCGGATAAGCTGTCGAGCGTGCCGCCGCTTTCGCAGCGCATGTACGCCTCGACGTGGCGGGGGTCGATCTTGGGCAGCGGCGGGATGATGTCCGCAATCCGCTGCTGGTATGCCGATTTGCGTGCCATCACTGCACCGTCTCGTCGATGAAGGGGATGGAAAACCGCTTGGCGTATTTTGCGGCGTGCTTCCGCAAACCGGGGAGTGACTTGCCGGTTCGGTACGGAAAGCTCTCGATCACGGTGGATCCGCTCTTGGTCTCCGGAGCGAACACGCGCAATTGGATGTGCGTCGCTGTCCGCTGCAGCACGATTTTGGTGGGTGTCATTGCCGATCTCCCTTTCGATGGAAACGAGCATAAGCTAGAGAAAAATGGATTGCAAGCACTATTTTTGTGCATATTCCTATACCATGTCATTGATTTTGCTATGCTTTCGTGTCGCACTATTCCATTGACATCCATTTCGTGAGCCGATATTAATTGCCGCATCGGCTCAGACGAGCCTTTTCTGAAGGGGCAACTTCCCAAATGTCCGACAAGACCACATGCCAGATCTGCGGACGCGCCATTAAGGCCTCCAAGGGCCTGATCGCCCATCATGGGTACAAGCGGCCCGGCGGTGGATGGCAGACCGGATCGTGCTTCGGCGCCAGACATCTGCCCTATGAGGTTTCGTGCGATCTCATACCCATGGCTATCAAGGCCATCGAGGCCCGACGCAACCAGTGCTTCGACGCTACCTTCAATCTGGTTGCGTCGCCGCCGGATACGCTCCCCGAATACAAAACCCGGGATCCTTGGAAGGGGCCCGAGAAGATCCGCGATGTCCCGCGGCCAGAAACGTTTGACTCGCACGTCGACGCGATGACCAGCTACATCAGCAGCTCCTACCGCTACCTTTTCGACAAGCGGCTTAGCAACATGCGTTTCGAGATCAGGCAATGCGACCTGGAGCTGAAGTATCTCAATGATCGCATCGCCAACTGGAAACCGGCGAGGACTGGGGGCTGACAATGGCGAACACCACCCTTGGACGCACTTTCGGTGTAGAGATTGAGTGCGTCTCCAATCTGGCCCGCAACGAGTTGGCGGACCGTATCCGCCATGCCGGCGTCGAGTGCCAATCAGAAAGCCTTTCGCATCACACACGGGACTATTGGCGTGTGACCACTGACGGATCCGTGGGCGCGAGCGGAATAGAGATCGTATCTCCGGTGCTGAACTGGGCGCGCGGGCCCGAGGAGATCATGCGGGTGTGCGAGGTGCTCCGCGCCGCCGGATGCCGTGTCAATCCGCAGTGCGGACTGCATGTGCATGTCGGCGTCCGTCACCCGTCAACGTCGTGGTCCACTCCCATGGCAAAGCGGCTGCCGCTGGCATACGCGCGAGCAGAGCATGTGATCGACAAGTGGATGCCACCGTCTCGGCGCGGCGACAGCAACTACTACTGTCGCTCGCTGGCGCAGAGGCTGAAGCAGCATAGGGTCCTGGAGGCGAACAGCCCTCGCGATGTCATTGTGGCGGCACGTATGATACACGACTACGCCAACCGCGGTAACCGGTATGTCAAGCTCAATATGATACCGGTCTACGATTACGGCACTGTCGAGTTCCGGCAGCATAGCGGCACGCTCGACGACACGAAGGTGATCCAGTGGGCGAAGTTTTGCCTGCGCTTCGTGGACGCGGCGGCAAGCTACGTGCCGCCAGCGCAGACCGAGGCACCCGCGCCTGCAGCAGCTACTACGCAGACGCTGGCGGCTGGAACTACGCCGCGACGTCCACGTAGCGGCACCGCGCGTGCTGTCATATTCGACATGCTGACCCGTCCGGAGGGATGCACCACACGCGAGGTTCTCGACGCCACTGGGTGGCGACAGGTGTCGGTGCTTGGCACCGCTAACCAGATGGGCCTGACTGTTCGTACGCAGCGCGTGCGTGAAACCTACGGCGCGAGGACGCGCAGCGTTCTGCGGTTCTATGCCGACTTGCTTGCGCCAATGTTCCAGGCTGCAGTGCAATCTACTCTGGAAATGGCTGTCGCTCCTCCGCTGCTGCCCATGACGTTCACGCAAGACGAGCTGTTTGAATACCTCGGAATGCCGGACGACGAGCGACTCTACTGGACAACACGAGCGCGGCGCCTGGCTACGATCGAGCAGGGAGCGTCAAACCCCTCGGCGGTTGGAATGACTGACGACAGTTACAGAGCATACGCACAGGAGGCGATGTCATGAGCAAGGTGATCATCCGGCGCGGCGCCAAGACAACCAGCAAAACAAAGAAGCGTCCCACCACAGAGTTCAGGCGAACGTTGAACGCTCCTGCGGTGAAGCGGCCGAAGCCAACTATCCTGTATATGGCCTACGGATCCAACCTGCACATTCGCAGCATGATGCGGAGGTGCCCCGACGCCGAACCGATCGGGACACGCATGCTCAACAATGCGCGCCTGGTGTTCCGTGGCGTCGCGGATTTGGCATTCGAGCCTGACCACTTGGCGCCCGTGGCGCTGTGGAATATCTCGACACGCGATGAAGCATCGCTCGACGGATACGAGGGCGTGTCGGCTGGGATCTATGGGCGCTACTGGATCCCGCTTGGCGGCGGATACCGCGGCCGCAGGGCGCTGGTCTACCTGATGCACGACACCGGGATCTTCCCGCCGTCTGCACACTACGTGTCAACGATCCGCGATGGATACCGCAACTTCCGTCTGGATCAAAGCTTTCTGGACGAGGCGATCGCGCACAGCTATGACCAAAAGACCCCAACGACTCACACACGAGATCGACGCGGGCGGCAGCGCGCACTGCGCCAACCGCTGGTCGAGATGCCGGAGGAGGTCGCGCTGGCGCGGTTGGACAGTGTCCAGCTGTTCCAGCAGACGCAGAAGTTCCCGTTCCAACTGACGTATGATGCCGCAGTCGAGATCATAGAGGAGTGATGCTCCCATGTCCGAAGACCGAGCCAAGCGAATGACTAAGCCGCCTCCCGGCATGCTGCCTGATGGCACGCTGAATGTGGTGGTCGAGGAGCGACAGAAGGTGCTGAGCCGGGCGCGACGTGTGCTGGCGCTGATCGAAGCGAACGCGAAGCAGGCCACGCCCGGTCCGTGGGACATCAGTCACGGCCACGTCTTCAAGGGCGAGGAAAAGAACGGAAAGTGGCATGCGTTCGACATCGCATGCCAGCCATGGGAGCGTAGCCAGTGCGTTTACGGCGTGCATCCCAACAAATGGAACATGAGCGACAGAGACATGCGGCATATCGCGACATGTGATCCCAAGACCATGCAGCAATTGGCCGCCGATCTGCGTGAGCTGCTGCCCGAGCTGAAACTGGAGGCCAAGCCATGAGTCGATTGTTTGGATGGAGCCTGCCGCCGGGGTGCTCGACGCTCCCCGACGAGGAGGACGAGGGGCCCTGCGACGTCTGCAAGAAGGCTGTCGATGATTGCATCTGCGCCGAGTGTCCAACGTGTGAAGCGCAGGGCGACCCGAAGTGCTATCACGAGCACGGTCTGCGTCTGACGCGTGAGCAGGTGGTGTCCCGCCTTGAGGCCGAATACGAACTGAACGAGCGCCTGCTCCGCGTCCGCGAGGAAATCCGCCGCGTGCAGGAAGGCGGCAGCGATCTTTGGTTCTGCGACGAGCTTCCGCGGTCGGGGTGAGTCATGCGGTTCGTGTGCAAGGGACTGCGTACGGTCCGAGCGGGACCGAGTGTCCGCAATGCAGATGACGCCGGCCGGGTGTTCGCTCACCGGCTGGCGTCCAAGATGTTCGGACGCCACGCGCGCTGCCTGTCGATTTCACGGGTGCGGGGAGTGCGTCCTGCCACTTACATGGTGGAGATTGGAAACAGCCGAATGCGCGCGACCGAGATCATTCGCGTCGAGGTGCGATACGGGAGAGAAGAATGAAAGTCTATGAGATGATGAATCTGGACGGCGTGAATGCCTGCATGGTAGCTGCGAAAAATCTGAAAGAAGCGGCCGAGCTTATGGACATTACGCCGTATCAAATGCGCCGCATGGGCTGGAGGTATGCGTCAGACGCCACCACTGATCCGATCACGCTTGCTGCCACGTTCGTTGCTCTGACAAAGCCGGGTGTATGTCTGTATCGGCCAATCACGCCCCGCGCCGAGCCGTGGCGCGAGAAGCGCTATTCGCGCGAGGAGATGTACTAAATGAAGGAAAATGTAATCATCCATGAGCGCGGCGATTATTTCGTTATCCGCGAGGGAAAGGGCTACTGCGTTTATAGGAACAACAACACGCATTCCGTGCGATGTGGGACTTACGCGTTGTCGGAGCTGCGGGAAAGTCTGCGGCGGGCGATAGAAGATTGTGACCGTCGTGGTGCCTGATCGCCGTCCAAGATAGCGTGCATCTGGTCCTGACCCTCGCGCACGAACTCCAACACCTTCTCGTCATTGGTGTCTGTGGTGACCAGGTCGTACAGGAACACATGCTCATGCTCGGAACCCTGCCGCCGGATGCGGCCTTCGCACTGTGCGCGGACCGTGCTCGACACCGGCGACTCATAAAAGAAGCCGTACTTCGCAATCTGGATGTTCAGGCCGGCGCCGAACAGGTTTTGCAGCAGCATGACTCGGCGCCGATCGTCGTTGACGAATGACAGCAGCTCCTGATCGCTGCGCTTGGTCCTTCCCGCCAGATGGCTATATCCGATCTTCAGTCGTTTGAGCTGCTCGACGATCCGCGCCGCAGACCAGGTGAACTCGTAGAAGATAACGCACTTGTGCTCGTCGACCACGCCCTCGACCAGCGACATCAGCATTTCAAGCTTCGGGTTCTCGTCGAAGGCAAACTGCGCGCGCGTCCCTGTTTCGTCATCGCTGTAGCCAACAAATCCGGACGAGATCTGCCGCAGACGCAGGAATGCGTTCTTGCTCTCCTGGATGCTGCCGCGCCCGTTCTTCCACAGCTCCCATGCGCGCTTGTAGTGCGTCTCCGCGTCGGTCGGCAGCTGGATGTATTTCTTGATCATGCTGCACGCCGGCAGATCGGCTTCGTTGGCGCGGATGCGGATGGACCGGTGATTCAGGACCCGGCGCAGCTCCGGCATCATCTGCTTGCGGAAAGTGTATTCGCGACCGCCCCAGTAGTTGTCCTTGGCTGAGAAGAACACGTCGCGGAAGAACCCGAGCGTCTTGCCCAAAGTCTCGCCGTTGTCGACCAGGAACATCTGCGACCACACCCGCTCGACGTTTCGACCGAACGGCGTTCCTGACAGAGCGAAGACCAATTGCGCGGTCTGGCCCAGCTTGCGGCTGATGCGGAAGGGAAGCGTCTTCTTGTTGGCGCAGTTCTGCGACTCGTCGATCACCAGCCCGGACGTCAGTCGAGAAAGCTTAGTGATCTTGCCGCGCTTCGGAACCACACGCAGCTTCTTGCTCTTGCTTTTGCCCTTTCGTCCGTCGCGGCCGAGGTCGCCCACCAGCCGCGCCATGCCGCCGTAAGTCTCAATCATCAGGAGCACGTCATCGCCGTGCTCCTCGATCTGTGTCCACTTGTCGCGAGACGAGCCGCGAAGCACCAGGTATGGCATGTGCGGCATGTGCTTCTCGATCTCACGCTGCCACTCGGTCTTGTTCGGCTTGCGCGGGACGAGCACGATCACTGGGATGCGCAGATGGTTGACTAGCGCCAGCATGACGAAAGTTTTGCCCGTTCCCGTCGCCGCCCATAGGGCGAACCGGCGTGTGCGCAGGCAGATGAGGAACATGACCTTCTGGTGCCGGCGCATGCGGCGCCACACATCGGGGTCGACCTTATGCTTTCGCGCCAGCCGGTCGAGCTGGACGGCGCTGAGTCGCTGGTAGACTCGCCAGTCGTCGCGCTCCTTCTCCAGGAACGCGCGGATGATGCGCTCTGGTGTCATCAGTGATGCGTCGCCACGCTGGCGACGGGGCCTTCCAGCGCCTCGCATATGAGCACCAAGGGCCCGCCGCGGTGCGTTCGGATGGTGATCGGCCTTTTGGTCTTTGGGGAGATCACAGCGCGCGGCCAGCGCTTCCGGATGCGTTCCAGGATATTGGCCCAGCGTGCCAGTGAGCACGTGCCTTGAACCGTCCGTTTGCGTCGGATGTCGCGGATGGTGACGAGCATGAAACGGTCGTTCTTGGGCGCATCGCGCGTCACATTGCCGTCGTCGTCCGTGAGCACGACCCTGATCGGATTCCTCATTTCGCGCTCCACCAGGCATGCACCTGCTCGGTAATCAGGTGCCCGCGCAGACCAAGAGCATGCAGCTTGGCGCGGAAGACATGGAGCGAAATCTCGCGCTCACGGAACTGCCGTCCGGCTTCGGCAACTCTTGCCTCGACGATCTCGCGCCGCTCCGGATCCTCGCGGTTCATTGACACTCACCGGCCAGATCTTCGCGAGAAAAAAATCGAACGGAACCGTGGTATGGACCTCCAGATTCTCGAACTATTTCCTCTATCGTTTTGCGTGTTTCGGGATCTAGGTGGCAGCCTGGTGATACAATGTAAATGCCACCAGGCATTTCTGCCAGCTCCCCGATATAAAAATCCCGACAGACTCGGCGTAAGACGCGCGCTAGCTGCCAAGATGCATTGTTCCCTGGGTCCATAGCCGGATGCATCACTGACACTCACCGGGCAGCGTCTTGCGATATTGTATCCATCCGCGCAGGTTGCCGTGAAGCTGTGGATTCAACCACTTGTCGATATCGTGACCCAGATCACCGCCACTGATGGAATCGTCCCACTCATCCGGCGTCGCCTGGTGCTCGCACGGCGATGCGTGAAGCGGGACGGAGGCCGCCAGCCGATCGTAGAGCGCGAGGTCCTGCTCGATCGCCGGCACCTTGCCGTCATGGGTCAGGTATGAGACGCGAGCACAGCGCGCCACCGACACATTGATGGCCTGCTCCAGGTTCATGGGGACCTCGTCGGCACCGCTCTCGTGCTGGCGGGGTGTCACATAGGGCAGATGCCACTCGCCGGGCTGCAGCACCCGCGGGGTTGCGCCAGCGATCGCGTCCCGCACAGCCTCGGCGAGCGCACGCATCTCTGGCTGCGCGTCGGGATGGCAGCGCAGCGCGAAGAAGTTGGACCACTCGGTCGCGGTCACGACCACGTTGATGTGCAGCCACGGTTCCAGCAGGCGGTTGACGATCTGCTTGTGATATTTGGCCTTGGCGAAAGCCCCCGCCGCATCGACCATCTGATCTCGCGCACGCAGCCACGCGTGCAAACGATCGCAGACCATGTGAGTGCGGTCATCACGGTCGGACATCGGCATCAGCACCGGCTCGTCGCACTCCTCCCGCGCCTGCATGCCGGGCTGGTTCTTGCCCCAGTGCATTGGGATGACCGGGTCGTCCAGCACGTCCTGGATCATGCGTTCGACCGGGATCGCGCGGGACGACGAAGCGTTGCGCGAGAATACGCGGTGCGTCATCAGCTCGCCGTGGATGAGCTTGGGGTAGCGGAGCTGCAGACTGTAGAGCGGCGGCCCGCCGTGCGGGTGGGCAGACGCCGCGAGAATTTTTGCTGCGATGGTCATTGGCTCACTCCTGGGTATCCATCTCTGCGATCACGTCGGCGTCCGGGTATCCGGAGAGGCCGCACAGGCGGTGGCATTCCTTCGAGGCGGCGTTCTTGTTGAAGATGTCGGACTGATCGGGCCGGCAGTCCTCGGCCGCGCGGTAGACGATCTCGCCGGTGTGCCGGTTCCCTGTTTTTCATCGTCCGATCTGCGCTCGCGCAGCCTCGGTTTGTCGACGTTCATAGTCGGCGTAGTAGTTGAGATACCACTGCGCCTTGGCAATGTCCTCGCTCCCGCCCTTCTTCTTGGCGCGGGCAAGGTATTTGTGGATGTTGAACTTGAGCGCGCCGCGGAATTCTTCGGGCGTCAGCCATGCTTCCAATACCTTGATGACCTCGTACGGGTTGTCTGCGCCGCCGTAGTGGTCAGGATGGTTCACAGCTTCCTCGGAAGTGCCGCCTTCGAGCAACTCGACGGTCAGGTCGATCTTTGACGGATCTGTGCAATCAAGCCCTTCCAGAATTATTTCGCGCATCTCATATGCCACGTTCTCGTCACCTACTTCGGTGAAGCAGAACTGCGGCAGTGTGACACGAAATGAATGGCTGGTCATGAAGTAGCATCCTTCTGTCGGCGACGGATCTCGCTCTCGGCTAGCCTAGACAGCTCGTGGGTCAATGTAGGCCCACCCGCTGCCACCAGCATGTCGCACGCGCGACATTCTTGCAAAGTCAGATTCGGTCGACGCGCACCAAAGTGTTTGAGGTAGTACGCGAACATGATCTGCGCGGCGGCATAGTCGACGCCATGATCGTGAACGAAGTGCATAACCGGGAAAGCTCCAGTGCGCTGCGCCACATCGGATTTGTGCAAGGCATTGTAGACAGCCTCGGCTTCGCTGCGGTGCTCGGGCGTATGCTTGGCAACGTCCGCCTCGAACCTTTCCACTGAATACCCGGGACGTCCGGGTTCTCCGATCTTGATGCCCAATCGATCGAGACTGGCGTGCATGGCGTGCCGCGACAACGCCTCGGCGATCAGAGCGATGGTCTCGTCCTTCGACATCGGATCAATCTCCCGGAACCCCGTTGTCCTCTTCATATGTCTCAGCTACGCCGTTCGTCGGCATCAGCGTGTCGAAATAGTCGTCAGGCAACACTACCGAGTCGGTGCAGAACTGCCCTCGGTCGAGGTGCTGGGTAATCAACAGACCGAACTTGTCCTTTTTCGATCGCGCGTGCTCGACATACACGCGCGCCAAGCCGAATTGCCTTTCCGGACGAGTCGCCGAGTAGGTCAGGACGATATCCGCCGTCTGGATCTGGCTGATGTCCTCGCCGATGTCGGTGGAGCGAGCCACCTCGTTTTCGTTACCTTTCCTGTTGAGCTGATCAACCACAACCAGTGCAAGATTGCGCTCGAACGCCAACGCGCGCAGCCGTTCCAGATTATGCCCAAGACTGATCCGGTAGTCGCTCGCCGACCGTGCGTTCTGTTTCATCAGCTTGGGATAGTCCAGGACCATCAGGTCGGGGATGAAGCCATCAACCATCTCAATGCTGTCGAGGTAAGCTGACAGCATCTCGACACTCAGCGCGCGGTTGGGGAACTGCTTGATGATCAGATTGGACTCCTTGCCGCGCAGCTGTTCCATTCGCGCCGCAAGTTCCTCGGCGAGCACCGGGCTGTTGAGGTCAAACTGAACCGGGACGTCCTCGTGCTCGATCGCGCGGATGTCGCCGTTGCCGTCGCGGAGGATGATTGGCGCGCGCGTCATCTCAGCTGATTGCTGCGGCACGCCGAACAGCGACTGGTAGTAGCGCATCCGCGTTTCGTTTTCCGAGTTCTCCAAGCTGATATGCAGGACGCGCAGTCGGCGCAGCAATGCGGCCTTGGCAACGCCGACCAGGAACCACGACTTGCCACCACCCTTAGGTCCGATCAGCAGGAAAATACGTTTCCGCGCCGGGACGATTCCGCGCCGGTCCAGGACCGCAATTCCTGTCGAGAACTCACGATTGTCATTGCGTAGCCATTCGATGAATTCCTCAAGTGGATCGTCTAGCTTGACGCCGCGCTCGAACATCTGGTTCCGCGCGCGCATGATGTCGGCAAGGATTTCCTCGACATCCTCGATCGAGCTGTCGCCCTGCCGCGTAATGATTTCAGCGGAGCGAAGGATTGCTTCCTTGAGCTGACCTTCACGGTTCTTCCGCTGCAGCGTGTCGACCACGTATTTGGCATTGATGCCCTCGGAGAGCATCGCCATCTGCATCAGGATGCGGCGGATCAGACTGGCGCGACGGTTCGTCGGATCCTCGAGGATATCCGCGAACAGATCAGCCGTGTGTGCCTTCGGCGCGTGCCCATACTGCCGCCAGTAAGTCACGCACCGCTCGGCGATCAGGCGGTACTCGCCGTCGAGCGCCTCGACGTCGAGCGCAGAGGCGACGATCCGACCGTTCTGGTCGTCGTGAGCTAGGATCGTGATAATATTCTCACATTGGGCGCCAGATGGTTTCTCAGTCATTTTTTGAGCCCCTTGTTCCAAGCAACTCTCCCCATTGTAGCGAATGATATTTTTCGGCGATGCTCCTCAGATTTAGGAATACCCTTAGTTTTCCCACGAAGACCCTTCGATATCTTTTTCTTGTGGGCGGATGTTAGCTTCCTTCCCCTCATTGCTATTGATTGCTTTTCCTTATGCTCCTGTGTTTTTGGAATACCTCGCATTCTGGGAGCTGCGTCGATATGATTTTGCTCGCATCTGGTTATGATTACATTTCCGACTTCGTATGAGCCGACGTCCCCTGGCCGCGCCATAACGAACTGACCAAGCATGCGTCCTCGATTTTTCAAATGCCCTGAATCCTGCCAAATACTAAGCCAATCCTCGAATGTCAGCGTGAATGCGATTCCACGCCTCTTAGCGGAGGAGCGTTGGGTGCACCAGGCTCTTCTCCACTTCCTTATTTGCGCGGCAGTCGGCATTGCTGATGGCATGGTCACGTCCGATCCTTTTTATTGCTGCTGGCAAACATATCCGGAGCGGGTATCTTCGGACGTTCTATGAACATGTCTGGTTCTCGCAATGCGGCGGTAACGCGTCTGCACGCAATATCGAAATAACGCGGGTCAGCTTCTATGCCAATGAACCTTCGATCAAGTTTAACAGCTGCCACGCCCGTGGTTCCTGAGCCCATGAAAGGATCACATACAAGATTTCCGCGGTTCGAGAAAAGAGTGATCAGCTCTGCCATTAGTGGAACTGGCTTTTGAGTTTCGTGCTCGTGCTTACCGCCTGTATTCTTGTTGTGGGTGAATGTGCCGACACGACCTCCACCATTCCATTGACTGCGGCCATTTCCGCACCAAGCAGCTACAATACTCTCATACCCAGCTGCCGGACCTTCTCCATTATATTGAGGCATAGCATCCGGCTTCAACCAAATCATAGCTCGCTTGTATTTTGCGCCCGCGGCTTCAAAAGACTGTTTCCACAGACCAACACCCTCCGCCATACAAAAAGCCAAAACCCAGCCGATGCATACTTCCGTCATTTTAACAGCAATTTCATCACGGATCGAGTCTATCGGCCCAAAGGAAAATGCTTGTTGTGGCAAGCCTGTCCTATTCCTACCAGTAATTTTCCGATCTTGGCGATGCGCGTCCGCTTCGTATGGGGGGTCGGTCGCGATCAAGTCGACGTCCTTCAATGTGGGCAATATCTCGCGACAATCACCGCAATAAAGTGTTATGCCATCCGCAAGCTTTTCGGTACGTACTTTTTTCAAGGCGTCCGCCTCTTCTCGCGCATAATCACCACGCCAATAAAGGCGCCAGCCATGGCTGCCCTCAGGATCTTTATCATGATCATTGCTCCCTGATGCGGACGAGCCATGGCAGCCTGCCGCCGCGCGCGTATCCGGGAAATGCTCGATTGATTGCGGCCGGCAGGCGGTGGACGTGTCCCATCAGCGTCCGCGCTGTGACGGGGTATCCCGCGTTGGTCATATCCTTGTAGAGAAGCTCAATCCCCATGTTCAGTACGGTAAGCTGCCCCTGCCGTTGTGGATGTGCGTTGCGTAAGTAGGTCAACAGCCCGGGCAGCTTCCTGCGAAACTTGGCGTCGACCGCTCGCATCAGCATGCCGGCGTGCGGGCACTCGACGCCCATACCGGTCAGCGTCCGCGCGATCGCGTCGACCACCATGACTTCGCCAGACTCCACCTCCTCGTCGCGGTCCGTGGAAAGTTGGAGCAGTGCGCGTGCGCGGGCGATCAATCGCGTCAGCTGCTCGTGCGTCAGCTGTGGCAGCAGGGCATTGATCTGCTCAGCTGGCGTGGTCATGACTTCTTGCGCTCTTGTCGTTTCTTCGCACGGCGCTGCTGGCGATTGGTTGGATTCTGCCACGGCCGCAGCTTCTCCGGTTTCTCCGCCGGGCCTGCGCCAACAAGTGCCGAGGTCGCCTTGGTGATCGGACGTCGCGCCTTGTTGCTCATCGAATCGTCCTTCTGTGCGTATATTCCGCCGCTATATCCGCATGTCCACACATGACCACAACGGGTGCATTCAAAAGATGGGCGGCCGTCAGACGCACGGTCCTGTTTGTACCCGCCGATTTTGCAGCGTGGGCACTTGGCTATCATGTGTATTTCCCCTCCAGGCAGGCAACGCAGACGTCCAGACCGCGCGTGTCACGGCGGATCTCGGGATTGCTTAGCTGGGAGGCGACGAGCAGGCCGCACGCCGAACCGTTGCCGGTCCACACATGCGCGAGTAGCGCGTACTGGTTCCGGATGATGTAGCGCTGCCCCAATCGCTTGCGCGGCGGAGGATTGCAAGCAGGTCGTTCGTCTGTGCTTGCTTGGCGGGATGATTCGGCTGGCGGGAGTACCTTAAGCCTGTCGGCCGGCACATCTAGCGTCATCAGCTCGCCGCAGCGGGTGCAACGGAACCGCGTGGTGGGTTTGACCCGCTCGCGATCGACGAGGCCCAGGCTGCCGCACTTGAGGCAGAGCACGGCGCGCTTGTTCGCCGGAACGAACACAGCCTTCGCTTTGCGTGGCGCAGCGTTGTACGTATTCTTACTCATCCCCTGCCCATCTGTGGTGCCCACCGGTGCGCGCGAGCGCGCGGAGCATGGGTTCTACTGCTCCATATCGCCCGGCGCACCGGTGGCGACCGCACGAGCATGGCGGAGCATTCCAGGGATTGACAAGGGCGGGGATTATCGGGGACAAAAGAAATGCCCCGGCGATGCGTGTCACATCCCGGGGCGGAGATCCGTGTTTAGGGCTGGCAGGCCTCACGGAAACTGCGAAGACGGTACACGAAGTTGCCTCTCCGCGCAATCCCTCCCCCGCCAGAAAATCGGACACGACATGCCCATCCCGGGTGAACCCGGGGTCCACCAGCAGGAAGCTCGGGAGACGAGCGACCGGACGGGCCACCCAATCAGTCCGAGGTCGTGCGCCACTTCCGCGTGGGGGACCGAGAGACCCGCAGGTCATTGAACCTGACCGGGAGTGGGGAACAGCGCCGCGTGGATGCGCTGTCTCTCCTGCCGTCGAGAACTTAGCCATGGGGAGTCATGAGGCGCCACAGCTCGACCCGCCTCAAGATGACTGTCCTTCCTCCGGGAAGGTTTAGGGCTCCCACCCACGCTCATGCTAAGCGACCAGGCTCCGCCAGTTGCAAAGCTCATACCATGGTCCTTGCTAGGCCATGGTATGCCTGCTTCCCTCACCTGCCGTTGCAAACCAGTTTAGGTTTTCCTCGTTGTCCTGGCCAGCCCTGGAAGGATTTTAAGCTAGCGGAGATATGACCAGCTGTGATGAAAAATCCTGACGGAGGACTCAGATGTCGAGGAAATGGGAGTACTACACAGAGACTTTGGCTGGTGGCCCTGACGGATGGGTCAAGGACCTGGACCGGCTAGGCCAGGAGGGATGGGAGCTGGTCCAGATGGACTTTACTTCATTTCCTCACGCAGCTGTGCTGAAGCGGCCAGCAGATGTGTCGGAGGATCTTGAAATGGGGGATCTTGCGGACTGGGACTTGGACAAGGAGCGGCGATGAAGCGCCCGCGCAAGAAGCTGAACGTGTGGGGCGGACTCGTCATGCTGCGCGAAGGCCAGACGCGCGTGCTGGTTGCGACCAAGACACAGGTCGAGGCCGCACAACTGTTTGGCGAGTCCGTCTATCACTTTCGAGAACACATGACGCAGACGTTCAACAAGGACGAGATCGCGCTGGCGCTGGGATCTCCCGGCGTCCGGCTTTATCCGAAAGGAAGGGGAAACCGATGATTTTTGAAGCCAAGGCTGAGCATGAAATCGCTTACCAGGAACTCGCGGAGCTGATTCACCGACATGCCGACAGCATGACTGCGATGGAAGTGTTGGCGGTTGCTGCAAACGTTGTTGGCAAGCTGATAGCACTGCAGGACCAGCGCACAACCACTGCTGAGCAGGCGCTGGAAGTCGTAGCGCGCAACATCGAACTCGGCAATCGCCACGTACTCGACCATCAGCAGGAACTTGTGGGAGGCAAAGCAAACCGATGAGCAAGCAGCGTTTCCGACAAGCTGAAGGCGCTCAAGTGCGCGCACAAAGCGCTTCGTGCGATGTCAATCATCTCTGGGAGCAGCTCCGCCGATCAGCATTCTCACAGTACTTTCCGAGGTCGTCGATGAGTACGAGGAAAAAGCCGAGGCCGAGGAAGCAGCCAATCTGGCAGAATTGGAAAGAGTGACCGCGGATTTGAAACGGAGGAAAAACCAATGAGCAGAAAACCGAACGAGCAACTGGCCCGAACCATTCTTGACGGACCGCAGGGCCAGCTTATCCGCACGCTGGTGCTGCAGGAGCAGTCGCCGGTTTCGGATGCGGAGCTGGCAGAACTGATCAAGCAGCTGAAGGATTACGGCGACACTCTGCAGAAGATCGGCGAGCGCAATGTCTCAAGCCATTATCAAGACGTGGCAAGGGCCGGGCAGCAGAGACTGGACTGGGCGGCGATGGTCAAGAAGGCCGCCGACATCCTCGCCGCTCAGGACTGTGCGATCTTGGCCGTGCGCGGCAGAGCAGCTGTACTTCAGGGGCAACTTGATGGCGCCAATGCAAAGATTGAGCAGATGAACGCTATCGACCGTGAGGCCGCCGACTGCGTCGAAAGCGTTATCTGCATGCGTAGCGCGCACTTCACCGGAGAGGATCCGTATGTGGGTTGGAAGGGCTTGGGGCTTGCTCTGACGCAGGACTACGACGACCTCGCGACCAAGGACGCGGCACTGCGGGAAATATCCGCCGAGGCTGGTGTCACGACGAGTGACATGGCGACCGAGATACGATCGAAACAACGGATCATCGACTTGGTCAACGCCGCCCTCGCCCCGGCCGGGAAGGAGGCGCCAAGCGCTGCACCCAAGCCCGCCAGCGAGATGTCCGATCAGGAGCTGCAGGATCAGCTATCTGATCAGATCCTCGCGGAGAACGGCCCGATCATCAAATGCCCGAAGTGTGGATGTGAGAGCGGGGACAACTGGTCGCAGTGCGAGGGTAGCTGTCTGATGCCTGGATCTCCGCACTACAAGACGGATTGACTTCGTCTGCGGTACGTGTTGTATCGTGTGTGGAACAACTGCCGACCCGCAGGCGGAACATGTCAGTGAAATCAGAGCCATCTGTCGCATGGGCACGACTCGCTCGTGAATTGCGAGCGGATCGTGATGAAATGCAGCGTTCCTTTCGTGATACGGCACGTCTCGCTGGTGTGAGTCTGGCAGCGTATCAGCGTGCCGAGACTGGACGTCCCGTCGACAGCCGAAACTTCCTCCTGCTGTGCGATTGGATCGATGCCGATCCTCGCTCCTTCCTGGAAAAGACGTGACCCCTCCCTCCAATATGACCAATGCGTGTGGGAAAAGCAGGAGACGCGTCAGATGAGAACGTGGCTTCACGCCAAGACCGGGCGCCGGTACATCGAGATTGGACGAGGTCCGCTATCCGTATCGGCCGGGCCCGGACTGCAGGAGAATGATCGTGTCGTTGCCTACCGGCCCGAGGCCCCGGCCGGCGAGGACATCTACTTTCGAGGCGAGCGCGAGTTCGACGACGGCCGGTTCGTTTTGCTGGACAGTCGTCCCGATGACGATGGCATCGCAGTCAAGGTCGATGTGATCGCGGCAGCCGACGCTGGACACCGCCTCGACGAGGCGCGCGGCGAGTTCATCAAGTGGGTGCTGCACAGTGCATTCATCTCAGGTGTGGCGGGAAACGATATCGGGCAAAAGATTGTTCACAAGGCAATTGATCTTGGAGTGGCTCGCAAGGAGCACTACGATTCGGTGAATGATCATTCCGGACGACCGTTCACTGAACCGCATGGAACTCCATGGATTGTCGTGATGGTGACAGAATGACCAAGCAACGCATGTCGGGGAGCGAGGTGGATGCCGTGTCCCGCTGGGGACGTCGCTATCTGCGCTGGCGTGCCGGCCAGCGCGCGTGGTGGAAACGCAAACTGCGGCGCCGCATCCGGCGCGGAAGGATCGAGCAATGACGCAAGCAGTGAAACGCGATACCGGCCCGTGGACTTTTGAGCTGCAAGGAACCAGCGTGGTGATCAGGTTCGATTGCGGCTCGGATCAAGGCGCTGCGGAGATGTATGAAGCGTTTTGTCAGGCAGCTGCGACAGGGTCCGTGGTCCATTTTGAGCTGAATGGTGCCGAGATCACGCCACCCGGGACGATTGTCCAATGACCGCGATCACCTGGTTTCGAGGCCGTTACGGCTTCCTGTCGAACTTCTTTCCAGCGAAGATCCGTTACGGGGAGTACGAATACCCGACCGTGGAGCACGCCTACCAGGCGATGAAGTCGCTTTCGCCTGTGGAGCGACACGCCATATGGATGGCGTTGACGCCGGGAAAGGCGAAGCGCCTCGGCCATCGGGTGCAATATCCGCGCCCAGACTGGCATGAATACAAGCTCCCGCTGATGAATGAGCTTGTGCGGATCAAGTTCGAGGACCCGAAGCTCGCGGCACTGCTCGTCGCTACCTCGCCGCTCGACCTGATCGAAGGCAATGAGCATGGTGACGTGTTCTGGGGACAATGTCCGATTGGCGACGGCGAGAACCATCTTGGCCGCATTCTCATGCGCGTTCGCGCGTCGTTGGGGTGAGCATGATCATCATTCCGGAAATCGAACGGGTTGTCCTGCTGGTCCCACGCACCGGCTCGGGGTCGTTGCGTAGGGCGATCGCTGAGAAGTACCCGCGCTCGTTCATGCTCTACCGCCACATGGAAGCCGACGGCGTGCCGCAGGGATACGATCGTTGGCCCCGGCTGGGCGTGGTGCGCAATCCGGTCGCACGCCTGTGGTCGCTCTACAAATTCCTGCCGCATGTCCATCGCTACGGCGACGGGCCGATTGAGCGGGCGTGGGAAGCGGCGCAACACGCCAGCGTTCGTGGAAAGACGTTCGAGGAGTGGCTGCTCACCAATGAGACGCCGTTTGTTGGCACCGGGATATTTGCGATCACTGACTGTCGGCACGCGATGCCCGAGAACCGCAAAAGTCAGTGGGTCTATCTGCGTCCGGATCTTGGAACGAAGATCATCAAGTATCCGGAGCTTGCTCGACAGATCAAGGTTCATCTGGATGTCGACTTGACGGATCGACGTGAGAATGCGAGCAGATGCGACGTGGAGATGCCTGAACTGTCGGCGGAGGGCTGGTTCCACGTCGCCCAGATGTTCAGATGGGATATGCGGATGTGCGAAGATGAGCTGGAGGTATACAAATGAGGACTTTGCGCATTTTCAGTCCTCGGCTGGAGATCGGGCCGGGAGCCACGTTCGATCCATTCGAGACGCGCGTTGTGGGCGACTCGGACGCGTTCTTCGGCCAAATATTGAAAGCGGTGCGACGCAGTGATCTGAGATATGAGCTGGTGGAGATCAAGGAGACCGTTGTCGAGCAGTGTCTTTCGATGCTCATGGAGCCCTCGACATGACCGATGAGGAACCGCAGTGGATCTTGGCTCGTACCAAGGCGCGGCGCGAGCAGTATGCCGCCGAGAACATCCAGCGGCAGGGCCTCCCTTTCTACTTGCCTTTCGCAGTAGATGCGCGGGACAAGATAGTCCCGATGTTCCCCAGCTACATTTTTGTTCGGATCACCGGCCGCTGGCGCTTTTTGGAGTCCACCTATGGCGTGGTCAGTGTGGTGAAACGCAGCGGGACTCCGGAAATCGTGCCTCTGCCGATCATTCTGGAGCTGCAGGCGCGAGCTAACAGGAAGGGGATGATTGAGCTTCCGGATCCGGAGTTCACGCTCGGTCAGACTCTACTCGTCCGAACAGGACTATTGCAAGGCGAGACTTGCTGGTATAAGGGCATGACAGGGACGAGTCGCGTGGCTGTGCTGATGGAGATCCTGGGAGCAACCAGGGCTGTGACACTGCCCCTCGACGCTGTCGAAGCTGCGCCCGCGCCACTCCGGGTGCGGTAGCTTTAGATGAGCACACCAGACCAAGAGATTCTTCCGCCGCGCGAGTCCGAGCCGCTCGTCCTTCCACACAAGGGGATGCAGCGCAGCGAGGTCGAAGGTTTCCTTTACGGCGTCGCCTGGATCCTGGCCGAGAACGGCGTGCCGCGCGAACGCATCAGCAAGATCATTCATGGACCAGCTGTTCAGAAAGCGAAGGAGCTTTGGCCTGACTTCGATATGACTACAGTGAGCAAACAAAAACGGGATGGTCCGTGAAATGTTGAAGCTGTATCCGCGCGAGAACGACGTGGCTCAGTTGCTGATGCGAGGCATGTCGTCGAAGCAGATCGCCAAGGAACTGAATATCTCGTACTACACTGCTCGCTCGTATCGAGAACGTCTCTACCGGAAGCTCGGCGTCAGAAAGATCACACAGTTGATCCGTATCCTGTTGCAGGAGCCGAAGATCCTGGTCGACCGCTACGGACGCTCCGACACCGGAGGAATCAATTTGCACTTCTCGACCGTCTCGCAGCTGAAGGGGTCCGGAGGCCCGCCGACGCATCCGATCCCGTGCGAGGGAACGCACCGCCGGGAGATCTACGACAAGCTGCAGCAGAATCGCGGGTGCCCTGTTCAGTTCAGCGGACGCAGTCTGCATAGTGTCATGCGCTCGCTGCGTGACGAATATGGGCTGGACATTCGCTGCACCCGCAAGGGCAATCAGCACAATCAGCCATCGTACATCCTTGTTGGCGAATGGTTCGGCGAGCGATATGAGGACTATGTGGCGGTGCGGATGGACGCACCGAATGCGCCGGTAGCCCAATTGGCAGAGGCGGCGGGCTCAAAATCCGTGCAATGAGCTACCGCGATCCGCTAGAAGCCAAAGCATATGCTAGAAGGCACTATCAAAAGCATAAAGCTTTGTATAAAGCGAGATCGAAAGAAAACAACAAGCGATCCAGGAAAATAGCTAGAGAGTTTATCAACATATACAAAGCTGGGCTGGGTTGTGCGCATTGTCCTGAGAATGATCCGATATGCCTCGACTTTCATCATCCTAATGATGATAAGGAAGAATGCGTCGCGCATGCTCTAGGCAGGAGCTTGCTGGCGGGAATGGAAGAAGCCAAAAAGTGCATAGTTCTTTGCGCTAATTGCCATCGCAAAGAACACCATAGACTGAAGACGATGAGCGTTGGTAGCCCAATTGGTAGAGGCACTGCCCTCAAAAAGCAGTAAGTGGGAGTTCAAATCTCTCCCGGCGCACCAACTGATCGCGGTAGATGTCCTGGACCGTTCCCGCTCGCGGTTATGGGCTACGACTAGACATCTCGCAAGCCTTCGGGAGGGGCCGCGACAAAGTTCCAGCGGCGGTGTTGGAAAGCAGACACACAGGCTGAATTGGGAAGCAGAGGTAGTGGCCGACCCAGGGCCGACCCTTAGAGCAGGAGTGGCGCCCTGCCCGCTGGAATGAATTCAATCGAAACCGGGAACTTGAGCTATGAAGCACCAGGACATCAAGCAGATAGACGGCGTGATTGCAGGCCTGTCCACTCGCAAGGAGAAGTTGGAACGCTGGGCGGATCTGGTGAGGTTTCGTGACGAGGCCCTCGCACCGCTCTATGCGGTGGAGAATCGCCCGGCCAAGTCCCTGCGCACGCATGGGAAGCATGACCGCTTCTGGGCCGGCACGATCGCATTCAATGACCCGCTGTTCCGGGTGATGGGGCTCAAGTCGGCATCCGCCTGGGACGTGGTCGAGTTCTTCGATGCTGACGCGCCACGAACTGCATGAGATCAGCTGCGACTGCCGTGGCCAAGCCACGGTGGGGCGAACGGTCCAGGCCATCCAGGAAGCGCAGAACGCCGGAAGGATCAGCCAGGCGTATGGGCGGCTGTGGCGGTGGTGGAATCGGTGAGCTGACCCGCCGGGTCGCAAAAACGTTCCGGCAAATGGCCATGTCAGTCCTCGCGAAGAACGGAGGACGGGTCGGCCAGGATCGTGGCCCCGTGATCAAGGACGAAACGGGGCGCCTATTTTCCCGGAGCTTAAAAGAAGATGAGCGGCACAAGCAGCGAAACCATCCTGAAGATGCCGTGGAATAGCCACTCGGATGGGTTTCGCTATGCGGTGGTTACGCAGTCCGAGCGGATCTGCTTCCATGACCACAGCATTGTGGAGCTGAAGAACGACCGGTGGCAGGTCACGACAGACGGCAGAGAAGCGCGCAACTTCGTGGCAGCTCTAAGCTAACAGAGTTTTTCCAACTTAGATTAGTAACCGCAATGCGCAGAGCAATACGACAAAGGCCTATCACCACTGAGCCAGAACCCGATGTCAGGGATGGCCGGAAGAATAACAAGGGCAATCCCAATTGGCATAAGGGCATGACGAAGCCGGAGGGATCCGGACGTAAGCCTGGCCAGGGGAATCGCATGACCTCCAACCTGAAGACCGCGCTGATGATGGCAGCGGAACAGATCGGGGAGGATGGTGAGGGGCTGAACGGGCTGGTGGGGTTCCTCAAGCGATTGGAGATGCGGCACCCGCCGTCATTCGCCAGACTGCTCGCCATGCTCCTGCCGCTGCATATCCGTGGCGACTTTACTGAGCGGCCGGTGGAGGAGATCGACGAGAACACCAATGTCCAGGACGCGCTGGAACGCTACCTGCAGACTTTGCGTGCTACCCCAGCCCAGCTGCCGGCACCGCGCGTGATCGAGCACGACCCCGTCGATATGGCTGATGTGCGACCCGAGAGGGTGAACGGGAGGACGCACTGATGGCCGTGCAGGCATTTATGGCTATGAAGCTCGATGAACATGGCCGATGCCCAAACTGCCTAGTCAAGCCGCGGAGATATCGGCGCGATCGGAAATTCTTCTGCCACCGGTGCTGCCGCGACTACGACATGACGACTGGTGAGCAACGCTCGAACTGGGCGTGGTTGGCGGATGGCGAAGGGCAATTCAGACCGAAGTATGGTTCTGACGATCCGCTCGCATGCAGTGACTACGTTCGTGCCAAGCCCTCCGAGGCGACGTTGCGCGCCGCATCGATGCGGAATCCATGAGCGAGCCGCTGCATTTGGTAACGCAAGACAACCAGCCATATGGCTCTGAGCGGCGGTGCTGTGAGCGCTGCGGCCGAATGTGCTGGCGCGGAATGAAGGGCGCGGCGATGCGCTGGACTGACGATAGAAAATTCTGGAATGCGGCCGCAGATACGTGCCGGGACGGCTTCGTGGAAGGTGGGAAGGGGGGAAGGGGGTGAAGTCGTGAGTTACTACAACGACAGCGCTGAAATAATGCGGCTACGACGCACACTCGCGGAGCGATCAGAGGAAATCACCAACCTTAAGGAACGGACGAAGGTCACGCGGCTGCGGATCAGCACGGGAAGGCGACCAGTTCATGGTCGACGATCCCAGCCTGACCGGTTCGCCACCTGTCGGACGCGGTAAGACGATGATCGAGGCCATCGGCTCATTCGTTCACAATAACCAGGACCGTTTCGGCTTTGTTTTCGACGTCGATCCGTCAGCGGAGCACGCCGAGGAGGAACGCCGGGAAAAGGAGCTGGCGCGGCGATGACGGCCACCGGAGCAATCCCCGCGATGCGCGACTGTTACTCCGACCAGGCGGTGCTGGACGCGCTGCGCGTTTATCCGCAGCGCCGTACATTCACGTTCGTCACCGAGAGGAAGCTGATCGCGCAGAACCCTGTCGATGTGGTTATGTTGCGTGGCATTGTGCTCGTGCTCGGCGAATACGACCAGCCCGACCTGCTGATCCCTGACGGAGCGCATGGCTTCGTGGATGGCGACAACGGCAGCCGCTATGTCTACGTCCGCTTTCCGGTCTACCGTAGTGTGCGGGTGTCGGTGCTGCGATCTCGCCTGATCTACAGCTCAGATGTGCACTGATATGATCGAGGTGTGAAGGCCTGCAAGTCCCCCTGCCGATCTGCTGTGGGTTGGCATCGCTCAGTTTGGTCGGCAGGGGTTTTCCCAAAGTTTCGTTGCGAGGCGTTTGTCGGCTGCCGTTAGCCCCCCGACACCCGAAGCCGGCAGGCGCCTCCAAAGGATCCGCCCGGGAGAGTCCGAACGTTCCGTGCCTACACCCCGGACGTTCTTGTGTGGGAAGCCAATGCCCCTTGCGCTTCCCCCGTCCCCCCACTCCCGGGCGGATCCGTTCTTTTCGGATGGCAATGACTGCGGCACCCGTCCAGGTAATGCGTACCCGCCGCAAAGCTTTGTCTCCGAGGTGTGGTCGGAGGGTCAGAATCCTCCCGGAGGCCCTCCGACCCACTCCCCCTTCTCGCACCCGGAGCTTTTGGCAATGCCACTCGCCGATTCTCCGATCTTCTCCGACAAGGAGCCGCCGTCCGCGCCTGAGACAGGTCGGGAGCATGTGACATGAGCCAAGAGTTCGAGACTTGTGGCGGCTGTCCGACGCCCACGATCTGCTCGGCGTGGGGACGTCGCTCGTGCTCGGCAGCGCCAGTCGTCGACTTGGCCAAGTTCCGCGAGGCACGCAATGTGGTGATCGAGAAGTCGCGTGTGATGGGCGCGACCTGGGCGCGCAAGCAATCCCTCAAGGGCGATCGCAGTCGGATCTATGACAAGCCAGCGCTCAAGTCGAGCACCAGCGTGTCGATGACCTATTTCGACGAGATCGAGTCCGAGGACGATTGAAGGCTCTGTGTGTCGAAGTGATCGGCGACATCTACGATGGAGCTGAGGTGGTGCTGACCGCGCCGATCCAGACCTTCTTTTCCGGACAGCCGAGAGAACTGCTCCCCGAGGGGACGCGCGGTGTCTTCGTTGCGCGCAATGACGTTGACATCCAGGAAGTGGCGCCGGTGCGGATTGGAACATCGATCATTCTGGTGCCGTGGGCTCAGCTGGAGTGGGTGCAGTGAGCATGCGCTTTAAGCTGGGAGACAAGGTGCGGCTGATCGATGTTGGGCCCGGAGGCGAAGGCCTGGGCCCGGTCATGGAAGTAATTGTCCTGCATGCCGACAGCTTATACACATGCATTTGGAATAGCCCTGAGGGTGGTATGTTCAAGTCCGTGTACCACCATGACAGACTGGTGAGCGGCCCATATCCCGCGCCAGCATGTATCGCGCCCATGCCCTGTCCGTCGACGCAGCACTTGGGTCCGTTCTCAGATGTTAGGCGAGCTAATGGAGAGCATGCGTTTCGCTGCGACTGTTGTCAGCAGACTGTCGGGCCGGAGTCTCCGACATTCGACGTGACGCGTCGGGCGATCATTCGTCTGTGCGCGCTCAAGCTGCACGCGAAAGCGTCGTAGATGACTCTGCCCGAATCCGTGCTTGTCGGCATACTGCTTGTGATCTTCCTGGTCGGATTGGGCCTGGTGCTTTCCGGACGTAGACGCTGATGTGGGACATGGCCATGGTGCTGGTTGTGCTTGTCGTGATCCTGTTCCTGTTGGGGCGTTGAAGCTTCCCATGCCCGAACAGAAACGCGAGTGGTACGACCTCAAGCGCGTTTCACAATCGCCACTCGATCCAGGAATGTCATGGCTCACGACTGCGGCGGTTCGCAGCTGCAATCTGTGCGGTGAGGCAATCGACGGCATGGGCGGCCCTGGTCGTTCGATCTGCATCGCTTGTGGCGACGATTTGCTGGCTGGTCGCTTGCGTGGTCTGGTGAAGCGATGACCATTCGCCAGCGCATATCGTTGGACCCGCCCCGTACCGTGTGGGAGCGCGGCGACTGGCCGCCGGATTATGTCAAGGTGCTGGCATGGCGGCAGCAACAGCTTGTGCTGATCCGCGAGAACGAGGAACTGAAGGAAGGCGCCCTCGCCTATTACAGCGACGAGGACCACATCTGCGACTTCATCAACCATTGGGCCGTGACCTATGACCCGCGGTTGGCGATGGACTTGAACCGACTGACCACAATGCCGTTCATCCTGTTCGGGCGACAGGAGCAGCTGGTCCAGTTCCTGGTCGAATGCCTGATGCTCCAGGAATCGGGGCTGGTCGAGAAGTCGCGCGAGATGGGTGCGACTTGGGTGTGCATCTGGGTGACCATCTGGCTATGGCGCTTCCGTCCTGGGTCAGCGACCGGCTGGGGCTCACGTGATCAGGACACGGTCGACCACATCGGAGACCCTGACTCAATCTTCGAGAAGATCCGCCGTAGCCTCGGCTATCTGCCGACTGAGTTCCTGCCACGTGGGTTCAGCTTCCGCGACCACTGCTCGTTCATGCGGATCATCAATCCGGAGAACGAGGCGACCATCACCGGAGACTGCGGCGACAACATCGGCCGCGGCGGCCGCAAGCTCTGGTATCTGAAGGACGAGAGCAGCCATTACGTCCACCCCGAGAAGATCGAGTCGGCGCTGTCGGAGAACACGCGCTGTCAGATCGACATCTCGTCGGTGGGCCCGCTGGGCAACGTGTTCAACCGTCGCCGCGAAGCTGGGTCGGACTGGGCGCCTGGAGTGCAGATCGAACATGGCCGCACGCGTGTGTTCGTCATGGACTGGCGCGACCATCCCGAGAAGGATCAGGCGTGGTACGATACCAAGCGGCAGAAGGCGGAGGCCGAGGGCCTGCTGCACGTCTTCGCTCGCGAGATCGACCGTGACTACGCCGGCTCGGTCGAAAGCGTCATCATCCCGGCTGAGTGGGTCAGGGCCTG
>Ga0070706_100000538_pt1 | contig 44140 bp, 32 predicted proteins | sample KBSK5501metaG_FD_65476 | JGI IMG/M metagenome (GOLD analysis project Ga0070706, IMG submission 65476) | Corn, switchgrass and miscanthus rhizosphere microbial communities from Kellogg Biological Station, Michigan, USA - KBS K5-50-1 metaG | ecosystem: Host-associated > Plants > Roots >... | reverse complement strand
TTTTCCGCACTGTAAGGTCGATCGGAATTACGCAAGAACCAACCCGCCAATATGCAGACGGTACTTGTCACTCGAGCAAACCGGTGGGTACGCGTACTTCACTCTTTGAGTACACCTACACAGTCTCTGTCTACCGAAATCGCGAGGAACGCCAGTATGTCCGAGAAGTATTAGACATACTCCTCCAAAACATGCAACGCGACTTTGTTCTACGCAGCATGAACCGTTCAAACGCATTTCGAACATTCCACAACGGAATTGCGAACGCCTCAGACCTCCGCACACTGATCGAAGTAATCAAAGGCGCCTACCAGGCTCGTTTGCAAAAAGCTATCAACGTAAAAATGTTCACCGCCCTCAACACTCTCTACCGGTGCAAGCGCGCCAACCTTGAATCAACTGCAATGCGAATTACGACGGAGGCAGGTGGGCAACTTCGCACGTTCATGCCGGCTGCACGGGTGATCGCTTTGGCGAAAACACTCAAAGCGCGAGAACTCCGCACACTCGCTATCAACATTCACACCTTGCCCGCCCAAGAGCAAGAGCGCGTCCGGAAAATCTTTCGTCAAGAACGTCCAGTCGAATATCAACGCATAATCGACGGCCTTACCACGATGATCCAGAATGCCAGTCAAAGCAAGAGACTGTACCTCCGATTCGCATTTTACGTCGATCGCAAGACGGGACGACCTAACGAACCTCTCAACATGATCCACTTACTCACTGCTGCGGATACGGCGCTTATCTGGCAACAGGTGAAGGAATCAACGGGAGTGGATCAACCCACACGAAATCGAAATCACGCACTGCCGCAAAACCAAAACGGCAACACCGCTGCTGCAATTCATCCTCGCATCCACTCAGCCGGCCTTCCCCCAGAAGCACAAATAGGAAATTAGGGCTGACCGCAAGAAACGTCACAGTCAGTTCACCGAACAGGTGAATTGGCAATCCATCAACAAGCTAAAGCTACCCACTAAAAGGAGAACTTGATCATGTCATTCGCAAAAACCATCGTCGTTGGAAACCTTGGCAAAGACCCCGAGCTTCGCTTCTTGCAAAGCGGCAAACCCGTCGCAACCTTCACGATCTGTGCAAATGAACGACGCGGCTCCGGCGAAAACCGGGAAGAAAAGCAGCAGTGGTTCACCGCCAACGTGTACGGCAACTCCGCGAAAGCCGTCGCTGAACATCTTCAGAAGGGCGACCAGGTCTACGTCGAAGGACGCCTGGATGTGCAAATCTGGGAAGGCCGGGACGGTATGCGTCACACCTCGTACATCAACACCAGCGACGTGCAGTTCCTCGGCAAGCGCAAACGTGAAAACCAGTCTGGCGAGGCACCTGCCGCAACGCCTGAAGCCGAAGCCTCATCCCCCGACCTCTCAGACGACGACATTCCTTTCTAGCCCCGCCGACTCGTCCCCAAATCCGTCTGGGCGATCCTCATTAGAGCGATTGCCCAGACGTCATACCGCAAGCAGTCGCGTGTGCCGGACGCAGGTTCATCCCTGCATCTCGCTTACTCGATTACTCGCCATACACCAAAGAAGACTGAAATGGATCGCAGACCGGGTAGCTCGGTTAAGTAAGATCCCTTTTGGTCGCTGATGGAGGCGCGGGGGCGCGCTGGCACTACCGCCGCGAGGCCCCCAACCCTCACGCTACTACGGTAAACGAACATGAAACTCGTCATCATTACAGTCGACGGCGCTTGCCTCGGTAACGGTCAAGCTCAAACACGCGCTGCTGCCGCCGCTATCCTAAATTACCAAGGCCACCGGCGAGCCGTAGCGCAATACATTGGCCAAAGCACGAATCAGAGAGCGGAAATCCTCGCCGCGGCTTGCGGCCTCCAAGCACTTAAAGAACCGTGTCAAGTGATCCTGCGATCCGACTCACGCTACGTAATTGAGACGATGAACGGCAAATTCAGGCGTAAATCAAATCTCGATTGTTGGGCCATACTCGACACCGCTGCCGAACAGCACCAAGTGACCTACGAATGGGTTCGAGGACACAACGGTGACCCTGAACAAGAAGCAGCCGACACAATCGCTCGCACCACTGCCGAAATTGGCGAAGTACAATCCATCATCCTCACCGAATCCATAGAACGTCTAAACCACCACGTCACGCCTGCATTACGCGACGCAGTAATCAGAGGACTACGTTACCTCGCAAATACTTGTGATGGCGCCCGCAAACGTGACGCTGCTGGCTTCAACAAATATGATGCAGAGATCGGACACGAGCTTGCGGCAAAAACATCCTTCAACCAACGAGATATAGCAACCGGCAGAGCTCTTTTACACCGCTACAGAGCACAACTCGACCCAACGATCGCAGCAATTCTATAAGCGACGCAAACCTAACTCGGTTCAGGCCACATGGCCTAGTCGCCCTGAACCGGGAGACGTACTTCTTGATAAAAATATTGAACCGGCCATCAGCCTCTTCCACCCATCAATGGCCGCTCCTCGCGGCTTCTGCTCGATAGAAACAAACCACGCATTAACACGCCTGCCGTTGCCTCCCGGCAGGCATTCGGCGGGGCTACCCAAGTTGCCATGGGCACTGCCCCGCCAGACTCCTCCCCACCCTAAACACGTATTCAAGCCGACCGCAAACTCTGACAATCAATCGTCAGGAGACTCTCATAAATGCCACTTACTTATGTCCACGGTGACGCCACCAAACCGATCGGAACCGGCAACCGAATCATCACCCATTGTTGTAACGATCGCGGCTTCTGGAACGCTGGCTTCGTCAACGCCCTCTCCCACCGTTGGTCCGAACCAGAACGCGCTTATCGTCGCTGGGCTGCAGGCGCCGAACGACTCCCGTTTAAGCTTGGCAATGTTCAATTCGTAAAAGTCGAAACAGGCCTTTGCGTCGCCAATATCATTGGCCAATGCGGTATAACCAACCGGAGTCAATCAACTCCCATACGCTACGCGGCCATTCGCCAGGGACTGACCTCAGTACGAGACCTGGCCCTTACGCACAACGCTTCCATTCACATGCCGCGAATGGGAGCAGGTTTAGCCCGTGGTCAATGGGAACGAATTGCAGAAATCATCGAAGTTGAGCTTTGCAGTTATGGACTCCACGTAACTGTTTATGATCACAAATAGCATTCGGTACTGATTGCAAAACCTGATTCACTCATTCTTGTTTACGAGGCAATGACGATGATTCTCGACGCTTTGAAGACTCCCGATCGCGTTACGCCTGATTTCCAAAAACGCATTCTTGTTGTCACCGGTCATCGTCCCGACAAATGCGGCGGATTCAGCACACCCGCGCGACTCCTTCTCAAACAAATTGCTATTGAGTGGTTAGCTGCCCTGAATCCACGCGGAGCTGTTTCAGGAATGGCCTTGGGATGGGATACGGCAATCGTCGAAGCATGTCTCCATCTGAACATTCCCTACGTCGCTTGCATACCCTTTCATGGTCAGGAATCCATGTGGCCATCGTCCTCACAACGCACCTATCACGAGTACCTTCGCAAAGCGGCTAACATCATTGTTTGTTCATCCGGCACATATTCCGCGTACAAGATGCAGGTTCGCAACGAACGCATGATCGATATGGCACTTAAGTACGGACCTGGCCCCAACAATTCGATTCTTTTAGCTATGTGGAACGGTACGTCTGGCGGAACTGAGAACTGCCTTTTATACGCGCGGACACGGATGGAAACTATAAACGGATGGTCTCATTTTCTTGCTCAATCATCCCTGCCAAGCTGAGAACTCACACTGCTGAATTCCTCACGTCACAAACGCTTTTTTTCTACCTCATTTTCAACGAGACAAACTCACCCGAGGAGCCCCAGTTTATGAATCTTATTGAGCTTGATCACAACCAAAACACTCAGCACGATACCGAAGTCACCGTTGCCGGTGTCGTACGTACCACTTACACCAAACCCTTCTCGTACTTCCTCATTGAAGACAGTTCTGGCACGCTGATGTGCCGCCCTAACGGTAGTCTTCCCTGGCCAGGAGCCCACATCAAGATCACCGGACGTTTTGTCGTTACAACCCCTGAGAACTGCACCATAGAACTCCCACTTCTTAAAGAGACTCACCGTGAATATATTATTCACCAAACGTTCAACTGCGACCTCCCTAACTGCGAGTTTGCCACACTATCTGACGCCCAAAAACTCAACCCCATGTGGGCTTAAATAACCCAAAAGCTCGCACTCGTCACCTTACTTCCGGCCCGTCCACTATATCCCCATAATCACTACCTCACGCCACTCCCAAATCGTTGATCATTACGTTCTCGGACGTCGCAGGAAACGCATCTGCGACTGCCCTCGAACAGATGGGTTTCGGCGCTTCCAAAGCCGCACGCCTCAACAAGGACGGGCATCTGATAAAAGGTTATTATGACCTCCCCACACCAGCGCCTCACTCGGCGCTCCCGGTCATAATAGCTTTTATCAAACGCCCGCCTTCTATTCCTTTTTCTTGTTCACCACCGTGCACTTTTTCTTCATGCCGGCAAAAGCAGACATACATCCAAACGAAAGCGCCGCCGAAGAACAACTACGTCGGCGGCACTTTCATTTCAGTCGGTTTCACTCGCCTTACAGGCTCGTTCCCCGACCCGGATGAAGACGGCTTGAGTTACCTGGACCACCCCCTTTCCCGCCTTCACCCACAACTCCTTGCTGCGCTCCCTGTCGCACACCCTGACTCCCACTTTTTGTTCTCTTCTTTAGGTATGCCTGAAATGCTTCATCACTCTCAAAGAATGCCTCCATACCAGCGTCGAAGACCTTACTTTCATTCGGCTTGGATCCCATACTTTCTTCGTGAAATGCGATGTACTGGACGACGGATTCATGAACTGACGTTCGGACCTTTATTGTTACTTCCTTCAATTCATCCTCTCGCAGATCAACTTTAGGCTTCGTCCGCTTTGGCGGTTTTGGCATCTCTTTATTGCAGTCCTTTCCTGCGCTTCCTACGCGCACTTCCACTCCCTCTACAAACATCATGCCATCGTTTTTTTCATCCTCGATCACTTTCACTCATCCACCATTAGTTACCTCAAAACCAGTTTTCAGTCGGACTGCACCTCATTGCTTTTCTTGGTCCAACAACTTCACCTATGAGGTACGCCATGACTCCCTTCAGCAATCACGGAACTATTCGACAGGAAGACATTCAGGCTTGCAATATTGCCCGCTCTGCAATCGCTCGTTTCCTTGATATTGAGGCTCGATATACAGCCCTTCTTGTTACCCAACTTATAACCAAGACACATCCCCCAACTCTTACCGTTGCCACCCTTTGGACACTGATTCAGAACAATGTTTCCTTGAGGTCTACTGTTAGTAAGACTGACGCATACGTTGCTGCTTATATGCAGTTCTCTGGCTGGGTGACAGGAGCCCGATTGCGGATTGCTCATGCTCAACAGTTGAGATTAACTACTGCGTTTGGACCACGGCTTTATGCGAACCGTTTTCGTAACAGCGATCGACTCACACGGCTTCATTTACTTTCCCACATCTCCACCTAATTACCCTCGTCACAGTCTTCCCAGTACGTGTGTCTACTGATGCTTCTTGCATCATCCCCACGCTTCCACTGTCAGACCGTGCATCACCTCCACGGTCTCATACGTTCCTCTACACGCAACTACCACTCAGTAATAATGCAGCCTCAGGGAATACTGATAAGAGCCTTATTTTTTGCGTTGACAAGATTTTGCGCTTCCTCCGCATTCCGTCCCCATAACCTTCCTGTTTGCCGATGTTTAGGGGTAAACTTTTGTAACTTTTCGCGTCGGGGTTAGCCCTTGCCGCCAACCCTTTTAACTACAATAGTTTAGGTTGTAACTCTCATTTTCAGCGTAACTCTGACCCTTAGACCTTCTCTTTTCAATCGTTTAGAACGTAACTTTCTTTATCCGCCGCTCAATTAGTCATCTTGTATCCCTTTTAGGAACAACATTTGCGCTGTAACTCGCGCGGTCTCTACGGAGAAACCAATATCCCGCCGAGTTTGGAGTCCAACAAATGCAGTCGAAACCATCCCCCAAAGGGACGCGCCCAAAAACAGCTAACACTCACCCGAAGAAACAAGCGAAGAGAACTGTAGCCACACACCTCTGGGTTGCCGACGATAAGCTTTTTCATGAAATCGCCGTCCGCAGAGATGACACTCCGGCCGAACTCTTGCGCGACATTGTTCACGACTGGGCAGTAACATTTCGCCTCTCGCGACAAGGCGCAGACACGAATGAACTCGAATCCCCTGCGAGGAAACTTGATGAACAGATCCTCGCCCAACACCTGCGTCCATTAACCGAAACTCTGACTCAAATCCTTTCGCAAATCACCACACTCTTTGACCCCCAAAGGTTTCCCAAATCGGATGGTAATCCTCCCTCCGTTTGTCAACCGGATTCAGGCACCTTTTCTATCCAAAACTTGACCGCAGAACTCGCCGGCATGAACGAACAGTTAGCCACGTTGAGAGCCTTTGCAATCGCTCACTACATGCTCTCTGGAGAAACCTTTATCAACACCTGGGCGGCCCTCTCCTTCAGTCGCTACATCGCTGAACAATTTCTCATGACAGAATTCAAAACCACCTATGAGGACGAAGCCAAAACCCGCCGAGACGAAGCTCGCTTAGATGCACTCGAATGGCTCAAGCAAATGACTCTCGAACTTGGTTACCCGGCACCATTCAAGCCGATCCGTTGGACGCCTCCCGATTAACCGTTCTGACACTTCTCGCCTTGCGCTCCTTGTAACTTAATTCTGTTTCCTTTGGCCGTTAACTATGGGCAACGTCGTAGTCGCAATCAAACCAACTTCAGCAACCGGCGCCGCTGGCATTACCCGCTATATTGCCGAGTCCAAAAGGAACCCTGAAAAGGAAGGACTCGGCCCAAACGAACCGCGGCCACTCTTCTCATATTTTGAAGACAAGCTTACCTACCTCGAAGCCAATCGCATTCTCCAAATTCCCACCGATACTCAGGCGCAAAAAGAAGACGTTATCCACATGGTCATATCCCCCGAACCGGGACACTATGAAGAACTCGGCCAAACCAGGGAAGAACGCTATGAAGCCTTCAAAGAAATCGTTCGCGAAGCCGCCAAGGTAATCGAAAACGAAGTAAACTTTGTAGACCTTTATTGGATCGCTGGCATTCACCTAAATACCGACATTCCACATGCGCACTTGGCAATCTGCCGCGACGGCTTAAACCGTCTCACTAAAAGGCGCGATCGCATCAATCACGTCCCGCGCAGACTGTTGTCGCACAATGAAAAAGCAGAGTCAGGTGAGAAAGAATTCATTCCCGGAAAGATCGCTGAAGCCGTCAGCAGTGGAATCGAAAGACAGCGACAATTGGTTTCTCAACGACTGCAAATTGAGAGCCAAGAGCGCACTGCGTCCAGACAAAACTTCTCGCACGAAGAACCCTCGCAAGAAGAACCTTTCCAAGAAAGTCTGTCTTCCGATCACCAACTCAGTATTGCGCAAGATGACAGCCGAGCCCCCCGAATTCAATCAATTGAACCCACACATCAGGATCTTGATCACTCGCAACCTATTGTCGATCCGTCTACTGAGATATGCATTGAGTCATCCGTCCCCACGGACCGAATAGTTGATCCTTTTCAGAGCGTTGCCCGCAACCACGGACAGGTACCATTCGACCACCATAACCAAGAGACTCCAATCATCACATTACGTGACCAATCAGGAGCACATGACGACCAGCAGCCGCGAGCTCCCGACGAATTTGAGAAACCGTCGCACGTTTCACCATCGTTGTGGCGAGAGCGCTTTATCCTGGGCCGATCAATGGTCGCACGCGGCGAAGTGGATCGCCTCCAAGCGGACCTGAACAGTACCCGCGCACACGGAGACAAACGCCGCTTTCGTGTCTTTGATGAAACTTACGGCTACACCCGACAGATTTCCGAATTCGATATTCGCCGCCGCGCCGACGCCACGGCCGGTGCTGCCGTCAGGCAAGCGCAGGCTCTCAACTCTGACGGACGCCAGCAACTGAGACAGACCCGCTACGACTCTGAACTTGAACGTCACGCAAAAGGTATCGGCGATCACAAGATCATAGTTTCCAAAACCATTCACAAGCTCGAAGGACAATTGGCTGCTGCCCAAAAAGAGCACGCCGAATATAGGCCCCACGTTCAGCAGATTCAGATACGCTATCAAGCACAACAAGCCCCACTGCCAGTCCCACTCTTAAGACACAACGAACTGAATAAACTTCAGGACCAGGCGATCGCTAACCGCAATCCTGCTCGTGTGCGAACACTCGAAGACATCCGCGAAAGTCTCGCCATCGAACGCGCCGAAAACACGCGCACCGACAAAGACGTTGCTCGCCTCGATGGGCAGCTGCTTATAGTGCGATCCGAGCAGGCTGCGCGTCAGGAACGTGCTCACCAATTCGAGAGAACCCGCCACCAAACGCGATGGGAAATTAGTGGCAAGAAATACTCACTCGTCGAACTCGACCGTCGCATCAGGGATCAGGAAAATCGATCTCGCATTTTCGGCACGCCACTCAAAATCACCACCCTTCACCTGACCCCTTCTGGCCGCCGCCAAGCCGCCACCCAGGTCAAAGAGTTGGAGACAATTAGACAAGTTGTAATAGCGAAGATTGAGAACCGCAGACTGGAATTAACTACGTCCCTTTCCGATGCGGGACGCATGACCGCTGTACTTTCCGACATTCATCTGAAAGAACAGGACCGCCTTATCCAACGCAATGGCGAACGTCACGAAAAAATACTTTCACGCGCAGAAATAACCCAACTAATCGAACATGGAAATCTGCTTTCAGATCCAGCCATGTTGAAACATGCGTTCATGCTGGAAGCACGTTACGAAGAACGCCTTGCCGAAGACAAAAGACCTCCCCTTACTGCCCGAGCTGCGCGCGCACTCGGTCGTGAAACTCTCTCCGAAATCGCTCTGCAACAAGCCACTGGAAAACTCGACTCATTCAAGGAACATAAGCAATTCACTCCAGTTCCCATCAATGACCTCAAGGGCGAAGAACGCACCACGCGTCTCTTTGATTTCCGTCGCCCGCGTCACCCCCTCATCTGGCTCGTGCAACGCGCCACCGAATCAAAAGAGCGTGCTCACCTGAGAACTGAAACCACCAAAGCTATAGAACTCGAACACGAACGACTTAAAGACGAAGTGACTCGCGCCAGCAGGTGCCACGAACTGACGAAGAGCATGGCCAATTTCCATCGCGAACAGCTACAGAGTTTTAACCAACCCATCCCGGAGCCTGCATTTAATCCCAAACAGGTTATCCAACTTGAACTCTATGCTGCTCGCCACCCTGACCCCGTAGAACGAATGAGAGTTGAAACGCTCGTTCACCGAGCCGATATCGCAGCCTACTCCCACTCTAAGCAAACACCCCAAGCGCCGGAACACGCGCCATCGAGTCTTACCCCTGATGAACCACTCCGTCGCACTGAGCTGCAGCGAACCACCCAGCAGACCAATAAGAACGACTCCCTTCATCATCCTGGGCTTGGCCACCAACCCTCCCAGACCCAAACACCGAACACAGACCGCCAACCAACAACGGCCCAGCCGTCCGTTGCCCAACCCGCCAGAGAAGCTCCTCAGCTTGAAGACCTGCTCCATTAACCGACTTCTATATACTCAACTGTTCGGATATCCCGACAATGGCCCTTAAAACCCGATGGCATATTCGCACTCCGACTCGCCCCTGCGCATCCCACCTTTCAGAAAAGCCCGCAAATCCCCACCCCTAGTTTGAGCACACTGATTGCTAACTACTAACGCACAGGGCGAACTCTAATTTGCCCAAAGCAGGCTGAACCTTGTTCTGTCGGAGAAGCTAAAATAAATGAAAGCCCTGCGGGCCAAACTCAGACTATCCGCTGCACAGGAACTCGAAAACGTAGCGGTAGTAAATCGCTATACCTACTCCGGACAGAAGGACAATACCTACATTTATATCGGGCGAGGAACGCCGCTTGGAAACCAGTGGTCCAACCGTAACGGCACTGCCGCCAGCTATAAAGTAGGAACTCGCGCAGAGGCTGTCAGCCGTTTTAACGATTGGCTCGTGGAACAGATCGCCAAGGCCGAAGGCCCAGTCTTTAACCTTATCCATGAACTCAAAGACCGGATCGCACGCGGGGAACAAATCAAACTCGCGTGCAGTTGCGCTCCTGAACTCTGTCACGGTGACGTCGTAAAAGCTACGATAGAACTACTGGTCCATAATGACAGGCATCCAAAGCAAATTCTCGAACGCGAAGAGCTGCAACTGGATCTTTCAAGCGAACGTCCTGCCATATCGGCCCGCGCCCAACAGGCCCAAGCTGAAGTTCTCGCAGTCGACTCCATCACCGACAACATTGCCTCCATATTTGTTCTTTCTGAAGGACTCACGAGAGCGGAACAAGCAAGTCGCCTTAACGACCTGGACCAATTCGCCCGCGAAGCATACGAACGCGGTGCAACCCTGACTGAGAACGTACTCTCAATCCCCCGGGACCCCGACTCTCGGCCGCGGGATGAAACCAAAGTCACGATCGGAACCGAAGCTCACGCCATCAATTTTGTTCGTAGCTTCATCGATGATCCAAAATTAGCAGAAGAAAAAGGGAAGGAACTCTTTGAAGTAGCCAACAAAGCCTGCGGGCAATGGATGGACTCCGACGGCCGACTCACCATTTTCAATCATATCTATTCTGAGATCCGCCAGGACGAATCAGGCGCTTATCGCGACAACGAACAAAAAGCCCAAGTTATTGATCGGGTACTCGCAGAGACCGCCGAGTGGGCGCAACCTCTGCCCGAACCCTTACCAGACCCCACGCCAGAAGCAGTACATGAATACACTCTACTCCTCGCACAAGAACATCGCGCCGAACTCGAAGCCAGTCTGCGTCCAACGCTGAATAGCGATCACCGCGAAATTCAACTCGAGCCAGAAACATCAAGCTACAGCGATCATCTCAATTCAAGCTCGTATGGCCTTGCCACTCTTGGCGAACTCGCCGGCTTCACCTTCGAAAACACTATCGAAGATGAAAACCAGATCTATGCTGACATGTTCGAAGAGGCGATCGCCGGTTCAATTGAGTACGCCACACCCGAAGGTGACCACTTAGGAGTAGAACGCGAGAACAGCACCAGCGTCACGCTCGATGCTTCTTATGAGCGAATCAATTTATCAGCTTTGCCCCCGCAGCTCCCCGACACCATCAGTTCCGAAACTCGATCCGACTTGTTTGACCGCGTATTGCCAGCGGTTGATACACAACTCGAACGCGGCGCCAGCAAAACCGAAATACTCACTCCGCTTTACGAAGGCAATCGAGAACTTGAGCAACGTGATCTTGCAACGCGCGTAAGCGATACCTTCACACGTGCCGGTCATGATCCTCTCAGCGTTGAATCCATATCCCGAGCCGATCAACTCAACGCCATTTCTTCTCTCCGCATCCTGGTCCGCGCCGAATACGTTGAAGCAACCAAGGGGTTTAGCCGCGAGGCTATTCAGTTCGCGAAAGCCAACTATCGAGTCAACGCAGACTGGCTGCGCTCACAAGGAAAACTCCAAAAAGGCGAATACCAACGCATCGTTACGTCCCAAAAGGAAGAGCGGAGTGCATGGCTACTATTGCATCCCGGCCAGAAGGTTCCCACACGAGCCGAGACCACCAATATCAACAACCTCGAGCGAGCCGGTCAGCAATTAAACGCAACCCTCGCCGGACTTAACCCAAGTCCACAAGAACAAGCTCGGGCACTCGATCAAATCCAATCGCGACTCGCATCTAGTAAACAAAACTGCGAGACACTACTTCAGAATTACGAAGCCGCAGAGCAGAAATCCCGCGATCTTGCCGCAGAAGCTGTTAAATACGCCGACGCAGTACGCGCAACACCTGAGTTTCAAAACCGCAGGGAATCCCTGCTTACTCGGTGCCGTGAAAATTCGGCCGTTGAGCGAGAATGGTTGGTTCGTGAGAATAATGGCTTCTTCGGTCGTCTTAATAATCTTGACGCCAACTCCAGATCCGCACATACCGAAGTCCAACGCCAAACGCCGATCTCCTCCTCGTCGAGTGAGTCATTGGCTCAGATCCTACCGCTGGAAGACAAGTTGATTAGCCGAGACGTCAATCTGGAGTACCTATGGTACCAAGCTCAATCGACTGGCGGAATTGATTTGCCTTTGATCAGAGGCATTGAAGAATACGACGGCAGGTTTTACCCTCTTGAGCCTTTTTCAGGATTCCCCTCCACTCTCGCCCCGGATAATGGATTTGCAAATAGAGAGGAAGCGCAAACATTTATAGACAACTTTTCACAAGAGCGCGACCCTGATGAGCAACAATTACTCAACCTTTACCACGAGATAGGCAAAACGCTCAAAGATGAACTCCCAGGACGAACGAACACCTCAATCTGGTACGAAGACTGGTTGGCTTGGCAAAACACACAGATTGCTCAATTGGAACAAGGCTGGCAATCGAGAGAACTCACAGACACACAGATTAATGCTATAGAGGAAAACTTCAATGAACTTCTGTCAGAAATCTACGAAGAGCAATTAGTGGGTGGACCGGACGAGAACTTTTTGGACCACGAAGAGGTTGGCCGGGCGGCCCCTGAGTATCTGGCCCTGGATTACCAAATCTCTAACTATCCTGAACTCACTGGTGATCCTGTACCACCGTCAGCGTACGCCACGATCGCACGGGCTAACCACAACGCCGAACGCGACTCCAGACAAAACTTGAACCAGCTGCTCATTAGCCCTGACATTGAACGCAATCAAGCAATCAATGATGCTCATCTAACTACTTATCGCGAGGTTTGCACTCATCTCTGTGGTCAAAACATTTCCGGTGCCGGCGAGGCTCGCGAAGCTCTAAGCGGCAAACTACAAGGCGTCGACAGAGCCTCTGCACAAATCGACACAACTCGGAGCCGCTTTGGTATTAACAACGAACCACTAATCAAGACTGACCTTTCCCCCTCGCCAGCGTACATCTCTCTTGCTGGTAATTCAGATATACGCATCGCCATCGATAACCCTGGTGAACACCACGTTCTGATTACAACCGCGCAACAATGTCGCCTGAACATTACAACCTGGTCCAGTCTCTATAGTGAGCGCCCTCTCTCCGGCTACTCACAGGAACGCGCGGACGTAAACCGATTTGTCTCCGAATACATTGTCTTTCGATTAAAGGACCATACGACGCAGCAGCTTTCTGACAACCCAACCTTTCGGGATTATTCACAACGCCTGAGCACTGCCCAAACTCCCGAAGAGATCATAAAAACCAGCTCGCAAATCAAACTTGAAAACTATGAATTTTACCAACAGCTTGTCGCACATCGCGCCGATCCTACAAACGTCGCTGCTCCTGTCCGTCAACCTCTCACGGTCATGGAAATGCGCGAAGTATTTCTTTCTACAATACCCTCGCCCACCGCCGCACCAGCAGATCGCGCCGAAATGCGCGGCATCCTTCACTCAATGGCTGTCTTTGGAAAGGAAAAGGAAGAACGGGTAAAGCTACTCGCTGAAGGCAAACTTACTCCTTCACCAACCCTCGCAAAGTTACTCGCTAACCTTGAGTCTCGCCAAACCGTTACCGCAGTCAACCACTTTTACAGGAGCCTTCGAACCCCTGCTGACCAGCTCCTTACTAAAAACAATTTCGATTTACATAAGGCCCATGCTCGGCTGCCTCAATACGAAAGAGATTACCTTCACAGACACGCAATTACTCAACGGTACGCACTCCTCAATGCAAAAGAGCAGGGAACGCAACTTACTCCTGAGCCTGTCAAAACAACCGCGCCGCCAAACCGAATATCAGAAGCGTCCAAGACCGCTCTCTATCGTGAGTACTACGGACACGCCGATTGGCTCGAAGCACAAAAGATCGTAACAGCCACCGACGTCAATATTGCAAACAATTTGAATCGCTCCACCATTGTTCCAGAACTAACCGACCTCGAAGTACATTCAATTAGCTATGTCGTAAATAACTTCGACCACAATCGACAAGAACAAGTAGCCGAATACCTGAAATCCTCCCAGGACGAACGCAGCAAAGCTATCGGTGACATGATCACAGTCGCTGCCCAAGTTAAGGTGGCGACGGCCGCGCCAGATGTGAGAGGAATTGAGCTTCAGCTACCAACCAGCTACACCCTCGCGCCGGATTCTGTAACCTCGATCGTTAACTACACTCAAAACCAGTCCGAGCGTGCTGAATCAGCAACTCGCTTGCCAGACGCCGACCTCTCCGAGCTGCGTCAGGAAGCGCAGGCTCAAGCTTGGCGCGACATGGAAAGCAATGTTTTAAAGGACGCGAGCATAATTCTTGACGCGCCCGCATCAACCCTCTATCAAACACAAGAAGTCAGCCAAGGGATTCAGCACATAGCCTCGTTGCTGGAACGCGCCCGCACCGCGTTTCAAGCCGTCAACACTCACACCGTTGCCTGCGTCAATAAAGTTGAACAAACCCTGTCGCAATTGGCTAAATCCACTGACAATCCCTTTCGCGATCCCGAGCAACAACAAACTACTCGCGAACTCGTAAAGATTGCCCTTGATCCTCAATTACAAAAGCCCGACCTAGTTAAAGCTAATTCCGCTGAGTACACTCTTATTCAACAAACTCTCACTGCGGCCGATCGCGAACGTGCGATGCAACTAAGAGGATATGCAGCTAACACTCGGGCCGATTATCTCAGCGCCTTCCCAGATCTGGACCGCAATCAACAATCACTGAAGACGCACGAAATACACACTATCGAATCGCCCGCAGTCGGCAATGCCGTGACTACCGTTGACCGTTACACCCTTGCGCGCGATCAAATCACTCGCACTGCGCTCGGAGACACAGTTCAGGCAATGGTCCAACAACGATCTCTCCCTGACCTATCACCTGAGCAGATCACTACCCTGACCGTGAGGGATCTCATTCCTCCGGACATTCGCCAACAAGCATTTGAAGAAGCACGCGAGCCAGCCTGGCAATCCCTCGAGCCCCCGGAACTTCGCGACGCTGTGGCTGGCCGAGAAGTATCTGAACCGCTATTAACACTCGCTAACGACGTGATGGATCACGTCGCCATCGCCCAAACAATCGAACTTCAAATCGATAAGGCCCAAACCGCACTCAACAATTTCGTTGCCGAGCAAATCGCAATCGCAGAAGCCCCGGCGAGAGAACAACGTGCCGCGCTTGTCTTTGATGAACAATTCCGACAGACCCTGAACACACTCGCAAGTGACTCGACTCAGCCAGAACGCAGTGAAGCCGCCCGTCAGATAATCGACACCCTTGACCATGCCGAACTCGATCAAGCAACTCTAGTTAGCCAAGCGCAAACACAACAGCTTGATTCCGTCACTGCGAGTGTTGTTTTGGAAGCAAACGAAGACGCACTGGAGCGAGCAGAAAAGGTTCGCATTCAACCGCTTGGCACAACCCAGGAAGCACGGGCAGCAGTTGACCAAACCTCTATCGCGGAACTGAACGGACCTAACCTCGACCGGTATGTCGAGTTGCGAGGCAACCTTGAAAACACCAAAGAACGATTCCAATCTGCATTACAAAACGTCGATCAGAAATCCGCTCAACTCGATCTGGCACGAACCGAGGTTTCCATCCACTTACAATTAGACAATTTCAGGGAAATCTCTCGACCTGCCGCCATCCAAATCAACAATTACGTGAAAGACATCGTTCACGATCCCGAGCAAGGATTACCCGCTCTATTAGACCCAGGCCGCGCTAACGAACACATTAATCAGATTGCTGAGATAATGATCAATACCGCCCAGGAAAAGGGCATTAATCTGGCCCCTACGCAAGAGAGCGCGCGAGAAGTTACGGCCATAGCAAGCAACCTCTTCAACACACTCGCTAGCGGTATTGAACGCGCCAACTCTGAACACGCCCTCGATCATCAACTCACACATCAATACGAGGTCACGTCACACTTAAATCAGCAAACTAACAATGAGCTTGTCGTCGCGGCCCCTATCGGTTCTCACGATCACACAGCTCACGCTTCCTTTGACCAAAGCGAGCACGATCGACGGCGCGATCAACTTCAGAAACAGAACATTTCGACAAAGTTGGACCAATCCGGCCGCCAACCTTCCGCCAACGACGTCGCAAAGACGCAAGAGATCGCTCAATCCGCAACCGCCGGCAGCCCCGCTCTTGGCACCAACGCAGCAGAACTCGGCGGCAGCGTAGAAGATCTGGCAGCCGTGCTTGCCCTTTGAGTCCCCAGTATTCGGCCCAAAGCTTTAAATAAGAGCGGATAGCCAATCGGTTTTTTGGAAATCGACTCCGTCAAGGGCATTAACACTATGCGATTTATACTCGGCCTGCTTATCGGTTACTCGATTCGTGGAAAACAACGGGCTCTTATAGCCACGCTCGCGACAATCGCCTTTATTGTGTTCATCCTCATACCAGGTATCGCACTCTCACTACTGGCTGTCTCAGTCCATCGTGAACGTCTTTCTCGCCCACCACAGACTACTGTGCCAACAGTGATCGGCCTTAGTTACTCCAACGCGGAAATTAAACTGCGAGCCGTTCATCTTAATCTGCGGGTACTGGCGCGTCGCGATGACGCACCGCTAGATTCCGGAGTCATAGTTTTCCAAACTCCACAACCCGGCGAACGCGTCGACTACCAAACGACGGTCGGCGTAACCATTGCGCTCACTCGCGCCAAAACAGAACCACCAAGCTCAAAAAGATAAACCGATGAAAGTAAGGATCGTTGGCGGCGGTACAGGAAACCTGGGCGCCACGCGTTACAAAATCGAGTGGCTTGTTATCAAACCCGACGTCAACACCGAGGATGGTATTGATCCCGATTCTGACATTGATACCCATATCGAGTACCGCGCTGAACAAGATGCAGCAATGCGACGAGCGCAGGAGATCTTCAGTACCACTCCCAACCTGTGCTGGAAGATTGTCACCGTCACTAAACAGATCGTCGTCTGGCTTTCAGAAGAAGAACTTCTGGCAAGGTGGAAAGATACTGAGGAACAAACCGCAATCCTGACTCACGACGACTATGCTCTTTTCCTGTCAGCCAGAAAAGAAAAGTGAGGTGTGGATAAGCAACTGCCTTTCCCGTTCATTGCCGCGATCCGTCCCGATCGCTTTTTTCGAGCGAGAGCACTTTCTTCTGGTTGATAGAGAGATAGGGTCTCGTTTTAAAAGCCTGGACAAAGAGCCGGGGGAAGGAACTCTCGTCTTGTCGAGGATCAGTGAAAATCGCGCTTCCTCCCGCTAAAAAAGTTTCTACTGACCATCACCCACTATAACGAAACCAGCCCAGTACACTGGATGATCTTGTCCGTGTTTGCTCCGAGTTTTTAAGGACGCGTCTCGCAGCGCCTGTGCGATCGTTATCGAAGTTCGGGCGCTGTCCCTCTTTGGTAATAACCGGTGAAACTCAGTCATCAGTTCACCGGTGCTCGTCGCCGGAACTCGCCACTGGCTCACGACCACTGTCGGGACTCCTGCAATAAATAATGCCCAACCCATGCCAATCATTCCTTCTCCTCGGCCGATGTGACCACGCGCGGTTTCACATCCTGCTAAAATGACCAGGTCCGCCTTCAGCTGCATCGTCATCAATTCTTCGGCCTCTAATAAACCATCGCTCTCATCAGAGGTCTCGCCGCTGGACGATAATACCAAATACGAATGCAGTGGATTCTCGTTGATTAACACCCCATGGGTGAACATATAAAGAATCTGAAATCGACGAGCTTGGTTGCGAAACTCTTCTTCACTGGCAGACGAGTCGTGCAGGATCACGCTTGATGGAGGACCACCATAAAGCTTACGCAAACTCTCTATTTGCGCGTCTTGATTTGGCAAGGGAGTAAGCCTTGTGTCCAAACGGGTTTTCTGTATTCTTCTTTCTAGGTCTTTTGTGATTCTCGGATTTATCAAAGCCAGCAGCGTAGGTTGTGATGCAGATCGAGTTGTCTGCCGCTGGGCTCTCATTTCGCGTAGTGCCGTTAATGACGGCGCCTCGAATATCGCATGATCCTCGAGCCATGGTCTTCCAGAAGTTGTATAGAGCGCTTGGAACGGGAGTTCCCATAAGGGGCCATCGGGCACCACGATAACGGTTTTTTCTCGTGATAATTCAGCGCTGGCTTCGCCCAAAAGCAATGCAAATAACTGGCGTGCTTTCTGTTGGTAATTAAGCTGTTTTCGATCGATTGCCGTACGAAGCTTCTCGACTTGGGACGTAAGCGCTCGTCGCGTGACTTCGATTTTATGTGTGCTGACATCTACACCGGCGACTGTTCTCCTGATGACATATAAGTATGTAGCGCTTTCAGTTACGCTGAATTCAAGTATGGCAGTTTGCGCATTCGGCAACAGTTCCGCGGTCTCTTCTAGTTTGATAGTAAGTATCTTCCCTCTGTGTGATCTAACACGAAAATACTTGCCGTAGATTTCATCCAGAAATTCGTCGTATTTTTCTGTGGCGGCTTGTCGACGCTGTAGCAATGCGGAAAGTTCAGAACTGCGGTCCGTTTCCAATTGCATTCGTAAAATATTGGAATTCAGATTAGCCAATTCTAATCGAAAGCGCTGTTCCTGACGCTGTTCATCTTCACTCATTACGCGTTGAAGGAATAACGTTCCACTAGATAAAACCTCAAGAAGTGAGTTGGCTTTAGAACGTTCGCAGTATTCAAACGCTTCAGCACTGCGGCCCTCGGCCATCAATAGGTCAATTATTACGTTGTATGGTTCTAGTTTGTCCTCAAGGAACCGTTGTCGCCCTTCGATTCCTCCACCTGCGCGTCCTCTCATTCCTTCAATGACCTTGATGGATTCCTCCAACAATGCACGGGTGGCGGGGATATCATGCTGCGTTCGGCGAGCTTTGGCTTCGATCAAATAAGCACGCCACTGCAACTCCGGTATATTGAGTTGAGTAGCTAACAACCCGGTTTCTTTAGCGTATTCTATGGCGGCCGGTATATTGCCTTGATTTAAGACTGCACTTGCAAGATTGGTTAGCACTGTTGCTCTTATTAAAACTAGGTCTTTTCCTTCTTTGACTTTGATCTCATTTAATAGCCCCAGGCTTTTCTGATACTGGACCACAGCATTCGGAAAGTCGGCCTTGCGGTGGTAAACAATACCGATATTGTCAAAGGTTTGGGCTCTGTCCGCTAAGCTATTTCGATACTTAAGAGTCAAACGATAATACTCGAGTGCTTCATCGAACCTTTGTTGCAAGCCTCGTAGATTTCCGAGACTGTCATAGATCAAACCAATTCGTGAGTTCCGATCAGCTTCGTCCCTAATAGTTTTTGCTGAATGTAAACCGTTGATGAAGAATCTGAATGCCAAGTTGTAATCATTTTGCAACGCGTGCGTTATTCCGATGTTAATCAGCGCATCCGTTTTCAATTTCGGCGTGGTTGCAAGGGCTAGGACCCTATTTTCGTATTCCAATACTTTTCCATAATTAGCTTGCGCCCGTTCCGCATTCGCCAAATTGTGTAGAGCACTGCCAATCGCATTTTTCGATGAAGCGTTAGATAATCGTTTGTCTAGTAATACGGCAACTTCATATGCACGCTCAAAGGACTTGCGAGCTCGGTTGGGATCCACAAAAAACAATGCTGCTCCCTTTTTGTCCAATTCCTCGACCAAATGGACGTTTACCATCTCTGCTTCCTTGTGAAGCAGTAAGTCCACTTGCGCCTGGGTTTCAGTTTGGTTGATGGCTGACGCAAGATCCGACTGAGCATCCGATTGCTTCCAGATTTTCCAAAGCCCTGCCTCATTGAGAAAACTAAAGTTGTAAAAGAAGAGTCGTACTGCGTTATCTCGTTCCGTTCTAGAGTCAAAAGCCAATCGTATGGATGCGCTTTTGCCTTCGATGGAGAAATGAGAAAATCGCGGATTGCTAAATGCAAAATTCTCCGATTCGATCTTAGATTTCAGAGCTTTCTCTTGTGCGTAGAATGGTGAGTTTTCGCTCCAGAGTGCGATGTAGGAATTAAAGTCATGGGTTTTACGAGCTTCCAGCAATTTCACGACGAGACGACGACAAGTAGCCTCTGAATCTTCCAACTCTTGCGAAGCCGGTCTAAGCTCGAATTGGCTTGTTGAACTGGCAAGAAACAGATTGCGAACCACGGACAACTCTGAACCCTTAATTGAGGTAGCCCTGATGTTTCGTTGAAGTGCGGCAGCATGTTGAACAGACACTGAGTTAGTCGTTTGAAATAAACAAACACAGAGAATGCATGACAGAAATGTGAGTACTGAGCGTATTTCAGAATCCATGATTTCAAACCTTGCAAGTTGCTCAGTAAACCGAACAATGCCGTGGTTACAACTTAGATTCGGTTACCGACAGTTTTCTTAGCGTATACCTGTTAGCAGGCCGTGCTAATTCCTACTGGTCCAGCGTTTGATGTTCGCTACTAGGAGGATCGCCGAACGTTCGCTCGAAGACTATTCACTAGTTGTTGGGCGACCTTCGACTCCGGATTTGCGGCAAGAAGTTTTCTAAACTCAATCTCAGCTTCGTCAACAAGGCCGACACGGGCGTAAATGATCCCGAGTAGAAGATGGAAGTCTTGATTCCGTTGCCTAGCCTCGAATATTTCATTCGCGTGTGATTGCTCCAGTACCTTGAACTTCGCCTCTAATCCATTTACAGCATTGGCCGCCGAAGTGTTAGACGTGATTTCTTCGCCCGCCTTTACTGCGGTCACTTCCCAAGAATAAATTTTTCCGCGCACCAGCGGCTTTGTTTGCGGAACTCTCCACTCAGTGGCACGCACTGGTGGGCTCGTCAACACGAGATTTCCGCGGTCGTCGTAAATGCTGACAGTATAATTCGTCGCATCCTTCAGTGCGTTCCATTTGAATGTTGGAGTAGTGCTCAAGATTATGGTTTGGGCAGGGCTCAAAAGAGTGAAAGCCGGAGAATCGCTCGTTCCCATGCGTTGTTCAGACCGGGTCTGCAACTCGCGGGGACGCTGACGAATAAAGAGTTGTTGTTCCTTAAGCGCATTTTGAATTGCTTCAAAGTTGGTCCTGGACAAATCAGCTGGTATACCCTGTAAATTTCCTTCGCTGTCCAGTCTAATTACTCCGCCTACATCTTTAAGTACGATTTCCTGTTTGGCCGCTGGGGTAGGACTCGCGAACTCGTGATTTGCGTGGTCAGTCGGAACTACCGCTACTTGCGTTTGATGGGACAGTTTCCAGAGAATGCCGATCAGGATTGCACCACCGACGAGAAGCAAGCCTGCGGCCACCCTTGCGGCATTGATTGACGGGGACCAGCGTCTAATTGACCAGGACACCTTTTTAGAAGGATGCACCCCTTGAGTTGATCCGCCACTCAGCTTCTCCGGAATGTCCGCTTTATTGTTATCGAACCCGTTGAGCCTCTTATCTTGTAGCTTCTGTGAGAGCGATTCCAATTCCATAGCGGACAGACCTCCAAATCTAGCCCGCACTTTTTCCATAAATGCTTTGGTTTGCTGATCGGTGGGAAGTTGTTGTGCCGGCGGCTCCTCCTCAAAGTATTTGTCCGTTGCTGTCACATCTTGCACATATCGCCGGCAATCCGCACAAATCAGCAAGTGATGTTGGATAGTTAGTCGCTGAGTAGAAGAGATTTCGCCAACCCGATGCGTGCTCGCATAATCAAAGAGCTCCTCACCGGTAGGGTGGACTTTGCCTTCTTGCTTCAAAACACTGGAGGCCCTTTCGTATTCAAGCAAGTCGCTCGCACACGATTTACACACCGCCAGGTGTTGTTTGACTTTTGCTTTCAACAACTCGTCGGCAGGTTCATCGCGAAGTACCTGTTTCCCAATGCTGGGATCAGTGCACTTTCTCATCATCGCCTCCCGTGGTAGTTCGTTGCTTATTAAAACGTCGTCGCCGGTTATTAGTCATATTTTTTGCGGAGATAACATTCTATGAAACGTCGCTTGGCGGCCAGAAGTTGATTCTTCGCCGCTCCTTCAGTTATTCCTCGGCGACGTGCAATCTCCTTATGGGAGAGTCCGTGGACGATCTTCTGTATGATAATTTCACGATCATGAGGGCTCAACGATGCAAGAGCACTGAAGACTTCTGCTTTCATTTCCGCGTTATCGGTTACCGGAATATCGCTACCAGTAGTCGTAGCATTAGGATCATCCAAATATATGATATCCGCTTTGCTTTTTCTGCCGTAGTCGATCGCTGAGTTCACCGCCATCCGATGAAGGTAAGCTCGCAACGGAACTTCTGATTGAAACTTTAGCTTCTGATTGACTGTCCTGTCGTAGAATCGAATGAAAATCTCCTGACTTAAATCTTCTAACGCAGACTCTGGCACACCAAAGTGCACAAGGAGTTTGATGACGAAACCATAATAACGAACATAGATTTGTTCGAAGACCTCGAAGCTGCCTTCATTGATCCCTTCGATCAGGTCGTCAAACCTTTCATTCATCATACTTGGCCATCGATAAGAGAACTGGAGAGTTCCCCAGACGTAAGCTCCACGTGTAAAGAGGTTCGTGAAGATGGGAACTGGAAAGGCGCGCTGGCTATTCTCCAGAGAATAGATATCCGCTGCCAAATGTCAAGGTGACGAATAAATTAAGAGTAGTTCGATGACCTTTTACCTTCTGTTACCGTTTTATGTGTGGAGCTGGGAACGGGCAGTCAATCGGAGCCCTCGATCGAGAGGGTTTCTAGCAATCTGAAAGACCGTTCTCACATGGGCTCAGCCAATTGAAACTGCCCGCGAATGTTCAGAAATTGTTTGGTATTCAGACAGATTGGCGCTGCACGTCAGGCAAATACGAATGCGTCTGATAAGTATCGAAGAACTACGAACTACGAACATTCGGCGGGCGATTAAATTGAAACTAGAACGATCGCATGATTTTGGAGGTAGACATGTTTACGATCAGATATGCAACCCGAACTTTCCTTGCAATAGTCGTCACGCTTGTCATTTATCTAACGAGTGCCAGCCCTTCGTGGGCGACAGTACCGATTCCTAGTGGTTTTACTCTTGATAAATCTTTCACGGGCGTGCGCGTGTACAAGAAGATTAACCCGTACGGTTACTGGGACTATGTGACCATCGTTGATTTAAGGCGTGCCACCATGATGAGCTTCACGGGATGGGTGTCGGGCAACCAGCCCGACAATGGTCTCGTCGAGCGCCGGACGCTTAAAACGCACTGGGATAATGCCGTAGCTCAGAACTCATATTCCCGAACTGCAAGAGTTGCAATCAATGGGACGTTTTTCGATCCGAGTCATGACCCTGCTGCAATCTCATTTGGACTCAAGGCAGGCTGGTGGCGCATGAGCTACGGCTTCGAAATTGGCACCACCTACAAAGGGCTTGAACGAACGTTCGCTTATGACTCTTATTTTGGCAGTTCTAGTATCCAGCCATACAGCCGCAGCACGTTTGACGCTGGTATCCCCGATGTTGTTGGCGGGCTCGATCCGACGGCGGATAAAGGAAAAACCATCGCTAAGCGACGGACTTTCGTTGGTGTGCGCGATGATAACGGCGATGGTCACTCAGAGACAGTGATTTTCTTCTCGAGCCGAGGCGCACCTCAGTCCTGGGCGGTTACGGTCCTGAACGGGTTCGGTGCTGGCTCAAAGATGATGTTGGATGGTGGTACGAGCGCTGGATTAATGGTTGATGGTACCAGCTATATCACGCCCGGCTACGCGTTGCCACAGGTGTTTATCATCTATAGCGGGAAATAGCCAGAACAGCTCATTAACAAGCAGCCGCCGGTCCGATGAGGGTCGGCGGTTGTTTATTAATTGATTTCCCCCCGAAGTAGGACGCTCATCCATGATGCGTGGAGCGGCTTCTCATTCAGTAAACCGTTCCTGCCATTCTAACGCGCCTCTTGCGCACCAATGCGACAAATGCCAGTCGGAATCATTCTATGAACCAGAGGACATAGAGCGGTATCAGCACGTCGTTGAGCGCCGAAAAAAGCCGCGTCCAGATCGACGCTCCCGTTAGTCAATCCTGCTCACTTCTTATCCCGACGCTGATCGATCATCATCTGTTCAGTCATGCCCAGCATGTTCAACAAGTCCCTCGTAGGATTGGAATCGATTCTGTCGATATCAGTTTTCGTCAACGCCGGCCCCTTCCATCGCTGAATCAGGTCTGGCCTCACCACCAGGAAATGCGTGGAAGCGTCTTCCCGTTTTGGCCCTGACGGTATCGCCCAAACGGTACAAGTAGAAGCATTAGACTTACCATAAACATAATAATAATTTAGGTGCGTCCGTGTGCGCTTGCTTGGCCCAAAATCTGGTATTGTCTTATGCTTCCATATCCCGCGCTCCTCGAGCTCCATGAAGTCATTCGGAAACTGACCCGTTTTCCGCTGAAACTCCCGTAGCGCTTTCACCATTTCGTCAATTCCTAACCGTGGCACCTGTTCCTTTTCACGCTCCGTCCTGGCCCACGTGCCATAGGCAAAACTAATCACCAGCACTATCACCGAGACGCCGAGAATAACGAACGTCAATTTGAATCGTTGCTTTCTTGCACCTTCAAACATTCCGAAACCACCTTACTTCCTTTACCTCTTTTGTTACCTCAAACTATCGTGCTGCGCTGTTACCGACGCCGTACTGTTCAAGACTCCAGCCATTTGGCTGCCCTCTATACTCGTCCCATCGTTAGTGTGACCTATGACTTTCGGACGTCGCTTTTCTAGCTCTTCCTTCGCGCCTGACACCACCTCTTTCTCAACTCTCTGATCAGAGAACAATTTCACTTGCCGATTCTCAATATCAGGACCACGATCTTTTTTCCGCATTCTGCCACCAACCTTTGCTGACGGTTCACCAGCAGCATTGGCAACAGCTTTTGATACCAATTCGTCAGACTGATAATCCAATCCTCCGTCTATGGTCTCTCGCTCGATCGGGTTACTTTCCCCAGGTGCAACTACCAAACCGTCTTCAGTCTCCTCCGTCACTTCGCCCGTCGCCTCAACCTCACCCAAAGCCTTCATAACTTTCTGATACTCTGCTTCCGCGTCCTCCAAGCTCACGAGCTTCGGTTTACCATACTCGATAGCAATAGCCCGTTGCTTCAACACTGCGTAAGGAGGATAGGCAGACTTAATCGGTGGCGATGTGTCAATCACCACCACGCATTGTTGATGCTTTTGCATTTGACGAACTTCTGTCGGATCCATTAGTGCTCGACCTGTTTCCGACTGCCGCTCGTTATCCAACTTCTTACCCTTTCCATCAACCGTCGTATGACTCCACACTGTGGTCTGGCCTATTCGACGCGACGCAAACTGCGTCGTCACGTCATCCAATCCAGGCAGGAAGATCATCGTACCGATAGAACCGAGAATCGCATTGCCACCCTCTTGCCCGTATTGGTCATGCACCTGCGGCAAATTTTGATAACCAAGAATCAATCCGATCTTCCGGCCCCGCCCCACACCAGCAATTTCTTTCAACCCAACCAGTGGAACGTTAGCGGCTTCGTCCAATACAAACCCAACCGGAGCAACCTCCTCAGCATGATTATCAATGCGTAATTCATTAACGGCTTGGCCGATAAAAGTAGCCAAGAGATTCTTATACCGAGTCGCATCACCTTCGGCCACCACTATGTAAATAACCGTTCCATACTCCCTCAATCTCCAAAACTCAATCTGCCGAACGCCCGCGCTACGGTCGCTTGCGGTGATTGGGGCACACACCATTTGCGCGTTCTCCTCACGAAACGTACCGAGCTTGTTCATCAAACCAGTAATCACGCTACCCTGAGTCTGAGGTGGCGCCTTCTGGAATGCCCCCCAGGCAAGCTTTACATGCTTATTCTTTGAATTAAGCATTTCCGTCTCAATAGCCTCCAACTTCCTCAATGCCAAGTATTCGTAAATCATCGGAGGCGTAGGTTCCGCCACAATGTCAGGCAAATGCAAAAGCACCGCTTTCAATAACAACAGCTCTGACTCCTGCCAAAACGGATCTGCAATGTTATGTTTTGTTCCCTCCAATCCAATCATCGTGCCAGCCATCTGACCCGCGAACTCCGGACGATCTTTACATTTCGGCAAGAAGTTCCACCGATCAGAACGATCAGGATTAACCAAATCCAACCTGAACACTTGCCGAAACGAACCAGCCGTCTGTTCGAACAACTCACCCTTCGGATCGAGCACAATCGCCGATCCCCCAACAGCGATATCTCGCAGCATGTTCATCAAAAAGGTTTTTGACTTGCCCGACCCTGGTGGACCAAATATCGCTATATGCCGAAGCCATTCCACCTCAGGTAGAACTAAGGTGTAGCCTCGGTTCAACTGACCGACGCGTATCGACCCGCGCGGCAGCCCTCCAATTTCGGAAAGCTTTAACGCAAGGCCGGTTGTCCTCAAATAGCTTTCGTCCGCCCAACGCGCCGTTCCGAATGTCAGCCTTTGTTGAATCCGGTAGTATGGCAAGACCTCCTGAAGAGCCTCCATACAACCGACAAGCAGACACACCAACATTGCAATGATGAAGTAAAGTTTGACCTCTGTACTCACTTCCAGGTAGCCCGCTGACAACCAGATCAAATACGCTGATATTGCGCCGCAACCAACGAGCACAAGCATCATCACGCCAGCCGCCATCAAGCGCAAAAAAGCTTGATATGCCGGCATCGCCTGCATTTCTGCAGGACGTGGAATCCCGTGCCTTGCGTCAAATCCTTCTACTTGCTTAACGAATGACATTGCGATCTCGATACTCTGTTCATTTGCCGCCTGTAGCACGTGCCGCTAGCCACTGTCGCTCTTGGTCCTTTTCACCCTGGGACAACTCCGCAGCCTTAAACGTCTCTGGCCGCCAGCCACTACCAATCAATTCCGCTACAGGCGCAAACCCGCCAGGCACCTGTAACCCGGCCTTTGAACTCATGTAATAAGTCAACGCATTCTCGGAAAACTCGTCGTCCGGCATCCTCACTATGATTGCCACCCCGTCACCAGCTCCCTTACTAATAGAAAGCACTTCCACACCAAGCGGCTGTGCGCGATACCGTATGTAGTAAATTGCATGTCTCGAAACCACCGAACTGCTACCATCCACAGTCAGTCCCGGCGGCAGTAACCCATACTGAGCAACACCGGCGATTAATGACTCGACGGTTTCAAAAGGTTTACGCTCGACCGACCGCTGTATCGCCAATAATGTCGTTCCTAGCGCAAGCGCTGCGCTTTCTCTGACTTGTTCCGCTTGGTTATAAACCTCTCCCTGAAATGCAAATCTTCTTCGGTTCCCGCTCATACCGCTGGACTGGTTCCGATCTCGCCCCTCGCTGAACACTCGCGCTTCAACCTCCGGTGTCCAAAAGCCGCCCCGCCTGACGTAGCCCGCAAACGAGATAACAAACACCACAATGATCGCTACAGTTAAGACCACCGCGAGCGGCGACGATACAAAGACCCTTACGATTGACTTTTGTTCGATTGGCTTGTTCATTGGTATCTACGCAGCGATCGCTAATCGATTGCTGAACTCCTGCGCAACCCATGCATCAATCTCTTCATGAGAATCATTCACCGCCAGTTCGATTCTCGCCATCGATTGCTCCAAATACGATCGATCCCCCCGACGCTTGGCAATCAGGCACAGGTACGAAGTCAGCACCGCTTCATCCACACGCGTGATTCGATCGCGCATCAAAACGTCCAGCAGATCGATACCCTCTCGCAATGCAGGCTTGTCTTGAACTCCTGGAATCCCACGAATGCACTCCAACAACTTTGCAACCCAACCCACAGCTTCCGCCGAAGCATGTGGCACTCGTGCGCGCAGGATCGCCACTTCCTCTCTAGCCGAAGGCATATCCATCCACGTGTAAACACAACGTGATCGCATCGGCGCCGACGAGTCGTGCCTGATATCGTTCGATAGCAACTCTACGATCGGCCAAAGTTCTGGATCTGTCACACCTACGTTCCCGTATCTAGGAACGTGCGCATAGCCACGCCCGAATAACTGCAAAAGCATGTCTTCAATCCTGTCCTCTAGTTTGTCCGATTCATCGACGATCAGGATTGGCACAGTGCGAGTACGTCCCGCGTACTCAAATGCTCCCAAAGCCTCACCAAACATCAAGTACTCAGCACCCCACTGCTGCGCCCGAGCCTCCGCCAGGTTCATCCCTGAGGCGATCGCCTGACGGACAAATTGGCTTTGCCCTTCTCGGTCCCAACTGTAGAGCACGTCTCCCAACTCCAGACCTTCCATCCCCTGCAAGTAGAAAATCGGAAGATTGCACGCTTGAGCCAACGCCTCGGCTAAGGCCGTTTTCCCTGAGCCTCTTTCGCCTTCAATTAAGTGTGGACGTCCTTTTCTTATTGCCTGAACCAAATCATTCAACAAGCGTTCCTGGACCATGTATCCAGTGCCTGCCAATAGCTGAGCTAACGCCGCCGCACCTCCATGTCTCACAACTTGTCGCGGATTTATGATCGTCTTGGTTGAAACGCTTGCGTTCATACCTTTTTCACCGGGCAGCGACATCTGCACTGATTACCGCTTCCGCAATTCGACGCATCTCAGGTGTCATACGTGGGATTGCCTGCCTGATCTGTTCACGGTTTCCGGACTGGATTAACTCCGCCAGCTCACGCTCCGAAATGCCTGTCCACTTGCGTGGCTGATCGACGTTTGAGCGTTCCTCCAAGTCCTGACCGCTCAGTCTCGACAAAGCGTCAACGCCGTCAACTGAATCCGGCAACTCGGTAATCATCATGTATCCCGAACTACCCGCAGCCACTTCAACAAAGCTATTCCGATCGCGTCCAAGCAGAACCCCATCCAGTTCGCTCGTAATTCGACTCCCATAACCGCCAAACGCGTCGTTAATGACGATCGGCCGTCTCCCAACAGATCCCGCAAACGCGCCGGCGATGCTCAAACCAGCTTCCCCCAACTTCGAGAACGCGCGTGACCAACCGCTCGACATTTTTCTGCGCTTGCCACGGATGCCTGCCCCTCCATCCGACCCAAGCAGGTCGCCGCTGATTTTTACAAAGCGGCCAGATTCTGTATCAATGAAACCAACTAGCGAAACATACGCACGATCGAATTCGGCACCGCGTAACGCCCCTACCAGCAAGGTGCCGCGAGACATGGCCCATCCGTTACCTTTGACCTCACGCGTTAACTCAAACCGCGCCAGTCCTCCGGATCTCAAGGTGTAGAGAACACCTAAACTCCTTACCGGCAACATGCTGCCAAACGGTGGCACTGCTACGCTGGCAGCATCCTTACCCACTTCGGGCACGCGTGCCTGACGCTCGCCTGTTGCACTCGTCTGCGCTTTGAGATCCTCAGTAATCCTCACAGATCGCTCATGGTTCCGGCCGCTGGTTCCCGACCTCGCGCTTTGTTGATCTCCCTCACGTTTTTCCTCTGTTTCATTTGCAGTTGGCGGCTTGGTCGGGTTAACCGTACCCGACAACTCGTCAGTACCCGTTATTGGGACTTGCGTAACGGGAACGTTCGATTCAGGAGTAGGACCCGCAGGCGACGGTGACGGCATACTTGGCCTAATTACCGAACCATCACTCAGCGTAATTCCTGGACCAGCGCCATTTGCCTGTTCAATAGCCTGCTTCGTCAATGCTTCTTCGCTTTCGGCCGTTGAAGCGTTAGACGACCGATTCACCGGAACTCTAGCTTGCCGCTTTCCGCCGCTCCCAATAACGTACCAAGCACCAATCGCGCCCGCGCCGATTACGAACAAGAACACGACGCCCGCGATCGCTTTCCGACCTCGCCCCTTACTCTGGTTTTCTCCACGTTCGCGCTCGACGTCAGCAACGATGTCCCCTTCATCGACAAGCTCAGCTCGACGATCTTCGGAAACAGACTCCTCCGATTTGGCATCCACTGGTTCGTCGGTTTCTTCGATAACCAAACGCTGGTCGCCCCGACACTCATTATTAGTTGCGTCAGCTTGAGCACTCATTGGGTATTCCTTTAATGAATCGAATTCTGAATCAACATCAATTCAAACTACTGGCGCGTCGCATTTCCTACAGCAGCCGTAGCTGGCTGATCCGCCGCTTCCATCTGGCTTACTGATACGCGCAAACGTTGCAACGCGCCTAGCACCGGCGCCTCGTAGACAATCGCGTAGTAAACGATTTCTTCCTTGCTCAACCGACCTTCTAACGACGTTGTTTCCATGTACAGCCGTTTTACCTGTTCCAGTTGCAGCGTCTTGCCATTTTCGTCAAATGTCTGAACGTATAGCTCAGGGTTACCCGGCATTATCCGCAACATTGCCTGGGCATCGTTGCGAACTGCAATTACCACCATGCGAGCTTTCATATCCAGATCGACAACAGGAGCTACTGCCAATCCCAATCCATGGTTCGACTTCGAAAATGTCCCCATGCGGCTTGGGTTTCTGATCATTTCCTTTAAGGCATTGTTTGCAACCTCAGACAAGTTAGGTCTCTTACTGGAAACCTTACCGTTACGTACACGTTCGTCCGCACGGCTGCTGTCCACGTCCGCAATTAATCTCGACACTTTGGGAACAATTGGTCCACTATTCTCGTCCACAGGACCAACCAAATTAATTGAACCGTTTGCCTTCGGCGGCGACGGATCGCGACCATCAAGGTTCACCGCAAGCCCCGCCGCTTTTCTCGCCCCCACTACTTCCTCGCGGTTGTACATCACGACGCACCGATGAGCGTTCTGTGATAGCTCTCTGACCGGATAGATCAAAAAAGTAACCACAACGCCCGACTGCATTTGAACGCTTATTGATGCCGAAGGGCCTCTAGCCGTTGAACCGGCAGGCGGCGCAACAAACGCTGCTCCGGGACGCAATACGAGTGTCCGTTTACTTAACTTCGCAGTCTCTTCGTCGAAAGACACCAACTCTGAATTACCAGGATGGACCATGAAAAAAGAATCCGCTGCCGGAAACTCGATGACGTTGACTCCATTCTGCGCAAGCCCTAAACGGATCGTAGGATTCTGATTGCCTTTAACTGTGACGTTGGCTTCGCCAGACATGTACTCAGGCTGCGCGGGATTCAGCAACGCCACTGGAACAATTATCGGCGAGGGAGAAGGTGATGGAGACGGCTTCGCCGCTGGCGTACTTGAAACTGGCGTCGGTGCGACCTTTGCTTTCTCCGGCTGGCGTCGAGATGGTCGTCCTCTTTCCTGACCCATCGTCGCTCCCGCCATCACCAGTAAAACCAAAACAACGCACCCCACCCGGAAGCGTCCGAAGCTGAATAGTCTCAACATAAAGACTCCATTTCTTTTCAACGTTAGAGTTTGTTTCATTGGTTCTGTAACGCAGTAACCGGCGTAATCGAACGATTTCCCGCTGCGGTTTCCCCATTCTCCGCGCCAGCCCCTCTACTCACCGGCTCGTTCAATTCCTGATAGTCAAGTGATGAAATCAGAAAGCCTGATCGCAGGTTTCGATCTGCTCGACCCTTGTTATCAGCGACCAGCTTGATAGTTAAACGCAACTGCCTGGCATCAGTGACCGTGGTCCCATTAACCACTTTCGTAATATCCTGTTTGCCAATAACGTTGACTGTATAAGCATCATTCTTATCAACCGATACATCCATCGGACTCCAGATCGTTTGCCAGCTCTCAGACCTTTGCTGATCCAACACGCCCTTCTCTTTCATCCAACGAGAAAACCTTACGGCCGAATCAGGCACCATCATTGTTAAGGCCCGCTCAATATCCCGCGGGCGTGTAGCAGGGTCTACGTGGTAGACCGCTTTCACAAATTCCTTCGTGATATAGATCTTGTCCTGTTGGGTTAGCCTGTCTGGCCCAAACTCGATCCCCTCTTCATTGCCGTAATTTCGGTTGTTGATCGAAAGCACTCTGCCTGTACCGCCATCAACCACAATGCGATCCGGCCGACGCAGATACTGATAAATATTGCCAACACCGCTGGCTACCAGCAGCAAGGCCAGGATCATCATCGACGATGTCAAACTAAGGATTGTCCGTACATCTGAAGCGTCGCGATAAATTACTGCTGGTCCACCCATCACCCTTCCTCGCTCAATTTTCACTGCGGGAATTTCGGCTTGAGGAGTTTTTTGAATTCCAGCCTGTTCGATAGAACGTCGAACATGCGGGGCTTCGAGACTTAATTGGACCCCACGATCTGCTTGCAATTCCGACAACAACTCACTTAGCTCGGTTGGAATTTCATCCTCACCTACTCCCTGGTTTTGGTTACCTCTGTTCATACTTTCGATTTCTCGTTTCAGATATTTTCGATGGCAGCACAGCTACGCTGTGGCCCACTCATATCAACAAACGTTGTGCCAGACCTATGACCCGTGTTTTTGCGCAATACCAGACTTCAAAGTTCGGATATCCGCACACCTTGCCAAAATCACTGTCGGGATATACGAACAGCGCGCGCCAACTCGCGACCAACACCGATTTGTAGGTTAGGAATTTGCTTGAAATTGCCAACGGTGCCACTCACCAACTCCGGACACCATAGGCTCGCGCTCGCCCAGCTCGACTGTTTCCACCGGCAGCAACAATGCCCGCGCCGACGTTATCAAGTCGCTCACCTGGCCGCGTTTCAACGAGCGTAGAAACTCAATTGGCAAGCCAGTCAACTTGTGGGCCAAGTTCACCTGAGCTTCTTTTGCATGCTTCTCTCGCCACCCGCGATCTCTGCGGGTAAATCCACCATCAACTCCATTACAAGCCAACCAAGAGTCAGCCAGAGCGATCGCCTCGGTCCATGAAGGCCCCGCTCCAATGAACTTCAGCTCACTTTCCACCACTGCTCTGATCTCGAAATATGAATCGGTTTCTGCGACCACCTCGATGAAATCACCGTCGGACAAACCCATGTAATAACTATTTATTCCTAACGGAATCCAAGCGTACCGCGACACTCGTGATACCCGCTCAATAATGTCAAAGGTTTTCATTACTGCTTCGACGGATCTCAAACTCTCATACAACTTACTACGCTCGTGCCAGCCCTTTTCCACACGGTTGCGCCTTGCCTTCTCATGCAAGAACGCATTTCCACTTTCCACTTCCTTCCGGCTTATTCCGTAACCGGTTGCGAGCAGACTCGCTATGTCTGTCTTTCTTGCCGCGCTCGTCGCGACCGACGAAAGAATCCTCTCATCCATCAACTCTATGATCACCGCGTCCTTTTTCAACGAAGCTTCATGCAACCGCAACCCGCGACCAATCATTTGCGGTCCCAACACCGCGGCACCACATTCAGTGGCAGGCCGCGCGATCAACACGGCAGAAGTCCAAGCTGCGTCCCAACCCTCACAAAGCAAACGACAATTGACCAATACCAATAGACGCCGCGCTTCGTAATCGTCCATAATGCGGCGGTATTCATCATCATCCATGTCACCCCACACAGCCGCAGCAGATATACCGTTTTCCCGAAATACTTCCGCCATGTCTTTCGCATGGTTGATATTCACGCAAAAAACCACAGTCGAACGATCAGACGCCCATTCCCGCCACGCGTCCACTGCCATCTTGTTTCTTTCGGGAGTGTTTACCGCATGGGCCAACTTCCGTTCGTCAAAGTTGCCTCGCCTAATCGGCACATTCTCGAGCGTAAGCCCGGTGTGCTTATAGAACCCTTTTGCCGGAACCAAATAGCCGCTTTGTGTCAATTGTCCGATAGTGTGATAAACGACAACCGACGAAAAGTATTCAGCAGAAGCGACTGAAACACCGTCACCACGAATGTACGTCGCTGTAAAGCCGATCATCAGCGTAGCAGGAGAAAAATGGTTCAAGATCGTCCTATATGAATCCGCAGAACCATGGTGTGCCTCGTCAATCACTATTAGATCGAAGGTCTCTGAATCTATTTTCGCGAGTCGCTTTTTATGCAAAGAGGCCGCCGTCGAAATCACAAGATCGACGCCGGCCATCTCACATATTCCATCAGCTATCATCCCGGACTTGATTTCCGGAATGAAACCATCTGCTCGCTTTTTCGTTTGCCTTACTAACCCCTTCGTAGGTTCGATAACAAGCGCGCGCCAACCCCACCGAAGTGTTGTCGCACGAGCGAAGGCGAGAATTTCAACTGTCTTGCCCGCACCCGTTGGCTGGACACATAAGCACCGCTCGCCCGCGCCGCCCGCCGCCTTTCTTTCGCGTGCGCGACGTGCCACTTCCCAAAGTGAGACGCATGCCTCTCTTTGAAACGGGTAGAGGTCAGGTGATCCCACAACGATCTAATTCCCACCCGTCCCAAAATAATAAGACTTCGAAACATGTCCTGACTCTCCTCCATTTCCAGCCGTCCCGAACGCCTCCACATTCCGCAACGGCTTAACAATCTCACCTTTACTTACCAGATAACGAACACCTGAATGCACGTCAAAAAACACCGTGTCAAACTCTCTCGCTTCCTGCTCACTAACATTTAGCGATACGATTTGGTTATCCAAGTCACCGCCAATTGCAGCTTGTTTTACCTCTGAGTAAAGCGCTATCGCCGGCGCGCCACCCAACTCCTTCAATTCACGATCGATGAAAACCTTATCCGCCAACGAAACTGTCAACGACGGCACTCGCAACGGGCGGGCTTGCGCGACGACTTCCGCGCTAAACACACCCGCAGACGTTACACGGTCAAAGACCAGTAGACCTTTCTTCACATAGGCGATAGTTTCCCGATAGGGCGGAATACCGTTAGTCTTAATCCCCCGAGGATTAATCACCTTTCCCGTCGATGTACGAAGCGAGCGCCCAGTGCGAAACGACTCAACAGCACCTTCCCCCGCGTTGTAACCAGCCAGCACGAGTTCCAGTCTCCCGTCAAACTGCGACGCCAACTGCTTCACATATCTCGCCGCCGCATCTATCGCCGCTGCTGCATCATGCGGGTTAGATAACTTAAATCGACGCGCCGTTCCTGGCATAAACTGCATCAACCCACGGGCCTTCATCGGCGACACCAGCTCTGGACGAAACCTTGTCTCCAAAAATGCGATGGTCCATAACACGCGAGGATCTACTCCATGTTTCTGAGCAGCCGCTGTGATGCAAGGCTCATAAAGCCGCGCCCTCTCCCTCATGCGGGACCGCCGCGCCCGCCACTGTTCGTATATCCGAACACCTAAATGGCCCTTCGAATGCCATTTCCCGACTTTCTTGTTTCGCGAACCCCGCTGACGTTGGTTGCTTTGGGCCTGCACTTCTGCCTGCCATAACAACGCAGCCAATACCAATACACTTAAATTAACGGGAAGATTTCTTCTCATTTTCATTGAAGCTATGAACCTCCGCGATGGTCCAACTGCAAGCTCAATGCCGAAACACCTCTACGCCGGAACACCCTAAATCTGCTCTGGCACAACCTTTGTAAGAGGCCATATGCGTCACGCTCCTGAGTCGTTGATGCAGGATGTGACACCACGGTTCGAGCTAAACAGACTCCAACCGAACTATTGGGCAGTTATTGAATTTCACGGAAGGACAGACACAGACAAAACAGTAAACCCTGCCAGTTGCGCTAACAACCGACAGGGTCTTTGAAAATCAAACGCGATTGCTCACGCTGATCTCCGGTTAAAAACATTGTGAGCCATCGCCTAACCAAAGGCAAGGAACACAATGACAACTCAACTCAGTAAACGGAACTTAATTCGCGGATTTCGCAGTTGGCTTCGCAATCAAACGAATGCCGTTCAAGTCGATGAGCAACTTCTAACGAACTCGCGCACCGCCCGAGCCAGTCAACGACTCTTTCAAGCAAGCGCGATCCTAAACGCAATCACCCCGATCCTACTGATCGGCATCATGTCCGTCAGTGTCATGGCCCAGGGACCTTCCGGTGGCAGCATCTTTGGCGGCGACGACCAAACCCTCGGAAATGGAGTCAGAGAAGTAATCAAGTGGGGACGAAACCTTCTGTTCCTGCTCGGCGTCGGTGGCCTTATGTGGGCAGCCGTCAATTACATGACCGAAAAGAACTGGACCAAACAGGCACTCGGCGGAGTCTTCTGTTTCGCCTTTGGCGCAGTCGCCAGCCTCGCATATTCATTTTCGCAGGGTAATGCGGTGAACCTCGATACCGATCTCGGTAACTGAGATTCTTCCCGCACTCACAACCGGGCCAGCACGCGTTGTCAAACTAATGAATGTTCCGCCGGTCCGGTCGGAGACACAGCGCGAGGAGAAAAATACAAGTCATGCGCGCCAGACCCATACGTTCTCAAATCTATCTTCCCGTCATGCGCTTTGGTGTCAGTGACACTGACTGGAAGTTTGTGATCTTCATCGCGCTACTGGGCTACAGCATTCCTTTTATGCTCAACCTGCGGTTTATGCGCTTTCCGCTGGAGATCTGGGTATGTCCTATTTCGCTTGTGGCCTCGGTAGCTTTCTTCAACTTTGTACGTATTGGACGGCGACCCTTCTGGCTGCAACATCAACTTGCTGCGCTCGTCAAAACGTCGCGTCATCGTCATGCCTTGCCCAGTGACAAAAAAGAGCGTCCCTGGCTGCTTATTGATGATCAACTTTGATTTGTGGAGACAGAAACTCCGTGGACACCGCAACCATTACAATTCTAGGTATTGCCATCGTCCTTTCGGCCATTGGCATCACAGTTGGACTCCGACTGGTCCCACTTAGTCGCCGCGCCAAACGGGATCTCGCCAACATCAATGGCACCCAAAACGGCGCACGAATCAAACAAGACGAAGCTCGAATTCGCCTTCTTGATCGACCAGCCGGCAGACGACGCGACTCATCCATTCTGGATATTTCCGGAAATCTGCTCCGCCATACAGACGGCAGTCTTACGAAGGCATACCACGTTGCTCTAAACAACACTATCTTCAGTGAAGAAGACGTCATCGAACGACGGATTGACGAACTTGCCAGACTCTTAGCAGTTCGGAAGCCGTCAAACACCATCATCCAGTTTCGGCTTTCTATAAATCCCGATCCCGGTCGCGTCATCCAACGGCATATCCGATCACAGGACAATGTGGATATCGCCCCTCTCGCAGGTCTCCTTCACACAATGGGGATTTGCTTTTACCAGGACGCAGCCGTTGGCGCGGCCTTCAAGCAACACACGTTATCAGCATGGGTACGCGTTCCCGTAAAACACTTCAATGATCAAAATCAACAAGGCTTGGCACGTTTCTTTCCTACCTTAAAACGTGAACTCGCTTTGCGCGGAGCACTCGGTTTCATCGGCGCTCTGTTTACAACCCTCGGTGAAACCAGTAATGACCGCATCACCCGTCGTAATCTGAACGACGAGCAACAGGCAATCGACGAAGCCGAAAAAACTTTCCGCTTAATTGAACATCAGAGTCCTTTGCATCTGAAACCGTTTACTCGCCAGGAGCTTTGGCAAGCCATCTACCTGGGCCATTGCCAAAACTCCAATACCGCGCCAATTCTTCCCGAGGTTCCTGGTCGCGACGTTCGCGATTATCTTGCAGGCGAAACTATTGCCGGTGACGGCCATTTCGTAATGCACGGCAATCATCCAGCCGCAGTAGTTTCAATGTTTGTGCCTCCACAACCAAACATCTTTCCCGATTGCATGCGCGTTCTCACGACTAACCCTGAGCTTAACTTTCGTCATAACGTCATAACCGAGTACGTCTATCTCGATCAGGACAAACTCCGTAAAAAACTTGACAAACGCATTCGGCAAGTAAGTCGCGCCAACAAGGGGACAGGCCGCCACGGCTCTTTCGAAGGTCGCAAGGCAATGGCCCAACTATCCACCGTTCGAGATGAAATCACTGGCGACACAGAGGCTCTCGTTAAGGCACGCTTCTACGCCGTCATTTATAGCGAGGCCGCAACCAACAAAGAACAGCTACGCACTTCGTTGCGCAACCTGGATCGCTACTGTGAGCAGCTCGTCACTGCCATTCGCCGCATCCCCGGCGCCGAAGCAAATCGTGAAGAACCGGCAGCCCTTCGCGCTGTATATCACCGGAGTCTTGTCGGCGAGCTAAACAACCACGAAACAGGCCGCGAGATTCTTGAAACGACCGACTCTCTCGCCCCATTGACTCCAACCGAATCGGCGTGGCCTGGCAGTCCACATCCACACACTATCTGTTCCACACCAACCGGCCATCTCACTGGCTTTAATCTTTACGATCGCAGTCTGGTCACCAGCCCCTTGGTACTCCTGATAGCTCAACCGCGCGCCGGCAAGTCGGTCCTTATGTGCCGGATCATCAACGACATCCTCGCAACAAAGGCTCACGTCCGCGTCCGCGCTGTTGACTATGGAAAGTCTCTTGCCCCGCTCGTCGAGGTCCTTCATGGCCGGTACCTTCGGTTCGACCAGGGAACGCGCACCATTAATACCTGGGATTACCCCGGACTCGAAAAAGGCGACGTGCCTGACGACTTACAAAAAGCCTTTGTGGTCGCCGATCTCATGCACCTCGCTCGTGCCAACGACACAATCGCAGAAGACATTCTGATGTTGCTGGTGGATGAGGTTTATAAAAACCAAGTACCACGCAATCGTCCAGGCCGTCCCAAACATGAGCCACGCCTCTCGCATTTGCTCGACCTTCTTAAAGTTGCCCCCTTCTCCGAGAAGATCGCAAAGGAACGTGCCGAGCTATTGCGTATTTCACTTGAGTCATTCAGAGATGATCCCTGGATCGACGCTCAAACCCATTCAGACTTTTTGACGGAATCACAGCTCGACGTTTATGAAATCGACTCGTTACAAAATCTCCCCGATCGTGTACGCCAATCAATGGCCTTTCGCATTGCCGCACATGTAATGCGTTCTCTCGGCCGCTTGAATCCAGACGGTACCCGCTCCCCGGTACTGCTCGCCTTCGACGAGATGTGGGAAGTGGTGAAGCACTACCCACTAATTCTCAATGTCATTGAGCGTGCCGCCCGAACAGGCGGCAAAGAAAACGCAGTGACACTCCTGGCTTCCCACGCCTATGAGGACTTCACCGGCAGTCGCGATGTTCCCAATCCAATTGGCATCGCTCTCGCTAAGACTGCCGGCGTCAAACTTATCGGGAAGCAAGTCGGACACTACAGACGACTGATCGAGGACACCGGATTATCCCCAGCAGCCCAGTCCTGCATCGAAGGAATCAAAAACGTCCCTGGCGAACACGCGCAATTCCTCGGCGTATTTGGGTCCGGTCAAGACAAGGTTGTCGAAATGCTCCAGATCGATCTCTCGCCGAGCGAACTCTGGACGTTTACCACCAACCCCGACGAACGCAACGCGCGCGCTCGCGTCCATAGCCTTAAACCGACCTGGCCCATGGCTGTAGTTATCGCCTGGCTGGCAGAACGCTACCCGCGTGGTCTGACAGCCCAGGGTCTTACTGAGATTGACGAATCAGAACTTCTTGAAGCACGAGTCGCATAACAAAAGGTGAGACAAATGCGAAAACTGTCATTGATCAAACAACTGCTTATCGGCCTCCTACTCGGCATCATCATGACGCCGGCGCAACCAGCACAAGCGCAATGGACCGTTTTTGATCCCACCAGCTACGCGGCTCAAATCGAAGAGATGGCCCGCGAAATGGATCGCTGGATGCAAACTGTCCAACACTACACGGCCATGTACGACAAGGCCGTCAAACAAGTCACGAGTCTTGGCGGTATCCTCACGATTGTCGATCAACAACTTGCGCGTAATAAAAGCTTGATTTCCTCCGTCGCGCAAATTGGTCAAACGGTTCGCCACATCTATCTGCTCAGGCGACAAATCGAAAACATGGTCGCGTGCCGCATTCGCGCTATTCAGCAACTCGACTCACGATTAAAAGCCGGTATCTTTAATCCGCAACAGGATCTTCAAGATCTCGAAGAATACCTGAGCAACTCAATCGGCCGCAGCTCTCAAAACACGCTTGCAAACCTCGAACGCCTCGCGAACATGGACAACGAGTTCGAGCGGCTGCGTTATGAACTACGAAATGCCTGTATCAGACTCGCGGAAGCACAGGCAGTTCTCAAACAATATGAGGACATGCTTACCGCAGAAATGGCAAAACCCGAGGATGAACGTCACTCCGTTGCGTTGATCCAAACGCAAATATCCACTACCAAGCTTCAGATCGAACAAATCAAAGCGCAAATAAATGTTCTAACCGAGAAGCTCGCTGAGAAAACAAAGCAATACGGCATTCAACTCGACATTCGCGGAACCTACGGCCAGCAAGTCCATCAAACAAATAAAGCCTGGGAATCAACCATACCAGTACGCAAGGACATCCTCGAGCAAATAGATAAAACGTTCGAACCAGATGAAGGCATTGATGATGACCCGGCAGATGGCAACAACTGACCTTACTACCAAACGGAAGATGCCTGTGAGTACATCAATCGCTACAACTCTTGGTCAACGCAATCCGCGACTGTTGGCGGAAGTGACTCACACAATTCCAGTCAGCTCCCTAACAGCGCGGCGACGGCACTATCTCGCTGGCTTCTTACTTCTCATTCTCTTCCTGATGCTCACCCCCTCCACTATTGCTCAGACCGGAGGCCCATCACCGACACCATCCCCTTTTACGCCGCCGTCAGACGCTGGATTACCTAGCGCACAACTGCAAAAGCTGATGGATCTCGTTCGCGAGCTCGTCCCTTATGTCCGCCGCCAAGTTGAACGACCACTAATGCAAAAGTTCAGCTTCCTCGGAATGATTCTCGCAAGCATGATTCTTCTTTTTTCCTTTATTCGTGTGATTCGTGAAAACGACGGCGCCTCAACAGAACTCTATTATTGGTTTGCCCGCGCCATCATCTGTATGGCTCTGTTTGCGGTAGCTCCATACATAGTCTCCAGTCTCTATAAGATCGGACGCACGCTCACCATTCCCATCGAACCATTGATTGAAGAAAAGCGCGCCGCTTTCAACGATCAGTATTACGCATTCGTACAAGGACACTTCATCGTCAAAGACGCTCAAAACGTTTTTATTCAACCTGCTTATATCGAAGAAGGCGAATACGGTTGGGTGGGGATACTCACCGATCATGAATCTGGTGATGGACAAATTAACGGACTCAAAGCCATCGAAAGCGCCACTGACCTTACATCATGGTCCATGCCAAAACTTTTCTTTGGCCTGAATCTTTCGCGAGGCATTCTTCAATCCGGAGAAATCTTTCTCCTTCTCCTCAGTGGCTTCGTAATGATTGGCTTGCGTCTCGCCGTTCCATTCATCGTCGCCATAGCCGTCGACAAAAAACTATCCGAACGAATCGCATATCCTTTCCTTTGGGGCACCATCGTCTTTACCCTCATCTTTCCAGTAGTAAGAGACACCCTCATCTTCGTAGCCTATACAGTCGGTAGTTTTGGGTTGTCCCTTTACGATGGCGCTGCTCCGTATGTCATCGACGATAGAACAGCACAAATCATTAAGAACAACGCTTATGATCCCACCCTCATAATCATCCTCACACTTGTAATCATGGTTATTAACGGTTTGATGCTTTGGCTCTCACCCTACCTGGCCTATCGCGTCGCCACCGGACAACTCTTCGAGGCAGTCTCCAGCACAGCTTCGGGTTGGATGGCGGCGATCGTCGGCTCCGCTATTGAGTTCACCGGACTGAAAGCAGGTGCTTCGTTACAACGCCAGGCAGAAAACACTACCACCCAAGGAGGCTATCAAGCAGAACTAACTCGCGCGAAAGGATCGCTCGACGCCGCCAACCTGGGAGCCAACGCACGTCAGATCTCAGGACATGCCAGCATCGAAGGAAACAGGATTGCAACGCTTCATGCCATACAGGGCGGCGCACAGACGGCGCGAGGAATGGCGCAATCGAGCGCCAACTTCACGATCGCCGCCACCGTCGCCCAGGTAGCTGACAGTAATAGGCAAGTGGCGGCTCGAGCCAATCAAGCCAACACGCAAAGTCTTTACTCACAAAGCGCGGAGTCGATCCGCATTGCCGGGGACGCCAGCTCAAGTCACATTCAAAACAAAGGCTCGGCTTTCGGCGGGGTTCCTTACGGCGGACCTGCTATCAGCTCAGTTTTCAACGATGTCGGTATCACTCGTCGTAACCGAGCCAACAATCTCGCAAACAATACATTTACTCAAAATACAATCCAAAACGAGACCCAGACAGCCGATACAGTTAAGAGTAGTCAAACCACTTATCGCGACGATATGAAGGTTGCGACGGAGGCACAACTCGCTAGCAATATTTCTGCTATCGACGCGGGAGCAGGCACCGCAGCCGGTGGTGCTAATCGTGGTGCTGCTATAGCAAAGGCAGGGGTCGACCAGGCGTATGCGCTGGAACTTAAAGCGAACCAAGCTCAATTTACGAGCACAACTATTGCCGCTGGACAAATCAAAGATGCCAACCTTGAAGCCGCTCACCTTCGTGAGCTGTCAACCATTATTACCGGTGTTGCCAGAGACATGGATCGCCGGATTGAGGAAGGAATGCGCCAGCGTTACTAACGCCTTAGCCAAGGGGACACCATGGTAGCTTTAGAAACAACTCTAAGCAGCAATACCAAACACCCGCTTCCACAATCAACCGGAGCCTATCCGTCACTCCCCTCCGTGTTTCGAGCTATCGAATACAACTTACCTCCAACATACCGAAGACACCACGACATTCAACATGGTCACCATTGGATCTATCGTGTCGGGAAAACCAATCTAAGCGCACACATTTACCCAAACGTTGAGCACCACATCATTAACATCTCTATTTTTGATGACCGCATTCCTAACCAAAGCGAATTGATAAAGAAGTGGTCTGGCGATCTAAGAATGATCGGTAATTGGAAACGCCGACTACGCCGGACCGCAGGAGAAGCAATCGTTCTCGCGCATCAACGTCCCAGGTGTCCCAATTGTAGGAAGCCTTTGATCGTCCGCATACGACGAGCCGATCACCAACAGTTCTTCGGCTGCGAAGCTTACCCAAGTTGTAATGGATCAATAAGCATTATCGATCACGATGTAGAGCGAAAAAAAGCGGTTAGCCGAAGCTCACCAACCGACCAAAGCTTTGCGACTCGAATCTCAGCCGTTTAGCGAGACTTTTGATCAGTCATGCCAACTCTTGTAGACCTAACGTCTCAAACGCCCACGTCACGCATCTCACCGCTTGGACTCAACGCCCAAAGCGTAGCTGCCAAACGCTACTCCGTTAAAGACCAGCATGGTACTCCGATCGAAAAGTGGCCAGATATTGTCAAACGCGTAATTGATCACGTCGCTAAAGCAGAACCTGACAAAAATCGCGACGACTTCCATCGAGCCATGACTGAGATCATGCTCAAACGCGAGTTCATCCCCAACACGCCTTGCCTCGTGAATGCCGGTCATAACGGACAACTCGCCGCCTGTTTCGTTCTCGCCGTTCCTGATTCCCTCGCGGCTATCATGGACCACGCGAAGATTACCGCCGTCATACATCAGACGGGCGGCGGAACCGGAATGACCTACGAATCCCTTCGACCAAAAGGCGCGAGCGTTAGCTTTCGTCATGGCACCGCCTCCGGTCCAGTTTCCTTCATGAACATCGTCAATCAAGTTACCGAAGTCGTGAAGCAGGGCGGCGTCCGGCGCGGAGCCAACATGGGAATGATGCGCGTCACTCATCCCGACATTCTTCGTTTCATCCACGCCAAGAACGACCAACACTCACTTGCCAATTTCAATATTTCTGTAAACCTCACCGACAACTTTCTCACCGCCGTCGATAGCAACGAATGGTTTCAGCTCGAGTTCGACAATCAGCCCTGGACCTCACCAATCTACGATCCGGTTACCGATGGCGATTACGCAATCTATGTACGACCCGACCCGATAGGCTCTCACTCCAAGCCCACCAAGTGTCTGACTTTTTGCGATCGCGAAGCTTTCTTGAGAACGGATCTTGCGACCTACCAACGAATTGAGCCCCCAGCGCCTGGGATGATTT
>Ga0070706_100000537_pt1 | contig 44162 bp, 35 predicted proteins | sample KBSK5501metaG_FD_65476 | JGI IMG/M metagenome (GOLD analysis project Ga0070706, IMG submission 65476) | Corn, switchgrass and miscanthus rhizosphere microbial communities from Kellogg Biological Station, Michigan, USA - KBS K5-50-1 metaG | ecosystem: Host-associated > Plants > Roots >... | reverse complement strand
TATTTATTGATGTAGAGCTTTAAGCTTTTCAGTTCCACGACGTATTGATCGGGTACGTAGTCGATGATGATGGTGGCAAAATCGGGGAATCCTGATCTTGGGCAGAGACAGGTGAATTCTGGAATTTCGAAGTGTGCTATGTAATCTCTCTCCGGGTTAGGGTTGGGCCATGCCTCCAGTTGGCTTGACTCGATTTCCTCTGTGCCGTATTTGCCTGGCGTTCGGTTTTGCGTTGGGTTGTCCATGATTAGTTTGATTGCTCCTCTATTGCGGTTTGCTTGTCTGCTGATCGATTCCAAGAAAAGTTGGGTCTCAATCCTTCGTTTCTTTTTACTCTAAAGGATTGAGGCCCAAAAAATACGAGGTACTATCGTTATTATGTCGAAGAGATAGTATCACATGACAATGTGATGCACAAGTTTTACAGTTTGTTATGTATCAATTGACCTTGACAAAAAGCGGGTCGATTCCGTATACTCGCTATAGTGAGATTGCCTCAGCAATCTCAACAATTTGCATTAGACTATAATAGTCTTTCAGGTATAATGATTTTGCCTGGAAAGAAATAACACAAAATCTCGTGAAAGGAGATAGCAAGCATGGCTACACGAACCAAGTGGCTTAGCATTAGCTGTTTGTGCAATGAATCTGCTTATTACGGCCATGCTTTGCCTTTCGACCTGGTGAAGCTATGCATCATCGATGGGACCTCTAACATTCTCAATGGGCCCATCTTTGTCTTCGCCCAAGGCCGCAGTATGCCCATCTCCAGGGGGTCTCCGCCTATTCCATGATAGATAGGCACAATTGAAGAGACACCCTCTACCGTGGGCACTGACGAAAGCAAAAATTCAGTCCCACGGTTTTTTATTGCTCTTTAGATTTGTAGAGAAAAAGAATAGTTCGATATAGCAGGCGAGGCACCTCGCAGATAGTTTCAAAAAGGAGATACATTCATGGCTATCCAAAATATTGAGGATATGCAATTAACAGAAAATATCGTCATCGACGCAACGAAAGATGCTGTGGTGATCGATGGCGTCTCTAAGATATTCAAGAAATCTCGTCCGTTGGTGCGCTTGCCAGGCAGAAAACATAAGGAAGTGAAGCGCGAGGTGCATGCTGTTGATAATGTGACTATGACAGTAAAACGGCGCGAGATTATGGGTATCCTCGGCGCAAATGGTTCTGGTAAATCGACACTCATTCGCATGCTCTCAACATTGTTGATCCCTGATACAGGGCATATGACCATCTTTGGCTACGATGTGGTGAAGGATGAAGCCATGGTGCAGCGGATCATCAACCGTGTAAGTGTAGAGGCATCGTTCTTCAAGAAGCTCTCGCCAATGGAGAATCTGATCTACGCGGCGCGGCTGTACAACATGCCAGGTGGGGAAGCGCGGGCAAAGATCAAGAGTATATTGTCACGGCTGGGCATTCCTGAGGATCGCATTGGACAACCTCTGGAAAATATGTCGCGTGGAATGCAGCAAAAAGTTGCCATTGCGCGTGCATTTCTCACCGCGCCGATTGTGCTTTTGCTCGACGAGCCTACGACAGGCCTTGATCCTCGATCGAAGATCGATGTTCAGACTTTTATCGAGGAACTGCGTGCAGTGCACGACGCGACCATATTGATCACCACCCATGATATGGACGAGGCGGAAGCGTTGTGTGACCGTGTTGCTATCATCGACAAGGGGCGCATTAGGGCAATGGGTACTGTTGAGGATCTCAAACACGCAGTAGCTGAACGTATGGAGCGGACAACACCTGTCACCATGAATGAAGTGTTCATGCACTATACGGTCGCTCATCTGATCACTGATGCCGACATTGAACGTTTCGGAAGCTGGGAAAAAGCCTTCGAAGCGTTTGAGGCTCAAAAAGAGGATGAGGAAGAGTAAACAGGAGAGCTAAGACCAATGTCTTCACTATTACATAGAGGGCGGGCGTCATACGCCTTTTTCGAACGCAACTGGAATCTGACCAAGCGTTACTGGGCCTGGGAGATTGTGTGGCTTGTCTATAACATTGTCAATGCCATGGCAGTCACCTACATTGGCGCTGCCGCTCAGTTGATTACTAAATCCAAGGTCGATACAGATTACCTGATTATGTACCTGTTGATTGGAACAGCGGTCTGGTCATACCTCAGCGTCACGTTTGAGGGGGTGACCGACATGATTACGATCGAACGCTGGGAAGGAACTATAGAGCACACATTTATGGCTCCTATCTCACGTTTCACGCACCTGATAGGAAGTTGTTGGTACGCTGTAGCGCATGGACTGCTCTTCACTTTTGTGCAGTTGATCGTGGTGGGATTTTTCTTCCACCTGGATCTGAGCCATGCTAATTACCTGACGGCAACTTTCATGCTGCTGGCCGGTAGCATCTCGTTCATTGGCTTTGGCATCGCCGCGGCCGTGTTGCCCTTGCTCTTTACCGAGAGAGGTTCGCAGATGTCTTACATCGTGAGAGCGGTCTTACTGCTGGTTTCAGGTGTCTACTATCCGATTGAGGTTTTGCCACAGTGGATGCAACCTCTGGCAAAAATTTCACCTGCGACCTATGTACTGGAAGGATTGCGTGCAGGACTGCTTCACAACCAGGTGATCTGGTCGGCAGAGATTTGGAGCTATACCTGGCCGCTGATTGTTACCGGTATCGTAAGTATTCCGCTCAGTGTTTACATCTTCAGGATTGCTGAGCGCTATGCAAAACGAACTGGCAGGCTGAAAAGAAATGGTTAATGTTCGACTATGGCTGGAATAGATGAGAGGAAAGACAGATACAGTGCGAAACGAATGTGAAACGCTTCGTACCTATACTCAACAATAGAGGCGTTCCCCATCCTACATCTGTTCCAGTTACATATCAAAGAAGGAGAATATAGTAATGATAGATAGTTTTTCAACAGACTTTCTCGTGCGACCTCCAACGATGAACGATCTGGAAGCAGTCCATAGGTTGCTTGAGGTATGTGACATTGCTGAATACGGTGTACCCGATATCACACTTGGGGATCTGCGCACGCTTTGGCAAGGACCTACCTTTAACATTGCAACAGATGCCTGGATGGTGATTGCGCCTGGAGATCGGCTGATTGGATATGCCGACGTGGAGCATAGACAGCATGTACGAATCTACACATTCATGCGCGTGCTTCCTGAGTATGCCGGTCAGGGGGTTGAGGAATACTTACTCCAACTTGTAGAAGTCTGGGCACAAAGACACATACCTCTGGCGAAACCAAGTGTGCGAGTGACTCTGAATAGCTGGGCAAGCAGTCTGAATGATGCCGCTCCGCGAAGCTTTGAGCGAGCCGGCTTCAAAGAGGTACGTCGTCACTGGCGTATGGAGATCGAAATGTCAGAGTCTCCACTTGCCACAGAGTGGCCTGAGCAAGTTACCGTGCGTACATTCATCTCAAGACAAGATGATCGTATTGTCTATACTGCGGTCGACGAGGCTTTCCAGGATCACTGGGGACATATGGAGGGTAACTACGAGGAGTGGAAGCATTGGACGATTGAACGCGAGAACTTTGATCCCTCGCTCTGGTTCCTTGCTTTTGATGGTGAAGAGATTGCCGGAGCATCATTGTGTACCTACCAGATGGATAACGGATGGGTGGACACACTGGCGGTAAGGCGTCCATGGCGACGTAAGGGATTGGGAATGGCGCTCTTGCAACATTCCTTTGCTGAGTTCTACCGGCGGGGCAAATATAAAGTAGGTTTGGGTGTCGATTCACAGAATTTAACTGGCGCAACACGGCTCTATGAGCGAGCAGGCATGCATGTTGCGAGAATATACATCTCCTATGAGAAGGAGTTGCGTGCAGGAATAGAACTGAGCACGCAGGCTATCCCGATTTAGATCGGAAATCATCCCGCTCCTTCTCAGGATAGATCGAAGAACGGAGAAACTGACGATGGCTGTACTTTTAAAGAACCTGTTGGCTCGTGCTCCTAAGATGGAAGACCTGGTAGCCATCACAGAACTCATAACAGCGTGTGATATCGCTGAGGATGGTATAGCGGATAGCACGATGGAGGATCTGACCTCCAACTGGCATCAGCCTGGTTTCAATCTGGCGACCGATGCCTGGGTCATAGTCACGAATAAGGGACAACCTGTTGGATTTGCATATGTGTGGTACAGAGACTATGAACGGATCTTCACATTTGTGTGTGTGCATCCCGAGTATCGCGGTCGAGGTATCGGGACGCTCCTGCTCCGGCTGGTGGAGGAACGTGCGCGTCAGCATGTTCGTAATGCGCGTCCAGGCACACGAGTCACCTTGAGTGGCAATGTGAACAGCCTCAATGAGCAGGCAAAGAGACTCTTTGAGCGAGAGGGCTATACATCGATTCGTAAAATCTGGCGTATTGTTGTCGGGTCAAACGACTCTATGAAAAGGTCATCTCAATATCATGCCTACAGAGCCGATCTGGATGTTGATTCGCACCGCCTGGTCGATGCGACACAACTCTATGATCTGGATGCGATATACATTATCCGAGAGTATAACGTCTATGAGAAGGAATTGCGTGCTGGAGAGAAACTTCCAGTAAGTTTAGAAGACGAACTGAAGGTGCTTATGGCAGTAGGGTAAGGAGGCGTCACCTTCTCAAGCGCAATTGAGGATGCATGAAACGGGCCTTGGTTTTGCGAAAAGTCCTGGCCCGTCTGCCACAGTACTTTCTAGCTTACTCTTATCGTTACTTTACACCTTTCTGTGCCGTCATGATAACATATGTGTGGTATTTTTTGACTCTTACAGCGTTATGCAGTGCAGGGAGGAAAATGTATGCAATTTGTCCTGGGGATATCAGCATTGAGTGCAACTGGCAATGGGGGAATGCGACCGTTGTTGCTACTATTACTTATAGTGGCTGTTATCCTGATACTCGTAGGATGTAGTATCGCACTGTTAACCCTCTGGAATCAACGGAAGGACCAACTTGCTTTTATCACCGTCGAAACATCAGATTCAGACAGAGAAGTGGACTAAAATACCCCGGCGCTCAGTGGCGCCACTTCTGATCGGCACCTTTATATTGCGAGTAAATGGTGGTGCAGCGCCTATTATACTTGGTCGCCTTCTCGCACAACTATCATCACAGCAAGGCCATCCAATATCAAATATTCACGTCGGGTTGCTCGCAGTCACATATTTTATTGTGGAGCTTACCCTAGCTCCCGTCATGGGGGCGATCAGTGATCGTATAGGTCGACGTTTTTTCCTGACTCTTGGACCGCTCATTGGCCTGGCTCAAGTTGTTCTTCTCGTCTTTACTCCAGCGCAAAACCCTTTACCGTACTTGCTAAGTTTACAAGTATTGGCTGGCGTCTCTACCGCTATGCAGGTACCTGCTGTACTTGGATACCTGGCGGATTACACATCAGAGAATCGGGCACTGCGTATGCGTATCATGAGCCTGTACGAACTAGCCACAAGTGGTGGTTTCGCCGTTGGTGTGGTGCTAGGCGGTTTCGCCTGGGATCGTTTTGGCAGGCAAGCCTATGGCTTACTCGCAGTGGGCTATTTAGTGGTAGCTGTCTGCATGTTCCTGGTTCCAACAGTGAAGCAGGTGATTGAACACAGTAAGCTGAAATCGACAGTCAGGCGTTATTGGGGGGTTTTACGAACTCCACGCCTGTTTATCTTCATACCAGCGTGGATAAGCTTCTGTGCGCTCGCGGGTGTTTGGCTTAGCTCCCAACTTACCTTCATCCTATCATCGTCCAGACACAATCCCAACCAGTCATTAATGGGCATTTTTAGCGCTCATGGAGGTGGAGGTCATATGAGCCTTGTCCTGGGCGCTTACGTGCTGTTCTTTGGGCTTAGTCTGCTCTTCTGGGCGTTTTTTCTCAATCGAGTGCCTCGTTTACTTCTGATGCTGTCCTCCATAACGGGTATCTACCTGTTTTGTATCGCCCTGGCAGGTATCAATCATTTCGGTTCTGGCAACCCGGTGTTAATGGTCATATGGATTGTATTACTGCTGGTCGGCGTCTTCGCGGAGAGTAGTTTTGCTCCCGCTGCCCTGGCCTACCTTGCCGATATCTCGGAGGATGCCGCTAAAGATCGCGGATTACTTATGGGCCTCTACTCGGTTTTTCTTGGATTAGGGCAGTTGCTGGGTGGTGGATTGGGCGCAGTATTTGCACAAATCTGGGGCTTTGATGGTTTGATCTACCTGACGGTAGTGCTGGCGTTTGTTGCACTTGTCGCGCTGCTCATGCTGCTTCGGTTGGATAGACGACTTGGATCTGTCATGTTCTCGTGGCCTAAAGGTTGACGGGCTAGTCCCTTGCCTACAAGAGGCTGAGACGAGAGCTTGCATGACGGGACCCACTCGTGAAGGATATATCGACGCTAGCAAAAGAAGTCAGATACTTCTCATGAATATTGAAGCAGGACCATGCCTCGATAGGGTGATCTACCTGACTGTGTTGTTGGCAGTTGTCGCGCTTATCTCGCAGTTGCCGTTCTTAAAGAAAGGAGAAAGGCATTGCGCTATTGGAATAATTTACTCTTTGTACTATGTTTTGTTGATCGTATGGTTTATTATCCACATCCCTGGCTTTAGATCGGCAAATATACCCCATGACAAAAAAGGCGAAGATCATTGTTACTATAGCGCTCATGCTGGGTATGTCATTGGCTGCCCTCGATACCACAATTGTAGGTACAGCGTTGCCAAGTATCGTCGGCAAACTGGGTGGTATCACACTTTATTCCTGGGTCTTTTCAGTCTACTTGCTGGCTTCCACCACGACAGTCCCTATTTATGGCAAACTCGCTGATCTTTATGGACGTAAACCGCTCTTTCTCTTTGGTACAACACTATTTTTAATTGGCTCTGCTGCCTCGGGCGCTTCTCAATCAATGGAGCAGTTGATTGTCTTTCGTGCCATTCAAGGTTTAGGTGCAGGCGCGGTTCTACCTATCGTGCTCACCATCATAGGCGACATTTTTGTGCTAGAAGAGCGAGCCAGGGTACAAGGACTTTTTAGCGGGGTCTGGGCCTTGTCCAGCATTATCGGTCCCGCACTCGGGGGGTTGATCGTTGACCATTTCTCCTGGCGGTGGGTCTTTTATATCAATATTCCTTTCGGTCTGCTCTCAGCTTTCCTGCTCATCATTGCTTTCAAAGAGAAGGTTGAACGCAAGAAACTGTCTTTAGATTACATCGGCACGTTAACCCTGACTGGTGGGATTGTAGCGCTTCTATTCGCGCTACTTCAAGGGGGAACAAACTGGGCCTGGAACTCGCTTCAAAGCATCTTTTTATTTGCGCTTGCTGCTATACTACTGGTCCTCTTCTTATACCAGGAGCGTCGCGCGCCAGAGCCGATTTTACCATTGACATTGTTTAAGAATCGCATTATTGCTGTCTCAAGTATTGGCGGGGTCATTCTTGGAGTGATAATGTTTGGTATTACGTCCTATGTTCCCCTTTTCGTACAGGGTGTGAAGGGAGGTACAGCGACTAGCGCCGGGGTTACACTGGGTCCGTTATTGATCGCATGGCCGATTTCATCCACCCTTAGTGGTAAAGTAATTATACGCTTTGGTTATCGATTCACTGCTGTGATGGGTGCATTATTTGCAGTCATAGGGGTGGGAATGGTGACGCTCTTCCGAATGGATACAGGATTGCCTTTTATAGTAGCGGCGATGTTGATGATCGGCACAGGGTTAGGTTTCATGAGTACTTCATTCATCATAGCCGTGCAAAATGCTGTTCCCTGGAATCTGCGTGGTGTGGCGACTGCCTCGACACAGTTCTTTCGTACAATTGGTGGCACCGTTGGTGTTGCTGTTATGGGAACGATTCTCAATGCGCAGATGGCGCTCCATTTCGTACCAATTTTTGCTCGCTATCCCGATGTTCTGGCACGACTGCCCAAGGGCATTGCTCCATCAAATGTGTTGCTGACTCCTGAGGTGCGCGTCACATTACCTACCGACATATTGAGTCAGTTGCAGGCTGCCCTGGCACAGAGCCTTTTCTGGGTCTATGCATTGATGTTCGTATGTGCTCTCATCGGATTGGCGACCATGTTCCTATTGCCTGGAGGGAAAGCTGAGCAGTATTCTTATAAGTCTGAATCACAGAATAACACTCGGCCGGAATCAGGAAAATTTGAGCAGGAGATTACTGCGATTGGCTAGATTGTAATTTGCGCATGATGTAGTCGTATTACCCTTTGCGAATGATGCGCTCCATTTCGCGCTTCACGTCCCGTTCAGCGATGGCTTCGCGCTTATCATACAATTTTTTACCACGACACAAACCTAACTCGATCTTTGCCTTTCCTCCTTTGAGGTAGAGCTTAAGAGGAATAAGGGTTAGACCTTTCGTCGCGACTTTTGCTTGAAGTTGCTCTATCTCGCGCCTGTGGAGTAACAACTTGCGATTGCGCATCGGCTCGTGATTATAGCGATTACCATGTTCATAGACAGCAATATGCGCATTCTCCAGCCAAAGTTCGCCATTGCGAACGATAGCGTATGCACCACGCAGGTTTACCTTACCATCGCGAATAGATTTAATTTCGGTACCTACCAATGAAATACCAGCCTCGATCGTGCGTTCGACAAAGTAGTCGTGATATGCCTGGCGATTGACTGTGATGACTTTGATGGGTGTATTGCCCGTCTGAGATGTAGTCTCGTGTCTGTTCGATGTTTGTTTTGCCATTGAATGACTCCTTCTTGAAAGGGCGTAGATCCGCCGCTCCATGAGAGCAGCAGGGACACTGCTTAAGAGTGGTTACGTTACTCTATGCAGGTACAATCATTGTTCAAGATCAGGTTATATGCCACACCTTGACACAAAATGAGAAACGGCCTACTAGTATTAGTATGGGCTATCTGAACAAATGAAAGAGTGCCTTCATAATACAACACAGTCAGGTCTTAGTCGAGATGTGAATTCTTATTTCAAGACATTTTAGAAAGGTTCTTCTATGTTCTACCATCTAGGCAAGTTAGCCACCCGCTATCGCTGGTTGATTGTGGGCTTTTGGATGGTTGCTATCGCCGTTTCGCTGCCATTTGCTCCGCGAGCCAGCGAGGTACTGCATTCAGGCGGTTTTGTGAGCCCTGACGTTGAATCACAACAAGCGGTAAACCTGCTGGCTCAAAAGCTACATCTTAACTTGACAATTGTTCAGGTTATCTTTACCAGTCAACAATATACTGCCGATAACCCACAATTTATACAGGAAACACAAACAGCGCTTGCAGGTGTACGTGGGATGTCTGAAGTCTCAGGGATAGTGAGTTTTACCGATAATCCACGACAGATCTCATTGGACCGGCGTGCCGCATATGTGAATGTTCTACTCAAACCTGATCCCGATAGCGCTCCGAAGCTTTTGCCGGAGTTAGAGCACCGTCTGCAATCGGTACCAGACTTAAAAATCAGCATTGGTGGAGGTCCTGTCTTTTACGAGGATATTCAAGCGGTCAGTGAACGCGACCTGCGGCGTGCAGAAATGCTAGCATTTCCCTTTGCGGTCATTGCCCTTCTGCTGGTGTTTCGCTCGGTTGTCGCCGCGTTTCTGCCTGCCTTCGTGGGAGGAGGGGCCGTGATTGCATCGCTCGCGCTCATCTTTGGCCTTGGGCAAATCACAACGCTTTCCATTTTTGTGCTGAACATCACCACGTTGTTTGGTCTGGGCCTTGGTGTTGATTACTCGCTTTTTATAGTGAGTCGATTTCGAGAGGAGCTTGCACACGGTCAAGATGTTGAGGAGGCGGTCGCTATCACGGTTGCCACTGCCGGACGTGCTGTTACCTTCTCTGGCATCACCGTGTCGATTGGTCTTCTGGGTCTCGTTTTTTTCCGCATCAATATGCTACGTTCGGTTGGTATTGGTGGGGTGCTGGTCGTTTTGATGGCGGTGTTTGCTGCGATCACCTTGTTGCCTGCTGTTCTGGCAATCATTGGCACACGGGTAAACGCATTTCCTGTGCGTTTTCCAAGTCTATTGGGACGAAAGCAGATTCAGCCTAATCCTGATAGTTTGACTACTACAGACCCTCAATATAGTTTCTGGTACCGGCTCTCACAACTTGTCATGCGCTATCCTGTGCGTATATTCGTGTCTGTTCTACTCTTCATGATCGCGTTAGGATTGCCTTTCCTGGCGGTACATTTCTCTGCGCCTGATGCTTCGATTCTCCCTGCAGATGTGCCTTCTCGTGCGGCATATGACCTACTCGCTAGCCGATTCAATGCTCGTGAGACGACTCCCATTCTACTGGCAGTACAGACAAAAGGCGACGTGCTTACCCCCGAAAATATTCGTAATCTCTACGCATACGTGCGTCGTATCGAGGCGGATCCGAATGTCGCGCGAGTAGACAGCATTGTAAGCGTGGATCCTCGATTCACATTGGATCAATATGAGGTGTTGTATGCACATCCTCAACTGGTAGCTGACCCCTACCTGTCGGCGTTTCTCAAGACATCAGTGGCCGAAGATACAACGATGATCTCTGTCAATGGCAAATATGGAATGCTAGATCAGCATTCGCAAGAATTGGTACAGACAATTAGAAATACTCATCCTGGAAATGGTATTACCGTGTTGGTTGATGGTGGTACCGCGGGCAACATAGATTATGTACAATCGCTTTACACCGATTTTCCTATAGCGGTGTTGATTATATCGATTACCACTTATATTGTGTTACTACTGTTTTTCCGTTCACTGTTCTTGCCGCTCAAAGCTATTCTGATGAATACACTTTCGATTCTGGCAAGTTATGGTGCGTTGGTTGTCATATTCCAAGATGGATTCATGCATCAGGCGCTCGGCATTACTCCGCTCGGTTTCGTTGAGGCATCGAGTCCCATTCTCTTGTTCTGCGCTTTGTTTGGTCTCTCGATGGACTATGAAGTCTTCCTGCTCTCGCGTATTCAGGAGGCGTACTGGCAGACAGGTGATAATACGAAGGCCGTTGCGCTTGGCTTGCAGCGCAGCGGCAGAATTATCACTAGTGCAGCTCTGATCGTAATTGTAGTAAGCGCGTGTTTCGCTACTGCTGACATGATTCTCGTCAAGGCGTTGGGCCTTGGTATGGCGCTGGCGGTAGCACTGGATGCAACGTTAGTACGTGGGTTGCTCGTGCCTGCTACCATGCGTTTACTTGGCGATTGGAACTGGTGGCTCCCATTTGTAGGTGTACAGCGTCGCCTACCAGTTTTAGCTGAAGACTCAGATATGAAAGAACTTGAGGAGAGCAAAGAAGATGAACTTTATCTTGTTTCGGGGGAAGATGCTCAGATAGAAGGGGAGCAATGAAAAAGAGTTTAGGGTTTATGCTTCTCATTTTAGCGTTCTTACTTTCCTCTTGTGGTTTTCCAGGTGTTGTGTCAACTTCAGCTCAATTGCCTGCGGTGAATTTGTCGCCTACAGCAACTCCATTGCCGCCCGTTCGCTTTCCTCAGGATGAGGCACCACATCGTGATTTGACAGAATGGTGGTATTATACCGGCCATATGAATGCCACCATGCCTGGTGGACAAGTTCATCACTATGGTTTTGAGCTTGTCTTCTTTCAGGCCTTGCGAGGCGATCTTCCCCCTGTCTACGCTGCGCATTTCGCAATCAGTGATATAACTCGAGGAGAGTTCCATTTCGATCAACGTCGCCTGAATGAACCGAATGCAGTGATACCTGATGGCACATCAACAAGTGGTATAAATGTTCAAATAAACGATTGGTCGATTAAAGGCGTCAATGGGTTAGATTACCTTGTTGCGAAGATGACTAATTATACTTTGCTAATCGAACTAAAGGGTTTAAAGCCTGCGACATTACACAATGGAAATGGATTAATTACTTATGGACTAGGCGGATTTTCCTACTATTATTCACGTACACGTATGTCTCTGTCAGGGATGTTGATTGACCATAATCAAACATTGCAGGTTACTGGCGAGGCATGGATGGACCATCAGTGGGGCAATTTCCTCACACTAAGTGGTAGTGGATGGGATTGGTTTAGTATTCAGCTAAACAACAACGCAGAGTTGATGTTGTACCTCATTCGGGACGCCTCAGGAAAGACTATCTCAACTTATATTGGCTATATAGGAAGACAGGCCAGGAGTTTTCTGCTGCCTGCAAGTGCACTCAAGGTGATTGTTCTTAATCATTGGAGAAGTCCAGTAACAGGGGCAAACTATCCATCTGGTTGGAAGCTTGAGTTAAACGATCCTAAATTACAAGCCTCACTCATACTCGTACCTGAATTGAAAGACCAGGAACTTGTGGTATATCAATCGACTGGCAACATTTATTGGGAAGGAGCGGTGAGTATTCAAGGGCAGAGCGCAGGAGAGGTTGTCAAAGGTGAAGGCTATGTCGAGCTGACGGGCTATGCTCATTCCTCTCCCTAGTATCCTTTTTGATAAGAAGTATCGGCTATATTCTGCTCAGTTGTAGGAATAATATGGTATACTCTTCAGGTACCTTTAGACTTAGATCACTCCACATTTGTATTTGTAATCTCAAGTGTAAGACATTGTCGTGTAAAATGTGCTACAATGTAGTACTATGCATTGTTGTGTTAATTAGCATTTATAATGGTATTTGGTTATACAACATGGTTTGTTATACTCTGGGGATGGGTGGTATTTTTTTTCGAAGAGCGCAGGTTGTATAGATGGAAACCAGAACACAAGCACCAACACAAGAACAGTCAGCTATCGTTGAGCGTGTTGCTCGCATAATTTCCCGTGTACGCGGAGCAAAGCCTGATTATGCTCGTTTGGCTGCAGAATTAGAGCCAGCAATCCCTTTTGATGTTTTGGGCATCGTATTATTGCGCCATGACAGAGAGGCAGTTCGGGTGGTGGTGTGTACCCATGAAGCGGATGGATGGATTGCACATTATCATCAGCATCCTCTAAAAGACTCGATGGTTGAATCCATCTTGCGGCGTAGTGAAACTGTGCAATACCAGAAATATGCTGACAAAACAACGACGGAGCCGCATCTGGCTGCTGATTCACCCCGTGCGCAGGATTTGGTCACTATCGAAATGAGAAACTACTCAGTCGGTTTAGATGGTCCCCCTGCGCAAAGTGGCGATGCACTGAGCGGTAGACCCTACCTGCGTTCTGCGTTGATCGCTCCACTTGTGGTTGGGGATCAGATACTAGGTTCGCTTGAGCTGGGTAGTACACGCATTGATGCATATGCCAGTGAGTCGCTCCAACGACTTATCAGCGCTGTGGCGCATGTACTGGCAGCAGCCATCGAGAGTGCCCAGATAGGTGGTAGTGTAGAAATACAAGATCGGCAACGCGAGGAGCTGAAGAATGTTTCAAGCGCTCTCGCTTCAGAGATGGATCTTTCCATGATTCTCAATAGAATCGTGGTTGGAATTGCGAAGGCATTGGACGTTTCTTCTGCAATAATCACTCTGGATCATCGACGTGGTAGTCTAAAACTTGTAGCGCAGTATGGGCTTGATTCCGTGATTTTAACAGAAATTGTCGAGCGTGAAATTGCTTTAACAGAACAAGCCATCATTGGTTTTAGCTTACGCCGTCGTCAGTCCAATGTTTCAAATGACATTGCGGAAGATAGCCGTTTCCCGGCCAGCCAGTTATTTGCTTCAAAACTTGGCATTCACTCTATATTCAGTTATCCACTTGTGGCTGGCTCAACGGTCTATGGCGCGCTTTTGCTTTGTTCAACTGAACCAGGAGGCTTTACTCCTCTCAAATTAGATATTCTTTCCCTTTTTGCCAGCCAGGCTACGATTGCTATCCATAATGAAATGCTATTGGAAGCAGGGAGGGAGCGAAGACGTTTTCAGCAAGCAATCGAGCAACTTGACATAGCTCGAAAACAGCATGGATTTTCCGGTTCTGATGAAATAGAGGATCAGCTATTGCTCAAAAAGGTGCATGAAGAATCTGAACAGACTTTTGGTGTCAGTTTCAGCAGCCTGTTACGTTTTATCAGTGACCATTTATTGACATCAAGTGAACGAGACTTACAGAATATATTGCAGACCATCCAGGTTGAGCAGCAGGTTACAACTGTAAATAATGGCGATGGGACAATTCTACCATCGCTTCAGGAGCAAAAAGCCGCTACTCTTGTAGAAACGGCTGAAGCTGCCCTAGCTCACGACAGAATATTAGGTGATGTGAGCGCAGCGCTTACCCCGGTAATAACTAAACTCTATGAACGTATTAGTAGTGACATGACTACACCCTGGTTTGTTACCGATGCACAAGGGAAATGTATCTATGTGAATATCGCAGCAGAAGTATTTTGTGGAATACCTCTTGCCCTGGATAAGATTGGAAACCTTGCAAGCTTGCAACGCCCGGCACCTGAAGTAGGAAGAGATTCTTTAGCAATCGAGTCACACGAGATACCGTGGCCGTTAGAAAGCCAGGTGCATTTCGATACTTATCTTTCTTTCTCTCAGATCTCGTCGTTAACTCTACTAGATGCATTTGCAGGTTTGCTCTCACGTATACGCAATGCCGATGAAGTACGTACGTACCTGCTAGAATTCTCGTACTCTGATCTCGTTCCAGACGATGCACGATTATCCGAGCGTCAACAAAATGTTGCTCAACTGGAATTCCCCTCGGCAAATCCATTACGCTTTATTATTGCTGCTGAACCTGTGCAGAGACGACCTCACCAGCAATTTCAAGTCAAGGCTAAAGTCACAAGAGATCAAGAGCCGATTTCTTTCAATGTACATTCTGCAAAGGAGCCGAGAAATCGTTTTTCTGATCCAAAAACGATGCTTCCGAATAGCGCCCCTTCTGATCGCCATTATCAATTTCTGCGCTTTGCTCTTTATGATTCGCAAGGTCAACTTTTAGGCAATGCCTTGCAGATTCAAGATATCACCGAGCAGGTACGAGATGAAAAAAACAAGTCTGTTCTGCTCTCAACTGTCTCTCATGATTTACGTACGCCTCTTACAGCCATTAAAGCTGGTGTGACAGGGCTTCTGCAACCTGGCGTTACCTGGGATAAACAGATTCTTAGTGAAATACTTGAAGACATTGACGCAGAGGCCGACCATCTGCATTCTCTCATCAATTCTTTCATAGAAATGTCTCGTATTGATATGGGCGCGCTGGTGCTCGAAAAAGAGTGGTGCGACCTCGTCGAAATCGTACATAGTACTCTCGCTGATGATAAACGGCTGTTAGCTGGCCATCCCGTGCGTACAGATTTTCAAACACAGTTATCTATGGTGTATGTTGATTATGTTCAGATCAAACGAGTTTTGCATTGTCTGCTAGAAAACGCTGTACACCATAGCCCGGAAAATGCTGAGATTGTTATCGCAATTGATTCCGTCGCTGGCGGGGATGAAGATGTTGTTTCGCGCAAAGATTCCCATCACTTCTTGCGCATACGCGTTATTGACCATGGGACCGGAATACCAGATGGGGAGCAAGAGCGGATTTTCAAAACCTTTTACAGTCTCGACCCACAAGGGAGTGGGCTTGGACTGGCCATTAGCCGGGGAATTATTGAAGCTCATCAGGGCCGCATCTGGGTTGAGCGTGCCCTCGATGGAGGGTCATGTTTTGCCTTTGTCCTACCTATTTCCTGATAAGGGGTTACTTGCCTCATGAAAACAAAAGGGAAATGCATACTCATTGTAGATGACGAACCGCCGATACAGCGCATCTTACGAAGGAATCTTACCATGAGTGGTTATGAAGTCCTGATTGCAGACAACGGAGAGCAGGCTGTAGAACTGGTACGTCTCTATCAACCTGATCTCATACTACTTGATCTCTGGCTGCCAGGTGAGATTGATGGTATGAGTGTGTGTGTACAGGTGCGTCAATGGTCTCAGGTTCCAATCATTGTCGTATCAGCCCGAACGGACGAAAAACAAAAAGTGCAGGCTCTAGATAAAGGAGCCGATGATTATTTAACCAAACCGTTTAATAACGATGAGTTGCTCGCACGAGTCAGGGCATGTTTAAGACGCGCTGCAAAAGCCTCAGAGGGGATAAATGTACAACAACCGGAGGTATTAACCTCTGAAGATGGTTATGTAAATTTAGATATTCTACGTCGACAAGTGCGTGCAGGTGTTCAAGAAATCAAGCTGACTCCGACAGAGTTTGAATTATTACACCAATTAATGTTACATGCTGGTAAGGTAATGACGCATCGTACATTGCTACAGGCGGTCTGGGGGCCTGAGTATGGTGAAGAGGCTGATTACCTGCGGGTCTATGTGCGACAACTCCGCCTGAAAATTGAGAAGGAGCCTTCACATCCAAAGTATATACTAACCGAACCTGGAGTTGGTTATGTTTTTCGTCTACAAGTGATGGCAGCAAACGTAGATGAAACACAAACAGCCATTTCCACAAGGACATCCCTCGAAACGCAATCGAACTAATTTTCGAGATAATGGAAACTTTAATAAAATTTTAATGACTTTTTCGCGTTTTTTATGCCTGTCTAACTTGTTTTGCCTTACAGTGCCATAATGGGAATATCCGGGGTTCATTTTAGTGTGGGAGGTAGATGCGATCACAGACTTTCTTAGGGATAAGGGAAGATGTTTCCGTAAGGTAAAGGAAATAGAGGAACAATGGAGTCACAAGACCGTATTATGGATGGAGATCTACAAACACTAGGTCTTCAATCTATCCTAAAAATGCTCGCGCTGAGTGGGAAAACCGGTACATTGTTTGTACACTCGGGGCCGGAAACACTTTCCATTAGTCTGCGTAAGGGCCAACTCATGGCTTTGCATGAGGAGAGTTACATCAAATCAGATTTTCTGAGCATGCTCTGCTTGATCAATAAACTCGATCCTCCTCGCGCCCAAGCCGTGCGCGAGGCTTCGCAAGGTAATCTTCAGGTTGCGTTAGCAATGCTGGTTGAACGCAATTGGATGGGTGCCGAAGAAATGCAGCGCCGCCTTGAATTTGCTGTCACACAATCGATTAGTCATGCCCTCCGTTGGGTAAATGGACGTTTCTCTTTCCATAGGCAATTGGTTACTATGGAAAGCCGAATGCAACCGCTGGATATTGACGGTGTACTTCTTGAGGCATTACGCCAGGCTGACGAATGGGAGGAAATGGGTGAGACTTCACTTACGCGTATGACAGTTGCGCGTTGGCTACCAGAAGTAAGTAATGATGTACGTAGTTTAGGATTAAGCCAGGAACATATCGAAGTGCTTTGTCTTGCAAATGGTGAAGTACCACTGCAAGCGATGGCTATGGTTCTGATGATCCCCGAAGCTCGAGTTGCTCGTTACATGAATCGTCTGCTGGAACTGCGCCTGATAGAAGTAGTTGATACGGCACTCGAGGCAGAATTACAACAAGATCTCTCAAACATCATCATCATGTGTCAACATAAATTGGCTCAGCGGCGACAAAATCTTGCCCCGGAGCAACATCTTCTCGGACTGATCGAAACATTATCTCAATGTATTAATGGGTTGCTCATTCATCACGGCACGTATGCGAAAAGCCTGCGTGGACGAGGACAACTTCCCTTCACGGAGGTTGTACGTTATTTAGAACGGCGTTTTGCTCAGCCTTTGCAATTAATAGCAAGTCAACAGTACCCAATCCTGGAAACGGTGACATTTACCAATGGACAGCTTGACTGCACAGAAATCGTAAACCTGGATAAGTTGGTGAAAGGAGAGAAGCTGGAGGAGTTTTATTGGGAGGCCGTACTAGGACTTGCTACGTTTTTACGAACTGTTTTCTCAACGTTGTTGAATGATGAGGTGGGTAATTCGCATACTGGCCGTCAACTCAACTACGTTTGGAAAGCATTTCTTACAGAAATTGATCAAGAGATTCAACAGTATCAACTCTATCGGGCTCATCAGAACACACAACAGATGAGTAACCGGTATAGTGAGACTGGATTCCAAAGTGGGCTAGGTAGAAGTAGTGTTCCTCAAAGTGATGGCAATCTTTACTGGTCGCCAGAGACACAAAGGAGGTCAATGTAGATGATTGAACTAATACCAACGGTTCTAGTAGTGGACGATAGTCCCACGGTGCGGAAAATTGTTCAAATGACTCTGCAACGCGAGCGTATTAGGGTAATTACTGCTGGGGATGGTCTAAGTGCTCTCACCTCGGTTGCGGATGAAATGCCTGCTCTTGTTCTCCTGGATATACAGTTGCCTCGCATGGATGGGTACCATATTTGCCAGATAATACGGAAAAACTTGCAGTTTCGATCAATTCCTATTATTATGCTCAGTGGGAAGGATGGTTTGTTTGACAAGATGCGGGGAAGGCTTGCCGGGTCAACAGAATATTTGACGAAACCGTTCGATTCAGTTGAGTTGGTCCAGACAGTTAAAAAGCATCTTGTGGGTTGGCAGCAACGTATGCCTCCGCAGTATGAAGGTATGCGTACACGTCTGAGACGTCGTGGATAGTCCTTGTCTCAACCATTGATTGAACAGATAAGCGAATCAGGAATGGTTAATGTCCTCCAAATAGACCTCCCGAAGAACATAATGACAGGTTGTTATAGCCATTCTTTCCCATTGACAGGGCGATATGTGTTGCGCCCCTACGAAGGAAAGGTATACTGTTATGCCAGGGCAGAAAGTACTTGTAGTTGATGATAGTTGGACAGAGTTGACAATGATCGCCACTCCATTACGGAATCAGGGCTTTGATGTGGTAACTGCTGTGGATGGCGATGAGGCTCTTGAGAAAGTCTTCAAGGAACGACCACAATGTATTGTGCTCGATGTAGTCTTGCCTAAACAGAATGGGTTTCAACTCTGCCGTAGGCTAAAAAGCCTGGATGCAAGTAAGCATATTCCCATAATTTTGTTGACCAGCAAAAATACTTCGCTGGATAAATCCTGGGGACTTCGGCAAGGTGCCGATATGTATATGACGAAGCCATTTAGTGAGGATGAACTGGTAAGGAACGTTCGGCAACTTTTGTAGATTTAGGAGCTTTTAGATGGTGCAGCGCGATATGGGGCAACTCTCGCAGTCTTCGGTAGATGGGCTGCTGTCTCAAAGAGACATTGCCACTGCCAGACCTATGGGAAGTAATCCACTGGGCAACATGCTTAGTTCGCCTGGGAATGTTCTCTCCCCAAGAGAACTTACAAACGTACCAGCAGAAGTAGTTGTCGTTGGTGAGCAATACCTGGTCTTCTCACTACTTGAATGTGAGCTTGCTCTCAAAGCCGAGCATATCGATGGTGTCGAACGCCTCGCGGACGTGACTCCAGTTCCTAACGTTGCGTCCTGGATCAGTGGAGTGATCAACTTACGCGGTTCTATTGCCTCAGTAGTTGATCTGCGTGCATTTCTCGGTATGGAGCGTTTGCCTTTCAATCCACGGACCCGGCTCTTATCAGTGAAATATAATGAAATGCTGATCTGCCTGGTTGTGGATAGCGTAAGTGAAATGATACCTATTCCCCAATCTGCAATCAATGGAAATGTACGTCAAGCCAGTATTCCACAATGGTCGGCTTCCTATGCTGCTGGAAGCGCGCTTGTTGGAAACCGATATATTATTTTGTTGGACGCAGCTCGTCTGCTATTCTCCGACAAGATGCAACACTATTCTTAGAGATTTCAGGAGTATTCCGGTGATATTTCGAGATCTCAGAGGTATCCTGGTGATATTTCAAAATGCTGCTTCAAACGAGAGGAGGCCTGGAGGATGAATGACACCGATACAGGCGGAATGACAGTAAGTGCATTGTTGGTAATGGGACTCACGGCTTCAGTTGCCATTCCTGTCATCGCTATTATTGTTCTTGGTATTTTAATAAGGGGAGTTGTGGATCAAACAGTTGTTGTGTACATGGTGGGTTTATTCGCTTTGATCGTGTTACTAGGAGTACTGTTTGTTAATTATTTTGTGCGTCGCAGAATCCTAGATCGGGTTCAGGGACTTGTAGATGTGTGTCGAAAATATGCGGCAGGAGACCACTCTGTTCGAGCTTTGGTCATCGGTGATGATGAATTCGCTATGCTTTCGATGTCTATCAACACACTATTTGATAATCAGGGATTCGCTCCAGGTGGAGCAGCGCCTGCTAGTAGTTCAAGCGATGCAGCGGCTCTACAAGCACAAATCGAGAAGCTCTTGCAGGAAGTCAGCGCCGTTGGTGATGGTGATCTTCGTGTCCAGGCAGAAGTAACACCAGACACTCTCGGGGTTCTAGCAGATTCCTTCAACTATATGATTGAAGAGCTTGCTAAAGTTGTTGGTAGGGTGCAAGCTACTGCAATGCAAGTAACGAATGCGACGCGTCGCATTCTTGATGGCTCTGATGTGCTAGCTCAAGCCTCTTCAACTCAAGTGCAACAGATTTCACAGACAACCGAAGCTGTAGAAGCGCTTGCAATCTTCATTCAAAATGTAGCTCGCAATGCTCAATTGAGCGCCGAAGCTGCGCAGGATGCATTGCATAATGCTGATGCTGGTCAACAGGCTGTACGCCAGTCTATTGACGGAATGCTGGTTATTCGTGAAAATGTTCAGGAGACTTCGAAAAAGATCAAGCGTCTTGGAGAACGCTCCAATGAGATTGGAGAAATCGTTCGTATCATTGAAGATATTGCAGATCAAACTAACCTGTTAGCGCTAAACGCGGCAATTCAGTCTGCCATGGCGGGAGAGCATGGACGTGGGTTTGCAGTGGTTGCCGATGAGATCCGTTTGCTGGCGGAACGTTCGACCGAGTCAACAAAACGTATTGCTACCCTGGTCAAGAGCATTCAAGGTGATACCTTTGAGGCAGTGGTTGCAATGGAAGATAGCACTCAGGAAGTTGTCAAAGGGTCGCAGCTTGCTGACGAAGCCGGACGTGCCCTCAACTCCATTTATACTGCTGTGGAACGGCAAGCACAAATGATTGAGACTATCGCGCATGCTGCGAATGAGCAGGCGCAAGTTTCCGAAAATGTAGCTGTCGCAATGGGCCAGATCTCTGAGATTACACGTCAGACGAATGCAGGTACACAAGAAGCTGCGATGAGTGTAAGCTATCTTGCTGAACTTGCTGATCAACTGCGAGCTTCAGTCTCAACATTTCGATTACCCGATCATGCCAATGAAATGGTGGACGTCTTCCCAAGCATGGCAGGTGTTCCAGCATTATCTGGTGGGAATGCTGATCAGTATTACCAGCAAGATATGGGGATGGGGATGCAGAATGAATGGAATCAGGGTTTTTCGAGTGATTTTCTTTCACTTCCTCAACCTCAGGGAGCAGGAAATTCTGGAGCTTACCAGTTTGCATTCAATAAGCAGCAAGACTTTGGATCGCAGCCAGGTTTTACTGGTACACCCCGCTATGGTGGACAGCAATTCCATAGCGATCAACAGTTTGGTAACCAGCAGGCATTTGAAGGACAGCAGTTTGGCATTCAACCTGTTTATGAAGATATGACCGGGTTCGAAAACCAACCAGGATATGAAGTGCAGAATTTTAATCCGATGTCTGAATCTGCATATGGGAGTTCAAATCAATCAGCATTCCCTAGTTCGATTCAAATACCTGGGATGGGACAGCAAAACGTCGGGTCACAACCAGGGCAATCGATGCCTGCAAACCAGCGTTGGAGAAACCCTCAGCAGAGTCAGCCTTCATTTGGACATGATCAGTCGCCTTTCCCGAACAATGGACACTCGGGGCAATAGCAAACGAAGTTCCAGCTACGTGGAGCATTGCTTCTCAGATCGTGGAACTAGAATGAGTGGGTGCGCCAAGTATGTCGAATACATTTGATAAACTATCAGTCCTCGATTCATTTATCGAAGAAGTGAATAGTTATTTGCCTGAAATCGAGGCAAATCTCGGACGTTTAGCGCACATCCCTGGTGACACAGAAGCGCTTGAGGAGACGTATCGTCGTGTTCATACCATTGGTGGCTCTGCTTCTATGATGGATTTTCCAGGTCTTGCACACGTCGCCCATGGAATGGAAGATATCCTCGGTGATGTATTAGATGATCTTGCTACCCTAGATCATCCTACAATTGGGCTTTTACAACGCTCTCTGGGTCGTATGCATAGACTTCTCGACGGCATTCATAAGGGTATCGACGAGGATGCGGTCATAGCAGAAGACGATGCAGACTATTCTCAATACCGCCTCATGATCGAAACATCCTCACGTCAAAGAGACAATTTACCCTCACCCGAGGAGAATAAGGCTCAAGTAATTGCTTCTGCGGAGACATCAATAGCCTCGCTCGATGACATGGTAGCATCATTCCGTACACCTGCTGTGGCTACAGGAGAAGAAGTTTCCTGGCCTGAAGAGCCTATTTTAGAGCAGAGTGCTGATCTGACGCCTCAACCCGTTCTTGATACTCAGCCCACCCAGATCGGGACACCGGTTCCTGTCGAAGCAGCTCAGCAGAGCGCCTTGGAAATGCTCGCTGGGACAACGCTTCATTCAGTTCCACAAGATTTGTCAATAAGTATTTCTCAGGCTACTCCGCAACAAGAGCAAACAAGAGCTGCAGGGCAGACCGGAGTTGAGGATGAACTATCTCAGCCGGAGATGGCTGAAACAGGAATCATTCTTCACCCACAAGAGCCTTCATTCGTTCAAATTTACAACGGTCTACAAGAAGAGGCGCAGGTATTAGAAAGTCAAGCCTCTTCTTTGAAGAGAACCCTTGCCCAATTGCGCCTTTCAGTTTCTATCATTGAGGGGCAGCGTGCTGAATTCAGGGGTTTCCTTGATGGATCGAAAGACGCACTTGATCGCATGGAAGAATGGGCTGGAAAGGCTATGGGGCTCAATCTGCGTAATAGTCCAGAGCAGGTAAGACGATATCTTCCTTTGTCCGTAATGTGGGTAACAAACAGCAAACTTAAAAAGGTGCTTGATTTGCTAACACAGATGACCAGTAGTGTAGAGATGACAGATGAGCAAATGCATTCTGCATTGCAACAGTTACGCACATCCATAGAGGTAAGTGGTGATGCCTTCGAACAATTGCAATCGAATTCATCTGCACGCATGTTGACTCATGATTCTGGTTGGACATCATGGGAGATGCAGGTTGCTCGTGAACCGGAGGATTTGAGTGAGCGCGTGACATTTGAGCGTCGCGGTGATCCTGCATCTTTGCGCGCTGAGATAGAAGCGAGAGTACGCGAAGAATTACAAAATGAATATGAGGCACGACCGCTTACACTCGCAGCACGGTCTGAATTAGAAAAACAACTACGGGAAGAAATTCGTGAGGAGTTTGAGGCGAAAAGGCAGTTGCATGCGAGTGTCGCTGGTCCGGAAACTGGTGAAACAATTCAAGAGATTGAAGCACGTTTGCGCAATGAGATGGAAATTGAAGTGCGTCGTGAGTTTCTCAGTCAGCTTACTGGAGAAGACGAGGAAATTCCCAATCTTGCTGTTCAGGAACAGCCTGCTGTTTTTGCGAAGACTCCGCAGTCCGCGTTGCCAGTCAGTACTTTTGTGCCTCCACAAACAACAATAGCAACTGCCTCTTTTGGTGGCAATTTCGGTGAAGAGGCTAATGAAATCTTCCGTTTGGAGGCTGAAGAACATCTACAAACGATCAGCATGTATGTGGCTACTCTGGAAAACTCGCCCACCAATCTTGAACCGATACAAGGTATACGACGTGCGACTCACACACTTAAAGGCGCTGCCAGCATGATGGGATTCCGTACTATAGCTGAACTCTGTCACATTTCTGAAGACTTGCTTGATAGTGTGATGGAGGGTGCCATTCATGTATCACCATCCATTGTCAGTCTCATCTTAGATACTGCTGAAGCACTGGATGTACTGATAAATCGAAAAGGTTCCGAATCTGATAACCAGGCTGCAGAACAGTCTCTTCGCGCTCGCTATACAGAATTGCTCGGTGATCAGTCTTCACTATCAAACGCGATTGAAGAGGTGATTGAAGTCGAGTTCGAAGAGAGCGAAGCCGCAAGTATGGCGGATACATCTGTTAAGAGTGTGGTTGCTGATGCACAATCCAATGGCGCGGGTGTACAACAAGCAACTCAGGGTGACCTCAGTGTGCGCGTACCTCTCCTCAAACTAGATGAGTTAGTGAACCTCTTTGGTGAACTACTTGTTAACCGTAGTGTATTAGAGGAGCGTTTACAGCGCTTGATGAGGCTTGTCGCTGATACTGGAATAAGTAGCGCTCGCCTACTCGATGTAGGCCAGAAGCTTGAGAGTCGTTTTGAAGCTACCACATTGCCTAGTGGCCGTTCGGTGCAGGTGATGCCCGGTCAAGGCAATCAGAGTTTGGGCTATAGCTTTGGTGGCAATGGGAAGAATTCAAATAATAGTATTGAGCCTTCACACCTTAATGAGTTCGATGTACTTGAACTTGATCGTTATACTGAATTCCATCAATTGGCTCGTGGTTTGAGCGAAGGTATCTCAGATATGACGACGCTCAGCAATGAGATGGAAGCGATCATCCGAGACTGCGAAAGTGTTTTTGCCCGGGAGAATCGTTTAAATACGACCTTCCAGGATCGCTTAATGAAAGCTCGCCTGGTGCCGCTCTCAACTTTGATCCCGCGTCTCTATCGTACAGCGCGCGCGGTAGCACTCAAGCAGCACAAAGAATTTGAATTTATGCTGGAAGGCCAGGAGACAGAAGTAGATCGTACTGTGATCGAGGAAATTGCCGGACCTTTGTTACATCTTATGCGTAACGCAGTAAATCATGCTATTGAAAAGCCAGAACTTCGAGTACAGAAAGGTAAATCGTCGGCTGGACAGATTAAGTTATCTGCCGCCTATGAAGGAAACCAGGTAGTCATAACCGTGCGTGATGATGGTACTGGTATAGACCCTCAGCGAGTGCGTAATGCAGCTATTGAGCAAAACATTATTCATCCAAATCAAGTACTCAGTGACGGCGAAGTGATTGAACTCATCTTCCGACCTGGTTTCTCGACTGCTGAGGTATTGAGCGAAGAAAGTGGTCGTGGTATAGGTCTGGATGTGGTACGCGATAGTGTTTCACGTCTCCGAGGTACGCTAGAGGTAGAGTCCACATCTGGCCAGGGAACAGCATTTACTATGAAGTTTCCAACTAGCCTGGCTATTCAAAGCACCATGATGATCCGTGTTGGTGGACACCAGTTTGCGATTCCTACTGTCATGGTTGAATCTATCGGACGTCTGGATAACTTCAAGCAATCGACATTCGCTGGCAAACCTGCGATAATAGTCCAGAATGATCTCTATCCGCTCAATTTCCTGGCACAGCTTTTGGGACTGCCCATGAGCGAGCCGGACGAAAAGGCTCCTATACTACTCGTACATACCGATCGTCACCGTGTTGCCCTGGTGATTGACGAGATCAAGGGAAAGATGGATGTGGTGATGAAGAACCTCGGTCCACACTTGAGGCAAGTTCATGGTATAGCGGGTGGAACAGTGATGGGTAATGGGCGTGTTGTGCTTATCCTTGAATTGATAGAGTTGCTATCTTCTCGCTCACGTACCATTAGTGGCTCACCTGGCACTATGTCCGCTCCAGCACTCCATGAGGGTTCCGCTGCTCAAATGTTCCTACCGGATGTACGAACAAATGTTGAGCTGTCCCCTGGACGCTTCAGTTCAACCTCACCTAACATTCCAGCTGTGAAGCCCGCTGCTAAGCAGCCTACTGGAAAGCACATACTCATAGTCGATGATAGTCCAAGTGTTCGCCGCGTGGTGGGAAATATGCTCAAGCAACATGGGTGGGAAGTGCAAGTAGCTCGTGATGGTGTTGAAGCTCTTGAGATGATTTCAAATGAAACACCTGCGGGAATTTTGCTCGACATCGAAATGCCGCGCATGGACGGGTATGAGTTGATGGCGACGGTGCGCGCTCAAGAACAGTATCGAACACTGCCAATAGTAATTTTAACCTCAAGAGCAGCCTCAAAACACCAGCAGCGAGCTATGCAACTCGGAGCTAATGCCTATGTGGTTAAGCCATACCAGGATGAAGAACTTATCAAAATTCTTAATTCGCTCGTCTACGGAGCTACTGTATAATAGGAGTTGGATCCAGGAGGAGTAGCAGATGGGCATTGAACGTGCTGTAACACGCTGGTATATACAACGACAAGCCTACGAAAATGAAGCTGCTGCATTAGAAGCGAAGCTCAGTGAAATGCAGTCTCATGGACAGGAATCTGAAAGTAAAGTACGGGCTGAAATTGAGAAACAACTCGCGCATATACAAACCAGGTTATATGCTTTAGGCCCCTGTCCAAAGGCAATGATGGGGTGAGGCTTAATCAGTTATTGCTGCTGCTATCAGCCTGCCCATCTCTGTTGTTCCCACAGTTTCTTTGCCGGGTTCATGCAAATCTACTGTCCTATAACCTGCTTCGATGACCCTCTCTACAGCCGTCTCAATCGTTTGTGCCTCTTGCTTCAGATTGAATGAGTGTCGCAACATCATGGCAGTAGTCAGAATTGCAGCAATGGGATTGGCTTTGTTTTGCCCGGTAATATCGGGTGCAGAGCCGTGAATTGGCTCATAAAGACCAAATAACCCGTGTGTTGTTTCGCGTGTACCCAGGCTGGCAGAAGGAAGCATGCCCATTGAGCCTGCTAACATTGAAGCCTCATCCGTTAGAATGTCACCGAACATATTCTCAGTAACGATCACATCGAAGTTGGAGGGTTGTCGAATAAATTGCATTGCGCAAGTGTCCACTAAAAGGTGTTCAAGCGATACATCGGGGTAATCCAGTGCAATGCGTTCTGCCGTGCGTCTCCAGAGTCGCGATGTACTCAGCACATTCGCTTTATCAACCGAGGTGACCTTTTTACGTCTGCCACGCGCTAACTCGAACGCTGTGCGTACGATGCGTTCAATCTCGGCCTCACTGTATAGCAGAGTATCGACTGCCTCCAGTCCCTCAGGAGTCTCACGAATTTCACTTGGCTTGCCAAAGTAAAGACCACCAGTGAGTTCGCGTACCACCAGCAAGTCAGTCCCTTGCAGCACCTCAGGTTTGATAGTGGACGCATTGAGCAAGGCCTTGAGGGGACGTACCGGGCGCAAATTGGCGTAGAGTGCTAACTCTTTTCGTAAACGAAAGAGTGCGCGTTCGGGCTGTATTTTTGAATTTAGTCCCTCGAAACGAGGAATACCACCTACTGCGCCAAATAATATTGCATCGCTCTGCTGGCAAAGCCGCATGGTTGCGTCAGAAATAGCGTCTCCTTCGGCCTCAATAGCTGCAACACCAACCATTGCGTTTTGTAAGTTGAACGTATGCCCAAAACGTTTGCCAATATGTTGAAGCACCCTTACCGCCTGTTCGATGACCTCTGGGCCAATACCGTCACCCGCTAGTACTGCGATAGAACAGTTTCCCATTTGTTCTTTTCTCCTCGCTAGAACTTTGACTGGATTGTATATGATAGCTTTATTCACTGTCAAATATTCGTATAATCCCACCCCATCCAGGACTTTTCGAAACTTCCCCTCTAACCTCACGGAAATTCGAATAACCCTGTAAACACAATCTGCTGTCTGTAGCATGAGTGGGTAAAACGTGCTATAATTTTAGCAAAGTAGGGAGAAGCACAAATCGTTCTCCTTGCTGCTTTTAGACACTGCTATTATACTAACCAAGCAATAGGTACTGCTAAACCTTTGCACTGGAGTTTTACCCTATGGGCACTGATAATAAAGGGAATGGGAATGCGCTAGAGAAAGTAATTCGACGCAAGGCCGTGCCGATTGCTATGGCAAAGGGGCCTCAAGACTATATCCCAGGAGATCAGGAACTTCCCGTTCAGCTCACCAGTTTTTTGGACATGTTGCAATGGGCGCAGAACTGGGCGCGCTCCAAATCAGTCTGGCCCCTGGGCTATGGCCTGGCCTGCTGCGCAATCGAGATGATCGCATCTGCTTCTGCGCCACAATATGATCTCTCACGTTTTGGCTCCGAAGTCTTTCGTTCCAGCCCTCGCCAGGCGGACTTGATGATTGTGGCAGGAACTGTATCGATCAAAATGGGGCCACGCCTGCGTCTCCTTTGGGAGCAAATGCCTGAGCCGAAGTGGGTCCTCAGTATGGGCCAATGTGCGAATTCAGGCGGGGAATTCTACGATAGTTACTACACCGTCCAGGGTGTCGATACCATCGTCCCTGTGGATGTCTACGTCCCTGGTTGCCCTCCTCGTCCCGAGGCTCTGATTGAAGGTATACTCAAGCTGCGCGAAAAAATAGCCAAGCAAGGCTTGAAACTGCAAGGCGAAAAGGAAATAGAGGTCTAGTATATGCGTGGAATACTTGAAGGAATGAGCCTGACATTTAGTCATCTCTTCCGACCCAAGGTGACCCGGTTATATCCCTACGAGAAGCCCAAACTACCACCTCGCAGTCGTGGGCTGATCCAGTTGATCTCAGAAGAAGGCCTCAAAACAGATTACAATTTAAAATGTGAAGCGTGCCTGCTCTGTGAAAAGGCTTGCCCACCCCGTGCAATCACCATCGAGTTTGAACCAATGCACCGGTGGAAAGAACGTCCCTGGTTTGTATCCTACGTTCGAGATGGGGCTGAAAAATACACCTCGCAGAAGATCCCTCCTGCTTCGGGCGCTTCAAAGGGCGGGTTTTACATACAGCGGGTATCAGAATATGCGGTTGAATACCCCAACAAACCTGTTGCGCCATGTGTAGCGATGCCTGTCAAAGATTATCTGGAACCAGAAATCGAACTAAGCAAAGTTGATGAGTTACTCGAGTCGTGGTCAGAAGAAGCAAGCGCGCTGCCAACTCTCCTTGACGCCGTAATGGACATTTACGGCTATATGCCTTTGCAGGCAGCGAAGCGGATTGTACAGGTGCGTGGAGTCGATTTGAGCGATATCTTTGGTATCGCTACGTTAAGTCCAAAGTTCAAACCTGCGCCCGCTGTGAAAGGCATCAAACGCGACGATCAACCTGAACGAGGCTTATCACCCGCCACACGAGGTGTGTACGGGAATATTAATCATGTGAGGCTGCCAGATGCCTGAATTTGATTCTGCATATCGTGTAATCCGGAGACGAGGTGAGTCTGATATACGCTCACTCGATTCTTATCGCCATCTTGGTGGTTACACTGCTTTAGAAAAGGCCGTGCGCGAGCAAACTCCGGAGCATGTAGTACTACAGGTGCTCGACGCAAAATTACGCGGACGAGGAGGCGCTGGCCGCCTGACCGGAGAAAAATGGCGCATCGTGCGTCGTCAGGATGACCCTATCAAATACGTTATTTGCAATGCATATGATGCCGACCCGCGTTCGTGGGCTGCGCGTTCTATGTTAGAGCGCAATCCGCACCAGGTCATCGAAGGCATTATACTTAGTGCGTACGCCGTGGGAGCATCAGAAGCATATCTCTTTACTCGCAGTCTCTATCTTGAAGGGATCGCTTCAATCCAACAAGGGGTACAGCAAGCGTTGGACGCCAACCTGGTGGGACGAGATATTTTGGGAACCGATTTCAGTTGTACTATCAATGTCCTTGGCGTAGACCTTGGTTTCATCGGTGGAGAAGAAACCGTCCAGTTTGCCGTAATCAAAGGCCGTCGTGGTATGCCTGAGCAGCGTCCGCCTTATCCTGCACAGTATGGCCTGTGGGACAAACCCACCGCTGTCAACTGCATTGAGACGTTGGCAAATGTGCCAGTTATCGTGCGTGATGGAGCTGCAGCATTTACGAGCGCAGGTACTGCTACAACAGGCGGTACGAAGGTTTTAACGGTATATGATTATGTACCCGACAGTGAGCCGAAGGTTGTAGAAGTTCCTTTTGGCGCCTCGCTACGTGAGGTTTTGCACCATGCTGGATATAGCCGTCCCGCTGATGACCTCCGCGCTGTGGTTGTAGGTGGTGCGGAAGGTGGAGCATTACCAATTTCTTTACTTGATACGCCCTTTGATTATGACTCGCTGGAAGAAGCAGGGGCGATTGTAGGTTCCGGCATTGTAGAGTTGCTACCCGCTAACACCTGTATGGTGGCGTGGGCGATGGAACGGAGTCGCTATCTTAGTCAAGAGTCTTGTGGCAAATGTGTTCCGTGTCGTATAGGTATGAAACGCATCACAGGAATTCTCGAGGGAATCATTAGCGATCTTGGCATCACGTCAGACTTAGACATGTTGGATGAATTTTCCAGTTATGTCCCAGATGGGTCATTATGTGGCTTTGGCATACAGGCAACAAATGCGCTTAAAACTGCCAGGCGTTATTGGCCTGACCATTTTCGTGCTCATGTTGAAGATCAGCAATGCCCAACAGGCAGTTGCATTCCGATGCGTGCACATCGATTTGTAACGAAACATGTCTTACCATAGAAAACATTTAGAGGCTCAGTTCGATGGGCCACTGCACGTTATTAACTCGGAAGAGGAAGTATATGGCAATATCAATCCGAGATAACCTCAATCCAATAGTTCAGGAATCACAGGCCCTTATGGTGCGGAATGAAGTCGGCCAACCCGGTTTCACACTTACCATCGATGGCAAAACTGTTCCGGCTTATGAGAATCAGACACTTCTAAGTGTGGCGGTTGATAATGGCATTACTGAAATCCCAAATATGTGCGATGACGAAAAGTTGGAGCCAACTGCTACTTGCCGCATGTGCCTGGTACACATCGAGGGCGTTAAACAACCTCTACCTTCGTGTACAACGCCGGCCCTACCGGGAATGGTGGTCACAACGCAGTCGGATGAGTTGTTCCACATTCGCCGTACTAACCTGGAGATGTTGCTTTCTGACCACAATGCCTATTGTCAACCTCCATGCCAGATAGATTGTCCGACGCACATTGATATTCCAGGCTATCTTGAGTTGATTGCCAAGGGGTCAATGAAAGAAGCTGCACGCCTGGTCAAGGAAGTACTGCCGTTCCCATATATTCTAGGTCTAACGTGTCCGGCTCCTTGTCAGAAGTCTTGTCGTCGTGCTCTGGTCGAAGAAGAAATTGCGATTTGCCGTATGCATGGCCATGCCGCCGAAACCTGCCTGCTCGATCCTCCACATCCATTTCCGCAGGACCCGCCGACAGGTAAGAAGATCGCCATTGTAGGTGCAGGCCCTGCCGGCCTTACCTGTGCGTACTATCTTGCGCTCAAAGGTCATTACTGTAAGATCTTTGATATGCAACCTCAGCCCGGTGGTATGCTACGATATGGCATTCCTGAATACCGCTTGCAGAAGGACATGATGGACCGTGAAATCGATCACGTCTGGCAGCTTGGCGTAGATCTGCAATTAAACGTCAAACTGGGACAGGACTTCACCATCGATGATCTGTTTGCGCAGGGATACGATGCGGTCTATCTCGCTATTGGAGCCTGGACCAGTAACCCTTTAAGTGTACCTGGTGAGGATGCTGAGGGTGTTGTCAATGCCATCGCGTTCCTGGCGGAAAAGGTAGAGGGTAAACCGGTACCCGTTTGGGAAGGTCGTGAGGTGGTTGTGCTTGGGGGAGGATTTACCACGTTCGACTGTACGCGAACCTCTCTTCGCCTGGGGGCGAAGGTTCATACTGGCTACCGCCGTTCAATCAAGGAGATGACGGCAACGTCAGAAGAAATTGAAGACGCCGATGCAGAGGGTACAGAATTGATGTTCTATGTCCAACAGACGAAGGTGATCGTTGAGGATGAGAAGGCAGCAGGCATCGAATTTATCCGGAACAAGCTAGGCGAGCCAGATGCCAGTGGCCGTCGACGTCCTGTGCCAATTCCCGGCACAGAATTTGTCATCAAATGTGACACGATCATTCCTGCATTCGGTCAGAATCCAGATGTGTCTGTCCTCGATGAGAAGTCTGGTGTGAAGTGGACAAAACGGAGCACTATCCAGACAAATCCGCATAACTACATGACGGATCGCTACGCTGTCTTTGCAGGTGGTGATGCGCAGCTGGGCGCGAAGACGATCATTGAATGTGTAGGCCAGGGTAAACTGGCTGCGCGATCGATTCACGCTTTTCTCAACGGCGAGGATATGAAAGATGTAGCTCGTCGCCTGGAACTTGAAGAGCGCAAGCCTGACCTCTTTGATATTGTACCTTATAAGCCGGTCGAGCCGAAAGTAAAAATGCCGATGCTTCCATACGAGGAGCGCAAGCGTAACTTCAAGATTATCGAGATGGGTTACCTGCAAGAGCAGGCGGAGCGTGAATCGGCTCGTTGCTTGCAATGTGCTTGTCCCGCTGCTGGGCAATGTGATCTGCAAAAATACAGTATCGAACATGGCCTGGCTGATAATCGCTTCCATGATGGAGAGCCGAGCGACTACCACGATTACGAACTCGACATGTCACATAGTTTCATCCTGCGCGATCCAAATAAGTGCATCAACTGCACGCAGTGTGTGCGTGTCTGTCACGACGTGATCGGTCCAGACTGCTACGGTATGTTTGGAAAGGGCTTTGACACAATTGTCTCCACTCCATTCAATGTCAGTCTGCACGATACAGACTGCGTGTCTTGTGGCGCGTGTGTGCAAGTCTGTCCTACTGGATCATTAATGATGGCTGAGCGCACCCTGAAACGCTATGCTTTCGCGCTGGATCGCTGCATCTTCTGTGGAGATTGCGTAGAGGTCTGTCCTCACGGTGCATTGGGCGAGACCCCGAATTTCGAGCTGTCGTTCTTCAATCGTTTCGGCCCTGATATCACCTTAGAGAAGGGCGACCTCGCTGTTGCTCCAAACTACCTGGTGCGCCAGCGTCTGCCTCGTGGTAAGAAGGATGTACCGGAGATGAGTCCGCTTGTGCGTCCATTACCAGCGCGAGGCATCCGTGAATAGGCAAGAAGCGCCGAGGAGTTCAATTAAATGGCAAGACAGCGTAGTCTCCGCTTCCCCGAGGGATTTTTATGGGGAACTGCATCTTCATCTTATCAATGTGAGGGTGGCAACACAAACAACCAGTGGTATCGTTGGGAGCAGCAGGGGCATATCCTCACAGGTGAACAGTGTGGAGAGGCTTGCAACTGGTGGGAAATGGCTGCACACGATTTTGTGTTGGCGGAACAGATGGAGAATAACGCGCTGAGATTAAGCCTGGAATGGAGTCGAATTGAGCCTGCCGAGGGAGAGTGGGACAGTAGCGCTATTGACCGTTACCGGGCGATGCTAAAAGGTTTGCGAGCTCGTCATTTAAAACCTATCGTAACGTTGCATCATTTTACTGAGCCACTTTGGTTCGCCGAGCAGGGCAGCTTTGCCGATGATGCCAATATTCAGTACTTTGTGCGTTATGTAAAATATGCTGTGGAGAAACTGCGAGATCTGTGTGATTTTTGGATGACGATCAATGAGCCAAACATGTATGCTGTTCTGGGTTATTTAATTGGTAGCTTTCCTCCTGGCGAACATGATTTAGTGAGTACGATGCGCGTTTTGCGTAACCTGTTGCAAGCCCATGTCGAGGCATTCTATACTATTAGAGATCTGCAACCACGGGCAGAGATTGGCTATTGCCTGCACTATCGCCTCTTTGACCCCGCCAATGAACTCTCTCCGCTGGATCGTAGTTCTGCCAGCTTGCAGGATACCTTCTTTAACTGGCAAGTATTGCAGGCTATAGAAACAGGTAGCTTTTTGCCCCCTCTCAAGCTGTTACTTGCTCCTATTTCACATGCCCCAGGTTCCCGCGATTTTCACGGAGTAAACTACTACACACGCGAAATGGTGCGCTTTGATCCGACCAGGCCTGCTGAATTTTTCGGACGGCGTTTTGTACGTCCCGGTAGCGTTCACAATGACCCTGGAAAGGATTTCGACTTCGGTGAAATTTATCCATATGGGCTCTACCGTGTGCTGAAATCAGTTTATCAGCGTACACGGGGTAATAAGCCACTCTACATTACTGAGAACGGATTCAGCGATTCCTTAGACGATCGGCGTCCTCAGGCAATACTAGAGCATCTCGCCATGGTACATCGCGCAATCAGCGAAGGTATACCAGTGCGAGGTTATTTCTACTGGTCGCTGGTCGACAATTTCGAGTGGGCCGAGGGCTGGGGAGTGCGCTTCGGCTTGATTGAACTTGACCCTGAAACGCAGGAGCGCATACCACGCAGTAGCGCGAGTATGTTTGGCGAAATCTGCCGCGCTAATGCAATTACCGAGGAAATCGTCGAACGTTATGTACCCAGAGCATTAGATACTATTTTTGGTGCGACCAACGGTGCATCATACCAGGTTCCTGTTTAGCCCGCTTGTCATGTACGCTGGCAACGTGCTACACTTCATAGTAGAATATAGCGTGCTTCCAGGCTATATCTCTCTATTTTTATTTTTGTACGAGGTTGGATTGATGAATAAAACTATCCTCATTTCCGAAATGCTGAAATTTCATTTCGGCGGCAAAATATTTTGTTCGGATGGTGATGGTGGCGTATTGGTGCAAGTAATATTTGACCCTGCAACGCGCAGCATGACACATATAGGAGTGAAACAGAGACGTCTATTCGGGAAAAGTGTCTATCTCCCTTTTGAGAGTGTCCTTTCGGCTACCGGAGAAGGCATAACGCTACGTGTGAAGCGATCAGAACTGGCTGCTGCTAACAGTCAAAAGCCTGAGGGGGCAACCCTTACCAGTAAAAGCATGGTTGTGAATACAGATTCTGCTGCAAAAGGCTTGCTAATGTTGGTAGCTGTGTATCCGGCAAACGGTGAATTGGCCTATCTAGTCGCGCACGAATTACGATCAGGCCAGGATACTCTGCTTCAAGAAGAATATATCACAACTCTTATGACCGAAAAGGTAACAATATCTATCCCTGAAGAAAAGTTACATTCTCTACCTCCTTATCGCCCAGACAGTGTTCTTCAGCAAGAGGTCGAATCTGTCTTATTTGATTTTACTCCGCTGCATATTGATCTAATAGCTATAACTGTGCGTGTGCTTGATAGCGTACTTTACCTTGATGGGAATGTCTCCAGTACACTTCGTTCAGATATTGTGCAAGATCGGGTAATGGGTGTAGAAGGTCTTGCGGAAATCAAGAATCGCCTGGTTGCTGATGATAAACTAGCAGCCGACCTGGCCCTGGCATTGGGTCAAGATGCGCGAACTCGCGATCTACCGATTGGTGTTTACCCACGCCTGGGAGCCGTGCGACTAAGTGGAGCGGTTCATAATGGCCAGCAGCAGGCCGCTGCCGGAGAAATAGCGAAAAACTTTCCAGGGGTTCGTTCTGTTGCCAACGACTTGGTTGTTGATCCCAACGCAACTATGCTCAATGTAATGTCTGCTCCAGAAGGTGGCGAAACAAAAGATGTAGTGCCTGGCAAGTATGTCAGGCATACACAATAGTAGCGTTCCCAAAGGCACAGAGAAACTAAAACCTACTGAGCACGAATCGCTTCTACCGTCAGATACTGCACCAAAATCGGTCATTGGGGGAAGAACACGACCTATGTCCACACAACGTCGCGAAATAGCTATACAGGCATTGAAGGAACTCTGGCAAGAGTTGAAATTTGAGGGTGACCCACTCATCTTCTTCTCTCCGATGCAGAGAAGAGTACAGTTAGAGCACCATCCTCTGCTGCTTGATCAACTTGTTGCTAATGGCAAACAGCGAAAAAAGTCCCTTTTTGGGCAACTCAAGAGTTGGGAACTTCTTGAAGCTCCTGCCTATGCTCAAGGTATCGCTGCTTCGAGAGAAGTGGGCATGCTCCTTAAAGCTGACATGCAGCGACCAGCCGATCTAGGTGATCGGGACACAATTCCGGCATCTCCATGTAGCTGGATCTGTTTTGCTTTCAAAAGTGGTTGGAAAGCGCTCTCAGTCTATTTCTACGATTATGAGAACAGTGAAGCTCATACACTCTCAGCTATTCCCAACGGATGCCAGGATGAATGGTTAGCGTTTCTGAAGCTGGTCGACGAATTGCACGATAACATCTCGCGAAATACACGTCGCGGCTATATTGAGATAATTGGTGGGAAAGATGAGCTTGCGGATGTAATCAGGAAGGCATCCGTCGATGATTTAATACTCAATGCTGAAACCTTAGAGCATGTAGCGACGCAGCGGCACATTTTCAATCAAGAAATGTTGAAACGCTATGAGTCATTACAATTGCCGCGTCTGCGTACAGTATTGTTGATTGGTTCTGCTGGTACGGGTAAGACAACAGTACTTAAGGTAGAAGGTGCCTCTCATGCGAAACAGGGCGGGTTTGTAAACTATCTATGCCCTCCCCCATATAGCCGTAATTCCAACGCCTGGCAGCAACTTACCAATACGCTGCACTTGGCAGCGGAAAGTCGGATCCCCGCGCTCATCCTAGTCGAAGACTTTGAAATGGTTGTTTCCAGCGCGCCTGAATTGCAAACTGTGCTGGATATCCTGGACGGGGTAGGGACACCTGATAATCCCGCAGGCACGCTATTGCTGGCAACCAGTAATGATCCTGAGAAGATCGATTCACGCATTCGCGACCGTCCTGGGCGTATCGATGCCATTATTGAGCTAGGTCTGGTTGAAGAGGTTGAGCTTGCCATCCTTTTCCTCAAACATTTCCTTGGTTCTGCGTATCGCGAGGAAGAGCACGCACAGCTGGCTTCTCAGCTTTTAAAGCAACCCGGAAGTCATTTCCGTGAAGTGTGTATCGCTGCTACAATGCGTGCAATGGAGCAAGACCGTACTGATGTCTCAAGTGAAGACATACTATGGGCACATGAAACGATTCTCACCGGGCGGGCCATCGCCGCTGAATCGGAAAGATACACACCTACTCCGATCCATAAGCGTGGAGGATATTTTGGGCGGAAGCATTGATTACTAGCTCAAAAGAGCCTGATCCAGGTCATGAATAATATCGTTCACATCCTCAATACCCACAGAGAGCCGGATACACCCATCTGTAATGCCGAATTTCTGGCGTTCACTTGCAGTTAAATTTCGGTGCGAAGACATAGGTGGATAACTCACCTCAGTGTAAACATCGCCGAGCGTCGTTGCTGGCAGGCAAAGTCGTAACTTATCCATAAAGCGATAGGCGGCTTCGCGGGTCTGTTCCCTCAACTCAAACGCGAGCAGCCCCCCATATCGTTGCTTTCTGAGTAGACGGGTAGCGAGGCTATGCTGGGTATGGGCGGGCAATCCTGGATAATGAACACGTTCAACTGCTGTATGCTCTTGTAGGAACCGTGCAACCTCTAAAGCATTGTTGCATTGTCGTTCCATGCGCAGAGCTAATGTCTTCAGCCCACGGGTTATTAGAAATGAGTCGAATGAACTGAGCATCGCGCCTAACATGGTTGCATATGTCCGTAGCTGTTCAGTCATGGAATTTCGTGCGCTTATAACGACACCGGCCGTAGAATCGCCATGTCCACCTAAATATTTCGTCGCGCTATGCACCACCAGGTCAAAGCCGTGTTCAATCGGTCTGACAAGATAAGGTGTAGTAAAGGTACTATCAACGATACTAATTGCACCTACCTCTTGTGCAACAGCGCTGATGATATCGAGATCGATTACTTTGGCTAATGGATTGGAGATGGTTTCCACATAAATAACATCTGGTTGCTCTGCTCTGACGATTTCAGTAACTTTTGGGCTACATAGATCGTATAACACGACCTCAACTCCAACTGGTACAAATACCGTACGCAACAATCCAATTGTTGGGCCATAGAGGTCTTGCGCGGCAAGTATTTTTGATCCAGGAGCGAGCCCTGAGGCAAGGAATGCTGCGTGAATAGCTGCCATACCAGAACCAAATACTACTGCACCAACACCTCTCTCAGCCTGGGCCAGTACTTCTTCGAGTGTCCGAGCATTAGGATTGCCTTGACGAGCATAGACATATGCTGGCTCACCAGTAGGTAAGCGACCACTGAATGACTGGTCAAGCATCTCAGCGTTAAGATGCAAATACGTTGTGCTGGTATAGATAGGCTCTACAGTAGGTTTTCCAGAGTTGTTCGAAGTATGACTGAGTTTCATACTATGTACAAGTAACGTGTCAAGTGCCCAGGATGAGTAATCGAATTGCTTCATAATGTTCCTCTCGCAGAGCTAGACATAAGGGACCTTCCCAGGTCTCCAACTGCCAGGGAAGCACAGGCATACATGAATGGGAGCCAGTAGGGAACGCCGAGCATGTCAGTTTGAAGGTATGAGAATGCTCCAGCTGCCACCATGGTCATCTCGACGAGTGTACCCGTGATCGCTGTCACAAACGATAATAACAAATTTTGCCAGCCTCTTCCAGTCAGCAGCCAGAAGTTGAAATAGATAAGGATGAGCAGTGCAGTCTTAGCTGGAGAGCTGATGGAACTTGCTGTGATCAGATAGACGAGTAGTAGCCAGGTAAGTTCAGCAATGCTCGTTTTCAGTCGACGAGGACGACACAAGTTGTGAATGAGAGGGTCAACAAGAGGATGGGAAAATCCTATAGCGACCGCAGCACTTCCAAAGAGTAATGGCACCCACCAGGCAACTCCAAAGAAAGCAGGTCTGGTATACTGCTCGACATAACTATATACATGAAAGGCGTCAAGCGCCGTGCCAAGTGTCGCGCCCAACAGGAAAAGCCAGAGAATTGCCCGCCCATTGTGTGAAAGCATGCAGTTTCTTCCTCGTAATAGTCTTGTCTTGTATTATACATGCTTTCTTCCCCGGGAATATAACCCAACGGCTGTTTTAGTACAAGCCATTTACTTCGTTGACGCTTTTTGAAGTTCACGAGATTTTGATCGCAGTTATGCCTGCGTTGGTACCAATAAAAATGCTGGTACCATAAATGGTTGGGGTCACAAATCGATTCGCCGACCCAACATGCAACGAGGCAACAACCTGTCCACTGTTCATATTGAGAGCATGCATTACTCCCTGAGAGAAACTGTAAACAGTATGACCTCCTACGACGGGAGAGCCGACGATATCCCCGGAAGCTTGCCAGCCCTGGTGCATATGTCCACTCGCGTTAACAGCGATCTGGAGCAGGCCATCCGTGCAGGGAACAAAGATCGTAGAGCCGACTGTGGCCGCGCCACCAAATGAGCGACATACACTCTGCTCGTCGATAGAGCCCCCTATGCCACCGAGATGACTTGCGTTCAATACATATCCGTTGCCGGATTTGCCTGCCGCAAAAATGAAATTACCTGGTAGCAGCACCGGTCCCTGTGATCCCAAGTCGGCGTCGTTTGCGTTATCCTGCCCCCAGCTCGTGGGTGCGAAAGCATCTATCAGTTGCAGTGAGGGAGATAGCTTCAGAACGGAATCGCTATGATCCCATTGGCCATCGGTTATTGCACCGTTACCTACCGAGACATAGAGATTTCCCGATGCGTCTACGCTCGGCCCAGGAGTAGCCCAGATTCCTCCTTCGCGTGGCGTTGGGACTCTATAGACGAGCAGCGGTCCTTGACCGTTGGTACGGGAAGCAACGACGCGGCCAATATAATCGGAACAGTCGCCATCAAGACCGCCGTAAGTAAAATAGACCATCCCATTCGCGAGTGTGAGGGCAGGACGCTGCTGGTGTGCTCGCGGGTCCATGCCATCAGTGTCGACCAGGCGGCGCACTTTCACCTGCCCAGTAGTTACATCCAATCCAACCAGGATATGCGCGGGTCCGCTGATCTCTGCGACGGCGAAAACCAGGCCGGTTGCGGGATCGTACACGGGCGTTCCGGTTATGCCAAGCGGATCAATATTCCCGCAAGGCAGTGAGGATAAAGGCACGGGGGTGCCGACATGAACGTGCCACTGCACGCTTCCCGTATTGGGATCGAGTGCGTAGAGCGAGTCTCCCTCTGTCGCGACGATGACACGATTGCCGACAACCAGCGGTTCCGCATATACTGACCCGTCCAGTTGTATACTCCAGATTTTGCTCAAACTGTGAGGATCAGGGGTACCTGGGATATAACCCGTACGCTGGTTATTGGCATGATACGTGGTCCAATCGGTGCTACTTGTATTTGGTGTAATTGATATTGCTGTCGACTGTGGGCTCACTGTCAATGACGGTGACGTAATTGTCGGTGGTGCATCCCCGTTTGAGGACGTAAGGCCACTGCAAGCAGACAGGAACACGAGCAGTAAGCTCATACTTGCCCATGTCACATATGTACCAATACGCCTCCTACTATACCGGTTATTCTCTTTGCAAAATAGAGAGGAGAGGATGCGTGTTAGCGCAATGCTAACCAGCGCAGCAATGAACTCCCATGTAAATGCATCAGTCATAGTACGGTTCTCTCTATCTTTCCAGTCTATTGTAAATCACAAACATACATGCTTCTTGAATTTTTCAGAACATCAACTTTCTTGAACGATTTGCAAAGAAGTGGATGATGCAGGTGGCAAGAAGTTTGACATTTGCTTAGCTATACCTTATTTTAACAGCCTCAGCCTATCCTAAAGCATCCCGTCGTAAATGGAGTTATCTTCTCTCCGCTTCTAAATTGAACACGTACGGTGCACGTCACTTTATCATATCTATCCAAAAGTACTTCATCACTACTCCAGCACAAATTCTGCACTACAACTGACTTTCGGAATTGTGAAAAAGGGAGAATATTTCAATTTGTTGAACACTGTCATTACGGCGTACACAGCTTATTCAAATACCTCAACGATTCTAACAATTCCTCAATTGGTGGCAAGTCAGCCTCGTTCTCGGCCAGCCATAGTCGGTAGAGTGCATTGTAACGATCTACCAGCACTATGGTGGGTTTGGGACTGCCAGTTGTAGCGTCCCACTTGGTATAGTGGGAGATGACTTCTCCTTTTGGATCGGCTAACAAAGGGTATGGTAGGTATAGTTCTTCGTGTGTATGCAAATTAGCGATTACCGTATCTGGAGAAATTGCCAGGATTGAGCATTCTTCCTTCCGGAAAGCTGGATACTCCTTCACAAAGGCACGTAATAGGCCACGAGTCTCGCTTGATGATGTGAGGCGAGTGAAAAGCAAAATGAGGTGTTGGCGTTGTTTGTAATCCCAGGGACTATGTGGCATGCCATCTGTGCCGGGCAAGGTGAAAGGAGGGATGAACTCTCCAGGTTCTATCAGTGGTTGGTTTACATTTGTCAAAGATTCCTCGCAAGCTCTCAGGGTGACATGTGTGACGTTTCTTTTGTTAGGGTAATTGTACCTCAATAGCAAACTCATTTGCTTGCAATCAAAGAAGGGAAGACGCATAATTAGGATAGCGGCTATGCTGATGGTCGCTCAATTGAATAAAGCTGAACGTGGAGGTGAAGTAAAGCATGAATGGAAAAATGAAGGCGGCCCTCAAAGCCGAGGCGGCGCCTGGAGCAACGATTGCTCTGGTTGATATTCCTCAAATTGGTCCTCAAGATTTGCTCGTGGAAGTAAAAGCGGCTTCCATTTGTGGCACTGATTTACATATCTATGAGTGGGATGCGTGGGCGCAAAACCGTATGAAAACGCCGCGCATTTTTGGTCACGAGTTTGCTGGGGAAGTCGTGGAAGTGGGAAGGGAAGTGAAAGAATTTGTCCCCGGTGATTTTGTCACAGCCGAAACTCATATTGCCTGCGGGCACTGTTACCAGTGTCGCACCGGGCAGGCGCACGTCTGCCGTAATGTGCAGATTTTGGGCGTAGATCGAGATGGAGCATTTGCCCAGTATATTGCCATCCCTGAGAGTGTAGCATGGAAAACTGGCAAAGAAATCGATCATAGTGTCGCCTCTATTCAAGAGCCATTTGGCAATGCGGTACATGCGACATTTGCAGGCGACATTGCTGATATGACTGTCGCGATCTTCGGCTGTGGCCCAATTGGCCTATGGGCGATAGGATTGTCCCGCATCTCGGGAGCGTCTACCATTTTTGCGATTGAACCCAACCATACGCGCTTTGAGATCGCGACAAACATGGGCGCAGACTTTGTGATCAATCCTCGCGAGGTCGATCCTGTACAAAAAATTCTCGATGTTACGGAAGGGTTAGGGGTAGATGTAGTGTTGGAGATGTCTGGTCATCCTCTTGCAATTCGTCAAAGCTTTAAGGTACTTCGTAACGGTGGTCGTGTCTCACTCCTTGGCATTCCTTCAAGTATGGTCGAACTGGACCTCGCGAACGATATCATCTTCAAAGGTGCCACTGTGTTGGGTATCTCAGGTCGGCTCATTTTCGATACGTGGTATCGCACACGTAGAATCCTTGAGTCGGGCCAACTGGATCTGAAACAGGTGATTACTCATACACTTCCATTTGAACAGATTCATGAAGCTATGGAGATTATGAAATCAGGCGATTGCGGTAAAATTGTACTGACATTTTAATGTATGGGCCTGGTTTATTGCGCCCAAAAGAGGAGTAATATAAATGGACAATCTGGAAACATATCTCAAAAGCGAATTAGATGCGCTGCGCGAAAAGGGCATCTTCAATAGACCCCGCGTGTTGGAAACAGAACAGAAGGCTACGGTAACCATTGATGGCCACGAGGTCATCACGCTTTCCTCGAATAATTACCTGGGACTTACTGTTCATCCACGGTTGCGAGAGGCGGCAATCAAAGCTATCGAGAAGTATGGTGTAGGCTCTGGCTCGGTTCGTACCATCGCAGGTACGATGACACTGCATAATGAACTAGAAGAGAAGCTGGCACGTTTCAAACATACTGAAGCGTCGCTCACTATGCAGTCGGGTTATGCAACAAACCTGGGTGTTATCTCTGCCGTCATGCAGGAAGGCGATATGATTATCAGCGATGAACTGAATCATGCCAGCATTATCGATGGTATTCGCCTGTGCAGGTCACCGCGCAAGATTTACCCGCACAAAGATATGACAGGGTTGCGCCGGGTGCTGGAAGAGTCCAGGAAAGCTAATAAGGTAATGGTCGTCACTGATGGTGTCTTTAGTATGGATGGCGATATCGCTCCATTGCCCGAGATTGTTCATCTCGCGGAAGAATTCGGCGCTTTTGTAATGGTAGACGATGCCCATTCAAGTGGCGTGCTTGGCAAAAATGGGCGTGGCAGCGTCAGTCATTTTGGGCTTGATGGTCGCATAGCACTGCAGATTGGTACACTCTCCAAGGGTATCGGCGCATTAGGTGGATATGTCGCATGCAGCCAGGATATGCGCGACTTTTTGTTGCAACGCGCCCGTCCAGTGCTTTTCAGCACCTCACATCCGCCATCTGTAGTAGCAACCTGTATCGCGGCCTTAGATATTCTTGAGGAAGACAATAGTCTTGTCGAGCGTCTCTGGGAGAATACTGCCTTCTTTAAACGTGGCTTGCAGCAACTTGGATTCAATACCGGAAATAGTGAGACACCTATTACGCCTGTAATAGTGGGCGAAGGGGCCTTGACGATGCGCTTTAGCAATCGTCTCTTCGAGGAAGGCGTGTTCGCGCAAGGCATCGTCTTTCCTACTGTACCTGCAGATAAGTGCCGTGTGCGTACGATCGTCACGGCCATTCACACCAATGAAGAACTATTGAAAGCCTTAGAAATCTTTGAGCGAGTTGGAAAAGAACTCCAAATTATCTAAGCGCCGGCAATATCATCTCTTCAATCACGACAGCAACGCCATCCTCAGCGTTGCTGAGCGTGAAATAATCTGCTGCTTGCTTCACTTCCTCGTGCGCATTACCCATTGCAACACCGAGACCAGCTAACCGGAGCATGCCAATATCATTGTGGTTATCACCAAAAGCAACAATTTCTTCAGGTTTGATATCCAGATCTGCTGCGATTATACCGAGTGCGTTTCCCTTAGAGACTTCAGGGTGCAGTAGTTCTATAATGTCAAAAGAGGATTGGGCAATGTAAAGCTTTCCATCAAAGCTGCGTTCGAGTTCTCGTCGCTTTTCGCGTAGTGTGCTTTCCTCACCTATACCTGCTACTTTAATGCAGGACAGAGGGTAGAGACTGGCGACATCTTCTACCTCTATCGTGGATGGGACGGGCGGGCGATACCAATTGCGAGCGCGGGGTGTATCCTTGTCGACATAAACACGATGAAGTGTATGGTAAGCACGATGCAGGTCAAGTGTATGAAGCGCGGCCAGGGCGGGTAAAATGAGATCTGGTGGAATAAGTTGTTCATGAAAAATGGTGCCACTGTGTATATCTGCAATG
>Ga0070706_100000535_pt1 | contig 44191 bp, 40 predicted proteins | sample KBSK5501metaG_FD_65476 | JGI IMG/M metagenome (GOLD analysis project Ga0070706, IMG submission 65476) | Corn, switchgrass and miscanthus rhizosphere microbial communities from Kellogg Biological Station, Michigan, USA - KBS K5-50-1 metaG | ecosystem: Host-associated > Plants > Roots >... | reverse complement strand
CTCCGCCACCGCGCAGATCTTGGTTCAGTCGTCAGCTGACGCGAGCACGCCTGGGTCCGCCCAGGTGCCGGTCACGCAGACGGATGTGGAGACCGACCTCACGCTGGTCACCAGTGCGCCGGTAGCCGACAGCGTCGCGCAACAGCTCGGAAGCGTGCCACAGGTGACAGCCTCGGAGGTCGGCCAGACCAACATCATCGCGATCACCGCCACCAGCAGGTCACCGGTGCGGGCGGCCCAGGTCGCCAACGCCTATGCGCATGCTTTCGTCCGCTACCGCCAGGCAACGGCGACCCGGAACATGGCCTCGGCAGAGGTGCAGCTTCGGTCCCAGATCAGGGTGTTGGCACAGCAACTCAGGGCGCTGCCCGGCAAGGCCAGATCATCCGCGCAGGCAGATGCGCTGCTCAGCCAGCAGGCTGTCCTGAAGGAGCAGCTTGCCCAGATGCAGGTCAGCGGTGCGGTGGACGTCGGTGGCGTGGAACTGGTGACACCGGCTCAGCCGCCCGCCTCACCCAGTTCCCCGCGGCCCGGCCGCAACGCGCTGCTCGGCGCGGCCTCCGGGTTGCTGATCGGGCTGGCTGCCGCCTTCGCCCGCGACAGTCTTGATGACCGGCTGTCGTCCAAGGAAGCGGCCGAGCAGGCCGCGAGCGCCCCGGTACTGGCCATGGTGCCGATGGTGACGTCCTGGCGCAGGCGCCAGAAGGCAGTCGTGGTCGCGGCCACCGAACCAGCGTCACCGGCTGCGGAGTCCTACCGGTCGTTGCGGACCTCTCTCCAGTTCGCCCGGCAAGAACGGCAATTGCGCAGCCTGGTGATCACCAGCCCAGGCGCCAGTGAGGGCAAGACATCCACGCTGGCCAATCTCGCGGTGATGTTCTCCCAGATGGGGGAGCGGGTGCTGATGGTGTCCTGCGACCTGCGGCGGCCCCGCTTGGGCCAGTTCTTCGGCCTCGACGAGAGATCCGGGCTGACCAGCGTGCTCTTGGGCCAGTGCTCCCTGGAAGAGGCCATCCAGCCCGTCACCGGTCACGACCGGATGTGGGCGCTGCCGGCGGGACAGGTCCCTGCCAACCCAGCCGAACTGCTGAACGGTCACCGCGCCCGGCAGATCTTCGCCGCCCTGCCGCAGCAATACGACCTCGTCCTCATCGACAGCCCGCCGGTGCTTCCGGTTACCGACGCGGTTGTGCTGGCCCAGCAGGCGGACGCAACGCTGATGGTGGTCGCCGCTGGCCAGACCAGGCGGGCGGACCTCCGGCGGGCGGCGGAAAGATTGGACCAGGTGAGCGTCGCGATGCTGGGCACGGTGCTGAACGAGGTGACCAAGGAGACCGGCTACGGCTACGGGTACGAGTACGGCTACAGCCAGGCCTACAGACCATACGTGCCCACGACCGCCAACGGGAACGGGGCGGCCCAACCGAACAGCGGGGGCACGGTGCCGGACGTGAACGCGCGCTGATCGGCGGCCGGGTTGTGTCGGGTGACTTTACGGCCGTGCTGGCCACGGCGGTGTGCGGTGCAGTCGTGGCCGTCGCTGAACCGGTGACGATTCCGCTGCTCCGCCGGGCGGCGGTCATGGACGTGCCCGGGCACCGGTCCTCGCACACGGTGCCGACCCCACGCGGTGGTGGGCTCCCGGTCGCCGCTGGGCTGGTGGTGGCGGCGATCCTGCTGGGCGGCGTGATGGCGACCGCGTTCGGGGTCACCGTTGCCGCTTTCGGCGCGCTCGGGCTGGCCGAGGACCTCACGGGCCTGTCCGCGGGCCGGCGGCTGGCATTGCAGGCAGTGGGAAGCGCCCTGGTCGGCCTGGTGCTGGTGAGCACCGTGCCGGTGTCCGCGCCGGCCGTGGCCGGGCTCGCTCTGCTCACAGCCGTGTGGATCACCGGTTTCGTGAACGCGTTCAACTTCATGGATGGCGTGAACGGCATCTCGGGGGCCCATGCGCTGGTCGGCGGGGCCGCGTATGGGCTGCTGGGCTGGTGGCGGGCTGACACCTTCCTGCTCCCGGCCGGCGCCGCCCTGGCCGTCGGTGCGCTGGCCTTCTTGCCATGGAACGCCGGCCGCGCCCGGGTCTTCCTCGGCGACGCGGGCAGTTACGCGCTCGGCGCTGGGCTGGCGGTGCTCGCGGCATACGCGGTCATCCAGGGCATCCCCGCCGAGGCCGCGCTGTGCCCGCTCGCCCTGTACGTGGCCGACACTGGATGGACGTTGCAGCGGCGCATCCGCGCGGGCGAACGCTGGCTCGAGCCGCACCGCACCCATACCTATCAGCGGCTGTGCGACGTGGGGTGGTCACACCAGCGGGTCACCACGGTGACGGCCGGGCTGACCGTGCTGCTCAGCCTGCTGGGCGCGGCCAGCCTAACCGGCTCCCTCACGCTGCGCGCCCTGGGTGATCTGGGAGCGGCAGCGGTGCTGATCGCCTACCTCCGGTCACCGGCGGTGCTGCTGCGCAGGACCGCGGCGCGGGAGAAGGCGCAATAGCGTGCGCATTCTCCTGGTCACCCACTACTTCCCGCCCGAGGTCGGGGCGCCTCAGGCACGGCTGTCAGGCTTCGCGGCCACCTGGGCGGCCGACGGCGACAACGTGACGGTGCTGACCGGCATGCCCAACCACCCAACCGGAGTGGTGCCGCCCGAGTACCGGCGGGCGATCCGGCGCACGGAACACGTGGACGGCTATCGCATCGTGCGCACCTGGCTGTACGCCACCCCGAACGAGGGCATCCTGCGGAAGACGATCGGCCACCTGAGCTTCACGGTCAGCAGCGTCATGCTGGGCGCCCGTGCCAGCGGCCCCGCGGACGTGGTGATCGTCTCGTCCCCTACCTTCTTCGCCATCGGCGCCGGGTGGCTGCTCGCCCGGGTCAAGCGGGCCCGGCTGGTGGTGGAAATCCGCGACCTATGGCCGGCCATCTTCACCGAACTGGGAGTCCTGACCAGCCGCCCGCTGATCGGACTGCTGGAACGGCTGGAGCTTGCCGCATACCACGCCGCCGACGCCGTGGTCGTGGTCAGCGACGGGTTTCGCGCCAACCTCATCAAGCGTGGCGTGCCAGCCGCCAAGGTACACACGATCCGCAACGGGGTCCGGCTGGATGGCTTTGATCCCGCGGCGCCCGCCAACCCGCAGGTCCGCGCCCGCTTCGGGGCCCGCAGCGCCGACTGCCTGGTGCTGTACCTCGGGACTCACGGGATTTCACAGGGACTCACCTGCGTGGCGGAAGCCGCCCACCGTCTGGCCGAAGAGCCGGTCCACTTCGCATTTGTCGGCGAGGGAGCCGACAAGCCCCGGCTGGCCCGCCGGGTCAGCGACCTCGGGCTCAGCAACGTGACGCTGCTGCCGGGGGTGCCGCACGCCGACGTGCCGGACCTGCTGGCAGCCGCCGACGTCTGCCTGGTCCCGCTGCGGGACCTGCCGTTGTTCGCGACCTTCATCCCGTCGAAGATGTTCGAATACCTCGCGGCCGGCAAGGCCGTAGTGGGAGCTGTTACGGGTGAGGCGGCGCAGATTCTCCGCGAAGCCGGCGCCTGCGTGGTGCCGCCCGAAGCCAGCACCGCGCTGGCCGATGCCCTCCGTCTCCTGGCAGCGGACGCGCAGCGCCGCAGCGCCATGGGAGAGCGGGGCCGCCGGTACGTCGAACTGTACTTCGACCAGGTTCTCCTCGCCCGGCAGTACCGCAAGATCCTGGAAGCTTCCGGCAGCCGGCGATGAGGCTCCTGGTCATCGGCGGCAGCGGCTTCCTCGGCCGGTACGTGCTGCGTGAGGCAGCCCGGCTCGGCCACCAGGCCGTGGCCCTGGCACGCAGCCCGTCCGCCGCGCAAGCAGTGGCCGACTGCGGGGCGGTGCCGCTCGCCGGCGACCTGGACCATCGCCGCAGCCTGGACACGGCGTTCATCGCCTCCGGCTGTGACACGCTGATCAGCCTCGCCTCGCTCGGATTCGGGCACGGCCCGGCCATCGTCGCAGCCGCCGAAGAGGCCGGGATCGGCCGCGGCGTGTTCGTCTCCACCACGGCGGTCACCACCACACTCGACCCGCCCACCAAGCAGATCCGGCTCGCCGCCGAGCGCCAGATCCAGATGTCCGGCCTGGCGTGGACCATCCTGCGCCCCACCATGATCTACGGCGCGGCCGGTGACCGTAACCTGTCCCGGCTGCTGACGCTGCTCGCGCGGGTACCCGTGCTGCCAGTCCCTGGTGGCGGGCGGTGCCTCCACCAGCCGGTGCACGTCGCCGATGCCGCGGCCGCCGTCCTGGCCGCCGCGCAGCGCCCGGGGGCAGCGGGCCACATTTACAACGTGGCGGGCCCGGAACCCCTGTCGTTCGCCGACCTGCTGCGGGCGTGCGCCAATGCGGCCGTAAGCCCCACCCGGTTCGTGCCAGCACCCCTGGCACCGCTGATCGCCGCGGCGCGGATCCATGAGCGGCTCAGCCGCCGCCCCCAGTTCACGGCCGAGCAGTTGCAGCGGCTGGGCGAGAACAAGGCCTTCCCGATCGCCGACACGATCCGCGATCTCGGCTATTCCCCCCGCCCGTTCCCCGACGGCATCCAGGCGGAGGCCCGTGCCCTGGGACTGGCGACATGAGCAGAACGGCTGCCGCCTCGCTGGTCTCGACCGCGCTGCGCGTGCGCCCACAGCAAATCATGCACCGGGCCCGGTTGCGTGGCCAGCAGGCCCTCGTACGCCGGTGGCCCGGCGTGGCACGTCGCCTCTTCCGCGGGCCGGACCCAGCGTCCGCGGTCGGCTGGCCGCCTGTATTCCGCCCAGTGGACGCGCGGACGCCGGGGCACTGGCCGGGCTTGCCGGAATTGGAAGCCGGGAAGATCCGGCTCCTTGGCATGCCCGCCGACCTGCGCGACCCCCCCGACTGGGGTCAGCGCGACGCCCCGCTGCTGTGGCGGTTTCACCTGCACTACTGGGACTGGGCATGGGGGCTGGCCGCCGCGGCGGACCGTACCCGCGCCAGGGCGCTCTTCGCCCGGCTGTGGCGGTCCTGGCACGCACACACCGAATGGGGCCGCGGCGACGCATGGCTGCCTTACCCGGCCGCGTTGCGAGCCTGGTCGTGGTGCGGACTGCACGCCGCGCTGGTGGCCGGCGGCGACTTCGAGCCATCCTTCGCCGCCGAACTCGCGGCGCACGCCGGGTTCCTTCGCCGACACCTCGAAACCGACGTGGGCGGCAACCACCTCATCAAAGACCTGAAGGCACTCGCCGGCCTGGCGGTGTTCTTCGGTGATGACCGCCTGCTGCGGTTCGCGCTGCGGCGGCTGGCCCGGCAGATCGGTGTGCAGGTGCTGCCCGACGGCGGCCACTATGAGCGGGCACCCGCGTACCACTGCCAGGTGCTTGCCGACCTCCTCGACCTCGCTGCCCTGCTCCAGGCCAGCGCCCACCCAGTGCCGCCGGAACTGATAGCGGCCATAGACCGGATGCGGGACTGGCTGGGCGCGGTGGTCGGCCCGGATGGCCAGGTCCCGTTGCTCAACGACGGCTACCCCGTCAGCACCGAACTGCTCGCCGCGCTGCGCCCGTCCCCGCCGCCGGCCGGGCACTTGTGGGTGCTGCCCGAGACCGGGCTGGTCCGTGCGGCCGCTGCCGGGTGGCACCTGCTCGCCGACGTAGGTGCTCCCTGCCCGGCGGGGCTGCCCGCCCACGCCCACGCCGACAGCCTTGGCTGCCTGCTCTATGTGGACGGGGCACCGCTGCTCGTCGACACCGCGACCTCGACCTACGCGCCCGGCGCCGCGCGCGACTATGAGCGGTCGACCGCGGCCCACAACACCGCCGAGATCGATTCCGCCGACTCCACCACGGTGTGGGGCGCCTTCCGGGCGGGCCGGCGAGCCCGGGTCGCCGGGGTCAGCGTCGCCGCAGACGCCTCCGGGATCAGCGCCGAAGCGGCCCACGATGGCTACCGGCGGCTACCGGGCCGGCCGGTGCACCACCGCCGCTGGCGCCTGGCCAGGGCCGGACTCCAGGTGGACGATCTGATCACCGGCCGGGGCAGGCACGCGGTTGCGGTGCGCTGGCACCTGGCACCCGGGTGCACGGTGCTGCTCAGCGGCGGCACGGCCACGATCATCGCCGCGTCGGGCATGGTCCAGATGAGCGTCCGGGCTACAGCGCCACTGGAGCTGACGGCCGAAACCCGGCCGGTCGCGGCGGGGTTCGGCGTCACCACCCCGGCATCCGTCCTGGTGTGCCGCGCCGACGCGGTGCTGCCGCTGACCGTCACCACGGCCTGGAGCCGCCCCGGCGGCGCGGGCACTCACCGCGAACCCGGGCGCCAGCTTGCGGGGGTGACGGCGTGAAGCAGGTAGTGCAGCCCACCGGGGGCGGCCCCGTACAGGTTCTAGACGTGCCACGCCCGGTGGCCGGCCCGGCCGACGTCCTCGTGCGAACGGTGGCGTCGGTGATCTCACCTGGTACCGAACGGGCGGTGACCGCACTGGCCCGGGCCGGCCTGCTGGCCAAGGCGCGGGCCCGGCCGGACCTGGCCCGCCAGGTCGCGCGGAAGGCACGCACCGATGGCCTGGCAGCCACCGCCAGGGCCGTCCGGGAACGGCTGGCCGGCGACGTGCCGCTCGGGTACTCAGCGGCCGGCCTGGTCGTTGAGGTGGGCCCGGCGGTCACCGGCATCCGGGCCGGGCAGCTTGCGGCCACCGGCGGCGCGGGTCAGGCCTGCCACGCCGAGTTCCAGGCGGTGCCCGGCCTGCTGTGCACGCCGGTCCCGGAGGGCGTGCCGGCACAAGATGCCGCGTTCGCCACCATCGCAAGTATCCCGCTGCACGCGCTGCGCCTGGCCGGCGCCGGTCCGGGGTCCAAGGTCGTGGTGATCGGCCTCGGCTTGATCGGCCAGCTAGCCGCCCGGCTGGCGATGGCCTCCGGCTGCGAGGTGGCCGGGATCGACCCCGTGCCGTTCGTGCGCGAGATGGCAGCGGGCGCGCGCGTCTTTGCCCTGGACGAACGCGAGGAGGAAACCACCGACCGGGTGCTGGCCTGGTCGCGGGGGCGGGGGGCGGACGCGGTGCTCGTGTGCGCGGCCACCAGCTCAGCCGCTCCGGCGTTGCGCGCGCCAGCCCTGTGCCGGGACCGGGCGAAGATCGTGGTGGTCGGCGACGTCGGCCTGGATCTGCCCAGAGCGCCCTTCTACGACAAGGAGCTCTCGCTGCTGTTCGCCCGGTCATACGGCCCTGGCCGTTACGAACCGTCCTATGAGAAATGGGGAGTGGACTACCCGCCAGGGCAGGTGCGCTGGACGGAGGGCCGGAACGCCGAAGCGGTCCTGGACCTGCTGGCCGCTGGCCGTCTGCAGGTGTCCGACCTGGTCACCCATGCCTTCGGGATCGGCGACGCCGCGGCGGCCTACCGGCTGCTTGAGCTGCGGAGGGAACCGTGCCTGGCGATCCGGCTCAGCTATCCCGCCGCGCCCGGGGCCGGCCAGCCGATCCAGGTGCGGCCACGCGCCGCCACCTGGTCGCCGGGGATCGGGCTGATCGGCGCGGGTGCCTTCGCCACCGGAACGCTGCTGCCCGCGCTGCGCGCGGCCGGGTTTGACCGGTTCGTCGCGGTCGCCACGGCCAGCGGCGTCTCGGCCCGGCGCGCCGCCGAACGGCACGGATTTGAGCAGGCGGTCTCCGGGCCCGGTGCCGTCATCGCCGACCCGGACGTGAACGTGATCGTGATCGCGACTCCCCACGATCTCCACCAAGAGCTCACCACCGAGGCGCTGGCCGCGGGGCGGCACGTGTGGTGTGAAAAGCCGCCCGCGCTGGCGCTTGCGGGGATCGACGAGATCGAGAAGGCATGGCTGAATTCGGGCTGTCAGCTCACCCTCGGCTTCAACCGGCGCTGGTCGCCCGCTGTGCAGGCCGCCCGCGGTCTCCTGGCTGGCGTTCCCGGTCCGAAACTGCTCGTGTACCGGGTCGCCGCCGGCCCGGTGCCCGCCGGGCACTGGTATACCGACCGCCGGCAGGGCGGCCGTGTGCTCGGCGAGGTGTGCCACTTCGTCGACGCGGCGCAGGCGCTCATCGGCACAGAGATCGAGGAGGCGGCCGCGGTCACGGCCGGCGGCCCGCACGACGGCGAGTGCGCCGCGCTCAGCCTGCGGTTCGCGTGCGGCTCGCTGGCGACCATCGCCTACGGCAGCGCCGAGCCGGTAGCCGGCAAGGAGTGGGTCGAGGTCAGCGCGGGCCCGCACCGGGTCACCATCGCGGACTTCCGCGAAACGCGCGCCGACGGGAAACTGCTCTGGCGTGGCCGCCAGGACAAGGGCCACCGGGCGCACGCGGCCGCCTTCCGGCAAGCGGTGCGCGGCGGGAATCCGATGCCGACCCTGGCGATGCTGGCCACGATGCGCGGCACACTCCAGGCGGCGCAGGGGGCCGGTGGCCGTGACTGATCTGGTCCAGCGGCTGTTCGACGCCAAGGCAGCGACCTGGCAGGACAAGTACGCCCCGGGCGGCCCGCTGACCGGCCGGCTAGCAGCCTTGGCCGAGGTGGTCTTGCGTTACGCACCGCCGGGTGCGCAGATGCTCGACCTGGGGTGCGGCACCGGAAACCTCGCGGGCCACCTGGCCCGCGCCGGGGTGCGCACGGTGGGCTGTGACATCTCCCGCCCGATGCTGGCGGGCGCCGCCCGCCAGGACACGCCCGCCGGCTGGGTGCAGCTCAGTCCCGGCTGGCGTCACCTGCCGTTCGCCGCCGCCGCCTTCGACGCGGTCGTCGCCTCCAGCGTGCTGGAGTACACCCCCGATCCGGTGGCTGTGCTGAGCGAATGCGCGCGCGTGCTGCGCCCAGGGGGAGTGGCCGTGTGCACGGTGCCCGACCTGCGCCACCCGGCCCGCTGGCTGGAGTGGCTGGCCGGGACCGCTGGGCGGGGGACGGCGGGCCACGCCCTCGGCCGGCGCTGGCCCCGCTGGGCGGCGTACCGGACGTACCTGTGCGCCTCCCGGCAGCGGCACCGGGCCCGGTGGTGGCTGGCCGTGACGCGGCGCGCGGGGCTGGACCCGGCGCCTTCGCACCGTGCCGCGCTGGTTTCCAGCGGTGGCAGGTGCCGGGCACTCCGGGTGCTGGTGCTGGCCCGCCCGGGCGGCACCGGAGGCCCGGCGTGAGCGCGGTGGCAATCGTGGACGCCGCGGGGGCGCAGATGGGCGGTGCGGCCCGCTACCTGGACGAGCTTCGCCAGTACCTGCGCCGGACCGGCCGGGAGGACGTGACGGTCATCGGCTCGCGCCGGCGTCTTGACCCTCGCTGGCTGGCGCGCCGCGAACTGGCCGGGCGGGCCAGCGGGCCCGGCGGCCGCCGCATCGCCCTGAACAACGTTGGGTTTCTCATGCCGGGCTCCCAGCGGTGGACGCTGCTGCGCAACGCACTGCATTTCCTCGCCGATGGCGAGGAACCCGAGCTTGACCCGCCGCTGCGGGCCGCCATCAGGCGCGACGCGGCGGTGGTGCGCTACGCGGCCCGCCGGTCGGACGTGCTGGTCACCCCGTCGGCCGGCATGGCCGAGCGGGTAGCGCGGGCCCTGCCGGCGCTGCGGGACCGGCTGGTGGTGCGCCCGCACCCGGTTTCGCCGGGCACAGTGCCCCGGTTGCCCCGGGAGCCCGCCATCTTGTGCCCGGTGCTGTTCGCGCCCTACAAGCAGATGCCCGCCCATCTCGCCAGTCTGCTCGCCGCGCTGGACGCCTACGGGGATCCGTCCCTGCGGCTCCGCGTGACCGCGGGGGAAGGGGAGCTTCCGGACGCGGTGGCCCGGCATCCCCGGATGGAGCCTCTCGGCCGCCTCGGCCACGCCGAGCTGCGGCGATGGCAGGCGCGCAGCCGGGCATTCTACTTCCCGAGCGGGCTGGAATCATTTGGCTACCCGCTTGCCGAGGGACGCGCCAGCGGCCGGCCGGTCATCGCCGCGGACACGGCGCACAACCGCGAGATCGCTGGCCCCGCCCTCTGTGGGTTCACGCCGGGGGACGGCAGGTCGCTGCTCGGCGCGCTGGAACGTGCCCTCACCGCCTCGATCGCGCCCGACCCGGTGCCGTTCGATCCGGGAGCGTATTTCGGCTGGCTGCTGGGGCCCCGGCCATGACCCGGCTCGGTTTGCGCCCCTACCGGCCGGCTGACGGCCCGCCAGCGGGCAGCGTCCCGGCCAGCGTCGTGGTGCTCACTCTGAACGAGGAACCCAACATCCGCCGCTGCCTGGCCTCGGCCGGCTGGGCCGAGCAGGTGGTGGTGGTGGACTCCGGCTCCACCGACGCCACCGTCCGGCTCGCCGGAGCGGCGGGCGCCGACGTCGTCGAGCAGCCATGGCTGGGGTTCGCGGCCCAGCGTGAGTTCGCGCTGCGGCTGCCGCTGCTGCGGCACGACTGGGTGTATTTCCTCGACGCCGACGAATGGGTGTCCCCGCAGCTTGCCGCCGAGATCGCGGAACGGCTGCGGGCGCCGGAGTGCGCCGCTTTCGCCCACCGTCTGCGGCTGGTGTTCCAGGGCACCTGGATCCGGCACTGCGGCTGGTACCGCGGGTCGTGGGTGGTCCGGCTGGTGGACCGACGGCACGCGAAGTTTGATGGCGGCATCCTCGGCGAGCGAGCCTGCGTGGACGGTCCGGTTCTCCGGCTGCGAAACGACCTCGTGGACCAGGACCTCAAGGGGCTCGCGGCCTGGCTCCACAAGCACGTGCGGTACGCGGAGCTGGAGGCGCAGCGCCGCGGCGGCCTGGCCCCCCTGTCCCAGCGGCTGCGCGGGCTGCGGGATACCAGCGGCAACAGCCGGCCGCTGACGCGCACCCTACTGAAGGACGTCGTCTACCCGTCCGTGCCCGCCAAGCCCGCCGCGATCTTCGTCTACATGTACCTGATACGGCTCGGCCTGCTCGACGGGCCGGCCGGGCTGCGGTTCTGCTTCTACCACGCCTGGTTCCAGGCGAGCGTGGCTGCCCTCCAGGCCGAGAACACCAGGGCGCGGTGGAAGGCCGCCACGGCCTCGCCGGGCCGCACCGGCCCAGGTCACTCCCGGGCGCGGCCGCGACCGCGGCTGGGAGTGCTGGCGACTCACCCGATCCAGTACCAGGCGCCGCTGTACCAGGCCCTGTCCCGCCGGGCCGTGGTCGATCTCGACGTCGCCTTCCTCAGCCGCGCCGGTGCCCTGCCGTACCTCGACGCCGGGTTCGGTGCGCGGGTGGCCTGGGATATCGACCTGCTGAGCGGATACCGCTGGACCATCCTTGATCACCGCTGCCCGCGCGCCCTGGCCAGATGGCCGTTCCGGCTGGCCGGATGGCTCTGCGGGCACGACGCCGTGGTGCTGCACGGTCACGCCGATCCAAGGATGCTTCTTGCAGCCGCCGAATGCCGGGTGCTCGGGGTGCCATACCTGTTGCGCGGCGACTCGTGGGCACGGCCGCGAGCCACCGGCTGGCGCCGGCTCGCCCGCCACGTCCTCGCCGCGGTCATGGTCCGTGGCGCCGCGGGCGCACTGCCCATTGGCCGCCTCAACTCCGGCTTCTATCAGCGGTATGGCCCTGTCCCCGAGTTCCCCGCCCCTTACAGCGTTGACAACGACCGGTTCCGCAGGCTCGCCGATACGGCACGAGCCAGCCGGGCCAGCCGGCTTGCCTCGCTCGGCCTGAATCCAGAGCGGCCGGTTGTCATTTACTGCGGGAAGCTCACCCCCGGAAAGCGGCCGCTCGATGCGGTACAGGCGATCGGGCTCTGCGAGGGGGAGCTCAGCCTGCTAGTGCTCGGGGACGGCCCGCTCCGCGCGGAGATCGACGCGCTGCACGCGCGGCTGCCCGTTCGCTGCGTTGGTTTTGTCAACCAAGCCGACCTGCCCGCCTGGTACGCGTGCGGCGACGTGCTTGTCCTGCCCAGCGAAGTCGAGCAGTGGGGGCTCGTTGTCAACGAAGGCATGGCGTGCGGGCTGGTCCCCGTGGTCAGTGACGCGGTCGGCTGCGCGGGGGATCTAGTGACAGGCGTGGGGGAGGTCTTTGCCCTCGGTGACGTCAACTCCCTGGCGCGCGCCCTGGTCCGGGCCTCATGCGACGCCCCGGGGCGGCGCGAGCAGATTCGGAGGAGACTTGACCGGTTCACGATCGCCGAGACGGCCGGCGGATTCGAGCAAGCCGCGCTGGCCACGCGCCGTGCCCGCCGCTAGCCGCCCGGGGGCACAACAACCCGGGCGGTGGGGACCGCCGGGCACACGGCGGACAGGAACCGCGCACGTGGCCGGCGCGACCGTTGGCGACCGCCGTCACGGGCGAGGATACGGTCTGCTGCTGCTGCTCTACGTGGTCATCCTGTCGGATGACGCGATACGGAAACTGGCCGCCTTTCCTGCCGCCGCTACGGGCCTGGTGTACGTCCTCACCGGCGTGCTGTACGTCGTTGCGCTGCCTGGCTTGATGCTCAGGTCACGGCCGGCGCCAAGGTCTCTTCCATGGTGGCTGGCCATGCTCTCCCTCTGGTGCGCCGCGGAGGCAGCGGCCGACCACATCCCGGTCGCGATGGCGTTGCTCGGCTGGGCCTCCTATGTGTACTTCGTCCCGCTGTTCTACGTCGGCGCGGAGCTGATGGCCGACGATCGGCGGGCCGCCAGCGCGCTGCGGATCGCCGCCATAGCGGGTGGCGTGATTGGGGCGGGGGCGGTTGCCAGCGCGCTGCTCGGCCAGTCAGCGCCGGCGCTGCTGCAGCCCATTGTGCCCAGCGCCGGGATCCACACCTTCAGCACGCAGAACGTCTATCTCGCTCCGTCGATCTTCGCGACGTCGGAAGAGGCGTCTGAGCACCTCCTGATCGGCCTGTTCGCGCTGGTCGCCCTGGCACGGCTCCCCGCCAGAGGGCTGGGGCGTGCCGCCTCGGCCGTGCTGGCCGGGCTCATAATCGCCGGGTTGCTTGCCGCCGCACGGCGCGCGGACCTGTACGTGGCGGGCGCCGGGATCGCGGGCCTGGCGCTGCTCGGCGTCGCTGCTCGCCCGCGCGCGGGGCACCCCAGGACTGTCCGGGCCGCCGGGAAACTTGGCCGGCTGTGGCCCGCGCTTGCGATCGCCGCACTCGGGTCAGCCGCGGCTTTTCTCGTTGCCGGTGGCGGCAAGCTTGTGCCCTTCCTGACTTCGGGGCAGGGCGGTGGTGACGCCCTCGCGCTCATGTTCTCCCCCGCCCACCCGGCCGCGCTGGCCGGCCAGGGACCGGGCACCTCAACGCAGGGCGCCAGCGTGGTGGGGGCGATACCCGTCACCGGTGTGGGCACCCAGGGCCGCTATGCCGGGTACACAATGGGCGGCCGGTTCTTCCTCACCGCCGAGGGCGGCCTGACCAAGACCTGGCTGGAACTCGGCATCGTCGGAGTTGTCCTTTACGCGGGGGTCGTCTTCTCGGTCCTCAGCCCCGTGGTGCACCGCCTTGGCCGGCTGGATCTCACCGGCCGGGCCCTCACCGTGCTCACGTTTGCGCTGGGCGTGGTGTTCCTCAAGGGGCATCAATCGCTCGATAACCCGCTGATGCAGCCCCTGTTCTGGATTGCTGCCGGCGGGGCCTGGGGGCGGATGCGGTCACGCCCGCCAGCGGCCCGGCCACCGGCAACGGCGATGCCCGATGCGGTTGGCTCTCTCACCGCATCCGGCCGGCCGCCGCCCGCCCATGCGCCGGGCCTCTGACGGCGTGTACGGGACGGCGGCCCCGGCCGGCCGGATCCGCACGTTCCTCCGTGAGCCAGCGGCCACCACGATGGCCGCGAATCTCGTGATCCTTACGGGCGCCGCCCTGGCGGGGGTGGTCAGCGCCCGTGCGCTGGGGCCAGCGGGGCGTGGGCAGCTCGCGATCGTGATGCTCTGGTCAGCGGTGATCCATGTGGTGGGCAGCACCGGCCTGACTTCGTCCTTCTCCTACCATGTGGCGCACTGGCCTGGCCGGCGGGCCGCGCTGGCCACCTGGCTCCGCCGCGTCGCGGCCCGGCAGGCGGTTGCGATGATCGCCGCAAGCGCCGGGGTCCTCTGGTGGCTGCAGCGCCGGCTGGGACTGCCGGGGCTGCTGACGGCCGAGTACACAACGTGGGCGGCGGGCGCGACGATCGCTCTATACGGTGCCGCCCACGCCCAGGGATGCCAGGACTTTGCCCGGATGAACCGGATACGGATCCTGTCCGGAGCCGGGCCGGCAGTGCTGATGATCGCCGGAGCGGTGGCGCTGCGTCTGACCCCGGCCGAAGCTGGTATCGCCTACCTGGTGCCCACCTGGTGTGCCGCCGCTCTCGCATGGGTTTGGCTGCGGCGGGCGAGCCGGGCGGCCACCGCACCGCGACCCGCCCCGGGGGAGCTTCGCGCGGTGTGGTCGTACGGGTGGCGGAGCCTGGCAAGCCTGTCGAGCCTGATGGTGAACAACAGCTCGGACCAGCTCACGCTAGGGCTTCTGATGCCTGCAAGTGCGGTCGGCGTGTATGCCGTTGCCGCCTCCGCGTCCAGCCCGCTGCCTGCTCTTCTAGCCTCATTCGGAATGGTTGGGCTACCCACGGTCAGCGCGCTCGCTGGCTCCGCGAAGGGGGCCGCTACCTGGGGGACCTTGCGGCGCGCGGTGATCATGCTGGCCTTCACCGCGGTCCCGCTCGCCGCCATCCTGCCCTGGGCGATTCCGCTGGTCTACGGGCGGCGATACGCCGCCGCGGTCCTGCCCGCGGAAGTTCTTCTGTGCGGGGCCGTGTTCGCCGCCCTGGCCACGGTGACTGACGATCTTCTCCGCGCCCACGGGCGTCCCGGGTTCGTCAGCATCACCCAGGGGGCCGGGGGGGCCGTGACCGTCATCGGCATCCTGCTCGTGGCCGGGCGCCCGCTCATCGCGGTGGCGTTCATCAGCTCCGTTGGCTTCGCGGTGGCCTTCTTGCTCGCCCTGGGGCGGCTGTGGCTGGCCGCGCGCCGACTGGGCCTGAGCATCGAGGTACCTGATCGGGTCGGTGGTGATCTCCTGCCGGATGCGAACCAGCGTGTCGGGTGGGACATCAAAGTCCACCACACAGCCCGGGCCAACCACGGCGTTCGCGCCGATTCGGCACGGGCCGACGACTATGGCCCTGCTGGCGATCCAGGCGCCCTGTTCTATGACGATGCACCGGTCAAGCGTCCGGCGGGTCAGTTGCCGCTCCGGCCCTCTCGCCCTGAACTCGTGGGTCCCGGTCAGCAGCATGACGTCGTGGCCGAAGAACACGTAGTCGCCGATGTCCACGAAGCCGCCGAAGGTGTTTATCAGGACGTTGGCGAGGCCGGCGGTCGCGCTGACGCGGACACGTGACACGGGCCCGCACACCACCGGTTGCGCTGTCATGCTCTGCCTTCGCCAGTGCCCGATGCCGCGGAGCTGATAACGCGGGTGCCGGTTGGCCGGCATGAATCTCCTCAGCATGCCCGGTCACCGGGCCCGACGGGGCGAGCACATCGGGCCCAGGTCATCAGCCGGCGAGCGGCTTGTGCTCACTACGGGTTCTGGGTTCGGCCTGTTCACGAGGTCCCATCGGCAGCGATACTAACTTGACTACGTTGAGTGCACAGTATATCGCTCTGAGTGTTGGAGGTTCGTTGTTGGGGGGCAGCGTGCTGCGGGCCGTGCTTGAAGGCGCAACCCACCGCTTGGTGGTCCGGAGGCGGCTCCCGCCGCCTTTCTCCGCTGCCCGGATCTACGCCTCCACCGAGGGAGGATTGCGCTATCTCCGTCCCCGGATGGCCAGCGTCGCCCCAGAGCTGGTGCAGATTGCGGAGGAGGTGGTCAGGCCCGGCGACGTGGTCTGGGACATCGGCGCCAAGCTTGGCCTGTTCAGGCTGCTACGACGGGGATCGGCCAGCCGGGCAGCGGGTGCCGCTGCCGAACGCGCCGCCAAACACGCTGGCGGCTGCTCACAGCAGTTTCCTTGCCACCAGGCCCGGGTAGCGTCCCGGATCGAAGGTCTCTCGCGCCCACCCGGCGGCCCGCCTGCCCATCCATGCCAGCCGGTCCCGGTCGCGGAGCAGGTAGCGCAGCGCCTGCGTGAGTGCCTGCGCGCTCTCGCTGGCCGGGGCAACGCCGGTCACCCCTTCGACATAGGCGTCGTGAGAGCCACCGTAGGCCGGCGCGATCACCGGTATGCCCGCCACCTGCGCTTCCAGCAGCACCATGCCGAAGCCCTCGCCGTGGGCGCGGCGGCCCGGCCGGGTGCGGGTGGCCAGCACAAAAACGTCCGCCGTGGCGAACTCGCGCGCCAGTGCTGCGTCGGAGAGCCCCGTTCGCAATTCGCACCACCGGTGCTCGGCCACGAGCCGGCGCAGGCCGGTTGGTGGGCTGCCGCTGCCGCAGACCGTGAGGTGGATTCCGGGTTGCCGCAGCGCCGTCACTGCCTGGACGAGCTCGGGCAGCCCCTTGTCGCGCCATGCGGCCAGCCGGAACACGGTGAGGATCCGGGTGCCCACCGCCCGGTCACGAAGAGCACCACCGGCCACCCGGACAAGGGTGTGGAACCATTCCGGGGGCAGGGATGGCGGCAGCACGGTCGCGTGGCACCCGCTGGCGAGCGCGCCCGCAGTAAAGCTGCTGACGGCCACCACCCGAACGCCAGGACGGCGCATGAAATGGCGTTCGAACACCCGCCGGGGCCGCAGCCGGGCGTCCCAGGCATCGCTGCCGTGGCACAGCACCGAGACGCCGTGAACGGTGGTCTCGCGGGCAAGGAGCACCGCCACCGGCAGCAGTGACCGATGGGCGGCCACCAAGCGGGCGGGCTGCGGGCTGGCGCGGAGTGCTGCGCTGGCCGCCGCCAGCAACCGGCCGTGCGCGGGCACGCCTGCCCGGCTCAGGTCCAGCCGCTGGTACGAGACGTTGAGCGAGGTGAAGGCCCCTTCCAGTCCCGTCAGATAGCGTTCGATCCCGCCGCCCTGCCCACGTGATGGCGCCATCAGCAGCACCCGGCCGGCCGGCTGGCACCCCGATTCGGTGAAGTTGCGTTCCGGCGCGCTATGCGGCTCCCCCTGGGGCGCAACCGGGCCGCCCGCCAGGTCGTTATGCATGATGTTCCTGGCCAGCGTCGCGCGGCATCGTCTCCAGCCAGGCGTTGAGTGCCGCAAACGCCCACGTTTCCGCCCGGCGGCCATGTGCCCGCCCTCCGCGGGCAGAACCATCGCGCGGGCCAGCCTGCAACCGGCGTGGCCTCATGCGGGCTTCCTGGCCACGAAGGTCAGGTTCTGGGTGACAATGTGTCCCCGCAAGACACCCGTTTCAGCCGCCAGTGCCAGTTGGCAGCATGTGCTGATCGGCTTCCAGAGCGCTGCGCGCAGGGCGCTGGTGAGGCCATGGACGACCGGCGGGCATGGCAGGACCGTGATCAGCTCCAGCCGGGCGGCGGTCGCGAGCTGCCGGATGCTTCTTGTGGTAAACGAAGACTCGTGTGTGAAGTCGCCGTGGCTGGTGTGGCCGCCCAGTGGGCTGACCGCGTTCGGCACCCTGGCCACGAACACCCCGCCCGCCGCCAGCGCCGCCGCCACATCGTCGAAAGTGTCAAGGACCTCTTGCTTGGTCAGATGCTCAAGCAGATCGGTCGCGGTGACCGCGGCATAACGGCCCGGCTGGGTGCGGAGGACATGGTGATAATTGCCCTGCCGGACCCGCGTTACCCCGCCCGCGTGAGCCAGGCGCACCTGCTCAGGGCTGAGGTCGATGCCTTCGGCGTTGAAACCATCTGCCAGCAGGAGCCGGACCAGCTCGCCCTGCCCGCAGCCGAGGTCGATGACCGGGCCCTTTCCTGGCGGCGGCAGTGCGGGACGGATGTCCCGGCGGTACACCAAGGCGGTGGCCTTGCCATTGCCGTAGCCAGCATGCTCTGAGGCATATGACTCGTACAGCCGGCTACGCACGGTGGACACGTTGCCAGGCGAGATCACGCAGTGATGGTACCCAGATACTCAGGGTAATCAACGCTGGCTATTTGCCGAGTCGGTGGGCGGCCGAAGGCCCGGTACCGCCAGCCAGCAACATCAGTGGGTGGGCACCTCCGGCCGCCGTTCCCGGACCCGGCCATAGGTGAAGAAGTCCGCACGGGCGGGTCCGCGGTCCGGGCCCGGGGTTACCTGTGCGAGGCGCCACTGCGGACATTGCGTTTCCACCCACTCTGTGAACCGGCGGTGCCGTACATGGGGCGCCGTGCCGCTTATCTCCGTATTGGTGGCATAGATCACGACGAATCGACTGCCGGCGCCGAAAAGGTGCTCCATGTACGTGCTGAACACCTGGTCCTCAGTCAGGTGGTAGATCACATCGAGAGACAGGGCCAGGTCGGCAGTGAATACCCTTGCCCGGTCCACGAAGCAGGAGCCGTCGTAAAGAAAGAAACTCTTGGTGGCGTCCCCGGCGAAACGGCGCTTGCACAGCGCGATCGCGGATCGCGACACATCGAGCCCGACATAGCTGGGATAGTCAGCCAGCGACAACTGCTGGCCATCGCCGCAACCGAACTCACTCACTGACCGCACATCGTGCTCACGGACGAACGTGTTCAGGAACGCGGCTTTCCCTCGTGCGAGGTCGCCGTAAGAGCCCGGTCCGCTTGTTCCGCCCTGTGCGTAGTTCTGTTCCCAGTAAGTAGCCGACCCACGGAACGCAATTTGCTGGCGCAGCAAGGACAGTCGGCGTATCCCCGGAAGCGGCCGCACCAGATCCTTGGCTGTCACGGTGATCCCCAGCACATGGCTCGCCGACGGCAGGCCTCCCGGCCGGCGTCGGCTGATTGCGGTTCAGTGGACACTATCTACCTATATCACATAGTGATCATCTCACTACTCAAGGTGATCAAGGAACTGGTGGACGCCCCCGGGCCTGGCCGACCTGCCGGTGCAGGCCGCGGCTTTGGCATCCGGCTCTCTCCCAAATGAGGCAGGCCTTCTACCTCATCCGGCCGGGGCCTCCAAGGGATTTCGCTGCCAGCCTGGACTTGTCAAAGGCGGGAGAACAATGAAAAGGCTCATGACAGCGGCGCTCGCGGGATCAACGCTCGTTCTGGTGGCGGCCTGCGGTGGGGTGCCAGGGTCCAACGGCCCGACTATCCGGACCGAGAACGTCACCTTTGCGGCCTCGGGGCTGACCTCTAAACAATTCGAACACTCATGGACGCATCAACAAAATGCGCCCGGGTCTTCCACGGTTACATTCATCCAGTGGTGGGATCGTGGCGGACAGGAACAGTATACAGCCGTTGCGAATGACCTTTGGAAGGTCATCATTACGGACGGGGTTCAAGACCAGGACAATACCTTCATCGCTGATTCTTTGCGCCTGTCAGCAAATACGAGGGCCGCCTTGCGCAACCCTCCACCCGTGGACCCGGCCGACTGGCTGTCTGCCATGCGGACGTTCAAGGCCGCAGGCCAGGCAGCAGTCGCGGGCAGATACGGGCAGACATTCAATCTGGTCAAGAAGGGCCTTCGGCCGATAAATTCCTTCAGCAAGCAGGCAGGGCTCAGCAACGCCTCTTTCAGCAAGTCATGACCCACCCAGCAAGCGCTCTGTCGGCTGCCCATGCGCTTGCAAGTATGCCCGCCCGCGGTTATTGGGCCGCGCCTAACCTGTGGTCGCGCAGGGCGTTCTCCACGGGGTTCCAGAGGGTGTCGACGATGTCAGAGTCGACGCCGGCGGGCGGCGCGGTGAGGCGGTACATCCCGGGCCGGGCGGCGAGCGTTTTCGCTCTCCTCAGCTGACTGTCGACGACGCCGGTTGCCCTGTCACGAACGGCGACCTCGGCTTCCCGAAGGGGCCCGCTCCCTGCGGGCAGGCGGCCGAAGCCGCCGATCAAGACAGCGGGCAGGTAGTGCTGGTTCGCACCGGTCACTCCACGAGGATGGCACAGGCATCGGGGTGCAACGAACGCTGCCAGGTCCGGGGTGAGGGTCTGGTAGGCGGCCCCGGCGAGCTCGTCAAGGGAGACGGCGAGCTGCCGGTGGCACCGGACGGACACATGCACCGTCCTGGTAACCGCCATCACCGCGGACAGCCGGATGCCGGGGCCTATCGCGGCGGTCATCATCGGCCGGGAGGAGGAGAACTCCCGCCGGTTCTGCCCAGGCCGCCGGCCCCACCGGCGCACCATGTCGACGAGTTCGGCGTCGTCGGTGGCGATCGGGCCCGCGTCGTGCTTTCCACCGCCGCGCAGTTCCAGCCAAACCCGGCGCGGCCCGTTGATGTTGATGTTCTCCACGGCCGGGTCATCGACGTAAGGCTGCAGGGGCCCGAGCCCATACCCCTCGTCCAGGACGGCCTGCACCAGGCGGTCATCGTCTGGATGGCTTTCCAGGTAGTCCCTGATGCGCCGTGCTGGCTGTTGATGCAGCGGCTCGAGATGGGCCGGCCAGGGTGCATCTCGACATCCACACCGACGACCCGGCCGCAGAGATAGCCAGGCTGGAGAAGCTCGGCGCCGAACTGGTACAGCAGGTGCACGCCTGGTGGATCATGCGCGATCCTGCCGGGCTCCTGTTCTGCATCGTTCCGGAACCGCCCGGGTCGCTTAACGACGGCAATGCCCGGCGCTGGGACTGATCCCAGCATGCCCGGCGAATCCGGGGCGCGCAGCGATCTTCGCGGATCTTCGCGCGACGCCCTGAGGCAGCGGGCCGTTGACGGCCGCGGGCGCGGCGCGCCATTATCGGGGGGCTTGCGAAGCGCGGCGCCGGGCGCCGCGCGCCCGGAGCAGGTGGGGGCCACTTACGTTCGGTTGACCATCGGGAGGTGGCCGGAGTGCGTATACACCTGCGGGTCCTTGTGGGTGTGGGGATTGCCATCGCGGTGAGCCTGGCGCCGCCGGCCGCGGCGGCCGCGGCGGCAGCACCGGGAGCGGCGGCCGTGACCACGACGACAACGCTCACCTCGTCCGTGACGTCGAGCAGTTACGACTCGTGGGTGACGTTCACCGCGCACGTCAAGGCCAGCACCGGGACCCCCAAGGGCTCGGTGACGTTCACCGACCAAAGCAACGGCAGCATCCTCGACAGCGTGGCGCTGAACAACGGAACCGCGACCTTCGTGACCGCCGCGCTCGCGCCGGGGAACAGGGCCATCGTGGCCCACTACGGCGGCAGCACCACGTTCGCCGCAAGCTCCTCCGCCACCCTGCCCCTCCCGGTCGCGGCGGCCGGGTCCGACGCACTGGCCTACCAGATCAACACCGGCCACAGCGGCAGGCAGGCCGCCGGCGCGCTGAGCGTGGGGTCGCTCGCGCAGAAGTGGACCGTGACCCTGGGCGGGACCGGTGGTTCGCTCGCGGGGGCCGGGGACGTGTCCTACCCGGTCATCGCCGGTGGCCGGGTCTTTGTCTCCGTCGAGCACACCGATACCTACGGCACCACGCTGTTCGCGCTGAACGCGGCCACCGGCGCGACCGACTGGTCGGTGGGGCTGGCCGGCACCTACGGCTTCTCCGCCCTGGCCTACGACGGAAGGCGCCTCTTCGCGCTCAACTACGACGGGGTCCTGACCGCGTTCGTGGCCGCAACCGGCCATGAGCTCTGGTCGGTCCAGATGCCCGGCCAGTACTCGTTCACCGCGCCGCCGACCGCCTACGACGGCATCGTCTACGTCTCGGGTGCCGGTGTCGGCGGCACGGTGTACGCGGTCAGCGAGGCGGACGGGATCGTCCGGTGGACGGGCGGCGTGGCGAACGGCGACAAGAGTTCACCCGCCGTCGACGGCTCGGGCGTGTACGTGTCGTACGCCTGCCAGCAGGACTACCGGTTCAGCCTGCGCGGTCAACTGGTCTGGCACTACGCGACCGGCTGCGAGGGCGGCGGCGGCAGCACCGCGGTCCTGCACGGGTCCGCTCTCTACGCCAGGGGAGCGTTGGACACGCCGATCCTCCTCGCGAAGTCCTCGGGAAAGCAGGTCGGCACGTTCGCATCCAACACCGCGCCCGCCTTCGACAACACGAACATGTACACCTTGCAGAGCGGGAACCTGGTCGCGGTCGACCCGTCCGGCAGCCCGAGCCGCTGGGCATACGGCGACGGAACCTTTGTGACGGCGCCCGTGGTCAACAACGGCGTGGTGTACGTCGGCAGCAGCACCGGCACGGTCTACGGCGTGTCCGTGACGTCGCATACCAAGGTATGGAGCGGCACCGCGGGCTCGTCGATCGTGGGGCCCGACGAGCAGAACGCCGACGTCCTGGTCGGGCTGGCGATCGGTGGCGGCCTGCTGGTCGTCCCCGCCGCCAACGTGCTGACCGCCTTCGGTAACTGAGGGCCGCCCGGCTCGGCCTGGCGCCGTGCGTGGGCACACAGCTCATTCAGGACGCACGCGCCGCAGCGTGGCCGCTGCGCCCGGCAGACGGCCCGCCCGTGGCCGATCATCGCGACGTGCAGGTCGTACCGGATGCCGGCGGGCACCATCTCCCCGAGCAGCCGGTGCGCCCTGTCCGCGGGGGTCTTGGCCGGCAGCCACCCCAGCCGCGTGGCAACCCGGTGGACGTGGGTGTCCACCGGGAACGCGGCCCTGCCCATGGCAAAGGTGAGCACGCAGGCGGCCGTCTTGGGCCCCACGCCGGGCAGCGACTCCAGGTAGGCCCGGGCCGCCGCATCGTCGAGGTCATGCAGGCGGCGCAGGTCGATGCGGCCCTCGCGTTCGGCGATGACGGCCAGGATCTGCTGGATGCGCCGCGCCTTCTGGTCGGCGATGCCGCCGCAGCGGATGGCGTCGGCGACCTGCCCGGCGGGCGCCGCCGCCACCTGCTCCCAGCCCGGGAACCTCTCTTTGAGCTGCGCGAACGCCCGCTCGGAGTTGGTGTCCGAGGTGTGCTGGGACAGGACCGTCGCCACCACCTCGTCGATGACCGGCAGCACCGGCTTGGGGGCGAACGCGCCTTGTTCGGCGCGCAGCCGGCGCTGCACCTCCCTGATGCGGCCCTCGCCGGGCGCCGTCATGGGTGGATGCTACCCCGTAGCCGCCGTCAGCCCCGGATCGGAACGGTAGCGAGAACCCGACCAAACGCACCGTATTGGCTGGCAGCCGAGCGTAGCCTCGTTGCCGGAATCGTTTGCCCGGCCAGGCTGGCCACGAGCGGGCAATGGAGAGGCCATGGTCACCGGTGTGCTTTTGCTCATGCTGGCCCTGTTGTCGTTGTTGCTGGTGACGTTCATCTACGAAATCGTCACGACGCATGTGGCCGCCGTCGACGCGCCCACGCTCGCCAGGTCCGCGGCGCCGCCCGCACCGGCGCCGGCGCTGCCGGTCAGGCGGCCGCGCGCCCGCACATCCCCCGCTGGCGGCAGGCCGGCCCCTGGTACCGCACCGCCGGGAGCCGCTCGCGGGCTGCGGTCACGGGGCGCGGTGGGCCTGACGATCGGCGGCCTTGCCGCGCTCGTGATCGGCGGCTGGCTGTTCCTCCGCATCGCTCATGGCGCGGTTGCCTGCTCATCCCGGGCGATCGAGGTCTGCTCGCAGGGGTTCGTGTTGCTGACCGGCACCCAGCTGGCCGGCGCCGCCATCGCCGTGGCCGGCGTCATCTCCGTCGTCGTTGCGATCGTCCTCGCCCAGCGCTAGCCGCGCCACACGCGGCGCAAGCCGGCCGCCGCGGGCGCGGCACGTGCCTTCATGATCTGTGCGCTTGCGAGGCGGGCCGCGGCGTGGCGTCCTCGAGCTGGAAGACCTCGCGGGGGGTGGTGAAGTAGGGGGCTTCTGCGCGCCGCGCACGTAGATCATGATCACGGCGCCGATTCCGAGCAGCACGTAGAGCGAGATGAGGTTGCCGCTGGTCCAGCCGCCGAGGCCGGGGACCGATTGCGAAGCCTCGTGCCGCGTTCCTCCGGGCCGTCCGCCGCCGCCGTCACGTCCCCAGATTGGTCCGCCACCGTCACCGCCCCCTTCCGTCGCTTCAGCTTGGCTTCTGCGCACAGATCTGGCTAGACCGTGACGACCGGGGAAAACCGGGGCTCTTCCGCAGGTATCTCCACGGGAATCCCGGGGGCCCCGCGGGGATCAGGGACCGTTGCCGCCCGCGGCGGTGCCCCCGGTTTCGTGGCCACCGGGTGGTGCCACATCCAGCGACGGGCTGGCGTCGAAGAAACCGAACGGCTTGAGGGCGAAACCGGCCCGCTCGACCGGCATGACCGGCCAGTCCTCGGGCCGCGGAATGTGGTGGCTGCCGAGGGTGTACCACAGCACGATGTCGGTGTTTTCGATGGGCCGGTCCGCCTTGGTCCACTCCGGGAGCCCGGCTCCTCCGGGGTGCTGGTTCGGGTACTCCCCGGCGGGAAACCGCTCGCCGGGCGCGAACGGCGTCACCCACAAGTGCCTGGTCGCGAACGCTGCCCGCTGGGTCACCGGCGAGTCCTCGTGCGCGAACGGAACAACGTTTCCGCCGGGAACCAGCCGGTAACCGACCGGCTGCCCCAGCGCGTTGGCGATGTTCGGGTTGATCACCAGCCAGTGCCGGCCAGTGAGGGGGTCAATGAGCCGTTGCGCCTGCGATTCCGACCGCAGCAGCGTGCGCCGGGGCCGGAACGCGTTGCCATGCGGATTATCCGGTCCCCGGGGCACGCGCTCGGTTTCGACCTCGAGCACGGAGTTGCGGTCGCCGTCGACCGTCATGTCAAGCCGGACGCTGAAGAAGTGCTGGTGGTGCGCGGCAAGGGTCTGTGGGGCCACGACCGTGCCGTAGTCGCTGGTCTCGCCCGGGGGCAGCGCGGAGGTCAGCACGATACCGGTCAGCTTGATTTCCAGCTCGATCGTGGCGTCCTGGTAGAAGTACCAGTAGAAGGCGTATTCGTAGTTACCGGCGGTCATGATGAACGACACCACCAGCCGGCGGCTCCTGCGTACCTCGGTGTGGCGCAGGCCGGCGTCGAAGTGCTTCCAGAGGATCCCGTTATCCTCCTCGTGCAGGCAGATCGCGTTCTTGACCGTGTACGGCTGCCCCTGGTCGTCGGCAAGCTGGACGTCGAAGTACCGGATCTCGCCGAGGCAGTCGCACCCCTCCTCCAGCGAGTTCGCCAGGATCCCGATGCCGTATTCGCCGATGTCGAAGGCGTTGCGCCAGCCCTGGAAGGGCCTCGGGTCGGCGTAGGGGATGACGAGTTCGGCGACGGAGGCGCGGTGGATGACCGGGCGCAGCCGGCCATGGTCCGCATAGCCGATCGTGTGCAGCACGAGGCCTTCGCGCGCGTTGAACCCCAGCCGGAACCGCCAGTTCTGCCAGCGCACCTCCCAGCCGTCCACCTGGAAGCTCACCCCCTCGGGCTGCCGTAGCTCGATGGGAGCCAGGCCGGCACGGGAGGTGCCGTCGCCGCTGGTGTAGTCCCCGGTACCAGGGGGGAACGGCACCACCCCGAGATCCTCCACCCGGATGACGGACATATCGTCAAGATCCACAACCGCGTGGAGCCCGTGGATCGGCTTGGCGTACGGGTTGTCACCGGGGCTGGCCCGGTAGAAGCACAGGGCCCAGACCAGCCGCCGGCCCGCGTCCTCCTCCCGCGCGAAGGTCCCGATTCCCCAGGCCTCCACCAGGACCTGATCCGGGTTGTGGACCCCCCGCTTGCGAAGGCCCGCACGGAAGCGGGGGTCGGCCCTGACCAGGCGCTCGCATTCGGCGTATTCGCCGAGCGTGACCGGGGCCCGCGCCCCCGGTACCGGCCGCCAGGACAGGACGGCTCCGGCCGTGAGGGACACCACCGCCTCGTAGGTCACGTGCTCTCGCGGTTCCAGGGCCACGATGAAAGCCTCGCGCCCGAACGCCTGGCCAGGACGGAACGCGGCAACCTCCCCCTTGCCAGGCTCGTGGAGGCTGACCGACACGAAACGCGTCGCCGAACTCACGTGCCCGTCCCTGGCGAGGATGCCGACCGCTTGCGTGATCTCAGCTCCGCTCAGCGGGTCCAGCGGATGCTGCGCCCCGTCCCCGCCGGTCGCACCTACCGCATGCTGCGATGTCATCCGCACTCCTCACCGACGCCCGGCGTGAACCTTCCCGTGCAGCCCAGCCCGGACATGACAGGCATCAACCGCGGGTTCACCGCTTTGTATGGACGATCTTGGCCGCCGTCTGGTGATTCCGCCATGCTGTGTTGCGGATGTCTGCCCCGGCTGGTGACAAAGGGGATGCCAAGATGATCATTGATTGCGCGCATTACCAGGACGGCCGCAGGCGCGACCAGGGCGCGATGCCGCTGGAGGAAGCGGCGGCGCGCTGTGGCCAGGGCGGCTTCGTGTGGCTGGGGCTGTTCGAGCCCAGCGACGAAGAACTGGCTCAGGTCCGGGACACCTTCGGCCTGCACGAGCTGGCGGTCGAGGACGCGCAGAGCTTCCACATGCGGCCGAAGACCGAGCTGTACGAGCGGGACGTGCGGCTGGTCATCCTGCGCACCGCGCGCTACGCCGCCGCGGCCGGGGAAGTCGCGTTCGGTGAGATCAGCGTCTTCGTCGCGCCAACCTTTGTGATCACCGTGCGGCAGGGCGTGGCGAGCGAGCTGCGCGGGGCCAGGCAGCGGCTCGAGCAGCGGCCCGAGTTGCTCACCGCGGGCAGCTGGTCCGCGGTATGGGCGATCCTGGACCAGGTGGTGGACGATTACGCGCCGGTCGTCGCCGGGCTCGAAGGTGACGTTGATGAGGTCGAAGCCACCGTGTTCTCCGGCGCGGTAGCGCCGACCGAGCGGATCTACTCGCTGCGCCGCGAAGCCACCGACTTCTACCGTGCCGTCCACCCGCTGCTCGGCGTCGTCACCACCATCGAGCGCGCCACGGAGGCCCAGCAGTTGCTGCCCTACCTGCGCGACGTCAGCGACCACCTGCTCCTGGTCAACGAGGAGGTCGCCGCGCAGCGCGACCTGCTCGGCACGGTGCTGGAGGCGAACATGGCGGTGATCTCGGTCGAGCAGACCATGGTCAGCGTCCGGCAGAACACCACCATGGAGCAGCTCACGATCCTCGCGACCGTCTTCCTGCCGCTCACCTTCATCACCGGCTTCTTCGGCCAGAACTTCGCCTGGCTGGTCCAGCACATCTCCAGCACCGCCGCGTTCATCGCCTATGGCCTCGGCGGCCTCGTCGTGCCGCTGGCGCTGTTGTTCATGTGGCTCAGGCTCCGCGCGCTGCGCACCAGCAACGCCCAGGTCTCACGGCGCTGACGCGCGCCGCCGCCGGGGTGATCGCCGGCCGGCCCGATCACGGCCGGCAGACCCGCCGGACCAGGTCCTCCCAGCCCCGGCCGAGGCGTTCGCAGATTTCCCCCGTGGCCTCGGCGAGCCTGGCCGATGACAGGTAGAGCAGCAGCGGGCCGTCCAGCGCGGCGGTGAGCTGGGTGGCCAGGACGTCCAGGTCGGCGGTGCCCAGGCGGATCTGCCCGAGCAGGAGCCGGATGTGCGCGCGCGACATCGGTGACTGGGACCCGGCCGGCACCCGCTGCCTGCTGTCCAGCGTGGCACGCGCGATGTCGCGGTGCCCGATCAGGAAGCCGATCCTCGCGCGGCCGTAGGCGATCAGGCGGTCCAGCGGCGGTGCGCCGGGCCCCAGCGGCGGGGGACCGGAGAGGACCTGCTGCTGGAAGGCGCGCTCGTCGTCGTCCAGCAGCGCCTGGAAGATCCCCGACCGGGTGCCGAACCTGCGGAACACCGTCCCCTTGCCCAGGCCGGCGCGCTCGGCGAGGCCGTCCATGGTCAGGCTGGCCGCCCCCTCGCCGGCGATGATCTCGCGCGCCGTGGCCAGCAGCAGCCGCCGGTTCCGCGCGGCGTCGGCCCGCTCGGTGGGCGGCGATCCCCAGGCCACGGGCTCACTCATGGGCTCACCCTACGGCGGGAACATAACCGGGGTAAAGTCCGTTTAGGACTTCAGCGTTCAACTACCTTCGAGGGAAGGAGCACCCGATGACCACGATCGCCACCCCCGACCGCTTCACCGCGCTGCCCGACGAGCAGACGCTTGCCGCCACCGTCACCGCCTTGGAGGAGCACGGGTTCAGTGTGGAGATCGTCGATGATCTCGACGCCGCGCGCAAGGCCGTCCTGGCCCGCATCCCGGACGGGTCGTCGGTGATGACCAACACGTCGGTGACCCTGGCCGAGACCGGGATCGCGGATGCGGTCAACGACGGCGGCGGGCGGTGGGAGTCGGCGCGAAATGCGATGTTCGCGCTGGACTTCGCGACCCAGGCGCAGCAGATGAAGGCGATCGGCGGGCAGCCCGACTACGCCCTGGGCAGCGTGCACGCGGTCACCGCCGGCGGCACCTTGGTGATCGCGTCGGCGTCGGGCAGCCAGCTGGCCTCCTACGCGTGGGGCGCGGCGAAGGTGATCTTCGTGGCCGGGGCGCAGAAGCTGGTGCCCGACCTGGAGGCGGCGCGGGAGCGGATCTACACCCACAGCCTGGTCCTGGAAGACGCCCGCGCGATCGCCGCCTACGGGCAGCACTCCCAGGTCGGGAAGATCCTCGAAATCCACGCCGAACTGCCCGGCCGCATCCACCTCGTCCTCATCCGCCAGGCGGTCGGGTTCTGATGACCGCGGCAGCCGGGCTCGCGGTGCTCGGCAGCGGCCACGTCGGGCCGGTCATCGCCCGCCTGGCCATCAAGGCCGGGTACGCCGCCAACCTGCGCGCCCCGGGCGCCACCGGGTTCGACCTCAAGTACGGCATGCCCGGACTGACGCACGAACAGCAGATGGCCAACACCGAGCTGTACGGGCGGAAGGTCATCCCGCGCGCCCGCGACCTGCTCAGCTGAGCGGCTGCCCCTGGTGGCGGGGGCCTGGACTGCCGCGCCGGGCGGCGCTATCGTTTCAGCGGTTCACGAACCAGCCGGTGGCCTTTCGGTGCGGCCCGGCTCGCGTTCCCCAACCCTTAGCGAGATGCCCAGCGGGCCCGCACCTTGCCCCGGCTGGTGCCTGCCTGGTGTGGCCATATGTCCCCATGCGGCCTCAGGCGGGCGCGGCCCGCGCCGCGTTGCCCCCGGCGCTGCGCGGGCCGGTCAACCGCACGGACCACGTGGGTGGCGGGGGATTGCCGATGACTGGACGGTGGAACACGGACGGGCCCCTCTTCGTGGAGGACGTGGCGGGGTCCACCCGGCCCGCGGCCTATTACCTGGCCGAGTCGCGCGACGGCCTGTACGTGCCCTACGTCTTGCGCACGCCGGCCGGCCATGGGCACCCGTTCCCCTTCGTCTTCCTCGCCTACGGCAATGGCGGCGGCGGGATCGGCTGGCTGCGGGAGTGGGTGCACACCCGCCCGTACCTGATGGAGCGCCTCCTCGCCGCCGGCTACGCCTGCGGCTGGGGACGGTACCGCACGGAGGTCGACCTCGGCTTCAACCGTGGGGGCCCGCTCATGGTCGACGGGCGCCAGGGCATGGAGGTCATGAACCGGTCACCGCTGGAGTTCGAGGATGAGCTCGCCATCCTCCAGCACGTCCGCCGGAACCCGCAGGTGGACGCGGGCAACCTGGGCCACGTCGGCATCAGCCACGCCGGCGAGATGCTGTTCAAGCTGGCCAGCCGGTACCCGGGGACGCTGCGGGCGGGGGTTGCCAGCGAGCCGGCCAACCACGAGTTCCTCGACCTCAGGCTCGGCGACGCCGCGCCCGTCAACCCCGAGACCGGCCTGCGGGACATCGAGGAGATGCAGATGCAGGACGCGGCGTGGGTGCGGGCCCGCACCAACCTGGCGGTCGCCCGCGGGCGGATCGCGCCGATCGACGTGCCGATCCTGGTCATGGGGCGCGACGGCGACCATCTCCAGGGGATCTTCCGCGTCAGTTACGAGCTTCTCGACGAGGCCGGCAAGGACACCGAGTGGGTGTCCTGGGATCACCCGCTGCACGGTTACATCGCCCCGGTCGCCGGCGGGGCCTCCGGTCCCGACCGGGTCCAGGAGAGCGCGATCGACGGGGTCATCGCCTTCCTCGACCGGTACATGAGGCCGGGCGGATAGTCGCCTCCCGCCGGGGACGGGGCGGCGGGCCTCCGATGTACCGGACGCTTGCCGTGGCCATCGTTAGCCTTCGGTGCCCAAGCGCTCGCCGTCAAGGGGGATCAGGACGCGGGCCACGATGACGTCGGGACGGCGCCGCAGCGCCCGGCTGAGCACCAGGTCGAGATGATTGTGCAGCGGGCGCTGCCACACCCTGCGGGGCATTATCGCCGGGATGAGCACCACGACCCGCTGGTGCTGCCGCCGCTGTAGCCCCTCCACGAAGGCCACCACGGGCCCGGCGACCGACGCGTATTCGGTGCGCAGCACCCGCAGCGGCACCCCCGGGTCCCAGCGGGCCCACTGGTCGCGCACTTCCCTGGCCCGCGCGGCGCCGGCGCGGGTGTCGCCGGCGTCGTCGTGCACCACGGTCACGGCCACCACCTGCGGGCTGATGGACAGCGCGTTCGAGATCCCGAACCTGGCCAGCCTGGACACCCCGGCCACCGGCACGACCACCGTCACCGGCTTGGCCTGGGGCGCGCCGGGGACCTCGCCCAGGCCGAGCGCGCGGCCGACCTGCCCGTAGTAGCGGTGCACCTGGGCGAACAGCGCGATGAACGCCGGGACCGCCAGCACCACCACCCACGCGCCCTCGGTGAACTTCGTCACCAGGAACACGACGGTGGCGGCGGCGGTGGCGACGGCGCCGACGGCGTTGAGGGCCGCCCGGTACCACCAGCGTGGCGGCCTGGCCCGCCGCCAGTGCACCACGAGGCCGCCCTGGGCCAGCGTGAACCCGGTGAACACGCCGATGGCGAACAGCGGGATCAGCGTCAGCGTGTTGCCCGCCACGGCGACCAGCAGCGCGCCGGACAGGATCGCCAGGGTCCAGATCCCGGAGGCGAAGACCTGCCGGTCGTCGCGCAGGGCGTACAGGTGCGGCAGGTAGTTGTGCTTCGCCAGAAGGCTGGCCAGCACCGGCAGGCCGCCGAACGACGTGTTGGCCGCCAGCGCGAGCACCGCCGTGATCGTGAGCGACATCACGTCGTAGGCCCAGTGCCGTCCCACCGCCGCCGCGATGATCTGGCTGAGCACGGTCTGGCCGGAGCGGGGGCCGATGTGCCACCGGCTGGCCAGCACGGCCAGGCCCAGGAGCATTGCGCCGAGGATGACGCCGAGCAGCAGTTCGGTCCGCTTGGCCCGGCGGACGCGTGGCTGCTTGAACAAGGGCACGCCGTTCGCGATCGCCTCCACCCCGGTCAGGGCGCTGCACCCGGCGGAGAACGCCTTCAGCAGCAGCAGGATGCCCACCGGTTCCAGCGCGTGCGCGGGCAGCAGCGAACGGCCGGGCTGCGCGGCGTGCAGCGCCAGCGGGTGGATCAGGCCGATCACGATGATGGCCAGCAGCCCGGCGATGAAGACCATCGTCGGCAGCAGGAACGCCCGCGCCGCGTCGCCCAGGCCACGCAGGTTCAAGACGGTGATCACGGCCAGGATGGCCAGGCAGATGGGCACCGTGGCGGGGACCAGGCCGGGGAAGGCTGAGGTCAGCGCCTGGGTGCCGGCGGCGATCGAGACCGCGACGGTGAGGGTGTAGTCGACGACGAGCGAGGCGGCGGCGAGCAGGCTGACCCGCGGGCCGAAGTTGTCCAGCGATACCGCGTAGGCGCCGCCGCCGCCCGGGTATGCCTCGATGACCTGGCGGTAGGAAGACACCAGGACCGCGAGCAGGACGATGATCGCGATGGTGACCGGCAGGACCAGGTGCAGCGCGCCGGCGCCGGCCAGGGCCAGCACGGCCACGATCGCTTCCGGCCCGTACGCGACCGAGGTCAGGGCGTCCAGGGAGAGCGCCGACAGCCCCTCCGCGGGCGTGATCTGCTCCCGGGAGATGTCGCGCGCCCGCAACGGCGGCCCGACAAGCACATGCCAGACCGCCGTTGCCGTGTTCCCGCCATCAGGCCGGCTTTCTGGCACTCCCGCACTCTACGGGAGACCGCCGCCAGCGCGGCCGGTCAGCACCGGGCAGCTGACCGCCGGGCCGGGGACCGTGGCACCTGGCCGAGCGAGAACACCGAGGTGCTCAGGGTGACCCGGTCCACGGCGAGCACGCGGCCCGTCGCCGCCGTACCAGGCCATGCCCCAGCCGTCGGCGTGGAAGGCGGACAGCGCGGTGAAGTCCTGCAGCCCTTCCTCGGTGAGCAGGCCCGCCACCGAGGTACTGCGGCGGGAACAGTAACCAAGCAGCCGGCACATGGCTGCCCTACAGGTGCTCCCCGGGCGCCTGCTCGCACGCGGCGTGCTCGGCCGCCTGGCCCGCGCCGGCGGCCTGCTCCTCCGCGAGCTTGAGCAGGCTCTGCCGTGGCGGGCAGAACACGTCGACCTCGAGGCAGTGGCTGTCGGTCGTCCACGCCCCGTGCGGCACCCACGCTGGCACCACCGCCACGTCGCCCTTGCGCATGACGCGCGCGTCGCCGTCCAGGTCGAACGTGAACTCGCCGTCCAGCACGATCACGATCTGCTCTTCGGCGTGAACGTGCCGCGGCGCCTGCGTGCCGGGCTGGAAGCTGACGAAGTTCGCCATGGCGCGCTGCCCGAGGACGGGGCGGAACCCGAGCCCGGGCAGGAACTCCACCGGCGTGATCGCATCCACGTTCACGAACCGGCCGTCCCCGCCGCGCTCGCCCGATGCCTCCGTGGTGAAGTGACTGGCAGCGTCGCCGTGCGCCTCGCTCACTTGCCCTCCAGGCCGGTCTTCAGGACCTCGCCGATCCGGCGAACGCCCTCGTCGATGAGGTGGTCCGCGACCCGGCTGTAGGCCAGCCGGATCTGCGTGGCCCCGGCGTCGCCGGGGTAGAACGGGCGGCCCGGCACGTACGCCACCTTGCGGCCGGCCGCCGCCGCCGACAGGGCCACCGTGTCCACCCCGTGCGGCGCGGTCAGCCAAACGTAGAACCCGCCCCGCGGGGCCGTCCAGGTGCTGCCGTCCGGCATGTGCGCGGCCAGGGCCTGCGTGGTCAGGCCGGCCCGCCGGGCGTACAGCGCCCGCGACGCGACGACCTGCCGGTCCAGGTGCCCGGACCGGCCGTACTCCTCGAGCATCCGCTGGCCGAGCGCGCCGGCGCACTGGTCGGAGTTCTGCTTGGCGACCACGAGCCTGCCGATGACCTGCTCCGGTCCTGCCGCCCAGCCCAGCCGCACCCCCGGGAAGAAGATCTTCGAGAACGTGCCCGCCTGCAGCACCACGTCCGGCGCGAGCGACCAGAGGCTGGCCGGCGGCGGCGCGCCGAAGCCAAGCTCGCGGTAGGCGACGTCCTCACAGATCAGGAAGCCGTAGCGGCGGGCCAGGCCGACCAGTTCGGCGCGGCGGCCAGCGCTCATCGACAGGCCGGTGGGGTTCTGGAAGTCCGGGATCGTGTAAACGATCTTTGGCCGCAGGCCCCCGGCGAGCATGCTGGCGAGCACGTCGACCCGCATGCCGTCGGCGTCCATGGGCACGCCGTGCAGGCCGGCCTCGTACCCGCGGAACGCCATGATGGCACCCAGGTACGTCGGGGCCTCCACGACGACCGCGTCGCCGGGGTCGATGTAGCTCTTGGCGAGCAGTTCCATGCAGTCGATGCCGCCGCTGGTGATCATCAGCTCGCCCGGGCCCGGCCGCGTCCCCTCCAGCGACTCCAGGCGCGCGGCCACGTAGTCGCGGGTCCCGGTGAGGCCCTCGGTCGCGGCGTATTGCAGGGCAACGGCGGCGTCACCGGCGATGAGCCGGGACGCGACCTGCCCGAGGATCTCGGTGGGGAACGTCGCCGGGTCGGGGAACCCGCCGGAGAACGTGATGACGTCGGTGGCCCCGGCCAGGGCGAGGATGGCGGTGATCTCGCCGCCACCCAGCGTGCGCGTCCGCCGGGCGAGGCTGGCGCTCCAGTCGTGCTGCTCAAGAGCTGCGGCCATCTGCGTGCCCCTCTCCGACCGGCCACGCTTGCCGTTGCCCGCCTCTCTTGACAGCAAACCTTACAAATGTAAAAATCCTGGCCAGTCTGACTTACATTGATGCATACCGATTGCACTATAACTCACATGGTCGGGGTTCACGAGATGGGCTACCTGGCAAATGGCAACTAGCTCGGCTCCGCTCGCCAGGCTGACCGAGGTCGCCGCGCCGTCCCCGCCGACGGTCGAGGTCGACGATCTTGATCTGGCGCTGCTGCGCGCGCTCGCGGCCGACGCGCGCCAGTCCCAGCGCGCGCTCGCCCGCACCGTCGAGATGTCCCCGCCCGCCGTGGCGGACCGGCTCGCCCGGCTGGAGCGCAACGGGGCTGTCCGCGGCTACCGGGTGGACGTCGACTGGGCGGCGCTCGGGTTCCCCGTCGTCGTCTACCTCGCCGTGACGGCGGGGCCGGGCATGGACCTGAGCGAGATCATCAAGGCCATCAGGGCGATGCCCGAGGCCGAGGGCATGAGCGTCGTGACCGGCGGTCTTGACCTGCTCGTCCGGCTGCGCGTCCGGGACCACGCGCACCTGCGCGAGCTGCTGCTCACTAAGATTTTCCAGATCAACGGCGTGCAGCGGACCGAGACGTTCCTCTCGCTCGCCGACGTCGAACCGGACAACTTCACCGCCGCCATGCTGGAGGTCATGAGCCAGCGCAAGGCCAAGCAGAAGACCTGACGCACGCGGCCGGCGCCACGGCGCCCGGCCGCGTGCCCGATCGGAGGCCAGCGAGATGGGAATCCCTGCACCGGACTGGTCCAGCGTCACGGGGGTGGGCCAGGCCGGGTTCATCGCGCGCCACGGCCTGTACACGCCCGAGCAGGCCGCGGCCGCCGACGCGCTGGCCAGCCGGATACGCGAGCGTGACCTGCGCACCGTCCGGCTGACCGTGGTCGATCAGCACGGCCAGCCGCGCAGCAAGTCGCTGGCACCCGAGGTGGCCATCGCCGCCATGTCCAACGGCCTGGACTTCTCCGGGGCGATCTACAGCCTGGACAGCGGCAACCAGGTGTTCGTGGCACCGTTCGCCGCGGGCGGCGGGTTCGGCATCGAGGAGTTCACCGGGTTCCCGGACATCGTCCTGGTGCCCGACCCGGCCACCTTCCAGGTCCTGCCGTGGGCGGACCGCACCGGGTGGATGCTCTGCGACACCTACTTTTCCAGCGGCCAGCCGATGCCGCTCGACGGGCGCGGCCTGATGCGCCGAGTGCTCGGCGAGCTCGGCGAGGCGGGTTATGACTTCCTCGCCGGGATCGAGATCGAGTTCTACATCGTCAAGCTCGCCGGCGAGCCGGTCGCGCCGGAGAACGCCGGTTTCACCCCGCGGCCGCCCGGCGTGAGCGTGTTCGAGCTGGGCTACCAGTACCTGTCGGAGGTGCGGCTGGACAGCGTGGCCGGGACGCTGGAGGCGATCCGCGACGGCCTGTCCGCGGTGGGGCTGCCGCCGCGCTCGATGGAGGACGAGTGGGGCCCCGGGCAGATCGAGTTCAGCTTCAGCCCGATCGCCGGCCTGGCGGCCGCGGACGCGGTGGTGCTGTTCCGCTCCGCCGTCAAGCAGATCTGCCAGCGCCGCGGGCTGCTCGCGACGTTCATGTGCCGGCCGGGGCTGCCGAACTTCTTCTCCTCTGGATGGCATCTGCACGAGTCGCTGCTGTCCCGCCCGGACGGGCGCAACGCGTTCGCCAGCGAGACCGGGTACCTGTCGGGCACCGGCCGGCGGTTCGTGGGCGGGCTGATCGAGCACGCGATGCCGATGACCGTGTTCTCCGCCCCCACCGTGAACGGCTACAAGCGGTTCCGCCCCTACTCCTTCGCGCCCGACCGGGTGTGCTGGGCGCTGGAGAACCGCGGTGCGCTGATCCGGGCCCAGGGTGCGCCCGGCGACGCGAACAGCCACGTGGAGAACCGGATGGGCGAGCCGGCCGCCAACCCGTACCTGTATATGGCGGCCAACATCGCGGCCGGGCTCGACGGCATCCGGCGCGAGCTGGAGCCGCCCGCGCCGGTGGAGGCCGACCCCTACGCCGCGGACGCGCCGATGCTGCCGGCGTCCCTGGCGGACGCCGTGGCGGCGCTCGACAAGGACGCCTTCTTCCGCGCGGCCTTCGGCGGCACGCTGATCGATTACCTGCTGCAGATGAAGCGCGCGGAACTGGCCAGGCACGACGCGGCCGTGGCCGAGAACCCGCCGGCCGAGGGGCAGGACGTCACCGACTGGGAGATGCGTGAGTACTTCGAGTTCTACTGACGAACGCCGGCCCCGGGCCGTCGTAATGCGGCGAAATCAGGGGCAGTGATGACCCTGCAGCCCCCGCCCTGACGCCTGGCGCCGCCGGGTCAGTCGCACCGATCGCGGCGGACGGCAACCCTCCCGCGAGAGCGCCATTCGGGCCGGGCCGCGGCCGCCGGGCTCACACCTCCAGGATGAGGGTCACCGGCCCGTCGTTGATCAGCCTGACCTTCATGGCGGCGCCGAAGACGCCGGTCTCGACGCGCGCTCCGGACGCCCGCAGCGCGGCGACCACGGCGTCCACGAGCGGCTCGGCGACCGGCCCGGGCGCGGCACCCTGCCAGCTCGGGCGGCGTCCCTTGCGGGTGTCGGCGTAGAGCGTGAACTGGCTGATGACCAGCAGCGGCGCGCCGGTATCGGAGCAGGACAGCTCCCCGGCCAGGATGCGAAGCCCCCAGAGCTTGGCGGCCATCCGCGCCGCCGCCTGCGGCGTGTCCACCGCGGCGACGCCGACGAAGACAAGCAGGCCAGGCTCCTCGATGGCGCCCACAACCCGCTGGCCCACGGCCACGCTGGCCTCGCTTACCCGCTGCACCACCGCGCGCACCAGAGCCCCCTTCCACCGGCGAGCAGGCATTCCCCTGCCGCAGCCAGCAGGCTACTGTTATTGCCGGCCGCAACGCGGCCTGACCAGCCTTGGATGCGACCGGGCGGCCTGCTCGCCCAGCAGGCGCTGGCCGCCGGGCTGGTGGACGAGGTCGTGCTGCACATCACGCCGGTGCTGCTCGGCCGCGGCGTGCGGCTGTCCGGCGCCGGCCAGGTGGACCTGCGGCCCATCGAGACGATCCACGGCGAGGGCGCGGTTCACCTGCGCTACGAGGTGCGGTGAGCCCGGCCATCCGGGGAGTGCTCGGCCGCTACGGGGCTACCGGCCGGAAAGAGAGATAAGGAGCACGTCATGGACGGGCGAGCCGGGGCGGGGATCGCGGGTCCTGGCGGCCTTGCGCCAGCCCCAGCTGTGGAAGGCGCGCTGCGCCGCGGCGGCCGTGGGCAAGACGGTAAGCGCCGCACGTTCCTCGGGGCGCCCGGCAAGGAGCAGGTCGTGCAGCGCCCGCCCGATGCCCTGCCGCCGCCAGGACGCGCGCACCAGCAGGTCGGCCACCGCGAACGTGCGGCCGGGATGCTCGGCGGTGACCTCCTCGGGCAGCGCGGTGGTCAGGTGCCGCCACCAGTCGGTGGACGGGCGCAGCGGCATCCCGGACGCGTAACCGACCAGGTAGCCACCGTGACGTGCCTCGGCAAGGGCGAAGCCCGGCTGGCGCTGCCGCACCCGGAACCGGCCCGCGAACGGCCTGGGCTCGCCGCACCCGTAGGCCGGTTCGGCCAGCACCTGCGCGTGCAGGGCCTGGTATTCGCCGGCGTGCCCGGCGGCCTGCTGCCCGCTCAGCAACTGGAGCGTGATCCCGGGCGCGGCCACCTGGTTACCGTTGCCCGCCGGTGACCCGGCGGCGAAGCGCCTTGCGGTCCAGCTTCCCGACGCTGGTGAGCGGCACCGCGTCGAGGACGGTCACCTCGCGCGGGTACTTGTGCGCCGCCAGCCGCCCCCGGGCGAACTCGATGATCTCCGCCGGGGTGGCCGCGGAGCCCGGCCGCAGCGACACGAACGCCGCGACCTCCTCGCCAAGGCGCTCGTCGGGCCTGCCGACGACGCCCGCCATCGCGACCGCCGGGTGCTCCAGCAGGACATCCTCCACGTCGCGCGGGAAGACGTTGAAGCCGCCGCGGATGATGAGGTCCTTCTTCCTGTCCACCACGTACAGGTAGCCGTCGGCGTCGAAGTGGCCGATGTCGCCGGTGTGCAGCCAGCCGCCGCGCAGCGCGGCCGCGGTCTCGTCCGGGGCGTTCCAGTAGCCGGCCATCACGCCGGCGGAGCGGACGCAGATCTCCCCGTCGGTCCCGGCCGGCACGCCGGCGTCGCTGTCGTCGCGAATCGAGACCTCGTACCCGGGGATGGGCAGCCCCACCGAGCCGGGACGGCTTGCCCCGGGCGGGTTCACCGAGATCGCCGCGCCGGATTCGGTGCACCCGTAGCCCTCGAGGATCTCGCTGCCAGGAACCCGCCGCTCCCACTGCTGCATCGTCTGGCCGGCGAGCGGCGCGGCGCCGCAGTTCACGTAGCGGAGCGCGGATAGGTCGGCGTCCTCCAGCGGCTGGGCGAGCAGCATCTGGACCATCGCGGGCACCAGCGCGGTGCGCTGGATCTTGTACTGCTGAGCGAGAGCCACGAACTCCGCCGGATCGAACCAGCGCTGGAGCACGCCCATGGCCCGCTCGGTGGCGTGGAACCCGACCAGGGTCACGATCATGCCGTACGCGTGTGACAGCGGCAGCGGGGTCAGCGCCCTGGTGATCCCCTCGGCCTGCGAGGCCTCGTGTGAGCTGCGGGAGCAGTAATAAAGGTTGCGGTGCGAGAGCATGACCCCCTTGGCCCGGCCGGTCGTGCCGCCGGTGTACATCAGGGCCGCCAGGTCATCGCCGGCGACCGGGACGATGCCGCCGGCCGGTGCGGATTCCAGTTCGGCGAAGTCCACCCCGCGAACATGCGCGGGCAGCGAACCCGGGGCACCGCCGACGACGATCACATGCCGCAACTGCGCCGCACCCGCCGCCGCGGCGGACGCCGTCGCCACCAGCTCGGGCGTGGTGACCACCGCCACCGCGCCGGAGTCGGCCAGGATGTGCTGCAGCTCGGGCGGGCTGATCAGGAACACAACCGGGGTGACCACAGCGCCCGCGCGCCAGATCGCGCTGTAGGTGACGCCCACCTCCGGGCAGTTCGCCATCAGCACGACGACCCGCTCGCCGGCCGACACCCCGAGCTTGACCAGTCCCGACGACACCCGGCAGGCCCGCTCGAACAGCTCGCCCGACCGGTGCGCCCGGCCCTCGAAAACGAGGCTCTCGTAGTCGCCGAGCCGGTTGAACGCGGCCTCGGCCAGCGCGGCGAGATTGTGGTCGGCCTGCGGTGTCATGGCGTCCTCCTGCTCTGCCCGGCTACCCGATGGTAACCGGGCGGCTGCCGCGATCGCCGGTTCGCCCGCCGCGCGCCCGGTGAGATGCCATCCTTGGTGGTTGTTCGGTCCTTGGGGACCGCTGGCCCCGCAGGCCGGCGGCGGCGGCCGCGCGACGCGACGGGGCACGGAGCAAGGAGGGCGCTGCATGCGGCGACGCGTCGCCACGACGACCGCCGCGGCCGATGATCCGCCAGGTGGCCCAGACCATCCAGGCCGCGGCCCGAGGCAGATCGGGGAACCGATCGCCGGCACAGCCGGTTAGCCTGAACCGTTGCCGTGCCCCGGGAGGAAGCACGATGGCCGACGAGGACGACGTCCGCCGCCTCGCTCTGTCGCTGCCTGGCGTGGAGGAGATCGACAGCGACGGCTTCGACTTCCGGGTTGGCGGCAAGGGCTTCGTCTGGTCCTATCCCGAGCGCACGCCGGGGAAGCCCCGGATGATCCGCACCGACATCGCGGTGCTGTTCGTCGGCGACGAAGCGGAAAAGCAGGCGCTGCTCCTCGGCGAGCCCGAGGTTTTCTTCACCACGCCCGGTTACGACGGCTGGCCGCTGGTCATGCTGCGGCTGGCCGAGGTCGACCTGGCGCGCCTGACCGAGCTGGTGGTCGACGCGTGGCGGATGCGCGCCCCGCAGCCCCTCGCCCGCGATTTCGCCGCGGAAGGCGGCGCGCCCGGCTCCTGACGGCGCCGTCGGCGGGCGCGGCCGGAGTTGCGCGGCCGCAACTCACGCGTGAAGGCCCCTCGGCGCGCCGGAGGGGCCCTTCACCGCGCTTTCCCGGCGATGGCCGGCGCGGGCAGGGAAGCTGCCGCGGCCGGCCAGCGGCAGCTAACCGACGAAACGGTCGAATTCCCCATTCCTGGCGCCGCCGAGGAATGCCTTCCACTCGCCAGGGGTGAAGCGGAGAACCGAGCCTTCCGGGTCCTTGCTGTCGCGCACGCCGATCCCACCGCCGGGCAAGCTCGCCACCTCCACACAGTTGCTGTTGGAGAAGCTCAGGGAACTCTTGACCCAGGACAGATCCGAACTACCCGACGGCCTTTCCGGACACTCCCCGAGCGCAGCTCTTTCCACGGCCTTGCCTCCTGAATGTCTTGTGATTTGAAGCTGAGGATGTAACACGCGGAGTAGCGTAGCTACTACATACCGTCCCGTGATGCCCTAACGACGTAACGTGACACCATGGGTTATTTGCGGCTCCTGTGTGCTTGGGGAAGAACAGGGGCCTTTGATCACTAGCGAGACTAGCCAGGTGGAACTGTCCCCAGAAAGCGACACGCCGGCCAAAGGTCTGGCTACAGCGCCACGGCAGCCGTCAATACGGCGCTAACCTGCCGGTACTACTCAATTCACCGGCCGTGCCGCAACCGGGGGCCTGCCTGGGCTTCCCCGGGGCCGTGGTGGCGTCGGCGCCACGGCGCCCGTGGATGCGGTGGTGAAGGGCCGCCGCGCGGGCAGGCGAGCGATCGTTGATATGGCGTTGATATGGCTCAGCGCGCCGGCGGCACCTGCCCGGGAGTGGCGATCGCCGTCAAGTGTCGCGCTGGCTGCCCGACCAATGGTCAGCCGTCTTCCGTATGAGTTTCCTTGACTCCGCCGGGTCGAGCGACTCCTTGGCGAGCGTCTTGAAGGCGATCCAATGCAGGTAGGTTTCCCGCTCGCCTTCGAGGGAGAAGTCACTCGTCAAATGCTCGGTGCTCACCACGTCTTGCAGCGAGGCCTCGCCGTCTTCCCCGAAACGGAAGATGACGAACGACTCGCCGAAGACCGAGTGCTCCCCGTCGAGCGGCAGGATCCGCAGCTCCACGTTGGGCCGGCTGGCGTCCTGCTCCAGCCGCTGAAGCTGCTCGGCCATCACCCGGTCCGTGCCAATACGGCGCTGCAGGACCGACTCGTCGAGTACCACGGAAAGCTTCACCGCGAAGTCACGGTCCAGCACCTGCTGCCGCCGTATCCGGACCCTTACCAGCCGGTCGATCATGCCCGGCGTGACCGGCTCGATCTGGCTGTAACTGCCGATTATGTGCTTGGCGTAGTCCGGTGTCTGCAGCAAACCTGGTAAAACGTCGACGTGCCATATGGCGATCGAGCTTGCTTCGTCCTCGAGCCCGATGAACTGCCGGTAGTCGGAACTGAGCTTGTCCCCGTATTCTTCCCACCACCCCTTCTGGGTGGCGTCCTCGGCAAGCTCGAGCAGGAGCGCGCGCCGGGCCCCGGTGATCTCGTAGTAGTCGAGCAGCCTTTCGACCTCCCGCGGCTGTAGCCCGGTCTTGGCGCGCTCATACCTGCTGATCTTGCTTGGCGACCATCGCAATGCCGCGGCGACGGCGTCGCCGCTCTTGCCCTTGCTTTCCCTGATCTCGCGCAACTCGGCTGCAAGCCGCCGGCGCCGAACCGTGGGACTGCCCGGCAGGGTCATGCCTCGTCCCTCCTTCGTGCGCGACGGGACCGGTGCGACTTCTCACCTGGAGGCCGTGAAACTTTCGCTGCAAGCTACTGAGATCTAGCGTAACCAATCCCCGGTACGTGGCAAAACGGCAGAAGTGCAGCATCGGGGTAACGAGGGTAGGGCTTGCCGCCTCCGGCGGCGCGGCGAAGGCGGCGACGGCCGTGCCCGGCGCGCAGAACACGAGGTCGGGCCCGGTGCAGGGCCGACGGCGCCGGTGCCGCGACGGGCGCCGCGCCGCGCTCGCGCCGGGCCGCGCCCCGCGGCCCGCCTCAAATATCCGTCACCTGACCGATGTCTCTCACTGCAACTTGCATCAGCATTTGTGTTGCAACCGCGAGATCAAGTGTCGGGCGGTTGCGATCTCCCCCGGGCCGGCGGGGCGGAGCGCCAAGCGCTCTACCGGACCAGCCCGAACAGCCTGGTAAGGAAGCAGATGGACACCATGGCGCCAACTCGCCCCACCGCGCTGAACCAGCCGAACCGCCCGATCGCGCTGCGGAATCAGGCCCCGCCGCAGAAACCGCTGCGGCCCACCGTGCTGCAAAAGCGGCGCGTCACCCTGCCCGCCGGGCCGACGGCACCGGGCAAGGCGCGCAGCCAGGTCCGGGCCACCATCGAGGCCTGGGAGATCCCGGTCGACCCGTCCATTGCCGTGCTGCTCACCAGCGAACTGGTGACCAACGCCGTCCGGCACGAGAAGGGCGACGCAATCACGCTGGTCATCACCTGCGCCTACGGTCAGTTACACGTCGATGTGCATGACACCTCGTACACCCTGCCGGAGCCGGTAAACGGGCCACCGGACGCGGAAACAGGCCGGGGCCTCATGCTGGTCGCAAGCCTGTCGAGTAGCTGGGGGTACTACGGGACTCCCACGGGCAAGGCCGTGTACTTCACGCTCGCCTTCTCCGGCGGGCAGGAGAAGAGCACCGAACCCGGCTGAGGCTGACCCCTACGTGGGTCCGGTGAATTGCAAGGCCCCCCAGCGATCCACCGGGCCCGCCGCGCGCGCCGCCGCGTCCCCGTACCCCAGGCGGGTTGACGCGGCGGCCGCCGGACCGCCTCGCGGGCCGCCGCGGCCCAGCAGTCACCTCGCCGCGGCGGCCCGCAAGGCATCTGCCGGCCGGGATACTGGGCAGATGAGTGAGCACGCTCAGGGCGACGGCCCGGTGTTCGGCGCGGGTTTCTGGGATGAGCGGTACCGGTCGGCGGGGCGGGTGTGGAGCGGCAACCCGAACCCGCAACTGGTCGCCGAGGTGGCGGGGCTGCCGCCGGGCCGCGCGCTTGATGTGGGGTGCGGTGAGGGCGCCGACGCCATCTGGCTGGCCCGCGCGGGGTGGACGGTGGTCGCGGCCGACATCTCGGGTGTCGCGCTGGAACGCGCCGCGCGGCATGCCCGCGGCACGGGCGCGGCGGCGGCCGCGCGCATCGAATGGCGGCGGGCCGACCTGCTCGCCCAGCCGCCGGGGCCGGGCTCGTTCGACCTGGTCTCGGCGCAGTTCATGCAGCTGCCGCCGGAGCAGCGCACCCCCTTGTTCACCGCCATGGCCGCCGCCGTCCGCCGCGGCGGCATGCTCCTCATCGTCGGCCACCACCCCTCCGACCTGGGCACCGGCGTGCCCCGCCCGCCCATGCCCGAACTGTTCTACGCCGCGGAAGAGGTTGCCGCCCTGCTCGATGGCTCGTGGCGATTGCAGGCTTGCGAGGCGCGCCCCCGGCCCGCGACGACGCCCGACGGCACGGAGGTAACGATCCACGACACGGTGCTGGCGGCGATCCGGGACGGGGGGGTGACGGGCCCGGCCGGGCTAGCCGATCCCGGGTCCTTAGCGGAGGACGTATCGCGCCTGTAGTGCGGCGGAGTGCCCGGTCCCTAACCCGCCGCTGTGACCCGCAGCGCCGCCTCGCGCGCGACGTCGATCCGGGAGTTGACCTCGAGCTTCCCCAGGATGTGGGAGACGTGGGTGGCGACGGTGCGCCGGGACAGCAGCAGCTTGGTGGCGATCTCGGGATTGGACAGCCCCTCGGCCACGAGCCCGGCGATCTTGCTCTCGGTCGGCGTGAGGCTGTCCCAGCCGCTGCGCGCCTGCCGGTGCTTGGCCTGCGGGCCGCGGCGTATCCCGTGCTGGCGGAACCTGGCCTGCAGCCGGGCAACGTCGGCGGCCGCACCGAGCAAGGTGTAGACGTCCACGGCGCGGATGAACGCGGCCCGCGCTCGGTCACGGTGCTCGGTGCCGACGAATATCCCCGCGGCGGCCTCCAGCGCCTTGGCGGCCAGCAGCGGCCGGCCGGCGTCGCCGTAGCGGTCCGCGGCGGTGAGCAGCCCGGCGGCGTCGTGCTCCAGCAGCGCACGGCAATGCTGCGCGCTCGCCTGCCGGTGCGGCGTTTCCGAACCGGCGGCGAGGGCGGCGGCGTGGCCCGCCAGCGTCCGTGCGGTGCCCAGGTCGCCGGTCTCGGTCGCGAGCCGGACCGCGTCGGGAAGCAGGTCCTCGATCTCGTCGAGTTCCTCGGCGTTCTCGGAGAACCCGGCCGTCAGCGCGGCAAGCGCATCGGC
>Ga0070706_100000533_pt1 | contig 44257 bp, 36 predicted proteins | sample KBSK5501metaG_FD_65476 | JGI IMG/M metagenome (GOLD analysis project Ga0070706, IMG submission 65476) | Corn, switchgrass and miscanthus rhizosphere microbial communities from Kellogg Biological Station, Michigan, USA - KBS K5-50-1 metaG | ecosystem: Host-associated > Plants > Roots >... | reverse complement strand
AAGCCGACCGTGCTGATCGGCAAGGACACGCGCATCTCCGGCTACATGCTGGAGTCGTCGCTCGAAGCCGGCTTCGCGTCGGCCGGTGTCGACGTGCTGCTGACCGGCCCGCTGCCGACTCCCGGCGTCGCCTACATGACGCGTGCGCTGCGGCTCAGCCTCGGCCTCGTGATCAGCGCATCGCACAACCCGTACGGCGACAACGGCATCAAGTTCTTCTCGGCGCGCGGCGAGAAGCTGCCCGATGCGTGGGAGCAGCAGGTCGAGGCCGCGCTCGAGCAGCCGCCGAGCTGGGTCGACTCGAGCCGCCTGGGCAAGGCGCGCCGGCTGGACGACGCGCGCGGCCGCTATATCGAGTTCTGCAAGAGCACGTTCAGCAGCGAGCTGTCGCTGAAGGGGCTGAAGATCGTCGTCGATGCGGCCAACGGCGCGGCGTACCACATCGCGCCGAACGTGTTCCATGAGCTCGGCGCCGAGGTCATCGCGATCGGCTGCAGCCCGAACGGCACGAACATCAACGACGGCTTCGGCGCGACCGCACCGGCCGCGCTGATCGCCGCAGTGAAGGAGCACCACGCCGACTACGGCATCGCGCTCGACGGCGACGCGGACCGGCTGCAGCTCGTCGACGCGACCGGGCGGCTTTTCAACGGCGACGAACTGCTGTATCTGCTGGTGGCCGACCAGCAGGCGCAGGGCGTCCAGGTGCCCGGCGTGGTGGGCACCTTGATGACCAACATGGCGGTCGAGGTCGGCTTGCGCGAGCGCGGCGTCGAGTTCGTGCGTGCGCGGGTCGGCGACCGCTACGTGCTGGAGGAGCTGATCGCGCGTGGCTGGCAGCTCGGCGGCGAAGGCTCGGGGCACCTGCTCGCGCTCGACAAGCACACGACCGGCGACGGCATCGTCAGCAGCCTGCTCGCATTGCAGGCCGTGTGCCGCAGCGGCCGCTCGCTGGCCGAACTGCTGAAGGACGTGACGCTGTTCCCGCAGACGCTGGTCAACGTGCGCCTGCAGCCCGGCACCGACTGGGCCCGCAACCCAGCGCTCGCCGACGCGCAGGCCGAGGTCAAACGCGAGCTCGGCCAGAACGGCCGCGTGCTGATTCGCCCGTCGGGGACCGAGCCGCTGGTGCGCGTGATGGTCGAGGCCCGCGATGCGGTGCAGGCCAAGCGCTGCGCCGAGCGCTTGGCGGCGACGCTGCGCTGAAGGCGCGGCGGGCCCAGAGATTGCGCCGGCTTACTTCGCCGGCGGGATCAGCACCTTGTCGACGACCTGGATCACGCCGTTGGTCGCGCGCAGGTCGGGCGTCGTGACCAGCGCTTCGTCGGCCGTCAGGAACGTGCCCGACTTGTAGAGCGTGAGGTTTGCGCCCTGAACCGTCTTGACCGGGCCGTTCTTCGCGTCGGCCGAGGTCAGCGCGCCGGGCACGACGTGATACGCGAGCACGGCCTTCAGGCGCTCCTTGTCCTTCGCGATCGCGTCCAGCGTCGCGGCAGGCACGGCCTTGAACGCCTCGTCGGTCGGCGCGAACATCGTGTACGGGCCGGCGCCGCGCAGCGTGTCGGCCAGACCGGCGTCGTTGATCAGCTTGTTCAGGGTCGTGAGCTGCGGGTTCGCGGCGGTCGTGTCGGCGATCGTCTGCGGTGCCGTCGTGGTGGCGCAGGCGCCGAGCACGAGCAGCGCGGCGATCGGGGAAAGCATCCAATTGAAACGATGGGTCGTCATGCGGGCTCCGCTGGCAGGGTTGGTGGGGTGGATCGGATTGCGGCGCGAGCTTAGGCAGCGCATGTGACAGAAACATGACTTGCGTATGACGCACTGAAGACACCACTGTCACAACCCCAGGGAATGGAGAGATGTCACAGGGTTGTCATATGCGCTGCCTAGAGTGAACGGCAGCACAAAGCGCACAAACACGCACAAACACAACCACCAACGGCTCAACCTCCGAAAGGCCTGCCCGTGAAGCTTCCCCTCCTTCGCTCCGCTCTTGTTCGCTCGCTCGGTTCTATCCTCTGCGCCGGCGCGCTCGCCGCGTTCGCAATCCCGTCCTTCGCACAGGATGTCACCGGCGCCGGCGCCTCGTTCCCGGCTCCCGTCTACGCCAAGTGGGCCGATGCCTACAACAAGGCGACCGGCGCGCGCATCAACTACCAGTCCGTCGGTTCCGGTGCCGGCATCAAGCAGATCACCGCGAAGACGGTCGACTTCGGCGCCTCCGACGCGCCGTTGAAGGACGAGGAGTTGGCGAAGAACGGCCTGATCCAGTTCCCGACCGTGATCGGCGGCGTCGTGCCGGTGATCAACGTCAAGGGCATCGCCCCGGGCCAGCTCAAGCTGACCGGCCAAGTGCTGGGCGACATCTACCTCGGCAAGATCACGAAATGGAACGACGCGGCGATCACCGCGCTGAATCCGGGCGTCGCGCTGCCGGACGCTGCGATCGCCGCCGTGCGCCGCGCTGATGGCTCCGGCACCAGCTTCATCTTCACGAACTACCTGTCGAAGGTGAACGCCGAGTGGAAGAGCAAGGTCGGCGAAGGCACCGCGGTGAACTGGCCGACCGGCGCGGGCGGCAAGGGCAACGAAGGCGTCTCGTCGTACGTGCAGCGCCTGCCGAACTCGATCGGCTACGTCGAGTACGCGTACGCGAAGCAGAACAAGATGACCTATGTGCTGCTGAAGAACGCGGCCGGCAACTTCGTCGCGCCGGACGATGCGAACTTCAAGGCGGCCGCGGCCGGCGCCGAGTGGAACAAGACCTTCTACCAGGTGCTGACCGAGCAGCCCGCCAAGGACGCCTGGCCGATCACCGGCGCAACCTTCATCCTGATGCACAAGGTGCAGGACAAGCCGGTGAATGCCGCCAACGTGCTGAAGTTCTTCGACTGGGCCTACGGCAACGGCGACAAGATGGCCGCCGACCTCGAGTACGTGACGCTGCCGGACAGCCTGAAGGCGCTGATCCACAAGCAGTGGGCCGACAACGTCAAGGACGCTTCGGGCAAGGCGATCGCGGCGTCGGCGAAGTGATGCCGCAACAACAACAACAACCACAACGCTAGAGGCCAGGGCCGCGCTCGCACGACGACGCGCGGCCTCGCCCCGTTTCACGAACGTTCGCTCACGTTCGCACCGATGCGTCGAGGAAAAATCGTGGCCGCTACACTTCCTGCAACCCCGTACAACGATCCGCAGACGATGCAACGTTCCGAGCCGCGCAAGCAGCCGCCGGGCCGGCGCCGCACCATGCCGTGGGCCGACGTCGTGTTCTCGGCGCTGGCGCACGGCGCCGCGTGGCTGACGCTGGCGCTGCTGGCCGGCATCATCGTCTCGCTGATCGTCGGCGCCACCCCGGCGATCAAGGAATACGGCCTCGGCTTCCTGTGGAGCACCGACTGGGATCCGGTCCAGAACAAGTACGGCGGCCTGGTGATGATCTACGGCACGCTGATGACCTCGCTGATCGCGCTGGTCATCGCGGTGCCGGTCAGCTTCGGCATCGCGCTGTTCCTGACCGAGTTGTCGCCGGCGTGGCTGAAGCGGCCGCTGGGCACGGCGGTCGAGCTGCTGGCTGCGGTGCCTTCCATCGTCTACGGCATGTGGGGCCTTCTGGTGTTCGGCCCGCTGCTCGCGAGCTACGTTCAGCAGCCGCTGCAGTCGCTGTTCGCGGGCGTGCCGTATCTCGGTGCGCTGTTCTCGGGACCGCCGGTCGGCATCGGGCTGCTGTCGGCCGGGATCATCCTGGCGATCATGATCATCCCGTTCATCGCGTCGGTGATGCGCGACGTGTTCGAGGTGACGCCGCCGATGCTGAAGGAGTCGGCCTACGGTCTCGGCTCGACGACCTGGGAGGTGATGTTCAAGGTCGTGCTGCCGTACACCAAGACCGGTGTGGTCGGCGGCATCATGCTGGGCCTCGGCCGGGCGCTGGGCGAGACGATGGCGGTCACCTTCGTGATCGGCAACATGAATCAGCTGAATTCGCTGTCGCTGTTCGAAGCGGCGAACAGCATCACGTCGGCGCTCGCGAACGAGTTCGCCGAGGCCGGCGAAGGGCTGCACCAGGCTTCGCTGATCTATCTCGGCCTGGTGCTGTTCTTCATCACCTTCGTCGTGCTGGCCTTCTCGAAGGTGCTGCTGGCCCGGCTGAAGAAGGGTGAAGGGAGCCGCGCATGAGCAGCGTTGTCGGTTCTCCTGCGCATGACGGCGCCGCTTCGGCGCGCAGTGCCGCAGCGTCGGCCTTGCAGGCGTCGCGGCAGCGCATGCACGCGAAGCGCAAGCGCGTCAACGCGATCGCGCTGACGCTCTCGCTCGCGGCGATGGCGTTCGGCGTGTTCTGGCTGATCTGGATTCTGGTCGAGACGGTGCGACTCGGCATCGGCGGCATGACGCTGTCGCTGTTCACGCAGATGACGCCGCCGCCGCAGGCCGAGGACGGCGGCCTCGCCAACGCGATCTTCGGCTCGATCACGATGGTGGGCCTCGCGACGCTGCTGGGCACGCCGATCGGCATTCTGGCCGGCATCTACCTGGCCGAGTACGGGCAGAAGAGCTGGCTGGGCAGCATCACGCGCTTCATCAACGACATCCTGCTCGCCGCGCCGTCGATCGTGATCGGTCTGTTCATCTACTCGGTCGTGGTCGCGCGGATGAAGACCTTTTCGGGCTTTGCCGGCGTGCTCGCGCTCGCGCTGATCGTGATCCCGGTCGTGATTCGCACGACCGAGAACATGCTGGCGCTGATCCCGAACGCGCTGCGCGAAGCGGCTTACGCGCTCGGCACGCCGAAGTGGAAGGTCATCATGACGGTGACCCTGAAGGCGGCGCGCGCCGGCGTGATCACCGGCGTGCTGCTCGCGCTGGCGCGCATCGCCGGCGAGACCGCGCCACTCTTGTTCACCGCGCTGTCGAACCAGTTCTGGAGCAGCAGCCTCGGCGACCCGATGGCGAGCCTGCCGGTCACCATCTTCAAGTTCGCGATGAGTCCGTACGAGAACTGGCAGAAGCTCGCGTGGGCCGGCGTGTTCCTGATCACACTGGGCGTGCTGGCGCTGAACATCCTCGCGCGCACCTTCCTGCGCAACAAACATTGACCGAACCGGAGCCGACGAGATGGACGTCAAAGTCGACATGCCCGTGACCGAGAAGATCAAGCTCTCGGTGCGCAATCTGAACTTCTACTACAACAACTTCCACGCGCTGAAGAACATCAACCTCGACATCCCCGAGAACAAGGTCACCGCGTTCATCGGCCCGTCGGGCTGCGGCAAGAGCACGCTGCTGCGCACCTTCAACCGGATGTTCGAGCTCTATCCGGAACAGCGCGCCGAAGGCGAGATCCTGCTCGACGGCGAGAACATCCTGACCTCGAAGGACGACGTCTCGCTGATCCGCGCGAAGGTCGGCATGGTGTTCCAGAAGCCGACGCCGTTCCCGATGTCGATCTACGACAACATCGCGTTCGGCGTGAAGCTGTTCGAGACGCTGCCGCGCATCGAGATGGACGAGCGCGTCGAATGGGCGCTGAAGAAGGCGGCGCTGTGGAACGAGGTCAAGGACAAGCTGGACCAGAGCGGCTCGGGCCTGTCCGGCGGCCAGCAGCAGCGGCTGTGCATCGCGCGCGGCATCGCGATCAAGCCGGAGGTGCTGCTGCTCGACGAGCCGTGCTCGGCGCTGGACCCGATCTCGACCGGCAAGATCGAGGAGCTGATCCACGAGCTGAAGACCGACTACACGGTCGTGATCGTCACGCACAACATGCAGCAGGCGGCACGCTCGTCCGACTACACCGCCTACATGTACCTCGGCGACCTGATCGAGTTCGGCCCGACGAACGACGTGTTCATGAAGCCGAAGAAGAAGGACACCGAGGACTACATCACGGGTCGCTTCGGCTGATCCGGGAAGCACTAGGAGTACCGCCATGACGGACAAACACCTGTCGACCCAATTCGATGCCGAGCTCAGCGGCATTTCGACCCGCGTGCTCGAAATGGGCGGCATGGTCGAGTCGCAGATCGCGCGCTCGGTCTACGCGCTGACCAACTTCAGCAACGAGGTCGCCTCCGAGGTGCTCGTGACCGAGGAGCGGGTCAACCAGACCGAGGTCGAGATCGACCGCGACCTCTCGACGATCATCGCTCGGCGCCAGCCGACCGCGCGCGACCTGCGCCTCCTGATCGCGATCTCGAAGACGATCGCGAACCTCGAGCGCGTCGGCGACGAAGCGGCACGCATCGCGCGCACCGTGCAGCGGCTCGTGAACTCGGGCGTCTCGAGCCGGCTGCGCCTGCCGGTCAAGGATCTTGCGTACGAGGCCGAGCTCGCCGGCTCGCAGCTGCGCAAGGCGCTCGACGCGTTCGCGCGGCTCGACGTCGACCGCGCCGTCGAGGTGCTGAAGCAGGACGACCTGATCGACCAGGAGTTCGAAGGCCTGATGCGCAAGCTGATCACCTTCATGATGGAAGACCCGCGCACGATCTCGTCGAGCATCGACCTCGTGTTCGTCGCGAAGGCGATCGAGCGCGTCGGCGACCACGCGAAGAACCTGGCCGAGCAGATCATCTACATCGTCAAGGGCACCGACGTGCGGCACAACCCGGTCGGCACGGTCGAGTCGCTGGTCCGCTGAGGCCGGCGCGCAGCAGGAAGGGAAGAGGGCGACCATGAGCCACATCCTCGTCGTCGAAGACGAATCCGCGATCGCCGAGCTGATCTCGATCAACCTGCGGCATGCCGGCTTCGAGGTGACGATCGCCGCGAACGCCGAGCAGGCGCAGGCCGCGGTCGACGGCGTGCTGCCCGACCTGATCATCCTGGATTGGATGCTGCCGGGGCAGTCGGGCCTGACGCTCGCGAAGCGCTGGCGCGGCGAGCAGCGCACGCGCGAGCTGCCGGTCATCATGCTGACCGCGCGTGCCGATGAGGCCGACAAGATCGCCGGGCTCGACGCCGGCGCCGACGACTACCTGACCAAGCCGTTCTCGACCAACGAGCTGATGGCGCGCATCCGCGCGGTGCTGCGGCGCAAGGCGCCGGAGGCGCTGGACTCGGTGGTCGAAGTCGGCGCGCTGAGGATCGACCCGGCGACCCGGCGCGTGACCCGCAGCCGCGACGCCGGCGCCGCCGAGGCCCGCGAGGTCAAGCTCGGCGCGACCGAGTTCCGCCTGCTGCACTTCTTCATGACCCATCCCGAGCGCGTGCACAGCCGCGCGCAGCTGCTCGACCGCGTCTGGGGTGACCACGTGTTCATCGAGGAGCGCACGGTCGACGTGCATGTGAAGCGCCTGCGCGAGGCACTGCAACCGGTGCAGTGCGCGCAGATGATCGAGACCGTGCGCGGCGCCGGCTATCGGCTGACGCAGCATGCCGCGACGCCGGCCGTTTCGGCGTAGCACGCGGCGGCCACTGCGGTGATCTGGCTGCTCCCGCGCGCGCTGACCGCGATCGTGGCGATGATCGTCGGCGGTCTCGCGGGCATGCTCGCCGGCCACGACAACGCGCAGATCCTCGGCGTGCTGATCGGCGGCGCGCTCGCGGTCGGCGTGATCGCGATCTTCGACACCGCGCGCGGCTACCGGCTGATCAACTGGCTGCGCGGCTCGCAGGAGGGCCAGGCGCCGCGCGACGCCGGCTTCTGGGGCGAGCTCGGTTACCGCGTCGAGCGTTCGATCCGGTTGCGCGAGCAGGATGCGGTCAACGAGAAGCTGCGCCTGTCTCAGTTCCTCTCCGCGATGGAGGCTTCGCCGAACGGCGTGATGCTGCTCGATCAGAACGACCAGATCGAGTGGTGCAATTCGCGCGCCGCCGACCACTTCGGCCTGGACCCGCGGCGCGACCGGCGCCAGCGCGTGACCAACCTGGTGCGCGCGCCGGCCTTCGTCGACTACATGCAGGCGCGCCGCTTCGACGACGCGGTGCAGATGCCCGATCCGCGCGGCAAGGGGCTGCTGTCGGTGCAGGTGCGGCCGTACGGCGACGGCCAGAAGCTGCTGCTGTCGCAGGACATCACCGAGCGCGAGCGAAACGACGCGATGCGGCGCGACTTCGTCGCGAACGTCTCCCACGAGATCCGCACGCCGCTGACGGTGCTGTCGGGCTTCCTCGAGACGCTCGTGAACCTGCCGCTGACCGAAGTCGAGCGCAAGCGCGTGCTCGCGCTGATGGCGCAGCAGACCGACCGCATGGGCACGCTGGTCAGCGACCTGCTGACGCTCGCGCAACTGGAGGGCAGCCCGCGGCCATTCGCCGACCGCTGGGTCGCGCTGGGGCCGCTGTTCGCGCAGGTCGAGATCGATGCGAAGCTGCTGTCGGCCGGACGGCATACGCTGAAGTTCCCGGCGAAGGTCGAGGCGCAGATTGCCGGCGCGCAGAACGAACTGCTCAGCGCAATCACCAACCTCGTCAACAACGCGGTGCGCTACACGCCCGAGGGCGGCCGCATCGAGCTTGCCTGGAGGCTGCTCACCGACGGCAGCGGCGAGATCTCGGTCATCGACACCGGGCCCGGCATCGCGCGCGAGCACCTGCCGCGGCTGACCGAACGCTTCTACCGGGTCGATGGCAGCCGCTCGCGCGACACCGGCGGCACCGGGCTGGGCCTGTCGATCGTGAAGCACGTGGCGCAGCGGCACGGCGGCGAGCTCGACATCCAGAGCGAGGTCGGCAAGGGCTCGTGCTTCCGGCTCGTGTTCCCGGCGCCGCGGGTGCGGGTCGGTGCCGACACGCCGACGGCAGAGGCCGTCCGGTCGTGATGAATCCGCGCGACCGCGTCAGGGTCCGCTCTTGCGACGCCGGTACACCGCGATGATTTCGTCGTCGCTGTTGTTGCGGCGCTCGCGCGCGAGCAACTGCCAGCCGGCGCCGGGTGCGCGGAGGCTCTCGCGCGTCTCGTTCTGCAGCAGGTAGTCGCAGCGCGTGCCCGCGATCGAGGTGGCCGCATCGACATGCAGCCCGCCCAGATACTCGAGCGCCACCACCTGCGGCCGCGTCATCCCCGGCGCGGCGACGCAGCCGCGCTTCGGCACCTGCTTCACGATGCGTTCGACCTGCAGCCGATAACCGCGCGCGACATCCAGCGGCGGCAGCAGCAGCGTCATCACGAGCAGCCAGCACAGCGCGACGCCGCTGGCCGGCAGCACGAGGCTCTTCCATAGCGGATGCCGGGTGCGGCCGGTGCGCCACTTGACCAGCCACAGCCACGCGGTCGTGCCCAGCAGCGCCGCGACGAACGCGACCACCGAAAAACTCGGCACGTAGCCGCGCGCGAGCCGCGCGATGTTGATCGCCGGCTGCGCCGGCACGCCGGTCTGCATCGACGCGTAGATCACCCAGATCACGATCGCGCAGATCGAGAAGAAGCCGACCGAGAACAGATCGATCGCCGCCGCGGCGCTGCGGCTCAAGGTCGGCAGCGCGAACGCGGCGAGGATCGCGAGCGGCGGCAGCGCCAGCATCAGCGCGCGCTCCGAGCCGCCCATGCCGACGCATGCGACCACACTGACCGCGACGCAGCCGAGCGGGATCGCGATGTGCCGGTCCGACAGATGCTCGCGCCAGCGCCAGACGGTCCACAGCCCGAGCAGCCAGGCGGGCCACATGAACCAGCCGAGCAGGCGCAGCACTTCCCAGACCTTGGCCAGGCCGAACGGCTGGGGATCGACGCGCCAGGCCCAGGCGTCGATCAGCGTGGCCGCGACGATGCCGAGCGCTGTCGCGGCGGCGATCCAGGGGGTGAACCGGCGCGTCGGCGCATCGCCCGAGAACCAGCAGACGACAGCGCTGACCAGCCCGAGCGCGAGCGCGATACTGGGCGCGCCGCTCGCGGCGAGCGCCGGCAGCGCGACCAGCACGGCGAGCCTGGCCTCCCAATCTCGGATTGCGCTCGCGGCGAGTCCATAGACGAACAGCGTGACCGCGGCGAGCTGCGCGAGCTCCGGCGTCGTCTCGTGGCCGAGTTGCAGCAGCCCGAGCGACGCGACCAGCGCGAGCAGGCCGCCATCGGCGATCGCGCGGGCGTAGTCGACCGGATTGGCCTCGCCGCCAAATGCGAACGGCAGCGGCTGCGCGGCTTCGCCGCGCGCGAGGTGGTAGGTCGCGTACCAGGTGAGCACCAGTGCCCCGACGAGCAGCAGCGCGAACGGGATGCGCGCGGCGAGCGCCGGGTCGAGCCAGCGGCCGAGTCCATCGAAGGTGAGCACCTTGATGAACGCCGCACCGAACCAGTACGGCAGCAGCGCGCCGTCGGCCGGCAGGCCGCCGACCGTCGGCGCGAGCCAGCCGGTGCGGCCCTGCGCGATGTTGACCATGTAGCCGAATGCGGTGATGTCGGCGCTCTTCCACGGGCCGCGGCCGAACACGCCGGGGATCACGTAGGCCGCGCAGAACAGCAGCAGTGCAAGGCGCGGCAGGCGCTGCGCGGCACGCTGAGTCACGAGTGCTGGGTTCGGGGCGTTCAACGGTCTTGTTGCAAGGGTGTCGTCGGTGTCAGTCGCGCATCATGCAGCAAGACATGCAGCAAGGCGGGCGCCGGTTCGGGGCCGGTCGGGCCGGCAACAAAAAAGGCAGCCGAGGCTGCCTTCTTGTCGAGCCGGGTGATCCGCCGGTCACTTCTTCGCGCCGAGGTGCGCGAACTTGTTGCGGAACTTCTCGACCCGGCCGCCGAGCGAGTCGACGCTCTTTTGCGTGCCGGTGTAGAACGGGTGCGACTCGCTGGTCGACTCGACCTTGTAGAGCGGCAGTTCGCGGCCGTCGTCCATCTTGATCGTTTCCCTGGTCTGCGCAGTCGAGCGCGTGACGAACTTGAAACCGTTGGACAGATCGACGAAGCAGACGTCGCGGTATTCGGGGTGGATGCCTTGTTTCATGGGAGGGGCCTTGCTTTCGTTGCGGGAGCCACGCCGAACCGTTCGACGCACTTTCCGCGGAAACCGCGAATTGTAGCCTGACGCAGCCGGTCAACCACCTCGCCGCATCATGTCGAAGAAATCGAGGTTGTTCTTCGCCGATTTCATCTTGTCGAGCACGAACTCCATCGATTCGATCTCGTCCATCGCATAAAGCAGCTTGCGCAGGATCCAGGTCTTCTGGAGGATTTCCGGCTTCAGCAGCAATTCCTCGCGCCGCGTGCCGCTCTTGTTGATCAGGATCGACGGGTAGACGCGCTTCTCGGCCATGCGGCGGTCGAGGTGGATCTCGCAGTTGCCGGTGCCCTTGAACTCTTCGTAGATCACCTCGTCCATGCGGCTGCCGGTATCGATCAGCGCGGTGCCGATGATGGTCAGCGAGCCGCCTTCCTCGACGTTGCGCGCCGCGCCGAAGAAGCGCTTCGGCCGCTGCAGCGCGTTGGCATCGACGCCGCCGGTCAGCACCTTGCCGGAGGACGGCAGCACGTTGTTGTAGGCGCGTGCCAGGCGGGTGATCGAGTCGAGCAGGATCACGACGTCCTTCTTCAACTCGACCAGGCGCTTCGCGCGCTCGATCACCATCTCGGCGACCTGCACGTGGCGTGCCGCGGGCTCGTCGAAGGTCGAACTGATCACTTCGCCGCGCACGGTGCGGACCATCTCGGTCACTTCCTCGGGCCGTTCGTCGACCAGCAGCACGATCAGGTAGACCTCGGGGTAGTTCGCGACGATCGCGTGCGCGAGCTGCTGCATCATCACCGTCTTGCCGGTCTTGGGCTGCGCGACCAGCAATGCGCGCTGGCCTTTGCCGATCGGCGCGATCAGGTCGATGATGCGGCAGGTGATGTTCTCGTCGGTCTTGATGTCGCGCTCGAGCTTGAACTGCTCCTTCGGGAACAGCGGCGTCAAGTTCTCGAACATGATCTTGTGCTTGCTCTCCTCGGGCGTCAGGCCGTTGACCTTGTCGACCTTGACCAGCGCGAAGTAGCGCTCGCCGTCCTTGGGCACCCGCACCTCGCCCTCGACCGCGTCGCCGGTGTGCAGGTTGAAGCGGCGGATCTGGCTCGGCGAGAGATAGATGTCGTCGGTCGAGGCCATGTAGCTCGCGTCCGGCGAGCGCAGGAAGCCGAAGCCGTCGGGCAGCACTTCGAGCACGCCGTCGCCGAACACCTGTTCGCCGGCCTTCGCGCGCTTCTTCATGATCGCGAACATCAACTCCTGCTTGCGCAGGCGCGCGACGTTCTCGATCTCCAGCGCCTCGCCCATCTTGATGAGCTCGGAGACGTGGATCTGCTTCAGTTCGGAAAGATGCATGGGTGAACACCCTGGGAAGTGAGCCGGTTTGCAGACCTGCTGCCGGAAAACCGTGCCGACTCGAACACGCGCAAGCGCGTTCGACCTACCGGTTGGACCCGCCGCGTGCAATCACGCGCTACGGGCAGCGAAACGGAACGTTGGAGTTTGGAGCCGAACCCGCGCGCCGGAATCTCGGGGCGAGGTGGCGAATCTCTGGCGGCTGGTTTCGGTGCCGGCTCTTTTGGAGCTCAGGCACCGACCCGACCGCGTTGGGCGAGATTATAGATGACCGTCGAGGAACGCGGTCAACTGGGCTTTGGACAGGGCACCGACCTTGGTCGCGGCAAGCTCGCCACCCTTGAACAGCATCAGCGTCGGGATGCCGCGGATGCCGAACTTGGCCGGGACGTCGCGGTTCTCGTCGACGTTCATCTTCGCGATCTTCAGGCGGCCGTCGTAGTCCTTCGAGACCTCGTCGAGGATGGGCGCGATCATCTTGCACGGGCCGCACCATTCGGCCCAGTAGTCGACCAGCACCGGCTTGTCGGAACGCAGCACATCGCTGTCGAACGACGCGTCGGAAGTGTGTTTGATCAGTTCACTGCTCATGGTGGGTTCCTCAGGGAGGCGCGGCCTCGAGTGGCGGGGCGCAAGGCACAATGATTCTGACACAAAGGTCTGTGCGGCGTGCCCGGCCGCAAGACCATCCCGGCCACCATCCTTCCTATGACGGCGATAGAGCGCGCGACCCTTGAAGCCACGGCCGACGCCGCCAGCACCTGGCGCCAGGTCGCCTGCCGCACGCTCGCGTGGGCCGCGTCGCGCGACGTGGCGCTGCGCGATGCGATCGTGCTGCTGCCGTTCGCGGCGCTGCTGCCGCCGGCACGTGCGGCGTTCGCGGACCAGTCCGCCTGGCTGCCGCGCATCGAGACCCCGCTGACGCTCGCCGCGTCGCTGGGCCCTGCGGCACCGGCCGCGCCGGGCCGGCTCAGCTTCGATCCGACTGCCGATCGGCTCAGCGTCACGCAGATGCTGCGCGCGCAGGCCTGGGGCGCTGCCTGGGCCCGCAGCGACCCACGCGCCTTCGAGCAGGCAGTGAATGCCGTCGTCGACACGGCGCAGGCTCTCGCTCGCGCGGCCGCGCAGTGCGTGCCTCACACGCGGGCCGCACGCTGGGCCGCGTGGCGTGAGCTGCTCGCGCCGTTCAGCGGTCCGGGTGCGCGCCAGCGCGCCCTGGCGCAGTTCGCGCTCGAATGGGCGGCGGACGGCGCGGCCGAAGCATCGTCCGACCGCCTGTTCGGGTTGCGCCCGTCGGCGTGGATCGTCGTGCAGGCCGGCGGCATGGACCGGCTCGCAAGCGCGCTGCTCGACGAATCCGCCGCGCCGCGCTTATGGATAGACCTCGATCCACCCACGGCGCGTGCGTTCGATCTGCCCGGCGCATCGCCGGCCTACGCGCTGTGCGACGACTTCGAGCACGAGGCCCAGTGCAGCGCGGCCCAGGTGCTCGAGCACCTGGGCCGGGGCGAGACGCCGGTCGCGCTGATCGCGCAGGACCGCGTGCTCGTGCGGCGCGTTCGCGCGTTGCTCGAGCGCCATCAGCTCGTGCTGCACGACGAAACCGGCTGGAAGCTCTCGACGACCCGTGCCGCCGCGCAGGTGATGCTGCTCCTGAAGGCGGCCCGCCCGAACGCCGCGACCGACAGCGTGCTCGAGTGGCTGAAGGCCGGGACTCGCTGGTCGATGCCGGATGGACCGGGCGGTGACCGGGCCCTGGTGCGTTTCGAGGCGCGCTGCCGCCGGCATCAGCGCGTGCGCATCGGCGATCTGCGGCCCGACGACGATCTCGACGACGCCGGCCGTGCCCTCTGGCACGACGCCTCGGCCGTGCTTGCGGCATTGCACGCGGCCGACCGCCTGCCGCTCGCGAACTGGCTGCAGCGCTGTGCGCAGGCGCTCGAGGCCGCCGGCGCGCTGGCCGCGCTCCAGGCCGACGACGCCGGCCGCCAAGTGCTCGCGCACCTCCATCTCGATGGCCCCGACGCGACCGGCCCGAACGCCTGGGCGCAGCGCCTGGTGGCCGCGGGAACGATGAGCTATGCCGAATTCGTCGATTGGGTCGGCAGCGTGCTCGAGCAGGCCAGCTACCTGCCGAGCGCCGATCGTTCGCAACCGCCTGACGCAATCATCACACCAATGGCGCGCGCGATGCTGCGGCCGTTCGGTGCGGTCGTCTGCCCCGGCGCGGATGCCCGCCGGCTCGGCGCCACGGCGGCGCCGCATCCGCTGCTGGCCGATTCGCTGCTCGCCGAGCTCGGGCTGCCCGACACCGCCGAGCGCCGCGCCGACGAGTTGCGCGCGTTCGCGCAACTGCTGCGCCTGCCGAACCTGACGCTGCTGCGCCGCCGGCGCGACGGCGACGAGCCGCTCGCCGACAGCCCGCTGGTCGAGCGGCTGCAACTCGCGCTGGCGCGGCGCGGCCAGGCGCTGCGGACGTGGCGCGACCCGCGCGTCGACATCAGCGTCGCCGCGACGCCGATCGCGCCGAGCGCGGCCGTCGCCCCGGCGCTGCTGCCGCCCGTGCTGTCGGCAAGCACCTGCGAGGCGCTGCGGGCCTGCCCCTACCGGTTCTTCACGCTGCACGTGCTGCGCGCGCGCGAGGCCGATGAATTGAACGAGGACGTCGAGAAGCGCGACTACGGCACGTGGCTGCATGCCGTGCTGCACGGCTTCCACCAGACCCGCGGCACCGATCCGAGCGTGGACGACGACATTGCCAGCCTGCAGCGCCACGCCGCCGAGCAGCGCGACGCGCTGAGCCTCGCCGAGGCCGACTTCCTGCCGTTCGCCGCGTCGTTCGAGGCGTTCGCTGCGCGCTATGTCGTGTGGCAGCGTGCGCGCGACGCGGCCGGTGCGCGCTGGCAGCGCGGCGAGCAACGCAGCCGAATGGCGCTGCCGCAGGCCGAGCCGTTCGAGCTCGAAGGCATCATCGACCGGGTCGATGTCACGGGGCACGGCACGCGCGCCGCGCTGGAGCTGATCGACTACAAGACCGGCAGCGCGAGCGCGCTGCGCGAGAAGGTGCGCGAGCCGCTCGAAGACACGCAGCTCGCGTTCTACGCGGCGCTGATGCGCGCCGAAAGTGCCGCAAGCGCCGAGGGTGATGCGCCGCCGCTGCGCGCGATCTACCTCGCGCTCGACAGCACCCGGCAGATCGAGGAAATCGAGCACAAGGGCGTGGAGGCGAGCGCCGACGCGCTGCTGGCCGGCCTCGCCGACGAGCTGCGGCGGCTGCAAGCGGGCGAGGGCATGGCGCCGCTGGGCGAAGCCGCGGCGTGCGAGTTCTGCGCCGCACGCGGCGTCTGCCGGCGCGACCACTGGACGATCCCGGCCGATACTGTGAGCGCCGCCGAGTGAGACATCGTTGTTCTTTGCGGGACGAGCGCCGGGCCGCTCCCAAGCCGGCCCGCATCCTCTCGGGGGATCGGCCGCGGCACTCCGCGAACGAGGGGCTCACATGACTGCCGCCTACCAGGCCGACGGGCGCCCTGTCGATCGCGCCGCGTTCTACGCGATCGCCTGCGATCCGCGCCGCAGCTGCGTCGTCGAGGCCTGCGCCGGTGCGGGCAAGACCTGGATGCTGGTGTCGCGCATCGTGCGCGCGCTGCTGGCCGGCGCACAGCCGAACGAGATCCTCGCGATCACGTTCACGCGCAAGGCGGCCGGCGAGATGCGCGAGCGTCTGGACGAATGGCTGCGCGAGTTCGCCACACCCGGGTTGCCGCCGGCGCGGCTCGTCGCCGCGTTGCAAGAGCGCGGCGTGCCGGCGGCCGAGGCCGAAGCACTCGCGCCGGCCCTTGCCGGGCTGCACGAACGGGTGCTGGACGCGGGCCGCAGCGTCGAGATCCGCACCTTCCACGGCTGGTTCTCGCAGCTGCTGCGCGCGGCGCCGCTCGAGCTGCTGGCCGAGATCGGGCTGCAGCGCGACGTCGACCTGATCGAGGATCCGCAGGATCACCGCGCCGAGGTGTTCCGCCGCTTCCACACCGCGCTGCTCGACGACCCCGCGCTGCGCCGGGACCATGCGGCGCTGGTCGCGCGGCGCGGGCGCTTCCAGGTTCGCCGCTGGCTCGAGGCGGCGTGGAACCGGCGTGTCGAGGTCGAGCTCGCCGACGCCGCCGGCACGCTGGACGACAGCGTGATCGCCGCGGCCGACCACTGGCCCGAGCTCGCCGCGTTCGAGCACCCGGCGCAGCAACTCCTGACGCTGCCCTGGCGCGATGCGCTGCGTGAGGCGGCTGACGCGCTGGCCGCACCGGGCACGACCAAGACGCAAAAGAAGGCCGCCGACGGCCTCGCCGACGCGCTCGGTCGCGGCGACGCGCAGCCGGCCTTCGACGCCATCTGGAGCGCGCTGTTCACGGCGCACGACCGGCCGCGGCCGCGCCAGCTCGGCAGCGCGCCGGCCGTCGCGCAGCTGCAGGACCGCCTGCAGCGTGTGGCCGACCAGATCCACCAGCACGAATCGCATCTCGATCATCGCCGCATGGTGCGGCTCTCTCGGCTGCTGCTGGCCGAATACGCGATCTACAAGCGGCGCGCCGGCCTGGCCGACATGGCCGACCTGGAACGCTGCGCGCTCGCACTGCTGCGCGACGCGACGCTGTCGGCCTGGGTGCAGGAACGGCTCGATGCGCGGGTGCGCCACGTGCTGATCGACGAGTTCCAGGACACCAGCCCGCTGCAATGGCAGGCGCTGCATGCATGGCTAGCCGGATACGCCGGCGCCGGCGGTGGCGCGAGCGGGCAGCGGCCGCCGGCGCTGTTCATCGTCGGCGACCCGAAGCAAAGCATCTACCGGTTCCGCGGCGCCGAGCCCAAGGTGTTCGAGGAGGCGGCGCAGTTCGTCGCCGAGACCTTCGGCGGCACCCGGCTCGCGTGCGATCACACGCGGCGCAATGCGCCCGAGGTGCTGGCGCCGCTGAACGCGGTGTTTGCCGCGGCCGATGCGGCCGGCGAGTTCAACGGCTTTCGCGCGCACACGACCGAGCAGCCGGCCGAGCAGCCGGCGCAGCCGGCGAGCGCCGCCACGCCGCTCGCGGGCGTATGGATGCTGCCGCTCGTGGCGCGGCCGGTGGCCGGATCGGCTGCGGCCAACGCGTCGGCCGGCACGCTGCTGCCGGTGTGGCGCGATTCGCTGCGCACGCCGCGGCTCGAGCCCGACACGGTGCTGCGCGAGCGCGAAGCTGCCTGGGTCGCCGCGGCGATCCGCGAGCTCGTGCAGGGCGGCGGCGTGCGGCCCGGCGAGGTGATGGTGCTGAGCCGCAAGCGCGAGTCGCTGCGCCTGCTCGCGCCGGCGCTGCAGCGTGTGCACCTGCCGTTTGTCGCGGTCGAGAACGTGGCGCTCGCCGATTCGCCCGAGGCCCGCGATCTGATCGCGCTGCTGGACCTGCTCGCGTCGCCGCGGCATCGCCTGTCGCTGCTGCAGGTGCTGCGCTGCCCGCTGTTCGGCGCGAGCGATGCCGAGCTGGTCGAACTCGCGACCCGGGCCGAGGCATTGGGCACCGACTGGTGGCCTGCGCTGTGCCGGCATCGCGACCGCGCCGACGCCTGGAGCGGCCCGGCGCTGCGACGCGCGGCCGAGTGGCTGCCGCGCTGGCACGACAGCGCGCAGCGGCTGCCGCCGCACGATCTGCTCGACCGCATCGTCCACGAGGGGCGCTTGCGCGAGCGCGTCGCGGCGACGGTCGCGCCGGAGCGGCGCGCCGCCGCGCTCGATGCGATCGACGCGGTGCTGGGCCAGGCGCTGCTGCTCGACGGCGCGCGCTATTCGACGCCGTACGGCTTCGTGCGCGCGCTGCGGCGCCGCGCGATCAGCGTCGCGCCGACCCGCCAGCCCGACGCGGTGCAGCTGCTGACGATCCACGGCGCGAAGGGCCTGGAGGCGCGTGTGGTGTTCGTGATGGATGCCGATCCGCAGGCCACGAACGGCGAGACCGCGACCGTGCTCGTCGACTGGCCGGTCGCCGCGCCGGCGCCGCGGCGCTGCGCCTTCGTCTACTCGGAGACGTTCTGTCCGGCGTCGCTGCAAGGCCTGCTGGCCGACGAGCGCGACGCGCGCGAGCGCGAGGAGCTCAACGGGCTGTACGTGGCGATGTCGCGGGCGCGCGAGCGCCTCGTGTTCAGCGCGACCGAGCCGCTGCGGCCGGCGCCGGGGTTGTCGTGGCACCAGCGCCTCGAGCCATGGGCGCAGGGCTGGGCGCCCGATGCGGACGGCGCTGCCGTCGCGCCGCCGGGCATCGGCGATGGATCGACGGCGATCGTGAAGACGCTGCCGGCGCGGGTCGTACCGAACGACGATGGCGTGTCCGGCGTGGTTCGCGACCGGCCGCCGGCCGCGTCCGCTCCCAAGGCCGACACCGAGCAGACGCGCCTAGGCAAAGCCGTGCACCGCGTGCTCGAGTGGGCGACCGGCGTCGATGCCTCGCCGGACCTCCCCCGGCTCGCAGGCGCTGCCGCGCTCGAGTTCGGCAGCTCGGCAGCGCCGGCCGAGGCGCTCGCCCGCACGATTCTCGAAAGCCCGTCGGCGCGGCGCTTCTTCGACCGGGCCACGCTGTGCTGGGCCGGCAACGAGGTGCCGATCGGCGACGCCGGCGACGTGCTGCGCATCGACCGGCTGGTGCAGCTGGCTGCCGACGATGGTGGCGCCGCGACCTGGTGGGTGCTCGACTACAAGCTGCAGCACGCGCCGCAGGAGCTCGACGTCTACCGCGCGCAACTGCTGCGCTATCGCGAGATCGTCCGGCGCGCGCAGCCCGGCGCGCCGGTGCGCTGCGCGTTCCTGACCGGGGCCGGCGAGGTGATCGAGATCGACTAGAGAGCGCTGACAGGCCCTGAGCCGGCGCGCGGCGCGATGCGCGCTCGACGCCGGCGTCGAATGCACCGCAATTGGGACGTGTTGCCCGCGTTGATCCGCGTTTGCGGCCCGCTCGGGTGGTGTCCAATCGGCGGGTGACCTTGTTGCCGCGATGACTGCCCACGCCTTGCCGACGCCCAATGCCAGCCCGACCGGCTCCGCCGCGGGACCGCAGCCGCACCCGACCCGCGCGTTCGGGCGCTTCGAGTTGCGCGGCCTGCTCGGCAAGAGCGCGGCGGCGATGGTCTGGCTCGCGTACGACCCGGCCGCCGGCCGTGAGCTGATGCTGACGCTGCCGCGGGTCCAGCCGGTCACGCCGGTCGCGCTCGAATCCTGGCTGCGCGACGCGCGCGCCGCGGCGCGGCTCGATCACCCGAACCTGGCGCGTGCCGCCGAGATCGGCGTGCACGACCACTGGCCGTTCGTCGCGGTCGACCGCGACCTCGGCGTCACGCTCGCCGAGTGGCTCGCCGGCCGGCCCGGCCATCCGGCCCCGGCCGACGCGGTCGCCTGGATGAGCGATGCATTGCGGGGCCTCGCGTTTGCGCACGATGCCGGCTTCGCGCACCACGATCTGCAGCGCCACAGCCTGATCGTCGACGAGCGCGGCACGGTCCGCGTGATGGGCTTGGGCGTCGCGGCCGATGCGGCGCGGGCCGCGCCCAATGCCGCCGACGCACAGCAGCGCGCCCACGAACGCGCGATGGCGATGGACCCGGGCGAACTGCGCGCCCGCCGCGTCGCCGCGGCGCGCGATGTGCTCGCCGCCGGCTTGCTGCTGCACGGTCTGCTCGCCGCCGAGCCGGCGCTCGAACAACCCGACACCGCCCTCGTGATCGCACGCATCGCGCCGCTGGGCCGCGAGCTGGTGCGGCTGCCATGGGCCCTGCCGCTGCCGGTGCCCGAGGCGCTGCGGGTGATCGTCAACCGCTGCACGTCGGGCCAGGAGCGGCTGCGCTACCAAAACGCGCGCACGCTGCTGCGTGCGCTTGCCGGCTGGCTCGAATCGCAGGCCGGGGACGGCGGCGGCCCGGTCGCACTGCTGCTCGATCGGCTGCGCACCGTCGGCCACCTGCCGGCGCTGCCGGGACTCGCGGCGCGGGTCGCACGCGTGACCCGCCTCGAGAGCCAGCGCACCGACCAGATTGCCGAGCAGGTGCTGGCCGATACCGCGCTCGCGTTCGAGCTGCTGCGCACGCTGAACTCGGCGCAGGTGCAGGGCACGCAGGTCCAGGGCAACGGGCCGGTGCTGACCCTGCGCCGCATCATCTCGCTGATCGGCGTGAACGGCGTGCACCTCGCGGCGAATACCTTGCGGCCGTGGCCGGGGCCGTTGTCCGAAGCGCAGGCCGAGGCGCTGCAACGCACGCTCGAGCGCGTGCGCCTGGCCGCCCACACCGCGCAGGCGCTGCGGCCCAAAGGCTACGACCCGCAGGTCGTCTACCTGATCGCGGTGCTGCAGAACCTCGGGCGTCTGATGCTGCGGTATCACTTCGCCGACGAGGCCGAGCAGATCGCGCAACTGATGCGGCCGGCTGCGCCGGGCGCCGGCCAGAGCGAGCAGCCGGGTCTCGCCGAAGAGGCCGCCGCGTATGCGGTGCTCGGCGTCGATGTCGAATCGCTGGGCGCCGCGGTCGCGCGCCAGTGGGGGTTGGCCGACGACGTGCTGCACATGGTGCGGCGCCTGCCGCTCGATGCGGCGGTGCGCAAGCCCGATACGGATGCCGAGGTGCTGCGCCTCACCGCGAGCGCGGCCAACGAAGCCGTCGACGCGGTCCACGACCATGCGCCGGCGCGTGTCGCCGCGGCGATCGGGCACGTCGCGCAGCGTTACGCGCGCGTGCTCGGCGTCAATGCGCGCGACGTGCAGGATGCGCTGCAGGCGGGACGCGAGCGGTTGCGGCAGAGCGCCGCGGCGGTCGATGGCCGGCCGGGCGACGAAGACCGCGCGGCATCGCGCCTGAGCGAATCGGCGGACACCCAGCCAGGCTGACGCGGCGACGCCGTGGGCGGCGCAGGGGGCGCGCAGAGAAGACGGGGGAAGGTTGACGAGCCTGATCTCGGCACTGGTCACAACGGTTGGGGCTGCTTCGTTCCCGACCTGACCCGGTTGGCCGCGCTTCCATGCGAGGAGGCCCGTCAGGGGAGGATTCTACCGGGGCCGGCGGCGTCGCCGCGGCGTGCTCACAACTGCCCCTCGGGCACCAGCAGGGATATCAGCATCAACCGGATACGCTGCCAGAAACTGGTGTCGGGGTCGATGTCGAGCTCTTCGCGCGAATCGGCGTCGACGGCGATCCAGCGCACGCCGGTGCCGCCGGGCCGCAGCTTGACCTGGTAGACGCCGTTCAGCGAGTCGACCTTGAATGCGTCGATGATCATCGCGGCCAGCTCGTGGCTTTGCACCAGCATGCCGATCTCGGTGTTGATGTTCGACGAGCGCGGGTCCAGGTTCATTGAGCCGAGCAGCACCGTGCGCCGGTCGAGAAAGCCGAGCTTCGCGTGCAGCCGGCCGGTCGAGTTGCCGAGCAGGTTGCGCATCGTGTTGTCGGCCTTGAGCCGGGTCGAGCTCAGCTCATAGAGGTTGACGCCGATGTGCAGCAGCCCGAGCTGGTGCCTCTCGAGACCGATCGAGACCAGCGGCTCGTCGCTGACGGCGAGCGAGTTGGTGACGACGCTGATCTCGACGTCCTGCTCGCGCAGCGCCTTCAGCTTCGCGAGCGCCTCGGCGCCGGGGATGAAATACGGCGAGATCAGCAGCACTTCCCGGTGCGCGTCGTCGAGCAGCAGCAGGAAGCGGTGCGCCAGCGTGTCGCGCACCGCGATGCTGTTGTTGTCGGGGTCGATCTTGCGTGGCGAGTCGGCGTACGCGCGGGCCTCGGCGTGGATCAGGCGGAAGCGGCGCTGCGCGAGCGCATGGCGAAGCGACGGTGCGCCGAACGTGTCGGTCTCGGGCATGCGCGGCGCCGGATTGCTCGTCTCGGCCGTGTCGCTCGCCGGCAGCGTGCGCCGCTCGAAGTAGCTGCGCAGCTCGTCGTCCGCGACCGGCTCGGTGTGCGCGGCGCGCACGATGTCGGCGATCGGGTAGACCTGTTCGCTGTTCCAGTACAGGTCGAACCAGCCGTTCAGCGGGCCGACGACATCGCCGACCGCGAGCAGATCGAAGTCGATGAAGTTGGCCCGCTGGCCGCGCAGGAAGTATTCGTCGGCGAGGTTGCGGCCGCCGACCACCGCGACGCTGCCGTCGGCGATGAACAGCTTGTTGTGCATGCGGTGGTTCAGCCGCTTGAAGCTGAGCGCCATTGCGAGCAGGCGGCGCGTCGACGAGTCGCGCGCGGTGATGAACGGGTTGAACAGACGCACCTGCACGTTGGGCTCGGCGGCCAGGCCGAGCAGCAGGTTGTCGAGCCCGCCGGTGTACAGGTCGTCGACCAGCAGCCGCACGCGCACGCCGCGCCGCGCCGCATCGCGCAGCGCGCGCAGGATCGCGTGGCCGGTCGAATCGTCGGCGATCAGGTAGTACTGCAGGTCGATCGACGTGGTCGCGTTCTCGATCAGCGCGAGCCGCGCGTCGAGCGCGAAGGCCGCCTGCAGCAGCGGCCACACACCCGACTCGCCGGGCTTCACGCCCGCGTCGGGTGCGATCGACGCGAGCGGCGATGCCGCCGGCGCGACCATCGCGCGCGAGGGCACGCGCTCGACCTGCGGCAGCACCCCGGCGCAGCCGCCCAGCAGCAGCGTGGCAAGCAGCGCGAGCGTGGCGACGATGAGCCGCATCAACGAAGCTGCAGATCGTCGGTCCCGAAGCGGATGTTCAGCGGCTCGATGGTGAGCTGTTTCGGCCCCGGGACGACCTCGCCGGCGATCCATGCGGCGACGCCGTGCGTGCGCGCGACCTCGACGCAGGCAGCGGCCTGGTCGGCCGCGACGAACAGCGCGAAGCCCGCGCCCATGTTGAAGGTGCTGTAGGCCTCGCGATCGTCCTGGAGCGCCTGCTGCTGGATGAACTTCAGCACCGGCGTGACCTCGGGCACCGTGTGGATGCGGTAGCCGTGCTCGGCCGGATGGCGCAGCAGCTTGCGCCAGCCGTGGCCGGTGATGTTCGCGCAGTAGTGCGGCACGATCCCGGCGCGCCACAGCGCTTCGGTGACCGGCGAGTACAGCACGGTCGGCGCGAGCAGGGCGTCGCCGTACGTCAGGTCGGGTGCCACCGGCGTCAGATAACCCTGCGGCAATCGCTCGGCGAGCTTGCGCGCGAGGCTCAGCCCGTTCGCGTGGATGCCGCTGGAGGCCAGCAGCACGATCGCGTCGCCGGGCGCGAGACGGTCGCCGACCGAGAGCCGTTCCTTCGGGTTGACGAGCCCGGTGCACGAGGCCGCGAGGTCGATGCGGCCGGCCTCGACGATGCCGGCGAGCGCCGGCGTCTCGCCGCCACCCCAGGCGACGCCGCAGGTATCGCAGGCGCGCTTCCAGCCGGCGACGAGTTCTGCCGCGCGCTGCGCGTCGCCGAACCACTCGGAGCCGCCGGCGGCCCAGTAGGCCTGCACGACCAGCGGGGTCGCGCCCACGGTGATCAGATCGTTGATCGCCATCGCGATCGTGTCCTGCGCGATCGCCGCGTAGTAGCTCTTGCCGGTGAGCCGGTGCATCTCGTCGGCGACCAGCGCCTTCGAGCCCAGGCATTCGACGATGCTCGCGAGATAGAACGGGCCGACGTCGACCACGTACGCCGATTCGCCGCGCGATGCCGCGATTTCGCTGAAGCCGTGTGCCGCGAGATGCACGGCGGTGGCTGCCGCCGCGCGCTGCGCGCTGACCTTCAGCGGGTCGATCAGCTCGTAGTCGACGCCCGACTGCTCGTAGCTCAGGGTCGCGCTGTGCGTGGTGGGGGCGGGCGTGGGATTCATGGGCGAAAGCAAGGCACGAGACGGGTGCGCGCGAGTGCGCGCGGGGTGCCTATCGGCACCGCGGCTGGGCGATTATCGGGCACCTGGGCGGGCGGCGTGATGCCCGAAGTCCCCACGGTCCACCCGTAGAATCGCCCCATGTCCTACGTCGTCCTGGCGCGCAAGTATCGACCGCCCAATTTCAGCGCGATGGTGGGCCAGGAGCACGTGGTGCAGGCACTGACGAACGCGCTGACGCAGCGGCGGCTCCATCACGCCTACCTGTTCACCGGCACGCGCGGCGTCGGCAAGACCACGGTCTCGCGCATTCTCGCGAAGTCGTTGAACTGCACCGGCGCCGACGGCAGCGGCGACATCACCGCGACGCCGTGCGGCGTCTGCGATGCCTGCCGCGACATCGACGCCGGCCGCTTCGTCGACTACGTCGAGCTCGACGCGGCGTCCAACCGCGGCGTCGAGGAGATCACGCAGCTGCTCGACCAGGCGGTCTACAAGCCGGTGCTCGGGCGCTTCAAGGTCTACATGATCGACGAAGTGCACATGCTGTCGAACACCGCGTTCAACGCGATGCTGAAGACGCTCGAGGAGCCGCCCGAGTACCTGAAGTTCGTGCTCGCGACGACCGACCCGCAGAAGGTGCCGCCGACCGTGCTGTCGCGCTGCCTGCAATTCAACCTGCGGCCGATGGCGCCGCAGACGGTGCACGAGCACCTGGCCGAGGTGCTCGCGCGCGAAGGCATCGCGGCCGAGCCGGGCGCCTTGCGGCTGCTCGCGCGTGCCGCGCGCGGCTCCATGCGCGATGCGCTCTCGCTGACCGACCAGGCGATCGCCTACGGCGCCGGCACGCTGGCCGAGACCGGCGTGCGCGGCATGCTCGGCGCGGTCGACCGCTCGCACGCGGTGCGCATCATCGAGGCGCTGGCCGCGGGGCAGGGCGCGCAGCTCGTCGAGGCCGCCGATGCGCTGCGCGCGCTGGGCCTGTCGGCCGCCGCGACGCTCGAGGAGCTCGCCACGCTGCTGCAGCAGATGGCGGTGCTGCAGGCCGTGCCCGACGCCGCCGACGCCACCGACCCCGACGCGCCCGAAACCGCGCGCCTGGCTGCGCTGCTCGCAGCCGACGAGACGCAGCTCTTCTACAGCATCGCGTTGAACGGCCGCGCCGAGCTGGCGCTCGCGCCGGACGAATACAGCGGCCTCGTGATGGTGCTGCTGCGCATGCTCGCGTTCAAGCCGCAGGGCGACGCCTCGAAACGCGAGCCGCCGCGCCGCGAAGCGCCGGTGGCCAGGGCCAATCCCACCGGCACCGCCAGCTCCACGCCGGTGGCCATTGCCCGCGCCGCGGCACTCGTCGCGGCGGCGCCGGCCGCAACGGCGCTGGTTCCTTCACCGGCGCCTTCTGGGACTTTGGCGACCTTGGCGACCTCGGCGACATCAAAGCCGACCCCGCGCGCCGCGCCGCGTGCCGACGAGCCGCCGCCGTGGCTGGACGCGCCGTTCGAGGACGAGGCCGTGCCGATGCCGCAAGCCGCGCGCCAGGACACGCCGGAACGCGGATCGGCCGCCTACGCGCCTGTCGCGTCGGCGCTGCCGCTGCGCGTCGAATCCCCGGCGGCGGCGCCCTTCGTGCCGGCCTTCGCCGCCGACGGCCCGGGCTCGCGCTGGGCCGAGCTGGTGGGCCGCATGGTCGCGGCCGGCAGCGTGCAGGCGATGGCGCGCGAGCTCGCGATGCAGTCGCAATGCGTCGTGCTCGATGAACGTGCCGGCGAGCGCGACCAGCCGCTGCGCTGCATGCTTCGCGTCGAACGCGAGATGCTGCGCAACGGCACGCACGTCGAGAAGCTGCAGACCGCGCTGAGCGAGACGCTGGGCCGCGCGGTGCGCGTCGAAGTCGAATCCGGCGCTGCCGACGATTCACCGGCCAAGCGCGAAGCCGCGGAGCGTGCGCGGCGCCAGGCCGAAGCCGAACAGATCGTCTACAACGACCCGCTGGTGCAGGCGCTGATGAAGGAATTCAAGACCGCGCGCATCGTGCCCGGGTCGGTCAGACCGCATTGAATCTCGATAGATCAAGGAGCCCATCATGATGAAGAACCAACTCGCCGGCCTGATGAAGCAAGCGCAGGCGATGCAGGACAACCTGAAGCGCGCCCAGGACGAACTCGCGTCCATCGAGGTCGAAGGGCAGTCCGGCGCCGGTCTCGTGAAGGTCACGATGACCTGCAAGCACGACGTCAAGCGCATCCAGATCGACCCGAGCCTGCTTGCCGACGACAAGGACATGCTCGAGGACCTCGTCGCCGCCGCGTTCAACGACGGCGTGCGCCGCGCCGAGGAGGTCAGCGCCGAGAAGATGGGCAAGCTGACCGCCGGGATGCCGCTGCCGCCGGGAATGAAGTTCCCGTTCTGAAGATGCCTACCCCGGTCGCCCCGAGGTATCGAAGGGCATCGTCGCAGGGCTTCGATACCTCAGCCCGAACGGGCCTGGCAGGCCGAACGGGTCGCGTGGTCGTCGATGTCTGAGCCTTCGCTCGACGGCCTGATCGACGCGTTGCGCCGCCTGCCGGGTGTCGGCGTCAAGTCGGCGCAGCGCATGGCTTTTCACTTGCTGCAGCACGACCGCCAGGGCGCCGAGCGGATGGCGCGCGCGTTGCAATCGGCGCTCGCGAACGTGCGCCATTGCGAGCGCTGCCATACCTTCACCGAGGCGCCGGTCTGCCGCATCTGCCTCGATGCGTCGCGTGATGCGCGGCAGCTCTGCGTCGTCGAGACACCGGCCGACCAGGCCGCGCTCGAGCGCACCGGCAGCTACCGCGGGCTGTATTTCGTGCTGATGGGGCGCCTGAGCCCGCTGGACGGCGTCGGCGCCGATGCGATCGGCGCGCACGAGCTGATCGCGCGCGCGACCGACGGCCGCACCGAAGAGGTCATCATCGCGACCAACTTCACCGCCGAAGGCGAGGCCACCGCGCACGTGCTCGGCGAGGCCTTGCAGTCGCGCGGCCTGCGCGTGACGCGGCTGGCGCGCGGCGTGCCGATCGGCAGCGAGCTCGAGTACGTGGACCTCGGCACGATCGCGCACGCGCTGAGCGAGCGGCGCTGAGCGACCCCCGCGGCACGCGGGCCTCAGTTCTTCGCTGCGACCCGCACGCGCGCCCTGGTGCGCGTGCCCTTGGCCGGCGTCTTGTGCGTCGATGCCGCCGTGCGGGTGACCTTCGCGACCACCGTCTTGCCGCCTTGCGCGACGCGCGTGCCGGGCGTCGCCTGCCGCTTGCCCTTGGCGGCAACGTACACGACGATCGCCTGCCCGGGCTTGAACGACGACGACGGCGCGATGTTGTTCCACTGCGCGAGCTGCACGGCGCTCACGCGATAACGCTTCGCGACCGATGCGACCGTGTCGCGCTTGCCGGCGCGCAGCGAGGTGCGGCGCAGCGCCGGCGCATCGGGCGCGAGCGTCATCATCGCGTTGTCGGCGATCTCGCTCGAGACGTCGGCCAGGCGGTGCTCGCCGCGCGGCACCAGCAGCGTCGAGCCGGCCTTCACGAGCATGCGCGGCGGAATGCGGTTGACCTCGCGCAGGTGCGCTTCGCTCATGCCGACCTGCTTGGCGACATCGGCCGGGCGCAGCGTCTTCGGCGCGGTCCAGGCGGTCCAGCTCGCGAGCCGGCCGCGGTGTAGCGGCAGCTCGCGCACGAACTGGTTGGCGTTGTCGTACGGCAGCAGCACCCGCGGCGTGCCGGCGGCGAGGATCACCGGCTTGTTCATCTGCGGGTTCAACGACTGGAACTCTTCGAGCGGGATGCCGGCGAGCTCGACGGCGATCGCGACGTCCATGTCGCGCTCGATCGGCACACTGAGGAAATACGGGTGGTTCGCGAGCGCCGGCAGCGTCAGCCCGAAGTCGGCCGGGCGCGAGATGATGTTCTTGACGGCCTGCAGCTTCGGCACGTAGTAGGCCGTCTCGTTCGGCATCTTCAGGCTGGCGTAGTCGGTCGGCAGGCCGAGCCGCTGGTTGCGCGCGATCGCGCGCTGCACGCTGCCTTCGCCCCAGTTGTAGGCGGCCAGCGCGAGCTGCCAGTCGCCGAACATCGCATACAGGCGCTGCAGATAGTCGAGCGCGGCGCGGGTCGACTCGAGCACGTCGCGGCGGTCGTCGCGGAAGACGTTCTGCTTCAGGTCGTAGTCCTTGCCGGTGGCCGGCACGAACTGCCACATGCCCGAGGCCTTCGCGGTCGACATCGCCTGCGGGTTGAACGCGCTCTCGATGAACGGCAGCAGCGCGAGCTCGGTTGGCATGCCGCGGTGGTCGAGCTCTTCGACGATGTAGAAGAGGTAGCGGCCGCCGCGCTCGGTCATGCGCTGCACGTAGTCGGGCCGCGTTGCGTACCACTGCTCGGCCCTGCGCACGAGCTCGGTGTCGAGGTTGGGCAGCGCGAAGCCGCGGCGCACGCGGTCCCACAGGTCGAGGCGCGCGGCGCGGTCGTCGAGATCGAGGCGGACTTCGGGGCGCAGCGGGTCGATCGGGACCGGCACGGGAGCGACGTCGCTGTCGGCGGCCGATGCGGCCGAGGCCGGCGCGGCCGCCGCGATGGCGATGACGGCGCTCGCGGCATCGGCCGGCGGCGCGGCGGCGGTCGAATCGGAAGGCGAGGTGGACGCTGAAGGAGAAGAAGGTGCGGTCTGCGTGGCGCACCCGGCGAACAGCAGCGCGGGCAACAGCAGCAGCACGGGGAGGCGGGCGACCCAATTGGCGGGCGCCATGCGGCCGAGCCGGCCGGGCGTCGTCGTCGAGTTCGTCATCGGAAATCGTTCTTCCATTGTCGAAGGGCGGCCAGTACCGCCACGGGTTCGTCGGAAGTTGCGCCGTGCGAGCGTGCCGCGATCGCGACCGCAGCTGTGTCACAACGCAAGAATGGGTTCACGCGGCGTTCGCGATCGATCGAAGAAGGCAGCGTCGGCAGTGCTTTTTCGCGCTGAGCCTCGCACCAGCGTGCGTAGTCGGCCACGTCGGCATTGCCCGGCTCGACCGCATGCGCGAAGCGCAGGTTCGCGAGCGTGTACTCGTGCGCACAGCACACGCGCGTGTCGCCCGGCAGCGCGGCCAGGCGAGACAGCGATGCGTGCATCTGCGCCGGGGTGCCTTCGAAGAGCCGGCCGCAGCCGGCAGAGAACAGCGTGTCGCCGCAGAACACCACCGGGGCCGGTGTGAAGCCGGCCCCGAAGTACGCGATGTGGCCGCTCGTGTGGCCGGGTACATCGATGATGTCGAAACGCTGGCCCAGCACCTCGATCGAATCGCCGTCGTCCAGCGCCGTGTACGGCTGCGGGATGCGCTCGCGGCGCGGGCCGTAGACGGGGCCGTGCAGCCGGTCGCGCAAGGCATCGACGCCGCCGACATGGTCGGCATGGTGATGCGTCACTAGAATGGCCGACAGCACCAGGCGTTGCGCCGCCAACGCGGCGATCACCGGTGCGCTGTCCCCCGGATCGACAACGACGGCATGCCGGCCATCGTGGAACATCCAGATGTAGTTGTCGGTGAAGGCGCTGAGGGCAACGAGGTTCATGGCGGAACGCGCGATTATAGGTTTGGGTGAGTGGTTGAAGACCCCTGCGGGGCGTTACCTGCTCGCCTGGGAACAGGCACATCTGGACACCGCAGTTGCCGATGTCTTCGGCTTTCACGCACTGCAGCTCGGCCTGCCCGAGCTCGACGCGCTGCGCATGAACCGCATGCCGCATCGCTGGGTCGCGACCGAGCAGGTCGAGGCGGCGGCGCATGAGACGACCGCACAGGTGAGCGCGGGCCATGACGATGCAGACGAAGTGCCGCGCGCCGCGGTCGCACTGCACTGCGACTTCGATGCGCTGCCGTTCGACACGAACAGCCTCGACCTGGTCGTGCTGCCGCATGCGCTGGAGCTCGCGCGCGACCCGCATCTCGCGCTGCGCGAGGTCGACCGCGTGCTGCGGCCCGAAGGCCGGGTCGTGATCGTCGGCTTCAACCCCGGCAGCCTGTGGGGCCTGCGCCAGCACTGGGGGCGGCTGCGGCAGCGGCTCGTGCCGCGTTCGCAGCGCCCGCTGTTCCTGCCGCGCACCGGCGAGTTCATGCGCTATCGCCGCTTGCGCGACTGGCTGCGGCTGCTCAGCTTCGAGGTCGAGGCCGGGCGCTTCGGGTGCTACCGGCCGCCGGTGGTCTCGGCGAAATGGCTGGATCGCTTCGCGTGGATGGAGCGCTTCGGCGATCGGTGGTGGCCGGTGTTCGGCGCGGTGTACTTCGTCGTGGCGGTCAAGCGCGTGCGCGGCATGCGGCTGATCGGCGTCGTGCGCGAGCAGCGCACGGCCGCGAAGGCGGCGCCGGCGCCGGTGGTCGCGCTCGGCCAGCATCGGCGCATGCGTGATGTGCACGATCGGCGGGATCGGCGCGAGCGTTCGGAAACGAGGCGCCCGTGACGGCCGACATGACGACAACCACGGCGACCGCAGCGGCCGCAGCGCCCGCGACGATCAAACGCCCGCAGGTCACGATCTACACCGACGGCGCCTGCAAGGGCAATCCGGGCCCTGGCGGCTGGGGCGCATGGCTGTCCAACGGCGCGCACGAGAAGGAGCTGTTCGGCGGCGAGAGGGCGACGACCAACAACCGCATGGAGCTCACCGCGGTGATCGAGGCGCTGAACTCGCTGAAGCGCACCTGCGATGTCACCATCCATACCGACAGCGAGTACGTGCGCAAAGGCATCACCGAGTGGATCCACGGCTGGAAGCTGCGCGGCTGGAAGACCGCCGAGAAGAAGCCGGTGAAGAACGCCGAGCTCTGGCAGCGGCTGGATGCGTTGCGCAACCTGCACCACGTGGAGTGGCGCTGGGTCAAGGGTCACTCGGGCGACGTCGGCAACGAACGCGCCGATGCGCTGGCGAATCGCGGCGTGGAGTCGGTGCGGGGCTGAGGGACTCGCTCTAACGCGCCTTCATTGCGGCGCGCGCCTGCACGAACTCGAACGCGAAGTTGACGGCCTCTTCGACCGCCACCTGGTTCTCGTGGCGCTCGGCATCGCTGAGGTAGAACGCAAAGTCGACCTCGTGACGGATGTAGCGCGGCGGCAGGCGGTTCAACGCGACGCAGGCCACGTCGGCGAGCAGGTTCTTCGCCTCGACCGCCGGGTAACGCGCCGCGCCTTCGCTGACGGCGGCGAACACGGCGCGCTCGTGGTGGTTGTGCACGAGCTCGAAATCCTTGTGTGTCGTGGAAGTCAAAGCGGTGGTCCCCGTTCGGTGATGTTCGTTCAGAGCAGCGCGCGTTCGACTTCCATCAACTGGAAGCGCGCGAGCGCGAGGTTGGTCCGGTGCTTCTCGAGCAGCGCGACGAGGAACAGCTCGGGATGCCGCGCCACCGCCCGGATCACCTGCTGGCGCGGCCCGGCGCAGGTCATCAGCTCGTCGATCGTGTCGGGCAGGCCCATGTGGCGCGCCGCCTGGCGATGCGTGCGCAGCACCTGCGCACTCGCGGCGGCGGCCACGTCCATGTCGACCGGCAGCTCGGGTTGCACCGCCTGGCGCGGCTCGCGCGATTCGTGCGCCAGCACGAGGCCGGTGCCGGCCTCGACGACCGCGCAGCCGAGCAAGCCGTCGAGGCCGAGCATGCCGGCCAGCGCCCGTTTCGCGCGTGTCGGGTCGAACACGTCGCGCGTGACGCGCGCCAGGGCCGGCATTGCAGCCCGCTCGTCGGCCGGCATGTCGCGCGGCGCCGGCATCTCGACGTGAACCGAGCCGCGCACGTCGCTGCCCGGGTCTGCGGCCGCCGCGACGCTCTCGGTGTCGTCGGTGTCCCAGCCCGGCTGGCCCTTGACCCGGTTCCACAGGCCGAGCATCGCGTTCCACACCGCCGACGCGCCGGTCAGCGACTCGCTCAGCACATGCACGCGAAGCCGGCCCGGCCATGCGACTGCCTCGATCTTGTTGGCGATCCACACGGCGTTTGGCGGCAGCATGAACAGCAGGTTGCGGCAGCGCCAGGTGGGCAGCCGGGTCGCGTTGGCCAGCGCCTCGAGCAGCGCGTCGATCGAATGCGGCTGCAGCGGGCCGACGATCACGGTCGTGAGCTGGCTGCGCTCCATCAGCGCGATCGGGATCTCGGCGTTCTCGGCGCCGGGCGCCCGCACGTCGGCGTGCACGATGCGCAAGGCGTCTTCGCGGCGCCGCACGAGTGTGGTCCGCTCGATCGTCGCCAGCGTGCGCAGCGTCGTCGGCTCGCGCAGGTTGAGTCGCTCGATCGGCCGCCCGCCCGCGTCCGACAGGGCCTTGATCACCGCGGCGGCCCAGACGCCGGCCGGGTCGACGAGCGTGATCATCGAGGTGGCCGTGTCCAGATCGGCGCGCGTGGTCGCGAAATGCTCGCGGATCGCCTGCGCCGGCGAGCCGGTGACGACCAGGTCGTGCGAATGGCGGTCGATGATCTGGCCGCGCGCGTTGAGCTCGGTGGCGACGCTCTCGAGGATCGCGGTCGCGGCGAAGCCGGCATCGGGGCTCGCGCCGCCCCTGCCGGCGTTGCCGTCGTTGCCGTCGTCCTTGCGCCTGGAGCCCGAGCCGGGGCCGAGGTCACCGAACAATGACGTGAGCAAGCTGCTCCTCCAGTGTGGTGTTGGATGGCCGGCGGGCGTCGTTGTCGGCGCTGTTGTCAGTATTCGCCGCGGCCTGTGGGGACCCCTGAATTTACTAAGTCTAGGGACAACGCCGGGTCGAGCCAACCCCTTGATACCGGTGAGTTGCAAGCCATTGCGTCTCAGCTCCCGAAGAACAGCCGCGGCGGCGCGCCGACCGAGCGCCGCACCATCGCGCTGAAGGCGCTCGGGCTCGCATAGCCGAGCTCGGCGGCGATCGACGCCATCGGCAGCTTGCGTGCGGCGAGCGTCACCGCGCGCGCCAGCAGCACCTGCTGGCGCCACTGCACGAACGAGGTGCCGAGCTCGCTGCGAAACAGCCGCGCGACCGTGCGCGGGCTCGCGCCGCTGCCGTGGGCCCAGCCCTCCAGCGTCGCGTGGCGGGTCGGGTCGACGAGCACCGCCTCGCACAAGGTGCGCAGGCGCTTGTCGGCGGGCATGTCGACGCCCAGCGGTACCGGCCGGGCGCGGCGCAGCTCGTCGAGGATCAACGCCGAGAGCCGGCGCTCGCGCTGCAGCGCGGCGCTGTCCAGCGGCGCCGCGTAGCTGCCGTCGGGCCGCATGTCGAGCTCGAGTGCGAGCGCGCGCAGCAGCGCCGACACCTCGAGCACGCGGCACTGCCGCCACTGGGCCTGCGGATCGCGCGCGACGCCGGGGCCGCAATGCCCGCGCGGCTGGCGCAGGTACAGCGTCAGCAGCTCGGTGTCCTCGACGACGGTGACGGCGTGCTCCATACCCGGCGGCACCCACAGCGCGCGCGACGGCGGGACGATGTAGGTGCCGCGATCGACCGTCAGGCGAATCACGCCGGTGTTGGACAGCACGACCTGGCCCCAATCGTGGCGATGCGGCACGACCTGGGTGTCGGCGTTCAGGTGGTGGCGCTTGCCGCGCAGCGGGCGCTGCGCGTCGGGGCGGAACAGGTGCGGCGTCAGCGGTGCGATCGGCGGCGCCGCGCCGCGCGGCAGCGAGCGGTTCGGGGTCGACGGCGAGGCTGGGGCCGGCACGGCGTTCATTGGCGCGATCTCGACAGAACTTGACGAGCTATCGTAATCCGGACTCATTTGCCCGGGCTAGCATGTCGCCGACACACCATGACGACCACGACCTCGACCCCCATCCCGACGCCCGCCCCGCAACCTTCGGCGCGCCAGGACGCCACCCTGATCGCGCTGGTCGGCCTGGCGCACAGCATCAGCCACTTCAGCCAGCTCCTGCTGGCGCCGCTGTTCCCGTGGCTGAAGGACGCGTTCGGCGTCAGCTTCACCGAGCTCGGGCTCCTGATGTCGATCTTCTTCGTCGTCTCGTGCGCGGTGCAGGCGCTGTCGGGCTTCGCGGTCGACCGTTTCGGGCCGCGGCCGGTGCTGTTCCTCGGCCTGGGCCTGCTCGGCGGCGCGGCGTTCGGCTTCGCGGCCAGCCAGAGCTACTGGATGCTCGCGGCGTTCTCGGTCGTCGCCGGCATCGGCAACGGCGTATTCCACCCGGTCGACTACACGCTGCTGAACCGCAAGGTGCACCCGGCGCGGCTGGGTCATGCGTTCAGCGTGCACGGCATCACCGGCAGCCTCGGCTGGGCGCTGGCGCCGGCGCTGCTGATACCGCTGGCGGTCGCATATTCGTGGCGCGTCGCGCTGGTCTGCGCCGGCGTGCTCGCGTTCGTGGTGCTGCTGGTGCTGTGGCTGAACCGCGCGAGCCTCGTGCTCGACCTCGTGGTGCCGAAGAAGGCCGACGCGGCGGCGCCGGGCGCGCGGTCCGAGGGCAGCTTCGGCTTCCTCGCGATCCCGGCGGTGTGGATGTGCTTCGGCTTCTTCCTGTTTTATGCGATGGCGCTGAGCGGCGTGCAGGCGTTCGCGCCCGAAGCGGCACGGCAGCTGCACGCGGTGCCGGTCAACCTGGTCGGCGCGTGCCTGCCGGTCTACATGGTCTGCGCGGCGTGCGGCATGGTCGCGGGCGGGTTCCTGGTGTCGGGCGCGGCCGACCCGTTGCGTTGCGAGCGCGTGATCGGCGCGGGCTTCGGCAGCGCGGCACTGATCGCGGTCGTGCTCGGATTTGCTGCGGTGCCGGCGCTCGCGGTGCCGGTGCTGTTCGGGCTGATGGGCTTCGGCGCCGGCATCGCCGGGCCGTCACGCGACCTGATCGTCAAGCGCGCGTCGCCGCCGAACGCGACCGGGCGGGTCTACGGCGTCGTCTACTCGGGGCTGGACATCGGGCAGGCGGTGGCGCCGCTGCTGTTCGGCACGTTGATGGACCATCAACGCCCGGCGCTGGTCTGGCTGGGCATTGCGGCAGTGCAGGCGGTGCTGATCGTCAATGCGTTCAATGTGCGCCGCGCGCGACGCACGACGCTCGCGCCGGCTTGACGCTGATTCGCGTCCGCTTGCGCGCTCAGACCGCGCTGCGGTGGCGCGCGATGCAGGTGTCCAGCACCTCGCCGCCGTCGCGCTTCCACCAGTTCTCGGCCGAGAAGATCTCGACCTCGCTGTAGCCGCCGAACCCTGCGGCCTCGACCCAGCCGCGGATGCGCGGGATGTCGATCACGCCGTCACCCATCATGCCGCGGTCGTTCAGCAGGTCGCGGGTCGGCACGAGCCAATCGCAGACGTGCAACGCGAGCAGCCGTTCGCGGCCGGCGCGGGCGATCTGCGCTTCGAGCTTCGGGTCCCACCAGACGTGGTAGACGTCCACCGCGACGCCAAGGGCGGCGCGTTCATTGCCGTCGGCGCCCAGCATCCCGGTGCGTTGCGGGTCCAGCACGTCGCACAGGTCCAGCGCCTGCTCGAGCGTGTTGACGCAGGCACGGTCGGCCGCGTACATCGGGTGCAGCGGCTCGATCGCCAGCGGCATGCCGACGTCGCGTGCGTACTCGAGCGTGGCGGCGATGCCGTCGTGCACGTCGCGGCGCGCCGCGGCGATGTCCTTGTGCACCGGCGTGCCGGCGAGCGCGCCCGGCAGGCCGCCGACGACGAGCACGAGGCACGGCGCGTTCAAGGTCTTCGCTTCGTCGACGGCGCGGCGGTTGTCGGCCAGTGCGGCGCGGCGCGAGGCCGCATCGACGCCGGGAAACATGCCGCCGCGGCAGTAGCCCGAGAGCTGGAGGCCGGTGGCGTGCAGACGTTGCGCGACCCGCTCGAGCCCGACCGCTGCGACCTGGTCGCGCCACGGCGAGATCGCGCGGATGCCGCGAGCGGCGCACTCGTCGATGATGCGATCCAGCGGCCACTGCGCACGCACGGTCGCGGTGTTGATCGAGAGCCAGTGGTGGTCGGTGGTGAAGTCGCGCATGACTTGGTTGGGTGCCCCGAACGGGGTGGGTTTCAGCCCTGAACGGTTCGATCGACGGACTCAGCCGTCGATGCCATGCAGCGCCAGCAGCTGCCGCATGCGCCGCGCCGCGAGCTCGGGCTGCTCGATCAGCCCGGCCGCATCGGCAAGCTTGAGCAGCTCCGCGAAGTGCGGCAGCGAACGCGTGCTCTGCTGCCCACCGACCATCGTGAAGTGGCTCTGGTGGCCGTTGAGCCACGCCATGAACACGACGCCGGTCTTGTAGAAGCGCGTCGGCGAGCGGAAGACGTGACGCGACAGCGGCACCGTCGGCGCGAGGATCGCGTGGAAGCGCTCGACGTCGCCGGCCGCGAGCGCACCGAGCGCCGCGCTCGCGGCCGGTGCGATCGCGTCGAAGATGCCCAGCAGCGCATCGCTGTGGCGCTGGTTCTCGGCGGCACCGACGCCGTCGCCCGCGATCAGCTCGGCGTAGTTGAAGTCGTCGCCGGTGTACATGCGCACGTTCGCCGGCAGCCGGCGGCGCATCGCGATCTCCTTGTCCTTGTCCAGCAGCGAGATCTTGATGCCGTCGACCTTGCCGGCGTTCGCGGCGATCACGCCGAGCGCCGTGTCCATCGCGCGGTCCGTATCGGCGCTGCCCCAGTAGCCCTGTAGCGCCGGGTCGAACATGTCGCCCAGCCAGTGCAGGATCACCGGCTGCTTCGCCTGGCGCAGCACGCGGTCGTAGACGTGCTCGTAGTCGGCCGGGCCGCGCGCGACGCGCGCGAGCGCGCGGCTTGCCATCACGATCAGCTGGCCGCCGAGCGCCTCGATCGCGGCCATCTGCTCCTCGTAGGCGCGGATCACGTCGTCGACGCCGCGCGCCGCGTCGGGTGCCAGCTGATCGGTGCCGCAGCCCGACGCGATGCGCGCGCCGCTCACGTCGCGCGCCGCATCCAGCGAGCGGCGGATCAGCTCGAGCGAGGTCGGCCAGTCCAGGCCCATGCCGCGCTGCGCGGTGTCCATCGCCTCGGCGACGCCCAGGCCCAGCGACCACAGACGCTGCCGGTACGCGATCGTCGCGTCCCAGTCGATCGCGCATTGCAGCCACGGGTCGATCGCCGCGCGCGGGTCGGCGACGACGTGCGCCGCCGAGTACGCGATGCGGTTGAAGCGGGTGCCGGGCGGGGCGGGTGCATGCGCGGCAGCGCCGCTCAGCGTGTACGGCTGCAGAGCGCCGCTCGCGGTCGGCAGGTTCAGGGTCAGGCTCATCTCGGCGTCGCTCCTGAAAGAACTAATCCTGAAAAGCAAGACATCGCCGTCAGATCGAGAGCGCCGGCACGTCGATCCAGCGCCGTTCGCGCCAGCTCTGCAACGCGGCCTCGACGAGCTGCACGCCTTTCGCGCCCTCGGGCAGCGTCCACCGGTACGGCGCGTCCTCCGCGACGTGGCGGATGAAGTGCTCCCACTGCGTCTTGAAGCCGTTGTCGACCGGGCTCGTGTCGGGAATCTCCTGCCACTGGTCGTAAAAGTTCATCGTCTGTCGCTCATCCGGGTTCCACACCGGCCGCGGCGTCGCGACGCGCGACTGCGCGCGGCAAACGGTCAGCCCGGCCACCGCCGAGCCGTCGGTGCCGTCGACGTGGAAGGTCACGAGGTCGTCGCGCCGCACGCGCGTGGCCCACGACATGTTGAGCTGCGCGATCACCGGCTCGCCGTGGTGGCCCTTCAGCTGCACGGTCGCGTACGCCGCATCGTCGGCGGTCGCAGCGTACGGCTTTCCGGATTCGTCCCAGCGCTGCGGGATGTGCGTCGCGCCCAGGCACGAGACCGACTGCACCTCGCCGAACAGGTTGTCCAGCACGTAGCGCCAGTGGCACATCATGTCGAGGATCATGCCGCCGCCGTCTTCGGCGCGGTAGTTCCAGCTCGGCCGCTGGATCGGTTGCAGATCGCCTTCAAAGACCCAGTAGCCGAACTCGAGCCGCAGGCTGAGCATGCGGCCGAAGAAGCCGGCGCGGCGCAGCATGTCGAGCTTGCGCAGGCCGGGCAGGAACAGCTTGTCCTGCACCGCACCGTGCTTGAGGCCGGAGGCCTGCGCGATGCGGGCGATCGCCAGCGCTTCGTTCAGGTTGGTCGCGATCGGCTTCTCGCAATAGACGTGCTTGCCAGCGCGTATGGCCTTTGCGAGCAGCGCCGGGCGCATCTGCGTCGTGCCGGCGTCGAAGAAGACCGTGTCGTTGCTGTCGGCGAGTGCCGCGTCGAGATCCGTGCCCCAGCGCGCGAGGCCGTGCGCCTTCGCGAGCGCCTCGATCTTGTCGGCGTTGCGGCCGATCAGGATCGGATCGGGCATCACCCGCTCGCCGTTGGACAAGGTCACGCCGCCCTGGCCGCGGATCGCGACGATCGAGCGGATCAGGTGCTGATTCATCCCCATGCGGCCGGTCACGCCGTGCATGATCAGGCCGAGGCGTCGTGTGCTCATGGTGGCGGGCTCCTTCAGGTTCAGACGAGCGACGCCGCTGCCGCGAGCGGCTGCAGCGTCGCCCAGTCGACGGTGGCGGCGTCGGCGTGCGCGTAGCCCGGGCCGAACAGCGAATCGATCGCGATCTGCCCGCGTTCGATGCGCAGCCGCGGCCGGCCGCTGCGCGTGTCGTACAGATCCGGGTGGGCCGCGGCGAACGCGTCGGCTTCGTGCGCCGGCGCGGTGCCGAAGCCGTCGCCGTAGTGATGGCCGTTGCGCTCGCTGTGCTCGAGGCCGAGCAACGCGAGCAGCGCGAGATCCTGCTGGACCGAGAGGCCGGCCTGGCAGGTCAGGTCCTCGGCCGACATGAAATAGCGCGCGGCCAAGCCGTCGCGCCAGGCCTCGGCATTCCAGCGCTCGCAGCGCGCGCGGTTGACGAGAGCCTTGTACAGGCCCTTGCATGACTTGCTCGACACGCCGCGCCAGCCGAATGGCGTCGCGCGCGGGAAGGCGTCGAGGCGGCCGTCGGCCTCGTCGATCAGCAGTGCAAGCCACGGGTGGCGCGCGCACAGCGCGGGCAGCGCCGGATCGAGCGACGCTTCGCGCGCGAGCGGCTGTTCGAGGTAGAGCAGCGCGTCGGGTCGCGCGGCATGCGCCGCGAGCGCCTGCAACCGGGCGAGGAAGTCGGCGAGCGCCGCGACATCGCGGTACTGCTCGTTGCCGTCGAGGGAGTAGCGGTGGCCCGGCACGCGGTCGGCCAGCACGCGCTGCACGTCGTCGAGTCGCGCGATGTCGGCGGCCGGATCGCCGCCGAGCTTGATCTTGAAGACGCGGACGCCGTAGCGATCGATGACCGCAGGCAGCGTCAGCGGCAGGCCGTCGGCTGCGTCGCGCGCAGGGCTCAGCTCGTCGAGCATGCCGACGGTATGGCGCGCAGCGATGCGACGCAGCGGCGTCAGGCTCGCGAGCCACGCGCGCCAGTCGAAGCCTTGCAGGTCGTCGAGCAGTGGATCGTCGGTGAGACCGACGAGGTTGCGCTGCGCGGCGTCGAAGAACGACAGCCCGGTCGCGCGGCACGCCGCATCGAGCACCGCGCGGTCGACGACGGCCTGGCCGTATGCGCTCGAGAGCGCCGTCGCGCCGGCGCGTTCGCCGGCATCCATCAGTGCCGCGTAGTGGCGTGCGTACAGCCCGAACGGCGTCGCGGCGCGGTCGTTCACGTAGGCCTGCGCTGCGCGCTCGCACGAGCGTACGAGGTGCGCGATGTAGTCGGTCTGCGTGTACGCGGGCCGCTTGTCGAACCACTTCGGCACCATCATCTCGGCCGCATGGCCGTCGGCGCGGCCACGGCCCGCGACCTCGACGCTCGCGCGCACGAAGAGCTGCGGGCAGGCGGTCAACGTGACCGCGCCGAACCTGAACGGCAGGCGCAGGCGCACCGGGCGGACGCCGAAGGCGAGGTCGCGAACGACCAGCGAGGTGCCTGTCATACCCTCACCCCAACCCTCTCCCGCAAGCGGGAGAGGGGGCAAGTCGCGCAGGGAGGCAGCGCTCCGCTCCCTCTCCCGCTTGCGCGAGAGGGGCAAGTCGCGCAGGGGTGCAGCGCTGAGCTCCCTCTCCCGCTTGCGGGAGAGGGCCGGGGTGAGGGTGCCGCAACATGCTCAGTGCGCGTCCAGCGTGCCCTGCGCGAAGAAGTGCGCGCGAAGCTGCCGCGCATATGTCGCGAACTGCTCGCTGCCCATCACGTCGAGCGTGCGCGGGCGCGGCAAGGCGATGTCGTAGACGGCGGTGATGCTGCCGGGCCGCTCGCTCATCACGAACACGCGGTCCGACAGGAAGATCGCCTCGGGGATGCTGTGCGTGATCAAGAGCACCGTCTTGCCGGCCGCCATCCAGATGCGCTGCAGCTCGAGGTTCATGCGCTCGCGCGTCATCGCGTCGAGCGCGCCGAACGGCTCGTCCATCAGCAGCACCGGCGGGTCGTGCAGCAGCGCGCGCAGGATCGCGACCCGCTGCTGCATGCCGCCCGAGAGCTGCCACGGGTACTTGTTCTCGAAGCCTTTCAGCCCGGCCATCCCGATCAGCGCCGCCGCGCGCTCGCGCGCCGCCGCCATCGGCAGGTTGCGGATCTCGGCCTGCAGCAGGATGTTGTCCAGCACGCGCCGCCACGGCAGCAGCAGCGCGCTCTGGAACACGATGCCGACGTTGGTCTGCGGCCCGCGCACCGGCCGGCCCGACAGCAGCAGCTCGCCGCCGCTGGTCGGCAGCAGCCCCGCGACCATCTTCATCAGCGTGCTCTTGCCGCAGCCCGACGGCCCGACGACCGAGACGAACTCGCCGGCATGGATGCGGAAGTCCAGCGGCTTCAGCGTCTCGACCTCGCCGTCCTGCGTGCGGTAGGTCTTGCGTACCGCGCGGCCTTCGATCAGCACCGGCGCGGCGTTCGGCGCCGCCTCGGCGTCGGCGGCGGTCGGGTGCACGGCGTACAGCGCCGGCTTGGCGGACGACATCGAAGCGGTCTCCGGGGGTGCGTGCGGCTCAGGGCAGGTAGTCGAGGCTGACGTAGTCCTCGGCCTTGCCGCGGTTCTCGAGGCCACCGTACTGCACGAGCATGTCCAGCGAGTCGTTCACGTCCTTCATCGAGGGCCGCAGCGGGCGCAGGCTCTTCGTCTCGGCGGTGTGATACAGCGGCGTCGTCAGCTTGATGCCGACAAGCAGCGTGTCGCGCTGCCCGCCCTTGGGCTGCAGCTTGAGCAGTGAGTCGATCGCCGCCTCGGGGTTCTTCTCGGCCTCTTCGTGCGCGCGCGTCGTGGCGCGCAGGAAGCGCTTGACGAGGTCGGGCTTCTTCTCGAGCGTGTCCTTGCTCGCGATGATCCCGGAGCTGATCAGGCTGATGCCGTAGTCGGCGAAGCGGATCACCGTCACCGGCTTCTTCGTCGCGTCGGTGATCTTGATGTTCTGGTCCATCAGGTAGCCCAGCAGCAGGTCGGCCTGGCCGTTGATCACCGCGTTCAGCTTGGTCTGCGCGTCGCCGGCGACCGTCTTGAACTGGCCCTCCTGCAGGCCGGTCTTCTTCAGGAACAGCGGCCAGATCTGGCTCATCGAGTCGCCGGGCGTGATCGCGACAGTCTTGCCGACGATGTCCTTCGGCGTCTTGATGTTCTTCTCCGAGAAGCCCATCACCGACATCGGGCTGAGCTGCAACGCGACGCCGATCGCCTTGACAGGAGCGCCCTTGGACGCGGCCTTGATCATCGTCGGCGTGTCGACGTACCCGAAAGTCGCCGAACCGGCCGCGACCGCCTGCACCGACGGGCCCGAGCCGCGGCCCTCCTGGATCTCGAGGTCTATGCCCTCGGCGTCGTAGTAGCCCTTGTCCTTGCCGAGGAAGAACGGCGCGTGCTCGCTGTAGACGTACCAGTTCAGCAGCAGCGTGACCTTGTCCTTGGTCTGCGCCTGCGCGGGCGTGGCGATCGAGACGGTGAATGCGGCCCAAGCGGCCAGTGCGGCGGCGTGAACGAGCGAGCGGCGTTTCGTCATGATGTCTCCTGGGTGTTCTTGGGTTCGTGAAACTCGGGAACGTCAGGCGGTGACCTGCATGTCATGCCGCTGCGACGCATGCCATGGCAGCGCCCAGCGTTCGATCAGCTCGATCGCGAGGAACAGCAGCACGCCGATCATCGACAGGATCACGAGCGCGGCGAACATCAGCGGCAGATCGAACGTGCCGTTGGCCTTCTGCAGCACGTAGCCCAGCCCCGAGTTCGAGCCGACGAACTCGCCGACCACCGCGCCGACCACCGCCAGCGTGACCGAGACCTTGAGCCCGCTGAAGATCGCCGGCATCGCCTGCGGCAGCCGGAACTTCAGGAAGATCTTGAACGGGCTCGCGCCCATCGAGCGCGCGAGGTCGATCACGTCGCTCTCGACCGACTTGAAGCCCTGCACGGTCGCGACGATCACCGGGAAGAAACCGAGCAGGAACGCCGCGATCACCTTCGGGATCACGCCGAAGCCGAACCAGACGACGAACAGCGGCGCGATCGCGACCTTGGGCACCGACTGCGAGAACACCAGCAGCGGGTAGACGAAGCTTTCGACGACGCGCGAGTACGAGATCCACATCGCGATCGGCACGCCGACCAGCACGGAGGCGACGAAGCCGCCGAGCGTCGCGTACAGCGTGGGCAGCGACTCGCGCCACAGCATCGGCCACTCCTTGACGAGCTGGGTCACGACCTGCAGCGGCGGCGGGATCAGGTACGGCGGAATCTTGAAGACGCGGATGGCCGCGTCCCAGCCGACGATCAGCACGATGATCAGCCAGAACGGCCGCAGCGCGGGCGAGATGATCCAGCGGCGCATCGTCATGCTCCTTCAGCGTCCTTCAACTGACCTTGAACTTCAGCGAGTGGTCGTAAGGCAGCGCCGGCGTCGCGAACTCGACGTCGTTGCGCACGTAGTGCAGCGCGCAGGCACGCCGCCACTGCGTGCTGTGGTTGGGCCCCGACTGGTGAAACGTGTTGCCGTGGTGAAAGCTCACGCCGCCCTTGCGCACCGGCGCCGGCTGCATCGGCTGCTTGTCGAGGATGGCCGGGGGCAGCTGCAGGTTGAACGGCTCCGACTCGGGCGCGAAGTGCGGGTAGACCGGCCCCTGGTTCGTGCCGTCGCCGAAGTACAGGCAGCCGTTCTCGAGCGTCGCGTCGTCGAGTGCGATCCATGCGGTGACCACGCCTTCGAGATCGGTCGGGCCGAAGTAGAAGTTGTCCTGATGCGCCGGCTTCGGCCCGCCGCCTTCGGGCGGCTTGAAGAAGATCTGGCTGAAGTAGACCGACACGCCGGTGCCGAGGAACCGTTCGACCAGGCCGACCAGCGTCGGGTCGCGCGCGAGCCGCTGCACCGCGTCGCGGTGGTGGTGCGGGTTGTCGAGCTTGCGCAGCACGGTGCGCGCGGAAACGCCGCCGTCGATGAACCAGGCGCGCTTGTCCGGCGGCAGCTCGGCGAGGAAGGTCTCGCCCCATTGTTCGATGTCGCGGATCACCGCATCCATCTGCGCGGCCGTGAACACGCCGTTGACCGTCAGGTGGCCCTGGTGGCGGTAGAAGGGGAGATCCATGGCGTCCATCGAACGTCTCCTTCGTCGTGTCGCCGGGGTCAGGCCTGCAGCACGTAGCCCATCACGACCTCGGTGATGTGCGAGAGCCGCTCCGACAGCGCCTTCGGCTTCATCAGGTCGCGCCCGAACACGGCCGACAGCGTGTGCTGGTTCGAGAGATAGAAGTACGCGAGGCTCGCGATCGAGATGTAGAGCTGCACCGGGTCGATGCCGCCGCGGAACTGACCGGCGCGGCGCCCGCGCTCGAGCACCTCGGCCAGCAGCTGGATCAGCGGCGAGTTGACCTTGAGGATGCGCGGCGAGCGCTTCAGGTGGCGGGCGCGGTGCAGGTTCTCGCTGTTGAGCAGCGTGATGAACTCGGGGTGCGCGAGGTAGTGCTGCCAGGTGAACGCGACAAGCTTGCGGATCGCCTCGTCGGGCGCGACCGCTTCGAGGTGCAGCGCGGCCTCGGCCTCGCGGATGTCGGCATAGGTGCGTTCGAGCACCGCGACGAACAGCGCCTCCTTGCTGCCGAAGTAGTAGTAGATCAGGCGCTTGTTGACGCCGGCGAGCTCGGCGATGGCGTCGATGCGCGCGCCGCCCAGCCCCTTGTCGGCGAACTCGCTCATCGCGGCGCGCAGGATCGCCTGCTGCGTGCGGTCGGCATCGCGGGTGCGCAGGGCCGGCGGATCGGCCGTGGTGGTGGCGGGCGGGGGCGGCTGGACCAGCATGGGTCGAAAGAGGATGTCCG